>BNJS01002920.1_pt1 | contig 29803 bp, 31 predicted proteins | sample 8540461 | NCBI WGS metagenome assembly BNJS01 (sample SAMD00202454, study PRJDB9452) | human saliva metagenome | isolation source: human saliva | place: Japan | reverse complement strand
CATCCAAAGTTTTTGACGTTGGCGTCAGAACTCTTTTCACATGGGAAAAGAAATTACGTGAACAAGGGCACTTAGAACGGAAAAAGAGAGTCGCCAAAAGCCGAAAGATTCCTTTGGAGGAGTTGAAGGCCTTTGTAGAGGCTCATCCAGATGCTTTTTTACGGGAAATTGCGGCACATTTTGATTGTGCTGTTCCTTCAGTATGGGCAGCTTTAAAGCAGATCAATGTCACTTTAAAAAAAGACGACTAGCTTTAAGGAACAAGAGCCAGAGAAAGTCGCTGAATTTCTTGATATTTTGGATAATCTAAAAGATTTACCAGTCGTATATATTGACGAAACAGGAATCGACCGCTACCTCTATCGTTCTCATGCACGGGCTCCTAGAGGAGAGAAAGTCTATGAAAAGATTAATGGACGGCGTTTTGAGCGGACTTCAATTGTTGCAGGACAAGTAGATGGAGAGTTTATAGCTCCTATGATTTACAAGGAAAGCATGACGAGCGACTTCTTTGTTAAGTGGTTCAAAACGCAACTCCTGCCTGCTTTGAAGACACCTCATGTCATTGTCATGGACAATGCTAGTTTTCATCCCAAGAAGATTTTGGATGAACTTTGCGTCAAAGATAAACACTTTTTCTTACCTCTACCACCTTATTCACCAGATTTGAATCCCATTGAGCAAGCTTGGGCTGTCTTGAAAAAGAAAGTGACAGATTTATTAAGGGAAGTCCCAAATATCTTTGAATGTTTAGAGTGCTCTTTTAAAACTAAATGACTATACACCAGAAATGAACCCTATTGAACAAGTCTGGAAAGAAATTCGAAAACGAGGTTTTAAAAATAAGGCTTTCCAAACATTGGAAGCTGTCATTGATAAGCTTCAAGAAGTTATTCTAGGACTGGAAAAAAATGTTTTAAAGTCAACTGTCAGCAGACAATGGACGAGGTTGCTTTTTGAAAATAATTGAGTATAAAACTAAGATTGTTTGACTAACTTAGAGGAAATATGGGACGTAATTTCATTTGACAAAATGGCTTAGGCTAAGACTATCCTTGTTTTATCTGACTAAACATCTTTAAGGGAACCTGTTATCAAATGAAAGGTAATTTAGGAATAAGAAACTAGCTCTGTCTTATACTCAATGAAAATCAAAGAGCAAACTTGGAAACTAGCCGCAGGCTGTACTTGAGTACGGCAAGGCTACGTTGACGCGGTTTGAGGAGATTTTCGAAGAGTATAGTGGATTGAAATAAGATGTGAACAAAGAGATTAGGAAAGTCAAATTAATTTCTAAACGTTTTAGAATCCTTAGCGTACTATTCTAGGTTCAATCAACTATATTATACTTTCTTGTTGTTCACTACAGTTGATAAAGAGACAAAAAAGCGGACAAGACCAGCCTCTGTAAATCAGAAAACTAGTTTTGTCCGCTTTTTATTGTCGAGATTAGTCTCTTGGTCCAATCTCTATGACTTAGATGCTTTTACATCATCTTATTCGTCTTCTTTTTTCTTTCCCATTGCAAAGAGACCAAGTAGTGCTCCTACAACACCTGCTGTTGCAAGGGTTGCATTTTCCTTAGTACCTGTTTTAGGGAGGATATTTTGATGACTTGCAGGCGCTTGGTAGGTCTTGTCTTGTGACATAGCAAGAGCTACTTGTGACTGCTCATCTCTGTATGATGGTGTTTCACCTGTAGTTGGGGCTGAACCATTCACACGTCCAGTAAATTCTGGAACTTGGTGGGTAGTTCCTTCTCCACCAGGAACGCCACCTTCAAAGTGTGGAACTTGATGGGTAGCTCCTTCTGATCCATTTACATGACCAGTGAACTCAGGTACTTCATGAACAGCAGCTTCTGCGCCATTCACACCACCTGTAAATTCTGGAACCTCTACTACTGGTGCTGGCTCATCACCTGCTGTGCCAATGACTCTTGGGTACTCTGGGACTTCATGAACAACTGCTTCTGCCCCATTGACACCGCCTGTAAATTCTGGAACCTCTACTACTGGCGCTGGCTCATCACCTGCTGTGCCAATGACTCCTGGGTACTCTGGGACTTCATGAACAGCTGCTTCTGCTCCATTGACACCGCCTGTAAATTCTGGAACTTCATGGATAGCTGGATCTGTTTTACCAGATACTTCTTTCTTAGTTCCGACTAAGACAATCTCATCTTGCGGTGCTTCAATAGTTTCGCGAAGTTTTTCAGTACGGCTTCCATCTAGTGCTACTTCAGTCAGGATACGTTCTTTACCTTCACGACCTGCTTGAGTTACACGAGTTTCACCTTCTGCTAGAGCTGGATCTTCTTTCTTCACTGTCTTGAAGCTGAGAGCTTCTTCTACCACTTCTAGGCTAGGAAGCTCTTCCTGAACAGCTGGGGCAACTTTTCCAGTTTCAACCTTTTTCTTTGGTCAATTGGATACGGTATTCCTTGACCTGTTTACCACTTTCTGAAACGAGACGTACCAAGACTGGAAGTTTATCGTCACCACTATCAACAACTGTTGCTGCTACGTTTTCACCAGCTTCAACGGTCACTTTAGGACGGTTTCCACTATAGGTTACTTGGTAATCCACACGAGCTTCAGAGAAGTCTGCAAGCTCTCTACCATCTACTAGAAGTTTAGAAGCTGTATTGTCTTTAGGGTGCTTCACTTGGTGCGATAAAGGCCATTTCAGTGATAGCCACACCCTTCTTGTCTGCTTTTCTGTCCATGCGCCATCTCATAGCTTTAGCTTTGACCGGTGCAAAGGTTACATGGATGTCAGTTCCTGCTTGAACTTCTTGATCCGCACGATATTCAACTTTCTCCCAGTTAGAAGGAGTGTTGAATGGATGTTCTGGATCGTATGGTTGGTAGTTAGAGTAATATTCTGGTGAATCAAATTCTGGTCCCACATAGCGTTCTAGAACGAGTTTAGAAGGTGCATCTGTTCCACCATCTGCAAAGAAGCGAATGCTTCCTTCAGCTACTGTACGTTCAACAATCTTACCATTTTCTCTGAAGATAACCCCTACTGAAACTTCTGGATTTTCAGATGGAGTTGGAGACCAGTTAGTCCAACGACGGGTTTCATCATCTGAACCATCGTTGACATAATCTACACGGTCATGAGAGTTTGGATCAATATCGTTAGTTGCTGAGGCAAATGAACGGTTGCTATCATCATCGAAGTCTGGGTTGTCTGAAAGATTTTCTCCGAGTTTGTCTGTTACACGAACAGCTACTTCAGCAGTTAAATCAGTACCCAAAACGCGACCATGAACTGTAAATTCACCTGCTTTTGTTAGATTTTCTGCTGGAACTGCTTCCCAGTCAACAGCCAAGTCTTTCACTTCATAGTCAGATTTTCCTGTGAAGTAAACAGGAACTTTTGCTGGTAGCTCAAGCGTTTGTCCTTTAGCAACCAAGCGAGATGATTGGCAACAGCAACAGGTTTACTTGCGAGCAAATCTTTATCATTTGTGAAGTGTAGGCGGTATTCACCTAGAATATCTCCGTTTTCAGCCTTGACAACAACACGAACTGGATCTCCTTCACCTACGCTTGGTACAACTGTTGCAATACCATTTTCAGTGACACTTGCTGTAACAGCTGGAGCTTTTCCTTGGCTTGCTTCTAGATAGTAGTCAGTCAAGCCTGGGTTAAAGTTTGGCAAATCTTTTCCATCTACTTGGATTTGTGTTTGAGCATTTCTTAGCTGCAGCTACTTGTTTAGAGAAGATTTGCATTTCTGTAATAGAAGTACCCCATTTACCATCTGGTCTAACCATGCGGATACGAACAGCATAAGTGTTGACTTTATCAAAGCTAAAGTGGGTCATTTCTCCAGCTCTGACTTGATCTGGAGCTTTAAGATTTGTTACTTCTTTCCAGTTTTTATCGTCATTAAAGACATGATCTTCGCGTGCTACGAAGCTTGGATTCTTAGGAACTGTTGGAGTTTCTGAACCGACATAGTATTCGATGACATAGGATTTAGGTGCACCAACACCGTGGTCTTCGTGGAAGGCTACATTGAGGGTTATCAACTGATCGTTTAGACATGATACCAGAGTCACCAAAGAGAATTCCTACGGATGCTTCACTTGTACGTTTCCAGTTTGTCCAGCGGTTTTGCTGGTTGATCATTAAATGAGATTAGTTTGTCATTGACATTGGCTACTGAATCACTTGGGTTTGAGTCTGATGCAAAGGCAAGTGGCAATTCTGAACCAGTCCATTGGTCAGAAATATTAGCACCCAGTTTCTGTCTGAGCAGATACACGAACATGAAGTTTAGTTGGTAGTTGAGTACCTTCAACATGTCCTGTCACTGTAAACTTGCCTTCTTGTGCGTATTGGCTTGGTTCAATAGCGTCCCAAGTCACTTTAGCTGAAGATACTTGGCCATTTGAGTGGTAAGTACGGACGCTCTCTGGTAATTGAGGAGCTTCTGCAACTGGAGTTGTTACGCTCACTTCTTCGACAGCAATGATACCTTCTACAGATACCTTTAGCATGAGCTTCTTTCTCGATTCCTTCAACTTTACCTAGGACATCAAAAGCTATGGTATTTAGCAAGGTCTTCCTTAGCAACTGCTTGCCAAGTCACCTTGTGAACCTTCGGAAATCCTTTTGTCGTACTCTACAGTTACCGTAGTTGGTAGACTTGGTTCTTGGTTCAAACCTGTCACGACACTAACTGGACGGATGGCTTGGACGACTTTGCTTTCAGTATTTGCTTGAATGTTCAAGTCAATCTGACCTTCTGCTCCTTCAAATTGAGCTTTCAGAGTTACTTGACCTGGTTTGTGCAATTCAAGCATACCTTTACGAACGGCTACATCTCCCTTCACCTGTAGTTGAGAAGGTAACCTTATCAGCCTTCAAGACTGCTTGAGTACCATCTTGATAGTGAGCCAATACCTTGATACCAACTGTTTGGTCTTCTTTCAAAGCAGCTGCATTTTCAACTTCTAGGCTCAAACGTTCAATTTGTGGAGCTTCTTGTAGGAATTGGATAGCATAGGTTTGTAGTGGGCCACCATCGTTTGGTTGAACATGGATGCTTGCACGCATACCATTTGCTTCATTTAGCTTGAATAACTGTCACTTGAGCATTTTCAGCTGTAGCTTTGACCTCTGGCAAGGCTGCTCCATAAAGCAAGCTTGTGATATTTTTACAGGTTGGTCAGTTGAAAGACCTTCAACCGCTTGATCTGCCACAGTTACACTTGGAACTACTGGATTAGCAGCTTGCCCCTTCTGCAACTACCAAAGGTCGCAGCGATTTTCTTCATCTTCTAAAATCCCTTTTAGCTTGGATGCGAGATCCTGGGATTGCTAGTTTAGCTTGATCTTCAGCTGCAATTTCCCACTTATTAACGTCATAGCTTGCTACAGTACCATCTGACAATACGTAAGAAACAGATTTGTCAACTGAACTTTAGGGTCTGTATTTGGAGCGATTCTCTTGACTACAGGTAATTCTGCTTCGAGAGCCAAGACTTCAACACGCGCTTCGACGTCTCGTCCGTCTGCCACACCTTTAACAGTCACAATTCCTGGTTCATTCACATCAACTGCTGACCATTCTACTGGAAGTTTTGCACGACTGCCATCACTGTAGATAAATGCCACTTTCTTAGGCATATTTGGTGCTTGACCGATAATGGTACGTACTTTAGGTACTTCTGTACCTAAAACTGTTTTTTCTGCTTGGTCTTTCTTACCTGTGAAGATAGTAGTTTCAGCAGATTTCAAGAGATCAGAGTGGGCAGTCAAGGTAAACTTACCAGCTTGCTCAGTTGATTTAACAATCACAACACCCTTACCATTGAAGGCTTTACGGATCCATGAACCATCGGCTTGCTCTTTGTAACGCTCACGGCTAGCTTGTTCACCGTTGTCCACACCGACAATCTGGCCTTGTCCATGCAACTGGAAGCGCACAAGGTTATTAGCAGTAGGAACTACATTTCCTTTACTATCAACAATTTCGTAGTAGATATAAGTAAGGTCTTTTCCGTCTGCTGCGATTGCATTTTCTTCTTTGACTAAGCGTACACCCGCAGGCTCACCAGCAGTCGTAACCTTATCACGAGCAATTTCATTACCTGCCTCATCACGGGCTACTGCTTCCAAAGTTCCAGGTTGATAAGCAACCTTCCACTCAAGGTATAGTTCCTTGGCATTGGCACCTTCTTGATAAGTACGTCCATCACTTGTTTGTTTCTTGTTAAAGGTTTTCTTACCTAGGGACTCACCATTCAAGAACAGTTCCACACTTGCAGCGTTTGAAAATGCACGAACAGGAATCTTACCATCTGCATCCGCTACATTCTCTTTCAGATTAGAGTCTTCCCAGTTCCAGTGAGGAAGGAGGTGAACCATTGGTTTCTTCTGAGCAGAAACCCATTGGCTTTGGTACAAGTAGTAGTCATTCTTTGGAATTCCAGCTGTATCTACGATACCGAAGTAAGAACTCTTAACTGGTGTGTTGTTTTGGTTGTGCCATGGAGTAGGCTCACCGATATAGTCAGTACCTGTCCAGATGAATTGACCTGCATAACCTGCATTATCACGGTCAAAAGTCCAAGATGCAGTGGCTGTTTTACCCCAACCAACACGGTCATTACCGTAGTCGGACTGCTCATAATGACGGTAAGCTTGGTTGCTGTGGACTAGTTCACTTTCTGGACGGAAATAACTGCCACGAGTACGAGTTGCAGAAGAAGTTTCTGAACCGTAAATCAACCAATTTGGATGTTTAGCACGCAGTTTCTTGTAGTTATCTTCTGAATAGTTAAATCCAACCGCATCCAGTTCGTTCGCAATCTTTTCATGATCACCACTACCATCACCAAAACGGAACTTGTCTGCTCCCATTGTGACATAGCGTGTCTTATCAACAGACTTAATCACTTGAACCAAACGTTTAACCGTTGCTAGAGAACGAGCTTTACCGTCTGCCTCACCGATTTCATTACCGATAGACCACATGAAGATAGCAGGGTTGTTCTTGCCTCTTTCGACCATGGTGCGTAAGTCAAAGTCAGACCATTTTTCACCTTTTTTAGCTTCTGGATGAGTAGCATCTTTATCAAAGAAACGGCCATAGTCATACTGTTTCTTACCACCGTACCAAGTATCAAAGGCTTCTTCTTGAACCAACAAACCAAGCTCTGCAGCAATCTGCAAAGTTTGCTCACTAGCTGGGTTGTGGGTTGTACGGATAGAGTTCACACCCATATCCTTCATCTGTTTAAGACGACGGTATTCTGCCTTATAGTTTTCCTCAGCTCCTAGAGCGCCATGGTCATGGTGAAGAGAAACCCCATGGAATTTAATGCGTTCACCATTCAAAGAGAAGCCTTCGTTTGGAGTCCAGTTATAGTAACGGTAACCAAACAAGTCCTTCTTAGCATCTACCAACTGACCATCACGATAGACACGAGTCACCAATTCATAAAGGGCAGGCTTATCGTTAAGAACTGTCCATAGTTTTGGTTTCTCAACTTGTAAAATCGCATTCAAGCTTGTTGATTGATGAGCTTTCAAGACTTGGCTGTCTGTACGAACCACATCCGTCACTGCTTGACCATTTCTTTCGATAATTTGGTATTCAGCGACAATTTCATGATCTTTGTCATCAGTGTTGACAATCTTACTTGTTACATGAGTATCAACCTTACCATTCTGTTGTTTTTCAAGGTCTGGTGTTAAGATAGTTGTCCCATTTTTCTCAGCATGAACCTTATCTGTCACTTGAAGAGTAACATCACGGTAGATACCACTTCCAGAGTACCAACGGCTACTTGGTTGTTTATTGATTGCATGAACTGCAATGACGTTTTCACGACCGTCTTTATTGAGATAGTCAGTGATGTCGTATGAAAATTGGTTATAACCATTTGGATAGTGACCAACTAGCTGACCGTTTACATAGACTTGCGAATCCATATAAACTCCGTCAAAGACCAAACGAACATTCTTGTTAAGGTCTTTTTCATCTAGTTTAAAGGTCTTGCGATACCAAGCATCACCACCATTGAGTTGTCCACCCTCATTTTGGGCAGGAGAATCATGATCGAAGTCATTGTAAATACTCCAGTCATGAGGAAGGTCTAATTTCTTCCAGCTTGATACATCTGCATCTGGTTTGATAGCATCTTTTGGCATTGGCATTGAGTTTAAAATGCCAGTTTTGGTTAAATTCTACTTTACGGTCCTCAACCAATTGATTTACCTCCTCACTGGTAGCCGGTTTTAGGTCCGGTTTTTTTCCGTTTGAGCAGATTGATCTTGAGTAATTGCTTGAGGCTTTTTTTATCTAAGATGGAATCCTCTTTTTTGTCAGAATCTGATTGTAGAGTTTGATCGTTCTGTGCTTTTTCAGCTTCATGATCTGGTGTATCAACTTTACTTGCAACTGATTCAGTTGATGCTTGAAGTTCTGAACTTGCTGTTTCACTAACTTCCTCTTTATGAGACTCATCCTCTACCTTTTCTGTAGCAACTGTAATCGGAGCTTCTTGCGCAGCTACCGGATTTGCACCAGCTACACTTGCTCCAAATAAGACTGAGCAAGTACCGATGACTACTGAGCAAGTACCCACCGTAAATTTTCGGATACTATACACTCTTTTTCGATTCCAATGATCTTTTCCCATAAGATCCTCCTTATATTCGTAACCGCTTCCATTTTTATGTAAGCGCTCTACTTTTTCAGTAGTATTTTGCTTCTATTTTATAAAATAATATAAGAAACTTCAATACTAGCAGCATAAAAATCATACTTTTGATTCTTTTTTCTATAATTTGTAGAAAATCATACAAAACTGAATGTACATTTAGTGAATGATTTTACTAAAAAAGGCGGTGGGACAGAAATCGATAGACAAAGTCTCGATTTCGTAGTCCCAGCCCCGCGAGGATGATTAGGAGCTTTTTGGAGTCTAATACTCAATGAAAATCAAAGAGCAAACTAGGAAGCTAGCCGCAGGTTGTACTTGAGTACGGCAAGGCAACGCTGACGTGGTTTGAATTTGATTTTCGAAGAGTATAAAAGACGAACAAAAAGTTCAATCAACTACCGTGTCAAAGTTTGATTGCTAATAAAAAGTGAGGTCGGGATCTTTTGTCCCAACCTCTTTTACGGACTATCAAACTGATATTTCCTTATAGATTATTGACTAGTTTTCCCATTTTCCAGTAGCTTGACCATCTCATTTTTACGTTCTTCTAGCTCTGCAATTTGATGAAGCAAAAGCTCTGAAAAATCACAATTAAGTTCCTCGGTTTCACCACTATTATACCAGTCTAGAGCAACTATGTGATTGTCCTTATCAAAGCAAAACACGACATCTCCGTCACCTACGATAGACAGAAATGGGATATAATCCACAAAGCCCAGAGCGTGTAATTCCTTAGTTTGAAGTCGAATGTCTAAAAAGTCTGGGATACCGTTCGCAATCCCCAAGACCTTAATACCTCGGCAGAATGTCCAAAATGGTGCTACATCGTAAGCCTTGGCTCTTGGCCATAGCTCTTCCCTGGCCTCCATAAACAGACCTCCCAGAGCTGACATGGTGAATTCTCTGAAATCTTCTGGCAGACGAATACCATATTGATTTTCAAAATCCTTTACATCTTCTTCGGATGGTTCATTGCCCATGCAGGCGACAACTTGATAAGTTTCCTTATCATAGTGACGAAAATAATCATAAACTTCATTGATTGCCATGATTTTATTCCTTTTTTACTCAGAAATATAGGCCACAAATCCATCTGGCAAGATGACTTGCTGACCATCTTCAAACTGGCAATGACTCGCTAGATTAACTGAATCTCTGTCTAAAGCATATTTCTCAGAAGACTGATTAAAAATGGCTTGCACTTCTTTTCCTTGGTAGTTCCACTTCAAGGATAGGACATCTGGTTTCAATTCTTCCAAGCGATAATTTCCATGCTGAATAATGCTTGCAACTTCCTTACGAACCTTGATTAATTTCTTCATAAAATTCAGCATGTCATTGTCCTCAGAAACACGGTCCCAAGGCATGACACGACGGCAGTCAGGGTCTGGTCCACCAATTAATGCTAGCTCTGTTCCGTAATAGATACAAGGAGTCCCTTTTTGAAGATAGAGGAAAGTTAGGGCAGCCTTGACATGCTGGAGATTTCCTTTGGCAGTTGTAAGGATACGCTCTGTATCATGAGAATCCAGAAGATTAAACATCACCTCTGAGATTTGTTGCTTGTAGTACATCGACTGGCTATTGATTTCTGAAATAAACTGCTCTGTCTTTTTACGCTGACGCAAGAAATAATCCTTGATACTTTCAGAGAGCGGGTAGTTCATGACCGCATGGAACTCATCCCCTTGTAGCCAAGGTTGAGAAGTATGCCAGATTTCACCTAAAATATACAAATCAGGCTTTTTAGCTAGAACTGCCTTTCTAAAATCTTTCCAGAACTGATGGTCAATTTCATTGGCAACGTCCAAGCGCCAAGCATCGATATCAAAATTCTTAATCCAGTAAGTTGCAACACTGAGAAGATAGTCCCTAACCTCCGGATTAGCTGTATTTAACTTAGGCATATAGCTAGCAAAGGCAAAGGTATGATAAGGGAGTTCTCTTGGATTCTGAAGTTTATCCTCAGTAACTGGAAATTCTTGGATATGGAACCAATCTTTATATGGTGACTTTTCTCCGTTCTTCAGAACATCCTGCCATTGGGCAGACTGGTAGCCGATATGATTGAAAACAGCATCTAGCATAATTTTGATGCCACGTTTGTGAGCTTCCTCAACTAAATTACGAAAAACTTCCTTGTCTCCAAAGTGACGGTCAATTTCAAAATAATCCGTCGTATCGTACTTGTGATTGGTTGTTGCTTCAAATCGGACATAGGTAAAGTCCTGTGATTCCCAAATCTTTAAGATAGTCTAAATGGTCAATAATCCCTTGTAAATCTCCACCAAAAAAATCATCCCTATTAGGTGCAATGGCAGCATCCCACTCTCGAGCTCCATCTGGAGTTAGATTAGGATTTCCATTTGCAAATCGTTCTGGGAAAATCTGATACCAAACGGTATTTGAAACCCAGTCAGGTACCTGACAACCGTCAATTTCGTGAATATAAGGAAGCTTAAAGCCGTTTCCATCAGCATCCAAGTTTTCTTGAGTATGTTCTACGCAACCCTTATCACCGTAAAAAATACCCTGACCTTCCTCATCAAGGAGCTCAAAGAGATACTGAATCCGTGCAAAATCAACCGATACCGTAACCTGCCAATAGTCAAATAGGACATCTGAGGTTACTTTGGTCATTTCTTTCTTAGCTTCATACTTATCCTCAATGAAAATAAAGGGATCTCCATAGTGTAAGATAACCTTCTGGACATCATTTTTCTTCGTTCTAATTCGGATATGTAGCTGACCTTCTTTGTAAAGATAAGCATATTCTGATTCTGGTCTATGATAAATGGCTGTTAATTCCATGTCTTGTCTCCTAAATAATCATCATCAACAAAAACGCAAACGTTTTCATAACTGCTAGTTCTAGTATACTATTTTAGCTGTTTATTTGCAATTTTTATACTAGTTTTACGATAGGTATATTGATGGACAAGGGTAAAATTGAGTAGACTCTTTTTGAGCTTTAAAAAGAGAGTTTCCATGAACTGGAAAACTCTCTATCATTACGAATCAGATGATTAGAATAAATGCTATCTGATATCTTTAATCTTCTAAAATGAAAATTTCTTCAACATGTAGTCGTAGCAATCTTGCAATTTTCATTGCTAGTTCAAGTGTAGGATTGTACTTGTCATTCTCTATAGCAATTATGGTTGTCGACTAACGCCTAATATTCTTGCCATATCTTCCTGACGTAGTCCTTCAGACTTTCTTAACTGTTTGATATTATTTTTCATACAGCATTAGTCTTTCTGAAAACAATAAATGCCAATCGCCAAAACTACGATAAGGATAACAATAATCAAAAATATTCCTTGAACAAGTTTATTAGGTTCTTTGAAATCTTCATCACCGTCAATCATTTTCTGTTTTATGGCAGTTTGTGCAAATCCTTGAACAGAAATAGATAAACATAAAATCAGACATGGTAACATTTCAAGTTCAATGCCTTTTGTAATAGATTGATAAATATTAAATACTGTCCATCCACATAAGCCAAATAGAGCAGTTTTATAACCCCATTCCTCAGAACGTAGCTGAATCGCTCTGTCCATTTCATCCATTTTTCTCATGGTCCTGTTCCTCCAATCTGTTAAAACAATGTTAAGAGCCCTTTACATTTTTTTATTATACTCCAAATATATAAAAATGTCAAGATGTTTTTAACATTTTTTTATTTTTTTATTTTTTTATTTTCTTCATCTATTCTAAGAATATTCCTAACTCCAATTTACAGTCTAATCAATCTGAAAAAGGTCAAGTTCTTTTAATCCTATTTTATCTTGACTTCATAAGCTTCGGCTATAGATATACTTTCAGTTATGTTAGACTCGAAGTTTATCCTCTCTTTTCTGCTTTCTTATCACTATTATACCTTAAAGTGGCTAAATCGTTATAAACTGTCTGTTTTTCATGTGGTATTTTTCTACAAATTAGCAACCGAAAAAAATAAAAAGCCATTCCTCAAGGGAACAACTTTCTCACTTATAATTAAAAGTTTCCCCAGCCAACTTATCTGCTAACTTAGGAAAGAGGGTATAGAATTTATGAGCTAAATTTAGCAAGGCTGGGAGATTGAGCTCGCGTTTGTTTTTGCCTATGGTCTTAACAATCTTTTGCGCGACAGCATCTGGTTCCAATAGAAAACGGTCGATCGATTTGAGGTAGGTCCCATCTGGGTCTGCCTGGTCAAAAAATCCTGTACGGATAGGTCCTGGATTAACAGTTGTCACATAGACACCATAGGGCATGAGCTCAAGGCGAAGAGCATTTGAAAAACCAATGGCCGCAAACTTGGTCGCAGAGTAAAGGCTAGACTTGCCAGTTGCTATCAAACCTGCCATGCTAACGATATTGATGATATGGCCTTTTCGAATCTCCTTCATACGAGAAGCAACCACACGAGACAGATTCATGAGAGCAAAGGTGTTAACCTCAAACATTTGATGAATGTCTTGATTAGAAATCTTGTTAAAATCTTCAAAAATTCCGTAACCAGCGTTGTTAATTAAAACATCAATCTTGCCATAACGCTGATAGAGTTCAGCAACTAGTTCCTCTAAGGCTTGAACGTCGGTAATATCAATTTCAATCAATTCTGCCTGAGGATGATTTCCGTATAGTTGAACTAGTTTTTCCTTATTTCTACCTAGCAAAATGAGTTGGTCTTGAGGCAAGAGTTTGACCATCTCTTGGGCTAGACCACCGCTAGCTCCTGTGATGAGAATAGTACGCATGATTCTCCTTTCTCTAGCAACTAGATTTCCACTTCTTCTAGGTCTTTAACCACATGGACATTTTCAAAAATCGTTGCTGCATCTTTCTTAAGTTGGCTGATATCTTTTGAAAGGAAACGGGCGCTGATATGGTTGAGCAAGAGTCGTTTGGCTCCCGCTTCTGTTGCCACCTGCGCAGCCTGCATATTGGTTGAGTGGCCATGATTGCGGGCAATTTTCTCATCACCTTTACCATAAGTGGACTCATGGACAAGGACATCTGCATTGACAGCCAGACGAACACTGGCATCCGTTTTTCGAGTGTCACCTAAGATAGTGATAATCTTACCTGGACGTGGTGCTGAGATATAGTCTGCTGCCTTAATCTCGGTGCCGTCTTCTAGGATGACATCCTGACCGTTTTTGATTTTTCCAAAGAGTGGTCCAAATGGTACGCCGGCAGCCTTTAATTTTTCAGCATCCAGAGTGCCTTCTAGATCCTTTTGCATGACACGGTAGCCCACACAGAAAATAGTGTGATCCAACTCTTCCGCATAAACTGTAAATTTATCGGTTTCAAGAATTTTCCCAAGTGAATCTTGATCAAACTCATGGAAATGAATCTTATAGGGCAGGCGTGAACCTGACACACGTAGACTGGTCAAGACAAAAGATTTGATGCCTTGGGGACCATAGATTTCCAAATCTGTCTGTTCTTCATTGGCTTGAAAGGCACGACTAGAAAGGAATCCTGGTAAGCCAAAGATATGGTCTCCATGCAAATGAGTGATAAAAATTTTGCTGATCTTCCGTGGTCGAATCGTGGTTTCCAGAATGCGATTTTGCGTCCCTTCTCCACAGTCAAAGAGCCAGACTTCGTTAATCTCGTCCAAGAGTTTCAGGGCGAGACTTGAAACGTTGCGGGCTTTAGAGGGCTGACCAGCCCCCGTTCCTAAAAATTGAATATCCATTTGCTACTTTCTAATTAATCAATATATAACATAGCGGTGCGGTTTTCCGAGCGATAATAAAGCTTGCCAGAAAAAGCTCTAGCTTCTTGTAGTAAATCCTCTTGGCTATATCCCTTAAGTCGCTTTCTTCCATCTGCTAAATTTTCCAGATCTGTCAAGGCTGTGAGATTTTCCAGGCTGACTACTTCCTCTTCACCAATCGCCTTCATGTAAATCTTACCAGACTCCTCAAAAACTAGCTGATGGGGAAAAATTTGCGCTATCTCAAAGAGTAATTCATCCGTAATTGCTTCCTCGTTCTCTGAGAAAATGCGACCAAGTCCTTCTTTCTCGTAGCAAAATCCAAAGGATTTACCAGATAGATTGAGACGAATAAAGGGCTTGCTTTCCAAAGCGAAACTTGGTTCAGCATTATAGAGGTTCAGTTCTTGGCTGACTTCTGCAAAATAATCGGTCGCAGCTTGAGGACTTTTTTTCTGGTAGAGCTCGGCAAAGTAGGCATTCACTACGCTGGGTGGAGGTGTAATGAGAGCTAGTTGCTCCTCTTCAGACCTACCAGCTAAAAGTTGGTCCAGATAGACCTTGTCTAGACTTGTATAGCCACCATACTTGAGGGCTAACGTTTTGATATCAGTCATAAAATTCTTCTAATCTCCATTTATTTTTCTCACCAATGTAGCCTGTGATGACTTGACCATCATCTTGGTAGTCCCGTTCTTCTAGAATCGCAACACTTTCTAAATCATGAATCTTGTAAGATTTAGAAAACGGTACGCGCAGGGTGAATGCCTCAAAAATTTCCTTAATCTTATCCAGCAATAAAGCCTGCAACTGTTCGCGACTATCCTTAGATTTAGCAGAAATCAGTGCATAAGGTGTTTGGGTAGGCGTAAAATCCTCCACCAAATCCGCTTTATTATAAAGGGTTAAGCGAGGAATATCCTCCATGTCCAAGTCTTTCATGATGGAAAGAACTGTTTCTCATGTTCCTCATGGTAAGGATTGCTGGCATCGATAACATGAACCAGAAGGTCTACATGCTTGCTTTCTTCCAAGGTCGACTTGAAACTTGACACCAATTCGGTTGGTAAGTCTTGAATAAATCCAACGGTATCTGTCAAGGTTACCTGTAGATTGCCACCAAGATGGATGCTCTTAGTTGTCGCATCCAGAGTCGCAAAGAGCTCATCTGCCTCATACTGGGTCTTGCTAGTCAAGGTGTTCATGATAGTTGACTTACCAGCATTGGTGTAGCCAATCAAACCAATCTTAAAGGTACTTGACTCCAAACGTTTTTCTCGAACTGTCGCTCGATTTTTCTCAACCACCTTGAGTTGACGTTCGATATCTGTAATCTGGTTGCGAACACTACGACGATTCAGCTCCAGTTGACTTTCACCTGGACCACGGGAACCAATCCCCCCTGCCTGACGGCTGAGCATAATCCCTTGACCAACCAAACGAGGCAAGAGGTATTTGAGCTGAGCTAGATGCACTTGGAGTTTGCCTTCATGACTTCGAGCTCGCATGGCAAAGATATCCAAAATCAACTGCATACGGTCAATGACCTTGACATCTAACACTTCCTCGAGGTTAACATTTTGCCGTGGTGTCAGACGGTTATTGACGATGACAGTCGTGATTTCTTCTGCGTCCACCATTTTAGCAATTTCTTCCAACTTACCAGAACCGACAAAGGTCTTGGAGTCGTATTTTTCACGCTTCTGTCTGTAGCTATCGACTACAACTGCACCCGCCGTCTTAGCCAGACTAGCCAGCTCTTCCATGGAGAGGTCAAAATTATCCATGCCCTGGAGTTCAACACCAATGAGCAGGACTCGCTCCTCTTTTTTCTCCGTTTCAATCATTTAAAAACTCCTCAATCTGGTTTAAAATACGGTCTGTCACACCAGATTCTCCTATCTGATAAAAGGTCACCTGCATACGATTACGGAACCAGGTTAGCTGGCGCTTGGCAAATCGACGAGTCGCCTGCTTGAGACTATCGCTAGCCTCCTCCAAACTCTGTTCTCCTCGAAAATAAGGAAAGAGTTCCTTATAACCAATGCCTTTAGCAGCCTGCACATCTGGATAATGGTCAAACAACCACTTGGCTTCATCCAATAGTCCAGCTTCAAACATCAGATCCACTCGGTGATTGATACGCTCATAAAGCTGACTACGTTCATCATCCAAGCAAATAATCAGTGGTTCATACAAGGTCTCTTGATTTTCCAAATCCTGACCAAAATGGGCAATTTCCCAAGGCACGCATGGCACGACGACGATTAAACTGGGGAATCTCAAGACCTGCTTGCTCCACCAGATGGGCTAACTCTTCATCTGAAAAAGGTTCCAAACTAGCACGATAGGCTAAAATATCTTCATGAGGTGTTTCCCCACCTAAATGATAGCCCTCTAACAAACTCTGGATATATAGTCCTGTCCCACCAGCAATAATAGCAAGCTTGCCACGACTGTGAATATCCTCAATGGCTGATTTTGCTTCTGAAACAAAATCAAAAGCCGAGTATGACTCGGTTACCTCTCTAACATCGATTAAATGATGAGGAACAGTTGCCTGCTCCTCGGGACTAGCCTTGGCTGTCCCAATATCTAGTCCTCGATAGACTTGTTGGCTATCTCCACTAACCACTTCACCATTAAAACGCTTAGCAACTTCAATGGCTAGGGCTGTCTTTCCAACTGCAGTCGGTCCAACAATCACAATTATTTTGCTTTTCATCTTTTTTCCTTGAAAAATTCCCATTTTTTCGTTACTATTATTATATCATAAAAAGGTCAGTCAGAAAAATGCAACCTCTTGAAGAGGCTGGCTGATATATAAGTTAAAGGAGGAATACTCATGGCTAAAGGATTCGCTAAAGGTCTTGTAACAGGTGTCGCAGGAACTGTCGCTGCAGTTGCAGGTGCAGTTTATGCAGTTAAAAAGAAAGTGATCGAACCAGAAGAACAAAAAGCAGCTTTCATCGAAGAAAATCGTAAGAAAGCAGCTCGCCGTCGCGTATCACGCTAATCAGTAAAAAAGAAGTTGGATTTTCCCAACTTCTTTTTGTGTTATTAAATAGCTAAATCAAACTTCAACTGTGGCTTGACCGGATCATAATCAACCAACTCAAATCTTCTGCTCTGATATCAAAGAAATCAGTCCCATCTGGTACGTTCAAGACCAAACGAGGTTGGCAATTTGAAGGTTCACGACGGAGCAATTCCTGAGCTTGTTCAAATTGATTATCATAGATGTGAAGGTTATTGATAAAATAGAAGAATTTCCCAACCTTCCAACCAAAGTGTTTAGCAATCATCATTTGAAGCGCCACATACTGCATAGCATTGATGTGATGAGCTACCAGCATATCGTTAGAACGCTGGGTCAAGGTCGCATCCAGATAGATGTCCCCATCTACTCGACGAACATCAAACATGGTCTGGAAGGCGCATGGCAGAAGGCCATCTGTTTCTTCGAAAGCTTGGTAATCCCAGAGAGAGATGATATTACGACGGTTCCAAGGGTTAGCTTCCAACTGCTTGAGAATCTTGTTGATAATATCATGCTTCTTAACCACAGCCCCATAGCGCTCCCCAATAGTACCTGTATCTCCCACTTCCCAGTCATTCCAATAGTGGACATTGTACTTGTCATTTAGGACTTCCAAGCTATTGGTCTGATCTTGGTAGATCCAGAGAACTTCTTTGATAGCTGATTTAATGGCGATGGGACGCAAGGTCGTAATCGGAAATTCACCCTTAGATAAATCATACTCTGCAAAAGCCCCTGTGATGTACTTGGAGTTAGCCACAGTGCCATCCTTATACTTGGGACGAGCCTGTTCTGAAAAGACTCCTTCGTTAAGGATTCGTTCAATATTCTCTTTAAAAATCGTATCTGCTTTTGTCATTTGCTATCACCTCATTCATTGTCTTAACTAGTATAGCATAAAAAAAGAAAGGAGGAAAATCACTCGCTTCAAGATAGTGATTTTCTCCTTTTTCTATTTTATTGCAAGACAAGTGACGCAGCACCAATCACTCCAGCGTCATTTCCTAGAGTTGCAAGAGCTAGCTTAGTTGTTGTGCGAACTTGTGGGAAGGTATTTTCGTCATAAACCTTTTGAACACCTTGTAGAAGAAATTCTCCTGCAGCCGATACACCACCACCGATAACGATTGTTGATGGATTTAGGATTGAACCGATATTGGCACATGCGATACCCAAGTAACGTGAGAAGTTACGGTAAACGATCAAGGCAAGGTCGTCCCCTTCTTTTGCCAAGTCAAAGACAGTTTTAGCTGTTACTTCTTCACCGTCGTCAATCAAACGTTTCAATTCTGCATCGCCTTCGTATTCATCTGCGTAACGACGAGTCAAGTTGACAATACCTGTTGCTGAAGCCACTGTCTCAAGACAGCCTTTTTTCCCACAAGTACATGCGATTGGTTGGTCAAAGTCCACTGTGATATGGCCAAGTTCACCAGCAGCACCGGCAACACCGTGAAGCAATTTACCTTCTGCCACGATACCGCCACCAACACCTGTACCAAGTGTCATAAATACAACATCTGGTTGGTTGTCACCAGCACCCATCCAACGCTCACCAAGAGCTGCCACGTTGGCGTCATTATCGATGAAGAATGGAATCCCCAAGGCTTTTTCCATTTTTTCTTTGATTGGTTGAAGAGTTTTCCAGTTGAGGTTGTAGGCACCGATAACAGTTCCTTTTTCACGATCAACCACACCAGGTGATCCCATTCCAATCCCACGGAAATCCGTAGCTGACAATCCAAGCAAGTCCAAACGATGCTGAATAGACTCAATCATATCGTCTACAATATGGCTCCCCTCATCCAAAATGTTAGTCTTAATAGACCATTTTTCTTGGATTTCTCCCTCTTGTGTTAAAATTGCGAACTTGATAGAAGTTCCACCAAGGTCAATCCCAATAATCTTTTGACTCATCTTTGTCTCCTTTTATTATAAATTGAAAATGCTTACAGCACTAGTATACCAAAATCTGCCTATCAGTGCAAAGGTTTGCATTAACTTTCCAGATTTTTTCTATTCTATGGTTTCCACAAACCAGAAGCATCTACATAATAGCGTCCGCCATCCACTCGCTCATTCTTCGCCATCTTACCATCTGATTTGAGATAGTAGTTTCCTTGCCAAGCATTACGAGCATAAGAACCATCTGATTTTAAGTAGTACCAAGATTGGTAAGAAGAGTCATAGACCCACTCACTCTGAGCCATCTTACCATTTGACTTGAGGTAGTAGGCACCTTGCCAAGTATTATGCGCATAAGAACCATCTGATTTGAGATAATACCAGGCTTGGTAGTAAGAATCATAAATCCATTCACCCTGAGCCATCTTACCATCTGATTTGAGATAGTAACTTCCTTGCCAAGTATTGCGTGCATAAGAACCATCTGATTTGAGGTAATACCAGGCTTGGTAATAGTTATCGTATACCCACTCATTCTCAGCCATTCTTCCATCTGATTTGAGGTAGTAAGCATCCTGCCAAGTATTTGTTACTGGTTTCCCATTTTCAGAATAATAGTACCAAGATCCATTCTGACGAACCCAGCCACTTTCTGCTGCTACACTAGGAGTAGGTGCTACATTGTTGTTAGCTTGAGAGGCACTTGTCTTTTTCTCTTTTAACACTCCCTTAGGCGCGTTCTTCGATTCACAGGCTATCCCATCATGATCCTTATCTAGAGTAGCAGAATAACCTGGTTCTCCCTTATGAATATCCGCATAACCATTCTCCCAGGCTTCCTTACAGCTTGAAAAATGGATACTTTCATCCGCCACAACAGGCTGTAAAAACAATGCTAGGGCAGGTAAAGAAGCTAGGCCGAGTTTTAATAAATGACGTTTGTTCATGATTTTCTCCTAAAATTATAATATCAACTTCCATATTATTTTATCAAACTTATTTCTGCAATTCAAGAAAACTTCTAGTTATTTCTGCAAACTCTTTTGGTTTGGCTCTATTCATAACATGAGGACCGTCAGGGATGATCTGGAACTGGGAATTTGGCATCAGTTCTTGAATAGCTTTCATCGAAGTGAGATTAGGCTTATCCTGACTACCACAAATTAACAAGCTTGGATAGGGACAATTCTTTGCAATCTCCCTTAAATCAAGTGTTTTTAATTCTTCGGATACTCCAACCAGAAGCGATTTATCTGCTCCCTGTTTCTCAAATATCCTTTTGGGAAGTAGTTTAAATATCAGTATTTGACAATAAAAAGGAATATTACCTGCTAGTTTCAATGGACAGCCTGATAAAACCAAGGCCTGAAGATTTGGCAAATCGTAACTTGACAGCTCTAATGCAAGTGCAGCTCCTAAGGACAAACCGATTAGGACAAAAGGTTCTGTCTCCTTTGATAAGTGCTGATAAACGTGTTCCTTGGCTTTTCTATAGCTAGTAACTCCAGTAGGGAATAAGTCAAGGGCTTCAGAGGGATAATCTGCAAGCAATTCTTGCACTTCTTGCCAACTCTCCGCTGATTGACCTAGTCCATGTAAAAATATTAGTTTCATTTAGTTCTCCTGCAATGATAACTCATACAAACCTCTCACTGCATTACAAGCATAGATGGCTTCTGCCTGTTTCAAATCTCCTATGGTTAAAACCTTTTCTTCTGTCTGCCTGCACTCAAGCAAGTGTTGACGATAAACCCCTGGTAAAATGCCAAGCGTGCTAGGTGGGGTATAGAGCTTGCCATTCATTTTTAAGACTAGATTCCCAATAGAGGTTTCAAGCAACTTCCCATCAGGAGTATGATAGATGATTTCCTGTTCTCCCACTGTCAAATGTGGCCGGTGTGTCGTTTTGAAGTAGGTAAAGGCCTGCTTCAAATCAGCTTCCTGAAGACAAAGCTTGGCCTGACAGAAGCTAGAACTAAGTGGTGTCAATACTTGTCGTTCGATTTCAATCTCTCCAGATTTGCTGAGACTGATTCGCATCCGATAATCTTGATGGAAGTCACAAGACTGGCATTCTTTCTCTATCTCTTGTCTCAAAACTTCTTTATTAAATGGAAAGGCAAAATAACGACTAGCCTTTTGCAATCTTTCTAGATGTTGGTTTACAAAGAGCAAGGTTTTCTGGCTGATTTTCCCTGTCGTAATCAATTGAAAACAAGGCTGTTTTCGGTAAAGTACAGCTGCTTTTTGCTGGACTTCACGGTATTCAGATTCCCAAGTACTATCCCAAGTGATGCCACCACCGACTCCATAGATGGCTTGCCCTCGATGCAGTTGAATGGTTCGAATAGCCACATTGAAAATCCGTCGTCCATTGGGAAGTAAGAGGCCAACAGTTCCACAGTAAACTCCTCTAGCTTGTGCTTCCAAGTCCTTGATAATTTTCATGGTCGCTATCTTGGGAGCTCCTGTGATGGAGCCACATGGAAAGAGCGAACGGAAGATTTCAACTAGATCAATATCTGGTCGTAAATGACTCTTGATAGTTGAAGTCATCTGCCAAACCGTAGAATACTGCTCTACTTGGCATAAACGCTCTACATACTCACTACCCACCTCAGACAGACGATTCATGTCATTGCGCAAGAGGTCCACTATCATCATATTCTCTGAACGATTCTTGGGATCCTGCTCCAACCAAGCTGCTTCTTTCAAATCGTCATCGTCATTCAAACCACGTTTAGTCGTCCCCTTCATAGGACGAGTCGTCAACTCACGACCATTTTGCTCGAAAGAGCTCTGGACTCATGGAAATTACTGCCATGTCGTCATGCTCTACGTAGGCATTGTATCCCGCTTCCTGCTCCACCACCATGCGATTGTAGATGGCAAAAGGATTGGCAGATAACTCCTGCTTGAGTTGAACCGTATAATTGACCTGATAGGTATCTCCCTGCCGTAAATGATGGTGAATCTGGGCAATAGCCTTTTCATAGTCCTCTGCAGATGTTACTTCCTGCCAGTTTGATGGCAAATCTACCTCCTCATAAGTCAGAGGAATGCTAGAGATTTCAACATTGTCATGAACTGTAAAATATAGCAGATACTCTGCCAGTAAAGGAGCTTTGTGAACTGCTAGTTTCTCCTCAAATGCAGGTGCAGCCTCGTAACTGACGTAGCCCACCACATAATAGCCTTGCTCTTGGTAGCTTTCCACTTGTGCCAGCAGGTCTGCCACTTCTGCTAAATCTCTGGTTTTTAACTCTTTGATAGGCTGGGTGAAAGTATATCGCTCGCCCAAAGCCCTAAAATCAATCACTGTTTTTCTATGCATATCCTAAGTATACCATAAAAGCCAGACCCCAACAGGAATCTGGCAATTTTATTCTCTGAGAATGCTAATACTCTTCGAAAATCTCTTCAAACCACGTCAGCTTCGTCTTGCCGTATATTTGTTACTGACTTCGTCAGTTCTATCCACAACATCAAAACGGTGTTGTGAGCAACCTGCGGCTCGCTTCCTAGTTTGCTCTTTGATTTTCATTGAGTATAAAGTAGATTTCACTTCCTTAGCAAATCTGAAAACACTCTCTCTTTTATCTATCCTTTGGGAAAGAGCTCGGATGAAAAGGCATCTGTAACCTGCAATAGTTTCTGGAAGACTTTTTCTTCAGAGCTACTGTATAGTTGGCAACTGAACCACCATACTTAAAGTTTCGGTAATCCGTTTCTACTGCTTGGTCAAACAAATCTTGCAATTTCTCGTAAGAATCAATTTGTTGGCCATCAATTTCAAAACTATGGATTCCTCGTTTTGCCTTGGCAACAATGTCGTCAAACCAAGCCTTCTTCCATTCTTCTAAGTTCTGGTACTTGCCTTTCGAAACCTTCTGGATGATGAAATCATCTCCAAGGGTGTCATGCCCCTCGCTTAGCGCCTCATCCTTGTACTTGTTAGAAGCATAGCCTAGGAAACCATTTTCGTAGCCGTAATATCCCCACATACGGAAGGCATTATGCTTGAAGGAGATGGCTCCTGGAGCTCCCTGACTTGTATTTCCACCGTAGATAGCATCCACCATCTTGACATTAACATAAGCTGTCTTGAGTTCTTCTGGTCGGTAAGTTCCCTGATAATGCCTATTGGTGATGATGTTATGTTTGATTAGGTCATCCACAGAATTTAGCTGAGTCTTGGCTTCCTCATCGGTCAATGGACGGACATAGTCCCACTGGTTAGGAGCAAGGAGTTTATTATCCTGGTCCTGATAACGCATTTGCTTGGTCATCTTGCTGAACCAAGCCTTCTTCAAAGCGAGATCATTCTTAGCCAGAACTCGTTCTCCTTCCAGATAATCTAGAAGCATCAAGGCCTCGTTATACCCCTTCATGTAGTGGTCAATCTGCTGGCGTGTTTGCAACTTAGTTGGATCAGGATTGTACCATTGGTCCCCATCATTTGGTCGCATGTATGCCATGTTGAGCCCGAGAGCGCCATATTCACCCTGATGGCCTTCCTCAGCCGGTGACTGGAGCATACCCTGAGCATAGGCTTCTACATAGGTTCCTTCACGATGTTTGTATCCCCCCCAGATAGACAATGCGATCGTTGACGTGCGTTGTCTCATGGGTGTAGACAGACAAACCATACTCACTCATCATATCTATTTCTACAAAGTGAACAGCATCTCTGGCATTGATATTAGGATAGATAGAGGCATAGGCTCCTAGCTTATTGTCCTTATAGTAGCGACCTGCTGGCCCAAATACTTCACGAATTGGCGCGTAGTCTGCCATACCACTTGTATGTCCATAACGCTCTACCCAGCCACGTCCATCAACGCGATAGCCTTCCCAAACTGGTGTAGCTACATTAAAGTCACTCTTAACCATACGGTCTTTGACATCATCAGCAGCAAGTCGATACCAAAAGTCCAAGTAAGTCAACTGACGATCCGCTACTAGATCAATGTCAGCCTTCATCTGGTCTATGATTTTGCCAGATTTATCAGCTGATCCGAAGGTAATGGTATTGTAGTTGGAAATCAGGAACATCTGTGCCTTCTTGACATTCAATAAAGGCAGAATCATATTGCGATGCAACCAGTTATTCAGATTGTCATAAGCCCGATGCTTCCGATTTGTAATTTCTTGATTCTTCGAAGCTCGCTCTGCTATGTACACATGGCCCTTGGTGGCATTCACAAACCAGTCATTCATATCCTTGTCAGTCGTCAACAACTGTCTGTTGTAGTCTAAGAAGGTATGTAAATCTTCAGATTTTGTATCCTTGGCTATGACTCTGGCAAAAGTTTCATGAGTCTGGTCGCCTTTTAGGTTGCTTTCTCTTGAACCGAGTTCAATCAACCGATCTAAGATATCCACATTTTGGCCATAAAAATCTGGTTTAAAGAGCATGAGTTCTTTCAGATTGTAATCGGCAAATCGGATACCATAATAGCGATTGAGATAAGCAAGCCCCAGCATGATAGCTGACTGATGATCCTGAACTTTTTTCTTCAGAGCAGCGGTACTAGCAGGTGAATCGTTCCACTGATAGTCTAGATTTGTAAGTAACTTATCAACTAGGGTTCCCAGCTGCGCTTTGACCTCTGCAAAGCTTTCTTCTAGATACCAGTTCTTCACAGCCTCAGCCTTCTTATCAAGGCTAGTAGTTTGATCATCTAGGACTCGATAAACTCCTTCAGACTGTAAGTCCACTGTTTTCAAGATTGAGGTCAGGTCCTTGGCTAGGGCTGAACGATCCTTAACCAGCATATCTGGAGTATAAAGTACATCCAAGTCAGCAATCTTGTATTCCTTGATAGCAGTCAAGCCAGAATTTTGTGAGGTGATTGCAAATACATCCTTGGTCTGGTCTGCATAATGAACCATGATATGGTCTGCCACTGACAGGTCCGTCACAAAGTCTTGTCCCTTCATAGCAATAACAGAGACTACCTCTTTCTTGGCTAGATTGTGATCAAGATACAGTTTGTTTCCTTGATTAACGATCCATTCTTTATTGTAGAAAGGTTGCAATTTCAAGGTTTCGATAGGCTTGATCATGGCGACTATCATAATCTTGAATATCCTTATAAGCGTATTCTTTTACATTAGCAATAGCAGGAGATTCCGTGCTTGACTTAGCCAGGTAATAGCTAAAGCCTTCTTCAAAGGTTTTCTGAGCATTACGTTGAATCAAGTCAGTTGCCTCAGCAGTCACCTTGTAATACTCTTTTCCGTTTATTCTCTCAGTTTGAATAGACTTGATGGCTAAACGGCTAGTCTTATGATCTTTAGAACTAACCTTGAGATAGTAGTTTTCCAAATTCCTTGGTGCTTCCGCCAATTGTTGAATCTCAGTCTCTCTGCCATTGTCAACCTTGATAAGACTTGTTTCCTTGATATCTTTTATTTCCAGCTTTTTAAGCTCTAGACGGAGATTTTGGTCCTCAAGCAGAGTGCTCTCCTCACCCTTACCACGGTTGTAGACCATCCTTGTAGAAATAGTGTAGTCTGTGTAGAGTTTTAGATTCTCAACTGTTGCTTCCAGTTGATCACTCGTTAAGTCAATGGTCTGATCCTCTACCCCCTTGGCTTTAATAGTGGCACTGATTTTTGAAACGGTAACGCCATCTGCCTTGTCCAAGTTATAGCTTAAGCGAGCTGAACGGCCCATCGAATTTCCAGTAATATTTGAAAGAGTTAGGACAGGTTCAGGTTTAATTTCTTCTTTTTCCTTACTGCCACGGATGATAACCTGATCTTTAGCTTCTGTTAAAATCCGTGTTGTTTCTTTCAGCTCTGAGATACGTTTCCCATCTTTTTCCTCATAGCTGGTAACAATCTCTTTCTCACCATCTTGACCGACTTGCTCAATTCTTGTTTCACCAAGAAGCATTTCTGGATCAATCTTTTCCCTTGTTTGTTTAGGGATCAACTCTTTTCGGACTTCAATATGTAAAGTCGGTTTTGCATCGAGAACTAGCGCTTCAGTGGCATTGACACCACCACTATAGTCAGGGAGTTCCTGTTTCAGAGTGTCAACTGGAGCTACGCCTCCTTCATAATCTGGCAAGGCATCAGCTACTGTACCCGGACCATTAACGCCTCCTTCAAATATTGGTTTAGACGGCTCAACCAAGGATTCGCCTGATATACCGCCTGTGAACTCTGGTTTGTCATGGACTTCTGGCACGCCACTTTGACTACTCAATTCTGGTGCATACTCTGGTAAGGCTTCGGACACTGCACCCGGGCCATTAACACCACCTTCAAATGTTGGTTTAGACGGTTCAACCAAAGATTCGCCAGATACCCCACCTGTAAAGTCTGGGCGTTCCTGTTTCAGAGTATCAAACGGGACTGCGCCTCCTTCATACTCTGGTAAGGTTTCAGATACTACACCTTGGCCATTGACGCCACCCTCAAATGTTGGTTTAGGGGGTTCAACTAAAGATTCGCCTGATACACCGCCTGTAAAGTCTGGGATTTCCTGTTTCAAAGTTTCAACTGGAACTGCACCACCTTCATACTCTGGTAAGGTTTCAGCTACTACTCCTTGGCCATTAACACCACCCTCAAATGTTGGTTTTGTTGACTCAACCAAGGATTCGCCTGATACGCCACCTGTAAAGTCTGCTTTGTCATAGACTTCTGGGATACCACTTTGACTGCTAAATTCTGGTGTATACTCTGGTAAGGTTTCAGTTACTACACCTTGGCCATTGACGCCTCCTTCAAATGTTGGTTTTGTTGGCTCAACCAAGGATTCGCCTGATACACCGCCTGTAAAGGCAGGTTTCTCGTGGACTTCTGGAAGGCCACTTTGACTACTAAATTCTGGTGTATACTCTGGCAAGGATTCAGCTACTGCTCCTGGACCATTGACTCCACCTTCAAATGCCGGCTTAACTGGTTCAACCAAGGAATCACCTGATACGCCACCTGTGAAGTCTGCTTTGTCGTGGATTTCTGGAAGGCCACTTTGACTGCTAAATTCTGGTGTATACTCTGGCAAGGATTCAGCTACTGCTCCTGGACCATTGACTCCACCTTCAAATGCCGGCTTAACTGGTTCAACCAAGGAATCACCTGATACGCCACCTGTAAATTCGGAAATTTCATGAACAGCTGCTTGATTTACTGGCTTTGCAGGAATTTCTGGATTTCCACTAGACGTTAGAGCTTGGCCTGTTCCTCTTAAATCCGCCTCTAATAAATAACCGACATAGTCATAGCCTTTAATGTCTATAATCCCTTGTGATAAAGCATCTGCAGACACAAGGGTTTGAGTTTGATCATAAGCTAGCAAGTCCTTGTGCTCAAAAGCAAATACCTGATAAGGAAGCAATAAACTCTTACCCACCGCAGCAATCAATAGCACTCCAACTATCTTCGAGGGCTTTTTCTTAGAAAATAGGAAAACCACCAAACTAGCCGTCAAAAGACCAAGACCAGCCAAGGGGAAGGTGACAGATCCTGTTTGAGGTAAGATGGCTGGTCCCTGCTTGCGATAAACTAGATAATAGCTCTCTTGGCTAAGATCTTGTGGCAATTCATGGTGAATGAGTTCACGTTCAGCAGCTGTCAACTCCGATTCCGCTAAATAGTGAAAGGAAACTTGCTTGGTTTCATCAGCCTGAACCAGTTTTGGTTCAAGTGTTCCTCCAATGAAGGCAAGTCCAATCAATACCGATCCCACTCCCATGCTCAGTTTGCGAATGGCAAATTTTTGTAGTTTTTTTCTATCTTCCATGTCAGCTTTGTTCTTGTCCTTAAAGACATCTCCTTTGTTCCGCTTTCATAATCTTATTATAATATTTTGTTGATTTTTTTACAAAATATTTTCGATATAAATTGATTATTTTTAAATAAAAAAGCGGATCAGCATTCGCTGAACCACATTTTTAGTCTGGTACATATTCCAATATATCACCAGGTTGTCACCCAAGTTCTTTGCAGATGGCTTCAAGCGTTGAAAAACGAATAGCTTTAGCCTTACCTGTCTTCAGTATTGAAAGATTTGCGGGAGTAATACCTACACGTTCTGCTAAATCTCCTGAACGCATTTTTTTCTTTGCTAATTCGACATCTAGATTAATAACAATCATAGGATAGTCTCCTTTCTCTAAATTGTAAACTCATTTTCTTCTGCAATTTCGTTTGCTTTTTCAAGGACTTTTCCAATTGTCCAAACAACGAGAGCTGTAACCACGAAAGTTATATTCAGAAAATGAATAACCATTGAGTGTCAAAATACCATCTCCTAGAAATGAGGCAATAAAGAGGGAAAGAGAAATACGATTAGCAAGTTTGACATTATGACTTGTAAAAATCTGTTCATGAATAATATTTTGGAAGAACTGTCTAACACAGAATAGTACAAACAGAATGATAAAGCTATTGATAAAGGACAAAAGCACTCACTAGTATTGAAGTATTCACCATATCAGGTTTTAAGGAAATAGTTCCAAGGTTAAATAGGCTAATCTCAGTTACATTGAAAAACTGTTAAAAAGGATGGATATAACTAAAGATATTCCCAAGATAAAAAGAAGGATATTAATAAAACCTAAAAGCAAATGGTAAGTAGGAATTTTTTTCTTAGACATTAATTTTCAAAACCTCGTTTCTAATCTCTACTATATTATACAATATTAGTAAGTTTTACGTATATGTATTATGCTACTTTATCTGAAAATTGATTTTTGATAGAAGTAAGCACCAAGCTAGCAATAAACAAAAATGCTGCAGTCGAGAAGTTAAAAATAATATGAGCTGGGTTAAGAATAAGTTCTGTAATACCTTGGATTGCTCCTACTAGCGTCATTAGAACTGCACCCTTTTTCAAGAATGAAATAGTTGTATTTTCAAAAAGATCGCTTTCTTTAAAGTCCTTAGCAAACTGTTTTAATTTGATAAGGCCATATGTCAGAAGTGTATTACCGGCAACAAAGGTTAGAACAAAGGCATTAACCCCTCCCCACGCTTCGTAACCTGACCTTGTTACCTCTCCACCTTCAGGCATTAGTTGGCTGATATCAAATTGACCAAGGAGAAGGACTAAGGAAGCGATACTAAAGAAACTAAGGGTAAAGATTCCAAAATTAGAGCCTAGTGTAACAAGTGATTTAGTAAAGTTTACGATTTTAGTTGATGTAGTTTTTTTCATGATGATTTCCTCTTTTATAAAATATTTTTAGTTTTAGCAACAAATGAGCTCTTTTTGTTACTACTCGAAAACTTATTATTGTTTATCGATATATCTAGTATAGCATAATTTTTGAAATGCAACACTTTTTATCGTTTTTTTGATAATTTTTCTTTTATTTAAAAAATATCTTTATTTAAGAGCAATTAGACTCCAAATATTAAAGTCAACACTTCTAAAAAAACAAATATGAATAAAAACATTTTTCAAGTAAACTCTCTTGTAAGTATATCA
>BNJS01003702.1_pt1 | contig 29952 bp, 35 predicted proteins | sample 8540461 | NCBI WGS metagenome assembly BNJS01 (sample SAMD00202454, study PRJDB9452) | human saliva metagenome | isolation source: human saliva | place: Japan | reverse complement strand
CCATCACTTTCTTTTTCAGGAACAACATTTGACGATTTCGTTCGAAACACATTATTTTCATTGCGCTGTTACCCTTTATAGACACTATGAAACTCAGATTGGTATTGCCATCGACTTTTGAAAAATTAAATTGCTGCATCTTCTTCAACGCACGAAAATATATGCCTGCGCCCTTCACTACACGCCCGCTTAGAATGATATCATCGCCAGACGGTTATTTGCTTGGGCATATTTTTCCATTTACCGCCATTTCAACGTTGATCAAACACAGGTCAATGCCAGGCTCATCTGTCAAGCCCACTTGTCTTCACTTCATCAACATTGCGCTGACAATCAGAGCGTCTTATCTGTTCACCACCAGTCGCATTGCACTTTAATTGCTCAATTGCCTTGAAAGATTTTCCATTTTGTCAACCCATATCTCAGCCACTTGATTGTCATCTCAAACATTGCCCGATAACCATTGCGTCATTCTCCTTCAATCATCAGCAACGTTCGCCCTCTGTAACCATTACGTCATACGGTTGTTATAACGCTTTTTTCTATTGTTTATAGTTCGCTAAAATAGGGAACCAGGAGCGTGATTACGAATTTTTGTGTCGGTCGATATGAAGACGTCGTCTTTTCTGACAGAGTATGGAGTTCGCTGACGCGCCGATTGCCGTTACCGTTACCCGATGAGCCATTTGCCCACCGTTATCACGGCAGGTTCTGCCATCATCTTCCACATTGCGTTACCAGGCGGTCGGCATTGTCGTTGTGCCAGTCAACTATCTTATCTTCAATAAGCTTGATACCCTGGCGAGCCTGTTTTAGTCCACCATTAGATCGCACCACGATGGCGGCTGGCGATACTGGCGTTCCAGTCTTTACGCCGTCGCCTTTAACCAGCCTGCACCACTTTCACAAAGATTTTGCATCGCCAGATGTCCAGCCAGCCTCACGACCTGTTCATTAGGCACGAATCCCTATTATTATAAACCATCTTCGGCGAGCATCGTTGCGCCCATATAAAGAAAGTTTCATCATCCTCAAACGAGGTAGTAGGCCTGTTAACAGTACTTTCTGACGCCACCAGATATCTCCATTGTTAAAGATATTCTTTGCTGGGTTGTGAGATAGTCATATTCTTCACGACCATCAGTAACCGAAGACAACGCCTGTTACCGTCAATTCGATTATCCCTTCCGACACCGAAGGCGATGAGGCCTCCAGCCACCAATCCGAACATTATCAGACTCCTCAATTTGCACCCCCGCTCAGCCCCTGTTCAACATTTCAGGCCACAGCGCTTCATTAAGCGTAGCCTTGCCTGGTCTCGCCAGATAAGGTCACCACCCGTATCATCCGTCATTATTTTGTCAACGAGGTTCGTGCTTACATACCGCCAAATGTTCCCCTTTTGCCACTCAATCAGCGCAGCATCATCAGTCGTCAACGCCGTATTTTATCTGAGGCGTTCATTTAATTTTTTCGATCTTCACCAGCACCGTTGAATTGTTAGCCCGACTGGCATGTCTATCTGATATATTTTACCTTATTATCTGAATAATGACGGCCCAGAGGATATCGTTAGTTATATTTTTCTTTTCTATCTTCTATAAATTTGATGTTATAGAAGATAGAAAAGAAGAATATAACAAGCGTTATTCATATTGGGATACGTCATTTTATTCCAGATAATACCGTTAAATATATATCAAAAAGATGGGCGTGTTAGTGTGAGTAGCTTGAAAAATTTAACGATTCTTGAAATTAGAGGGTCAAAAGGGGCTAAATGGATTTATATAGATAAAAAAATACAGCGTTTGGCGATGAAGGTGAATTGCTACTTAGCAATGAGTTGGAATATAAACTTATAAAAAAGGGGTATTTTTTTGTAGTATGACTATACTGGAAGAGCTAAGAGAAAAAGCTTTTTAGACTATCACATTTGGCAAATAATGTAATGACGGATGAAGAATTTGCAGATTGGGAAAAAATTTGTGCCTTATCTGGCAGACCGAAGCCTTCTAGAAATTTCCCTTGTAGAGCTATGTATGAGCACAAGAATATTTATGAACAGGATGAAAACGGAAATTATAAATTGAAAGGAGTCTGATGAGTATTATGTTGAGATTGAAAAAAATGTAAAAAAACGGAGGCCTCATCATAGCTGATTGTTATCCAGAGGATAGTCAAGTTGTTGTGTATATAGGCGTTATTGGCAACGACCAAGCTACTTTTCGAGACACTTTTGATGGTCATGAAGGAGAATATACAGGCTATCTTTCACATGCTAAACGAGCCTTAAAGGAATATCTTTTACAACAAGTATGGAGATAATGCGCTCACAGGCGAGGCGATTGGTGCTTTTAGTCAGAAAGTATAGTAGAAAGCCCTACTACCTCATTTGAGGTAGTAGGGCTTTCTTTTATAAGAACAACGATACTTCCTTACGAAAGATATTGGTTTTTATAAATAATAAAGTTTCGTGCTGTGAACTTTAAGATAAGAAAGTCAATGAATGTAAAGACATCTATCGAACTATTAGTGCAAAAATCTTTTGTTGTAAGGTAAAGTGATACCTCTTAAAACAGATTAAGGCGATAATGGTAGCAATAAAGAGACCTAGAACACCAATATCATAGCCATAAAGTATTGGTGCGATCTGCTTAATATCCTTTGAATAGTTTTCTAATGTAAAGGTGGATTTAAAGTAAAAACCATAGGAATCCAAAGCTATTTAGAAAGATAAAAAGATAAGTTATTTTGGCTTTTAGCAATAAACACAATACCGATATACACCAAGCTAGCAATGGAGATGATGAATAACCAAGCTAAATTTTCTGCATGAGTAATATGATTAAGGCTGAAATGAGCTTTCCAATCAAGATGGCAATTAATAAAAAGCAATCAACATCAGCAGGCTTCCATATACGAAAAATAAGAAAAAGATTGATGGCGGTCTTGTATCCTATAAGGGGAAGCCATTTTTTTAAAAAAGTTCATAGTAATCACGCTCCTAAGATTTTTTTCTTTTTATGTGAATTTTATAAACAATAGAAAAAGCATTTACATATGTATGTGCGTATGACGTAATGGTTTTTAGAAAGGGAGGTGATTGTTGCTTTTGGTGAATTTGAAAGGAGAATGTAACAATGGACTATCAAGGCAGATGGTACAGGATGACTTAATCAAGAGTATATAATAAAGATATAAGGTTATTGTCCTAAAAATAAGGAAAAATCTTTCTAAAAAAATAATTAAGGTAATTAAAAAGTACAATACTGACTGAAACCAAGGTATTGTATAGACAAGATAAAGATTGCTCTGGTGTCAAGGCAATCTTGTTAATGATAAAGTGAAGATAAATTAAGGGCTTGATAATAAAGAATGAGAAAAATACAAGCATTGATACCAATAATATTCAAGCTAATATTTTGTGAAGTCAACAAGATAGCGATTAAGTAAGCTATTAAATGGAAAAAAATATACCCAAGCTAAAAATGGTATCTATATAAGTATTATTGTCCATTCCTAAAAATAAGCGGAAGGAAAAATTAGCCCCATTAAGAGAGGAAAAAGCAAGAAGGCATATAGTTTTTTTCGTGCGATTTGAAGAGGTGCAATAGTTTTTTGCCAGTCTTGAAAGTGTTTTTTCAAAAAGTCAATGGTAATCACAATCCCTAAGGTTTTTTTCCTTAGTGTCCTATAAAGAAGTGCTTAGCGCAAGTAGGAAAATGAAATAATGACCTAGACAAGTCGTAAAAAGGTCTATTTTTGTTACCTGAGAAAAGAAGAAAGGAGGTGATTATGGCGCATTTGATTAAGTTAGTAATGGACTGGAGTATAATTGCTCTCCTAAGTTCTCTAGCAACTGCTCGTATGGCTGGAGGTATTATTTGTACTACGAGTGTACAGAGTACAAGAGATAAAAAAAGCCAGTCTTAAAATAACCTAAGTGATATTAAAAAGATGTTGATGAAATGAAAGCGTTAAAACTAAGGACAGGAGAAGCTATTGCTTTACTCAATCAAATGCGTAAACATTTATTAACTGACAAATAAAACAACAAAGCCTCCTACTAAAGTTTGATATGTCCCCAGAATCCTAGACACATTGAATAAGAAATTAAGTAGAATAGATGGATGTTAACCTGTACTTAACAGGTGGCATCCATTTTGTTTTTTTCTCTGAATACATTCATTGTTGTAGTAATGAATGTATTCATCCAATGCAATTGAAAAAGTCTCAAATGATTCATAGTCTTTTTCATAACCATAATACATTTCATTCTTTTAGGGCGTCCAAAGAATGTTTTCATAACACAGTTATCAATACAATTACCCTTACAAGACATTGACTGAATAATACCTCTTAACTTAAATTTATAATTATAAATGTAATAAAAAAATACCCTCCTTACTGGGATGAGCAGTAAAGAGGGCAAATATCAATAAAAAAATAAATATAGATATTTTTTTGTATCAATAGAATAACAATAGATTATAGAATTAATAAGAGCATATCTTAATGCTATTTTTTTACTTTTTTTAATGGAGATATATTTACTTAAGATAAATAATATAGCAACTGTAGGATAGATGGAGCGATTCTTTCTGTTAGAGTTTAATCTATAAAAAAACTAAGCTATCAATTTGTAGTGCTCAGTACCAATATCTTTTTATAATAATCTTTAGGAAAAAAATTCTACTTTTTTTAATTCTACTGTTATAGATTCTTCGCAATCCATATTTTTTTCTCCCTTATATTCATAGACAGTATTATATTAATATTTAATACATGTAAAACGATATAAACTTGTAGTTAATTGAAAATTTTTGAAGCAATAAATTGCTCAGGAAAAATTAATTAACAACACATTTTTTTGTGATTTTTAGTATACCCTGTTTATCTTAAAAACTCTGATACAGCTACTTTGCCAACTACTTTACCAATAATGTGAAAAATTTGTATCTTCTTCAAGTATAATAGTTATGTTCTCATAATCTTCATTAACAGATACGAGAGTGATGGTGTTGATATCTTGGTAATATTGTTTTTAAATAACCTTTGTTATTATAAGAAACAATACCAATTTCACCATTTTCCAGAGTAGTTTGCTTTTCTTATATAAAACCATATCGCCATTATGATATGACGGAAACATACTGTTCCCATCAACCTGGAAAGCATAGTCAGCACCTGATACAGGAGAGCCGATAAACTGATGATCTTGTTCATAAGGATAATAACCTAGTCCAGCTGACACCTTGTCAATATAAAGCGAGGTGTCCTTTTTGTATTTATAATTAATATAATCGCTAAAATTAGTAATTCTATTGCCGTCATCATCATATAACAATTTGCTATCTTGTACTCTCTTGTACTCGGTTTCTAGCAAATCGTTTACAGCCTGGATTCCATATTCATCTAAAGCCCTATATTTAATAACCAGGATTTTTTTCTTGACGTGTTAGTGATGATTTTGGCTTTGGTTTATTTTCTTCAAGTAGTTTTGATTTAGGGACACCAAAAAGAGTTGATAATTTTTTTCAATTATTCCCATTCTAGGTGTGGATTTTTTTAATAACCACTTACCTACAGTACTTTCGCTAACTCCTAGAATTTTACTTAATTCCACATTAGTTAAATTATTTTGATTCATATAGTGTTGTATGTTTTCACTAATAATACGCCCTAAGCTCTTTCTCTTCTACCATTATGAAATCACCACCTCCATACTTTTACATTATAGAATAAATTTCTAGAAATAACAATAAAAAAAGCTGAAAAAAACTAGAAAAAAATATTGACTAGAATTAAAATCTAGAATATAATTCCTTCAAGAAAAAGGATATAAGGGGTGAGTAGCATGGAAAGTATGTCATTAAAAAAATTTTTTTAAAAAGCTGTAGGTGTGAATATAGGTTTAATACAGGAATAAAAAGGGAGATAAACTAGGTCATGTAGGAAAAGATAGAATAGTATTTTTGGAAAAAAATCCAAGTAAATTAAAAAGGTCAAGAGTTACATTTGATTACTAAAGTATAGGGTATATTTACAAACAAGTTTATTTTTACCGTTAAACTAGAATTTAATTCTATAAATAGGCAAAAGAATAATGAGGCAATAAGGTGAAAGATTAAATCTTATGAGTATATAGATAATCAGAGATTTATTAAATCGTTGATATCTATCACCTTCTTTTCAAAGGTTATATTATGAAATTATAAAGTGTAATGGAAAGATGGTCATTATTTTAAGGGGATAGAGAGTGCATGATATTCAAAAATTTAGAAAAAGTAGTTAATACTTTACTAGATAGCTATTCAGAAGTTAATCGAAAATTAAAAAAAGACTGGTGATCAGCTACGTCTTTTTTTCAATATATTTATAAGCACAGTGAAGATCTTCATTATGAACTACTTGAAAGAGATAGTAATATTTCAAGATTGGCTTGAAGTTAATCTTCTGCTACCTAACTACCTACTTCATGAGCTTTATCGTACAAATTGATGTGTATTGCTGACGAGCTCGATTGGTCACAAGATTGGTTTTTAAGTAGATAACTGACGATTAATATACTTATCGAATATAGATAGTAAAAATACTTTCTTTTAGGGTTAGAGCAGAACTCATAAAAAAATTGAAGAATTGAATATAAAAAAAGGCAAAAAAAGTCACCGAATAGCTATAAAATGATTACTTTTGAAGAAAAAAATATGGTCCATTGTAATTGTTTTATAAACTCGACTGGTACTCATGGTTTTAGTGACTTAGGGGAGTGGTAGTGAGCAGGAGATTAGTAGATGAAAGTTAGAAAAAGAGCTTTAATCAAAGACATACAGGGGTTTTGATAGAAACATCATCTGAGGAGTTAAAAAAAGATGATTTTATTGAATTGTAAAGAAAAAAATAACCATGAGAAAAATAAAGAAGATGGAATAAATGAGCGTATTAGTGAATGTGTTTTTATCTGAAGATAATCGTAAAGGATATATAAATGGAGTTTGTAGAATAAGGAAAAATAGAGGAGATGGGTACATGACTGACTTTGAATTAAAAACAATACAGATGTTTATTACAAGAAGAAGAGTTACTTGAAAAAGAACTCAAGCGAGAGAGAGCGAAGTATGAGTTATCAGCATTGAATTATGGAAACGAGAGAACTGCTAGGACTTACAAAAATTACTGATAGTATTTGTGATAATGTCGTCAATGTTGTTGATTTTGAACAAGAACTAAAATTTGCTCAAATACGCTGTAAGAAAAAAAGCGCATACGGATAGAAAAGTTTTTAGATAATATAGCGGATGCTGAGGTACGTTTGATATTGCGATTGAGATATATAGATGGCAAGAGTTGGCTTAGAATAGGTACAATCTTGGAGTGCGATGGGAGCTGGGCGAGAAAAAAAGTACTAAAAATATTTAAAAAAATAACCAGTGAGCCAAAGAAACCACATCTAAGGTGTTATTATGGTACTGTGGTTGTTTTGGGTTATTTATTAAAATGTATTAAAAGATATATTTTTGTGAAAGCACTTTGCAATGGCAAGGTGCTTTTTGCAATGTTGTGTCATGGAGTAAGGAGTTAGAAAGTTATAATGGTATTGTGTCTAGTGATGGTAAATATAGAGCATTGTTGAATACTATTAAGAACTAAAAGCATTAAAGTGTTTTACCAATATTATGAAAAAGAATTTGAGGCTTAAAACAACTAAATACTATCGTCCTAGACATGACGTAAAAAGGTCTATTTTTATAGCTAATTTAATTAAGGAGGTAAAAAAACAGTGGAAAAATTATAATTTCTGTTGGTGATACTGTAGTAGCAATATTTGAGAATGGACATTCTTGTGCTTTTTTTATCGATGAGGAGGTGATGCAGGTGAAAAGCAATGTAGATAGGGTTGATAGTCAGATGTTATTGATGCAGACATTAGGTTAGCGAATAGAGGAATCAATTAATAATTCACCAATCAACTTGGTAATGACTGGTTAAAGAAAACAATTGATTACACAGCCCATTACAGTAAAGGGGGTGGCATTTTGCGTGCGTAAAAAAGGAAGGTAGTATTAGCTTTATCAAGTTAGTTAATCAGGCAAGCAATGCCTTAGCCGTTGAATAGGATATAAAATGGCGAATGGAAAATTTTGTAAAGTTCATTCTTAGGAAAAGCACACAAGAAGCAGATAAAGCACTACCTAAGGTAATTGATAGTATATTTAAGAGAGTAGGTGTCAAATGACTGCTTTAGAAGTTATTAAAAAAATTAGCAGAGAATTTACAAGCTGAATTTAAGAGTGTCAAAGGTGTTCATATTGATGATATTGAACACATAGAAGAGCCATGTTTTTTTAATTGAGCTGATATCCTATAATAACTCAATTTTTAGTGCAGATAAGGTATTTAAAAGTTTAGACTTAGATATTTTTATATTTTTGGTGCAAATGCATCAGAGTGGCTTGCAATGAGTGAAAAAAAGTGATTGCATTGTTATTGCCAAACACACAAGTTAATAGTAGGGTGTTAACGCCTCTTTCTTATCCGAACATGATCTATCGTGACCATGTTGGACACATCTTTGTTAAATACGAGGTGGCTTGATGACTTGCTTGAACGCTCAAAAGAGGCACAAGACTTGAATATGGTACATGACAATAATGAGTATATTCCACGTCTAAGAAATTATGAAAAAAATGCAAATAATCGAAAAATAATATGAAAGAGGTTAAGTAATGTCAACGAATTTAGGTTTTACAGAATGTAAAAATTAGCTTTGAGACTAAAGTTGATCGCTTTATTAAGCGTAGTGAGAAGGGGATTGTGCTTTTGCTTTTAAAGCACGATACAGGTGGCAAATCATTTATTTATCATGATTTGACGGACTTAGGTAGAATAGAACCATCGGACTTTACGTGGTCAGTTAATGCAAAAAAATACCTTAAATTAGCCTTAAAGGGCGCGCCGAATAAAGTTATAGCACTTGCTATTGCGAATAATAGTCTGTCAGATGTACTTGACAGAGATCTTAAATTTACACGCTTTAATTATGGTGCTTATCCCGAAGCGTCAAGCGAAGAAATTGAAACGATTGCCAACTGGGTTAAAAAAAGTTAGGAAAAGTGGCTCTGAAAGCGCAAATGCGACTTGCCGCTTTATTTTAAGTAATACCAAGCCAAACGAAAAAGGTATTATTGACTTTGCTATGCGTCAAGTTATAGAAAATGATATAACGTACACAGGTCAAGAATACACAGCCCGCATTGCTGGTATTTTAGCAGGACTGACTAATAGGTCTATCACCTCTTATCCCATGCTTGATATTAAAAAAGATGCGACAGGCGCGCTTATGCCACAGACACAAGGCGAGCATGAGACGGCTAGAGATATGACGCCAGAAGAAGCCATCAATCAAGGCAAGCTAATCTTGTTTTTTGATGGTGCAAAATGGAAATTTGGTCGAGGGGTTAACACGTATTGTGATATTCCTAGTGGCGTTTCAAAAGATTTAGCAAAAATTAAGGTTGTCGAAGCAATGGACACGATTACAGAAGACATTGCAAGAACATTTGTTGATGAATACCAAGGTCAAGTTGAGAATACACGCGATAATAGGCAGGGCTTTTGTACTATGGTGACACATAAGTATTTCAAAGGTCTTGAAGATTCGGTTCTTAATGGTGATTTTAATAACATTTGTGAAATTGATTTAAGAGCCGTGCGTGAATATGCAAGTGAACAAGGGGCAGATGTTTCTAAAATGTCTGATTCTGATTTGCTTAATTATAATACTGGTTCAAGGTTATTTGTGCGTGCAAATATTAGTATTTTAGATACCATTGAAGACCTTGATATGGCAATTTCTATTTAAGGGGTGAAGTGATGAGTACACGTATTGAAGGGAAAAGAATTTTAAATGGTGCTTATGGTATTTTAATTGTTGATGGTGAGATTATTGCAGAAGTCAAAAATGTCAATGCTGAGGTTGAAATCATGCGCGATGATGTGCAAACAGGTATTGACATGGACAGTAAGATGATTGGCTTAAAGGCACAGGTAGCTTAACAATTTATCATGTTTATACAAGAAACATTGCTAAAATGCTAAGCAATTATGGAAGTGGTCATGATGTACGTTCTATCCTATCTATCATTAATAAAGACCCAGATGCATACGGCGGGCAACAAGAGCGCGTCGATTTTGGCAATGTTTGGTTCAATAAATTGCCACTTGCAAGTTTTGCAAGAGGTGAAAAGATAGAAAAAGAATTCGAATTTGGTTTTGTACCTACAGAGTGTAATATCCCAGAGGGAATTTATTAATTAAGGAGAGATAAGAATATGGCATTATTAACAATTGAAGAATTATTGCAAAAAAAAGATATTTTAACTGGTAGAAAGACAGAAACGTTTTTGATTGAAGTAAAAGACGTTGGTGAGTTTCGTTTCAGAATTCCCGCCTTATCTGATATTGATGATGCCAATGCCTTTTATGGATGGGAAAGATACAGATGCATATTTAGTTAATGCTTGTGTTGTTGAGCCACGATTTTCAGATGAGAGAATGCGTGAAGTGTATGGCGTTAGTACAGGTATTGATGTAGTCAAAGAAATCTTCCTTGGTGGTGAAATTCAAGCTATTTCTAATGAACTAGTCAGAAAAGCAGGTTATTCTTCTAACCTTGTCAAAGTGGTGGAACAGGTAAAAAACTAATAAAAAGGGGCGATAGTGACATGTCGCTCCTTTATTTTTGGTCGATAGAGGTTGGAAGTTGGATGAAATATTAACTTTATCAATGCTGGAATTGGCTGTTTATCAAGGTATTAAGCTTGCCCACTATGAGTTAAAGGCAGGTGATGCAGATGGTTAAAGAGCTTAAAACTAGGATGGTGCTTAAAGACGAATATAGCAGCCAGGCCAGAAAGATTGGTGATAGTGCACAATCAATGGCAAAGTCTTTGGGTCGTGTAAAACAAACGGCTGAAAAAACATATGGTATTTTAAAAAAGTTAAGTCGCCAAAAGTATGCAATTAAGATAACAGCTATTAAAGATAGGGAAACATCTCAAAAAATACGCACACTAGATAAGAAAGTTAAAGAACTTACTAATAAAAAAACATAGCATTAGCATTTTTTTACAAAGAAAGTAATAGGGAGCGTTTATCAAGACTTGGAAAAAAATACCTAAAGATTTATTAGCTAAGACAACGCAAGCAAAAAGTTAGTATTATTGGTACAGTTAAAGCATTAAACGAGACTAGAAAGGTTAATAAAGAACTTAAAAAAAGATTGGAGGTGAACGTGTTAAGCTAAATATAGATATGCCTAGGATTGCTCATGCTGGTGGTATAATGAAAGATAAATTAAAATCGGGTGCGGGAATGTTAGCACTTGGTGCAAAAAACCTTGCGAAAGGGCTTGGTGGTTTGTTGTTTGCTGGATTGGGCGTGGCAAAAACTGGCATAACTGAAATGGCTAAAGAAGGCTCTGAACTTGAGGGCTACAACACTTCAATGCTTCACTGGACTGGTGGAGATGAGAAAAAAGCGTGATAGCTACATGGCAGGACTTAGAAAAGAAGCGAATGCAACGCCGTTTAGCACTTCTGATGTTGTTCAAGCAGGGAAAGAGCCTTATCAATTACCAATGGTGATACTCAAAAAGGGCTTGAGCTTGTTAAGCAAGCTGAGGATATGGCGGCACTCACAGGTAAAAAGCCTATTGATGCAATGGAAGCTTTAGCAGATGCACAAATGGGCGAGATGGAGCGATTAAAAAGAATTTGGCTTTAACGCAAGCAAAAAAGGACCTTGATGCTGTAGGTGGCGATATTTCAAAGCTTAAGAATGTGCAAGGTCAAACAATGGCAGAGGCTTTTTAGTGGAGGCGCTAAAAAAATTATCTCAAACCAGTAGCGGCATGATGTCGATTGCTAAAGGTAATATTCAGAGCGGTATAGCTGATGCAGGGTTAAAATTACTCGAGGCAGCGCGTCCAATACTAGAGGGATTGATTCCTATTACTGAAGCATTTGCAGCTGAATTTCCAGAGGTAGTGGGCAATGCTTTAAATGGCCTTATGAATCTTATAGGTGGCACTGAGGGCGTAAAAAAAGGTTTTGATGCTGTAAAAAGTGCAGTTGAATTTGCTACACCAATTTTAAAATCTGTTTTTGAATCAACAAAAACGGTTTTTTTAGAAGGTGTTTTGCCAGTGGTACGCTCACTAACTCCAATTTTAAAAGTTATTGCTAGAATCGTTGGTGATGTACTTGTCACATCTTTTAATATCATTGCGCAGGTAGCAGAGAGGGTTGGTAGTGCCTTATCTAGTATCATTGATGCTATCGCAAGCTTGCCATTTTTTGGTGGTGGTTCTTCTAAAACGGATAAAATAGAAAGCACAGCGGTAGCTACCACAAGTCCTATAGCTAATAGTGGTGCGACTTTAAACGTTGGCGCTGTTCAGCAGATTGGCAAAAAAACACATGCAGGTGGCACAATGTACTATACAGACCGAGGTGGAACAATTAATGAACTAGGCGATGAGATGCTACAAGATCGTCGAGGTATGCGCATCTTCCCAGCGGAAAAAACCAATAAAATTCTATCAAAAGAAGCTAAAAACCTTTACCGAGACAGACGCAATATTATCACTGTTAATATTGATGCACGTGGTTCTAATATGTCAATTGCAGAGCAAGAAGCCATGGAAAAATAGAGTTGTTCAAAAAAATGGAACGCGTTTTAAGAAATATACCAGCGTAAGGGGGCGAATAAATGTCTTACAAATTAAGTCCAGTAAAAAAAGGATGAATTTATTTTATCGTGGAATAACAGAGGGGAATTTTTTCGCTTGCCTGTTAATCCCCTTGATCACGTAACGCTAACAGAAGCACATAATAATCAGAATTTTGAGACTTTAGAAGATGGTACTTTCAAAGCTATTGGTCGTCGTGGCTTGGTTAGCTTACAGATAGAGAGCTTTTTCCAGCAGAGCATAGTAGCTATTGCGTTGTCGGAAAAGATGAGCTAAAAGGGCCGCTTGAATATGTTGAAATGATAAAAAAATGGAAGCGTACTAATAGACCAATAAGGGTGATACAAACAGGTGTTTTTTTAACCTCGCCATGTCTATAGAACGCTTTGAGTATCACAAAGAAAAAGGCGTCAATCACATTTCTTATATACTTGAGCTTGAAGAGTATCGTTTTTCTAATGTGCCTGCTTCTGATAACCCCGCACCTGTTGTAGCTGAAACAGGTTTAAGAGAGCGACCGAATGAGAAAAATGCAAATGCAAATGTTATTACTGTAACCATCCAATCATCTAACGATACATTGTGGCACTTAGCACAAAAGCATCTAGGTGATGGAACCAAATGGAAAGAGATTGCAAAAGCCAATAATATCTCAGACCCTCGCAAATTAAAAAAAGGTCAAAAAAATCAAAAATCCCATTAAAAAAAGGTGGTGCTAAATCGTGAGCAAATTGCAAATCGAACTAAAAAAAGGCTTTATCTTCACGTTGGCAAGATATATCCACAGCTTGTGGAAAAATTGCTATATCGGGCGATTTAAGAGCGGTAGCACGTGAGTTAAACGCTAAGGTTTTGCGCTCAAAGGTTGACCATCACAACGGATATGATATTAAACGTGGAGATGCTTTACGGGTCACTGATCTAGAGAGCAAGAAGATAATTTTTAGTGGCTTAGTGTGGGACTTCTCAAAAATCTCATAGCGAAACACATGCGCAAATTATTGCCTATGATAAACTTAAATTTTTTTCATGACGTCAGAGGTATCCGAAGGAAGTTTTATCAAAAAAACAGCGGAAGAAATCACCAAACATTTGTGTAAAGAAGTAGGCGTGACCTTTGGCGAATGTCCTCAGACTACTATGAAAAATTAGCGTTAATTGTCGAGGTAAAACAGGCTATGAGACGTTGATGCAAGTTTGGAGCATGGTGAAACAGACAACGGGCAAGCTTTTATTATCCCGTCTTAAAAGATGGTAAATTGGCAGTGATAGAAAAAAAGGGAAAAACTGTTCCCTTGGTTATGATGTTTAGACCCGAGCCAAAGCCTGGTACGCTGTTAGATATTTCTTTGCACGAATCTAGCGAAGAAGCTTGTAGCGCTTTGATTTTGACCGATAGCGAGGGCAAGGTTAAAGAAAAGAAATTTAACAAGCATTTAGCGAAGATATATGGCTATATACAGCGTGTTCGTGAGAATACAGTGACAAAAAGACGCTATTGAGATCAATAGAGGCAAGGTGGAAGTCAATTGCGAGGGAATTGGTGACTGGTCAGCAGTCACAGGCTATTCAGTCAATTTAAAAAGCGACTTTTTTACTGCCCTAATGTACATTGAAAGCGACCAACACACTTATGAGAATGGTATCCATACCATGTCGCTTACCTTAAATTATGACAATATCATGGACGAGGTTGAGAATGGGACAGATAACCAAGACGAAAATGTCGAATTTATCGAGAGCTACAGCGGCGAACCTTTGCAATATACAGTATTTGGCTATTGTTCTTGTGATATTTGTAAAAGCATTGTACAACCTATCGAGGGCAAGAAAAGGCAGAAATTTAAATCTGTAGCAGTATATCAAAACGCATTAAAAGCGCAAACATTTTACATTCCACACTTTAAATCTTTGCCGAGCGGCGGCAATTATATTGCTACTGATCAAACCATTGGGTTAGGTGAGAAAGCTATTGGCGTTTATTTTGACAGTCATGACGAAGCGGTCGGCTTTGGTAAACGTGAATTAACAGTTTACAAAGGCGGGAAGCGTACAGTCACTAAGGTGGTTATAGAGCATCAAGATGATAGTGGAACGACAGTAGGCGGTAAGAGAAAAGGACGCGGCGCAATTAAAGGCACTGGCAAGGCGACTGGCAGGTGGATGGATCCAACGCGTGGCGTGGGTCCTGTTACGCAGTTTGCGCATCCCCATGGCAATGCTATTGATATTGGTTGTTGGACTGGCACGCCTCTTGTAGCGGCGGATGGCGGTAAAGTTGTCTATGCGGCTTGGTTAGGCACTTATGGCAATGTCATTTTTATCAATCATAGTACAGGCTATCAAACACGTTATGCACATTTATCACGTTTCTTAGTGTCTGTAGGTGATTATGTCTCTAAAGGTTCGCTTATCGCTTATAGCGGAAATACTGGTGTTGGTTCTGGCCCTCATTTGCATTTTGAGATTTTTGCCATTGAGTAATCTAGAAGCGGGTATTTATCCAGGGCCTTTGATTGGTAGGTGATAGCATGAACGATAGCGCTTATTACAAACTTGCTAATCGCCTAAAAAGCGATGGTGTAAATATTAATACTATTGTGAATGGGGCTGTGCGTTTGGCGACTGTGTCAAATACACAGCCTTTTAAGTTGAAAGTCGGTCAATGCGAGTATAGTAGCAGTGATTGGCAAATGTATGAAGCAGAGGTTTATGGCGATATTGAGGGCGAGCAAACAACGCTAAACAGTGCCAATCTTGGTGAAGAAAGCGGTACATTAAGTGCTAGCAGAGCAAAAAGTACAAAAAAAGCTTTAATTGATACTAAGTATAAGGTTGGCGATCTGCTGGCAGTGGTTGAAATTAGTAACGGCAATGAATTCATTATTTTATGTAGATTAAGGAGGTTATAGTATGGGATGGTTGCCAGATACACTCGATAATGATGTGGTTGATATTTTAGATAACAATGATTTGCCGCTTCTCTGCGCATGGGCTTATGACTATAAGGCAAATGCTTTGATCTACAAAGATGGTAAGCCGTTGATGGTAGAGGGTAATGAAGCATTAAAACAATGGATATATTGGTCTTTTGTCAATGAACGCTATTTATATGATGCAAATAGCGATCAGTACGGCACGCAAATCTATGAGACAGTAGGCTATCCCTTTTCTAATAGTGCTAAGCAAGAAGAGGTTAAGCGCTACATTACTGAAACGCTCATGATTTGCCCATATATCAAGGCTATTGAGGCTATAGAGATGGAGTTGATAGACGATAAGTTAAAAATTGATGTTCGTGTCTCAAGTATTTACGATGAGGGGTGGGTTGAGACAATTGTATACATTTAATGATATTTTAGAGCGATTGACAAATGCTATTAAGACAAAAGAGACGCTAATAGAAGGCTTTTTCACGATGACTAACCTGCGCGCTGTAGCACAAGAATTTAATATTGCTTATGCTTATATTAAGTATGTCGAGGGTAATTATGCACTTTCTAGTGCAACAGACGCTTTTCTTGATATGAGAGCGTCAGACTATGGAATCACACGAAAAAGTGCCACCTTTGCAACTGGTAGAGCCGTTATAAAAGGTTCTGATGGCGTGACTATTCCTGCTGGCACTATCTTGACTGGTGCGGGACGCTACAGCGTTATAAATACAGGCAGAATTATTGGCGGGCAGGCTATTGTCGAGATTGAAGCATTAGAAGCAGGCGCAGCGGGTAATGTTCAAGCTGGTGTGATCAATAAGCTTGAAACAGAGATCAATGGCGTTCAAAGTGTAATTAATGAGATGCCATTAAGTGGTGGCAGTGATTTAGAGACAGATGACGAGTTGCGCTCAAGGGTCTATCAAAAAAATACGCAATCCCATCACTAGCGGGAACGCTAATCACTACAAAATTTGGGCGTCATCAGTCGATGGCGTCGGGAAAGTTAGGGTTTTTCCCGCTTTGGAATGGCGCTGGCACTGTTAAGGTGTCGATTTTTAGGCGGTGATAATCGCAAAGCAACAAGCGAGCTAGTGCAAAAGGTACAGGCGTATATAGACCCTGTTAGCCGAACAGGTGCAGGACAAGCACCTGTAGGTGCCTTTGGTAACTGTATCAACTGCAACAGAAAAAAAGCGGTTAACATCAGTGCAACGCTAACATTGTCTAGTGCTGTTACAGCTGACGAAGTCAGAAGAAATGTGCGCAGAGTTATCTACAATTACATTGCTGCATTAGCGTATAGCGAGACAACAACGCTAAGCATGGCGCAAGTCGGTCATTTAATCATGTCAGTTGTGGGTGTACTTGATTATTCTGATCTTAAAAATCAATGGTAAAACAGATACACTTGAAATTGGTGCAGAAGAAATATTGATTTTTAATAGTACGACATTTAATGGCACTTACGAGGGTGAGTATGATGCATCAAGCGATATTGCCAACGGCATTGTAGGGTCGGGAGTGTTGCCGATATGATTAGAAAATTAGCGGTCAAAGTGCATAAGCGAATCGCTCAAATTCTAGAAGTAGATGAGCTTTTTTTGGCAGAAGAACAAGAACTATATAAAGCTTGATGAACGTATTGAAGCCATGATTGGTAACAGCGCAATAACGTATGCGGATGCTGAAACAGTTGCAAGACTAGAATTTGAATTTGGCGTGTCAACCGATGACGCCAAGCCGCTTTCACAGCGTAAAAAGTGTGATTTTTGGCAAAATTAAGAGGTAGCGGAGTAACCACGCCAGCTTTTTATCAGGAACTTAGCGAATTCATTTGAAAATGGCGATATAGAGGTAATAGAGAGCGTTAATACGCCTTATATTATTAAGATTAAATTTATTTCTGTCAGAGGAAAACCGCCTAATTTGCTTTGATTTTTGAGCATGCTTTGCGTGAAATCATGCCCGCACTACATCGCTATCGAGTATATATTCACCTATTTCACTTGGGATGAATTTGATAGCTATAACAAGACATGGAACGCCTGGGACGCTTTGAACCCAAATGGCAAGAATTAGAATTATACAAGGAGTAGAATATGCCAGCACAAGAAAAAGACGCATTTTTTTAGGTCTCAACGCTTGGCAAGGAAAATGAATATGTCAAGCGTGCGGACTTTGTTGATGACAATATTACAATTGATAATTTTGCTAGATTAATAGCATTTAGCGATTTGACGATGTTAGCGCTTTTAAGGAACTTACGTTATTTTTTTACGAAAAAGCAGGAGATGTCTATACTGAAATTGTCGGCGTGAGTAAAAGAAAATGTATTTGCGAAAAAGAGTTAGCACAAAAAAATGGTAATGGTTGGACTATTAATGTACAAGTGAACGATTTAAACAAAACTTTCAAGCTGAACAAAATAGACAATAACTGGGAAAGCGAGGTGATTTAATGATTCCATTTATAGAAAGTGCTAAAGACGAGATTTTAGCGAAAATTGACGCATTAAAAAACAACAATCGACCGCCTTATCTCATCCAGTCAAGGCAACAACCCCAACATCGCCCTTGGCAACCCTAAGCAATAAAAATAGACGCATTAAAACAAGATGTTGGCACAAAATCTAGTCAAACAACAGTGAACAAGGTAGGGAGAGACCTCGACAACATTGCTAGCATAATTACAAGCAAGATAGACACTGTAGAGACCAAGGTCAATCAAACAAATACAACACTAGCGACAAAGGCCAATCAGAATACTGTCGATGCTGTAGCTAGCAATGTAAATAGCGTGCTTGCTCTAGCAAGGCAAGGAGCGACTAAGCAGGATGTTGGCGTAGTTTCGGCGGCGGTGCTAGGACTGGCAAATGGGCTTGATAATAGAAGTGTCATCAAAAAGGATACAACGGGGGCATATGTCAGTGGATGAAATCATAAACACGGCAGTAGATTTAGGAGGGTATTGTTTTTGGGGCAAATATCACTTTGCCCTACAGTGTCGACATGAATAAAAAGTTTTATTGTGGCGGAGTTTTCCTCTCCTGTTGGAGCGGGAGAAATTGTAGGGTCGGGCGTTGTTGGGATATTTCTCGATAATAGACAGATACAATTGCGATTTAATAGCGCTATGAGGGCGTCAGGTGAGTTGCGTTATTGGCGTCGCACTGACTATGCTAGGGCTATCAGGTTTTGGAATTTAACTAGGGGGTGTATTATGACACTATATTTACTTGAAATTGATGATAAGGGACTAGCAAAAACAGCTAGCTATCGTAGATGGTGACTGGACGACTTTAAAGACAGCACAGTCTTTAAAGCGTTCACTAGTTATGAAGAGGCACAATCTAAACTAGGCAAGCGATGGACAGGAATCTTATGGGAAGATATTCCTAAACAACAAGAGGAAGAAAAGCCTAAAAAGGTTGAAACAATAGATGAAAAAAAGTAAATAAGCTCGCAACATCTATATTAGCTTTTAGAAGATGCTGTCGCAACAATGTATGAAGATGATAAAAAAACGTAGTGTACAAGTAGATGAAACATTAGCAACTATCTATGAAGAATTAGTAGCGAAAAAGGAAAGTTAAATGAATAAATTGATGAATATAAGCGCTATTATAGCGCTATTTTTTTATGTCGATTATTCCACGAAAGGGGGTGAAAAAAATATGCAAGACTTGTATGTGGGGCTAGTGATTGCTCATCGTAGAACCTGCAACCCAGACAACAAGAGGGTGAGACAAGTACCATCAATGTGGTGTGATGCTGTACTTGAAGACCTCAAGGCACTAGGGTATGACGCAGATGGTAATATTGCTAAAACTGAAGAATAGGCATAAAAGCCACAAAAAGCACCTATCAAGTAAGATAGGTGCTTTTATTTTTGGTGAATTTGAAAGGAGAAAAAACAATGGAATATCAAGGCAGATGGTACAGAAAGGTAACCCTTAGAGGGAATGACTATGTGTATGCCAACTTTGGCACTAGAGGGGTTATTAGGCTATTGAATGATAGTAATCTTGAAACAGCGTTATGGCGTTATGGGGCAAGAAAAGTGGCTAATGAGTGCAAATATGTCTATAGCACTATTCATCATCAATCCATTAACATTACCACTGCGTCTTTAAAATGGGAGATATTTGGTCATTATGCACCTAGCGTTATTGCGTCAGTAGAACAATATGCACCAAGTGCTATTGTACATATCATTTCAAATTTAGTTTTTGAGACAAACAGATGTTATAGATATGGGAGAGAAACACTTAGATAGTAATAGAAAATGGTGGGATAGCTTATCAATGAATGCAAATAGTGATGAGCTTATAAAATATATAGAAGAAAAAAATACAGAGTTATCGTCCTAGAATAAGGAAAAATTTTTTTCTGAAAATAATTAAGACTGCCATAAACAACAAAAAGATTGCCAGACACTAGAACATCAAATAGACAATCTGATTGTTGTTCTGGTGTCATGGTAGCGGTGCCTAAAAAGTGAAGATAGATTAAGGGTTTTAAGATAAAAAAAGAAAAAAAGACAGGCATTGGCACCTATGATATCCCAACTAATATTTTGTGAAGTGAATAAAAATAGTAATAAGATAGAACATCACGTAAAAATAAATAGTTATCCATGGTATGATAACATTATTGGTGCTTTCTGATTCTATAAGGTAGCGACCAAATAAGAGCCAAGGGAGAAGTGGAAATACCAAACCGATATATATTTTTTTACGCACATCTTGAACAGGGGCTATAGTCTTTTGCCATTCTTGAAAATGTTTTTTCAAAAAGTCCATGATAATTACGCTCCTTGTTAGTTTTTTCCTTAGTGTCCTATAAAGTGGCGTTTATCGCAAGTAGGAAAATAAAATAATGACCTAGACAAGTCATAAAACTGTCTATTTTTTTGTTGTTTGATAATGGAGAAGGGGGTGAAATATGGAGCATTTGATTAAGTTAGTGATGGACTGGAGTGTGATTACCCTCCTAAGTTCTCTAGCAACAGCTTGTATGGCTGGAGGTATTATTTACAAGCAGTTTACTAGAAATAGGCGACAGGACGCTATGTTGCTGGCGATAGGTCAATATCGTCTGGTACACAGCTGTGAGCGCTATCTCGCACAAGGCTATATGAGTGTACAAGAATTGACTTCGATGGAAACACTGTATAATGCCTATCATGCCTTGGGAGGGAATGGGGTAGTAACCGGTCTATATCAGAAATGCAAAAGTTAGAAATCAAGAAAGAATAGAGGGATAAAATGATTAATTTAGATTTAACAGGGGTTGTTATTGCTGTAATTCAAGTGATTTTCGCAGTTATTCTCGCCTACATGGGAAAAATGAGCCATAGTAAAAACAAGAATGACAAAGTTATGGAATTGATTGTCTTAGCGGTAGGCGCAGCAGAACAACTCTATAAAAACCGGTATCGTGAATGATAGAAAAGCGTGGGTACTTCAAAAGCTATCAGAGAACGGTGTTGATATTAATTCCCCTAAGGTTGACTTAGCGATTGAGAGCGAGGTCAACAAACTAAAATCAGTTGTTGCAAACTTACCTAAAGAGTTGACTGATGGGGCGGGAATCGGTTATGACGTATAAATTAGTCAGTAATTGGTTACCATCAAATAAGCATTATCTAAAAGCCTCTTATGACATGGTGCCTAAGGGCATCATAGTGCACAACACGGCAAGTGCGCAGAGTGCAAGAGATGTTGTCAGTCAAATGTTGAGCAATGCCAGCCCTGTAAGTTTTCATGTCGCAATAGATGAAAAATGAGGCGGTTGAGGCAATACCTTTTTTTCCCGTAATGCGTGGCACGCAGGTGATGGCCCAAACGGATTTGCAAATAGGAATCTTATAGGTATAGAAATCGCCAGAAGCACAAGCCCTCAGGATACTTATTTAAAAGCAGAGGATAATGCTGCAGCATACATTGCTGAAGTCCTAAAACAGTATGGCTGGGGCGTGGATAAGCTGTATAAGCACAAGCAATTTAGTGCAACAGCTTGCCCACATCGAACCGAGGAGTTAGGGTGGCAGAGGTTTATCAATAAGGTGCAAAAAGAGCTTGATAATTCCAAAAAAACAGCAAGAGGTAAAAAAAGCCAATCCCAAAACAACAACCTAAGTGGTATCAAAAAGATGTCGATGAAATGAAAGCATTAAAAACTAACGACAGGAGAGCGATTAGAGGATAACCTCAAGCGAGGAGAAGCTATTGCTTTACTGAATCGAATGCGCAAATATTTATTGAATGACAAATAAATCTGACAAAGCCCCCTATCAAATCTGGTAAGGGTCGTATTTTTTTATGTAATAAATTTCGTGTGAAAAATAACAATAATTTTTTTATACAAGCCCCCAAAGTTATTAGTTTTATAAATAATAAAGTCTCACGCTACGAAAAACACTACGAACTTAAAAAAAGAGAACAACGATTAGAAACAGTGAAAAATAAAAAAAGTGGCTATACTAGCCACTTTTTTTCTACAAACGGAGGAGGTAGGATTCGAACCCACGGAACCCGCAAAGGCCCAACGGTTTTCAAGACCGCCTCCTTCGACCACTCGGACACTCCTCCAAATGCTTTATCATTTTATAAGATATTGACTAGATTGTCAAGGATTTTTATAGTAAAAATCTTTAAGATAGAATATTATCGACATCTGAGGCAGATTTTACCAATTATTGACGTATTTAGGGGTGAAAGGAGGAGACTGATGACAATAGATGAAAAAGGATTTAATCAAGGGCTTAAAAAAGGCGTAATGAACTTTCCCTAAAGGCATTTATCCATGGGTATGGTGGCTTGATGAAAAGTGTGATTTATCCTTATTTCCCAAATTCACCAGAAGACAGGGAAGAGGTCTTAAATGACGCTATTTTAAAAGTTTGGCAAAATATCGATGCCTATGATCAAGCGAAATCTGAATTTAAAAATTGGTGTGCTGCTGTAGCAAAGTACCGTGCGATTGATTATTATCGTCATTATCATAAGGAGAGCTTTCATGAACTCTTTGAAGAAGCCAACCATATCGTAGAAAGTACAACAGACCAGCCTGCCAAGGAAAGATTGGAAAAATTTTTTTAGCTGGTCTTGGTACGACAGATCGCATGATATTGACGGCGCTTTATATTGAGGGCGAAAGGACGAAAAACGCTAGCCAAAAAAATTGTCCCTAACAGAAAATGCCATTTATAAACGTGTGCAAAAAGCAAGACAAAAGGCTAAACAGTCTCTACAAGCAAAGGAGGAAGTATGATGCCTAACAAAGCTTATGAAAAACTAAACGAATTACAAGTGGAGTATCATGATATGGTGCTAAGTGATGAAGAAACAATAGCCTTAGAAACGATGGCCAAGCAATATGCCAAAAAAAGAATCATAAAAAAACGATTAAGATGGTCTGTTGTAGCAACAGGCGTGGCGATTATGTGTATAGGTATAAGCTTGGGTGTGCCTAGTGTGGGTGCAACGATTTCTAATATTTTTGCAGGGGTTCAGACGTCATTTTCTACAGCATTTAATAAGCCTGACCAGGCAGACGCTTATACCATTAACCTTCATCAATTCATTGACCTTGGTGATAAAAGTGTCCAAATTGAAGACATTGCTTTAGATGGTGATGATATGTATGTCTCTATGCTTTTTGAAGGTAGTGACAATCCCTTAGAGGGTTCTTTCGAAGGTTTGGAGATTTTGGCCGTTGAGATTAATGGCAAGAAAATTAAGGTGATGGGTAGTAGTGGTCAAAGTGGGGCAATGAAAGAAGGTAGTAAGGTTCATCTTAGTGCCCTAAAACACAGCCTAGCAAAAATACCTGAAATAGATGAAACCAAGGAAAAGCAAGCAGTAAAACTCTATTGCTATGCGCCTGATTTGGGTAAGCCCTTATCTTTTGAATTTAACGTCGATACCAAAAAACTTCTCCCAGAGACGAAAAACTATCCTAACAAACTTTATGATACCAAAAAAACTGATGTCATGATAGAAAGCTTTAAATTAAGTGCTTTGGCACAAAAAATTGTGCTAACTTATCATGAGACAGAACAAGGAGGTATCTATAGTCTTGTCGGTACAGATGATCAGGGAAAAAAGGTCGTTTTTGAGAGTAGAGATGGGGATAAACAAGGGCTTCCATTTGAGCCTTTATCAATCTGTATTGTGTCAGTCTCCTCCATACTAAATATCGTAATTTTCCGGTAAAATCTGCCTCAGATCGTAATCTAGCTTTGCCTATAAAATCATGACAATCAGTAATATAAAATGATAAAGCATTGAACCCGGTCGTCGAAGGCGGTCGCTGGCGTTGAACGCGGGTCCAGCAGTCTACCTCCTCCGTTTACAATGAAAAGAAGTGGCTGGTATGCTCGCACCGCCGGCTGTGGTGTTCTGCAAGTTCGTGTTTTCAATGACCGTGGTTTTATTATCAGGCTAACGGGGAACTGTAGGTGACACACGTGTGCATAAAAATGCGACACCGGAATTTGACGGGGAGCGTCGAACGACGTCGTTCGGCCGTGTTGCGCGTTCATTCGGTAAAACGTAACCTCGCGAATATCCTCTGTCGCTCTGTCGTTAATTTCGCTCTTTTCATTCATCGACCTTTGATACCGCGGAATGACGGTTTGAGATTGGCTGCTGTTTTAATCAACTCTTTACGCGATGAAGCCTGCGCCGCCCTCCATTCGTGAACAACTGTGCGTGGCATTGGCTGACATCACGCCCAGCCATACTGGTTTGGGACTCATTGTCGCTGGCAATGAGGCAATCCTGTTCTTCTGGGTGCCTGTAAGACCTGTTTACTGAGTCGTTTGAGGCCGTCGTGCCACGTGGGAAAAGGCGTTGCCCTGACCTCGTGCCGTTGCGACGTGAGCGGGGCTGGCGTTGCTCGGCGTTGGGCTGGGCACGCTCTGCCGCTCTGCGCACGCTGCGTGGTTGACCGCTGCGCGGGCACCGTGGGCTTTGGGCGGTGACGGTGCTGGGCAGACATGCGTCGCGGCCGACCACGCCATCGTCAGCAGATGAGTTGCGGCGGCGATTTTGGTTGACCTCGCTCTCAGCCGCTGCCAAGTCAACTGTAGAAATTAATGTCAACGCCGACTATGATGGCTGACTACCCGCACCTGGCATTCATTCGGTTTATAGGTTGTTCTGCTGCGCCATGGATGATCGATTCCATGTTTCGTTCTTCGTTTTGTGACTCGGGCCCGTGTGCGGTGCTGCGAAATCGCAGATTACGGCAATGGCCTGCGTCTGGAATTGATTTATAACGTTCAACTCTTGCATTTCTGATATGAACCGGGTTACCATTCAGGCATGGTCAGGCGTTATGCAGTGTTTCCGTCGAAACGGTAACTGACACGCTCATGTAACCTTGTGCGGAATAACGCTCGCTGGCCGCCAGACGATGACTGTCGCCGGCAACGCCAGCGATCTGTCATGACTGGTGAGCTGGCGAAATATTACCTCCAGCCGCCTGGCTGTTGCTTCATTTGAAGTAATCTGCTCCAGTCATCGCCAACAATCCAGGTAACTCGCGCCGCTGCTCGTGGGCGGCAAAAAATAGACGGTTGCTGACTGTCTGGGTGCTGACCTGACCTGCGATAAACGCCGCACTGGACGCTAGTAACAAGGCAACAGTATCATGTGGACTTTGAAAACATTTCAGGGGTAACGAATATATTGTTCAGATAGTAACTGACCTCGCTATCGCGGCTGTTGGTCGCTATGGGGTCGAGCGCCAATGGTATCGCCTGTGGATAACTGTTTGACACGCGTGTTCTATCTTGTGCTGTTTACCTTCGCTGCAAATGGTGGATCTTCTTTATCTTAAAACCGCGTATCGCTGCGCACAGGCACCGCCCACCATGTTGCCAGAACGACGTCGTTATTCTTCTGGTCTGGCAATCTTTGTTGGGCTATGGCGGTGGTGTTCGAAAAGATTTCGCGACCAGACGTGTATTTTCTTCTGTAAAGCTCATCACTGTTGCATTCGATAAACATCGCCATTCTGACCGCTATGTTTCTCTCCCATATCTAACATCTGTTTGTCTCAAAAACAGGGCAAAATATTATGTACAATAACGCGGTGCGCTGTGATACTGATATTCAAACCTCCCATTTAAAGACGCGTGTGTGTGTGGATGATGAATGGTATGTTGCACTCGTGTACTGCCCTCTTCTCTCTTTATTTCAAATTGCTATCGATTCGACCTAATATTCCTCACAGTGAGGTTGACATACTATCGAGACATTCAAGGATTCGCATCTGTGATCCGTTGTTTTCAGAATGCCAAAATAAAGCGCCTGTCAATGTTGGCGGTGGGTGGCATTGTTTATGCTGTTTCGGTTTAACGTGTTACCGTCTGCGTCATGGGTTAGCGCGAGGATGTTCAGTACGGCTGCCACGATGACGGTAGCGATGTCGCCGGTTGGGTCTGCGATGATGACCCGCTGAAGTGCGCCTCACGCACTGGGTGGAATGGGCATGGTGGCTGTAATGGCAGCATGTTCGTCGGTTGTTCGTTTGGCGCGCACTGTTCTTCATGAATCAGTTAGCAATGTTCGTCTGCTTGTGCTGCTGCGTTTTATCGTCGGCCGTGTTGCGACAAGCTCTGGTGTGCGTGTTGCGGGCTGCTGTCTGGCCATTTCCGGCGCGCCGACTTTCTTCCTCTTGTTATTTGAATATCTTCCATAAGACTCCTGTCCGTCTTTACCTGGTTTAGATTGATATCACATGACTATTGAGACGGCAAGGACACAGTGGCAGTGTTCAAGTCGATCGGTCTCGCCGTCTGGGCTCGGCTGGTGTGGTCGCCGTCGTCAGTTTCGAGCAAATGTGGTGCTGGACAGGGTCCCGAGACGGTGACGGCGTGGTCGTGCGGGCATAACGGCTGCGCTGACGCCTCGCGCTGGAAATGCGCGGTTGTCCGCGTCTGTTCGGGAGGCCCGCTCCAGCGGGGCTCCGCCCGTCGGCTTTGTTCGTAATCGGCACTGGTGGGCGGTCTTGCCCCAAATGTCACGTTCTGTTCATCGCTGGTCTTCCTGATGAACGCTATTATCGGTTGCTCGATCTAACGCCGCCGCCAGCGACCTGTGATCGCTCGCGCCTTGCTGGGCTGTTGCGTATTCGTGCTTGTTAACGTCGTTGATGTTCTGATTGACCTTGTCGCTGTGTGTTGTTGATTGAACTGTGGTCTGATCTGCCTGATGTGCTAACCGTCTGATCGAGATCTGCTGTTGGGCGACATCGCGTTTAATGGGTCTGTTCATTGGCCGGGTGCCAGAACGACGGGTTGACCGCATGACGATCGAATAAAACGGTCGATGGTACAATGCGTCGATTTCGCTGAGTCATCTTCGCACTGCTAGTGAATCGTTAAATCACCTCGCTTTCCCGGTTGTCTGTTTGTTCGGCAATTTTGTTTCGTTCGCTGTGCGTGTGGTCGGCCGTTACCGTTTTTGATAACTGCCTCTTTCGCCGTCTGTTTACTCGCGCCGACTATTCGGTATGAACGTCTCACTGCTTTCGTAAAGGTAACGGCGGTTCACTGCGCCGCTGGCATCGTCGAATAGCAAACCGGTAATCTGGCAAGGTATCATTGTAACGTCGGCAAATCACACGCTGTTGTATTCGACTTCATGCCAGCGATGAACCGTAAATGCTGGCATTACTCATGTTCAATTCTTCTGCCATTGGAATTTGAAAAACGTCCCGAAACGTTCAATATAATATCAAGTCGCCAAAGTGAAACTCAGATGGTGCTGCTCGATGGCGACGGTGCGGGCGTGATTTCACGCATGCTCAAAAATCGCTGAATCGACGTTTCTCGGCGAAATCGTTAATCTTGTCCATCGCAAAGCGTGCGCTCTCTGTGCCAATCGCAATTTTCAGTGATTCGCTGGTTCTGATGGCTGGCGTCGAACCTCCGCTGGTGCGAAATCCGCACCGCTGACGGCGGCGTCGTCGGTTGACGCGGTCAATTCTGGTCTTTGCGACTGTTTCGGCGTCCGCATGCGGTCGCCGCTGTTGCAATCGTGACTGTGCGTTCGTCGAAGCATGTAGTTCTTCGTTCGACTCTGCCGAAACTCGTACTTCTGAAATTTGACGTTCACTATGCCGCGACCGCGGCCGTATCGACGGTGGCCTCCCGGCTTCGTGCCGTTGACGACCGTAAACGATGCGTCATACTGCCGAGGTGCCGATGGCGGTAAAATCGTGTTCTTCTGCATATTTCGAGGCAACCATCTGTTTACCATTGATTAGATCGGGAAATAATCATGCGCCACAACTGTGATGAAAAGCTGTTTCGACACGCCATGCTGGCGTTGTTATGCGCTGGTGCGGCGCAATGCTGTTGGCGGGTGGCTGCGCGCATTCGACTGGTCGACTGCTGTTTGCTGGTAATGGCGTTGCGCAATGTTCCAGCACCGCACGTTGCGGTGTGCAGTTACCAGGCACCCTGTCGCCACCTGTTCGTGGCTGTATATGCGCCAGCGCGCTAACTCGCTGTTGCTGGGTATCTGCCGTCGTTGCCTTAGCCGGCGCCGACAGCGAGGAGAACTAACTTTCGACATCGACTGATGACAGCAAAGTGATAACGTTCGCCAGCAGTTGCGTGACACGATGAACCCTGAGCGCAACTCGTCTGTCTCGTCACTGCCGCCGCAATAACGTCGTGGTGCCCCAGTGCCGATATTCTGTTCAACACGCCAACGAACGTGCCGCGCTATCTTCAATCGTGCGCAGCTCATTACGCACTGTTATGACGGCTGTGGCGTCGCACTCCCGGTCAGACGGTGCCGGCGAGAACATAGTCGCCATCGAAACGCTTATGACTCTGCCGGGCATGCGAAGGTGGCGCTGGGTGTGGTCATGGTCTGGGCGGCTCTCATCTCCGCGTCTGCGCGGGGTGCGCCCTCGTTTGTAATATGAAGCATGAAGCAGCGGTGGGGCTGGCGGTAGCTACGGCAGTCGTCGTCGTGGCTGCTGTGGCGATGTGGCGTGTAACGTCCCGTCGCTAAATGTCGTTGAAACTGTCTCAGCCCGCCCGTGAGGACACGGGCGCGACGGTGCAGCTTGTCGTCTCTGTAACCTCAGTAACCTGGGCAAATCGTGAGCGGGCTGTGTGACGCCGCTGGCTGGCGCTATTGAAAGGGATATTCTCGCGGGTGCGTGCCGTACCCGATCATATTTACGTCATATAAATAGCGTTCGTTGACAAGACTGTCCATTGTTCTTCCTCTACCTGTCAAGCTGCTGATCATGAAGCCCAGTGCGCGAGCGCGATGATCGTGACCCACGTCGTGTCGGTGTTGACGGCCGTCGTGATCACGTAAAGGTTCGTTGCCGTTGTTCGGCCGCTGCCGACGCCGCGGTGTCGATTGAAGCTTTTGCTGCTCGCCGTGTGCCGCTGTTCACCGGATGTTGCTGTCGCCCTCGGTCGCCATGTGGCGGGCAGTCGCTGCGGTGACAAGGCTGACGGTGGTGGGCGGTCTTAACACAGCCGATGCAATAGTGTTAATATTGCAATCCGCTTTGAGCGATTATGGTTGTAAATAACATATCTTCATCATTATGCTGATCGAGCTGCGATGTTGCCGTTACAGATGCTCGGTAACAAAAATCAAAATGCAAATGAGAGCAGAACCAACACCAATATTCCATATAACGAACATTGAGACATAATCTTCAGACGCAGAAAACGATAATGCGCAGCATCGTCGCGCCGTTGAAGGCCAGGCGTTTGCGCGGTGCAACAACCGCATAGTGTTTACCGCCGACGCCACAAGCGGCCGATCGGCTGGCAATATCGGCATAACGTGCCGTGAGGTGCGCAGGCGCGTGGCGGGTTCCACGCCGCGCGTGTCCTGCCGATCACTTGCCGTGCTGTCCGCGTCGCCTGCCGCCTGTCATGCCTCCTCTTGATGCTCTGTGGCGCGGGTGACGCTGGCCATGGTGGTGGTCACGGTTGGCTCGTTTCGCGCCGATCGCCGGCTAAGCTCCGCGCCAGCTGCTCACTGGCTGTCGGTTTGGTCGGCCGGCTGTCCTCAGTGCCGCCGCTCGGCTGCGTTAAAGTGGAATGTGTTTAATGCGTTTGCGATATGCTGCTACGGTGAATTTCTTTGCCCTCGATAGGTGTTTAAACTATCTGGAAACAATAAATACTATATTACGAAAAAGGTTCGCCGCCTCTCGATATCGTTTTGTTCGTCTTGGACAACATTCTCAACCTCGTCCATATTTA
>BNJS01003206.1_pt1 | contig 30002 bp, 60 predicted proteins | sample 8540461 | NCBI WGS metagenome assembly BNJS01 (sample SAMD00202454, study PRJDB9452) | human saliva metagenome | isolation source: human saliva | place: Japan | reverse complement strand
AATTACCTCTCCAGAGCGATATGTTCATCTGGAGGATTCATCTTCACCGAGGAGAATTTTTAAAGAATGGTCAGTTTCGTTAATGAGTTGAATCGAGTTTGTAAGGATAAAGCAAACGATTTCAGCATTCCAAGATCGTTGGAATCATGCGGTAGCTTTTAATTAGCATTTTTGAGATTGGGTATGAACGTTAGAAATTTGAATAAAGTCGAAACGAAATTTATTTAATGAGACCGTTTCACTTGTATTTAGCCGCTGTTTTTCTTTTTATTTGACAGTAGATAAACGAAGTATGTATACTGAATACGTAAATCGGTAGGTGAGACTACCATGGAGATACGGATGGCTACCGCAGTAGTGGAGACACTATTCGTTGGTTAGCAGTTCCTGTCGTGAAGGCAGAAACTAATGTCATTTCATTGCTCCATGATGTTAAAGCTTGACGGGAATAAGAATAAGAATGAGTTTAAGGCATCTTGTTTCATCTACACGAAACAAGATGTTTTCATTTGCCGAAAATTTTTTAAAAGGGTGATTAGAAATGCCGGAACCGGATAGCAAGAATTTAGCAGATGAACAAAGGCGATTGCATGATAATCACCATGGCTTCATCTGACTTAACAAAAGAGGTGAAGTGAAAATGAAAACAGCAAAAGAAAGATTTGAGTTTTGCAATGACAAAATCAGTAGTAGAAGTGCTAGATCATTAGAAACTCTATTACTGGAATTCGTGAAGAACAAGTGGCGACACTCCCGTGACGCGTATGGAGAAAATAAATTAACAAAAGCAAACAGAAGTGTCACTTTGAAGAAAATTTATGAATCGATTATTAATCCATTTACGGTTATTTTATTAGTCATTGCCATTATTTCGTTAATAACGAATGTAATTTTAGCCAAAACCAGGGGAAGAAGATCCGACAACATCCATCATTATTGTTGTTTTTAGTCCCTCATTTCAGGTGGCATCTGTTTTGTCCAAGAACCAAAAAGTGATAAAGCGGCAAGTAATTTATCGAGTTTAATTATAAATACCCCTATCGGTGATTCGTGATGGAGTTCAGCAAGAAATCCTATTGAAGAATTAGTGGCTGGGATGATGATTAAATTAAGTGCAGGAGACATGTTACCAGCTGATGCTTTTGCTAATTGAAACAAGAGACTTTATCCAACAATCTAGTTTAACGGGTGAAAGTGAATCCATTGAGAGCAATGTGGACTTTCCGCAGAAGAAGAAAACTCAAAACTGTATTAGAAAGTGAACGCTTTGTATTTATGGGGTCGAATGTCGTGAGTGAGCACTAGCGGTTATTTTGCACAGGAAATGATACGATGATTGGTCGTATTGAAAAGACGTTAAATAATTTTGATGAACCAACAGTTTTGAAAAAGAAAATGAATACAATTTCTGGTTACTCATTCGTTTAATGTTAGTACTTGTTCCAGTTGTATTTGTGATTAATGGTTTAACCGATAGTGACTGGCTAGAAGCAGGAGACGGCGCTCAGTGTTGCGGTTGGGTTAACACCAGAGATGTTACCAATGATTATTACGGGCAAGCCTTTGCCAAAGGTGCAGTATTATGGCAAAAGAAAAGTAGTCATTAAAAATTAAATGCAATTCAAGATTTAGGCGCTATTGACATTCTTTGTACTGATAAAAACAGGAACATTAACACAAGATGAAATTATTTTGAATATCCACTAGATATTCGCGCGAATCTTGATTTAGAAGTACCAAAATTGGTTATTTAAATAGTTATTTTCAAACAGGACTTAAAAATTTATTAGATCGTGCCATTATTACACGTACAGAAAAAGAATCAATTGAGCACTGAAGATTTACGGAGCTTTCAACCGTTACATTCGATGAATTACCATTTGATTTTGAACGTCGCCGTATGAGTGTGATTGTAAAAGAAGAAACGCAAGAAGTTGAGCATTATTAGTTACAAAAGGGCGCTTGAAGAAAAGCAGCATTTCTTCTCGCGTACAGATGGAAGGAAATTTTATCCAATAACAGAAGAAATTGTCAAAATATTTTAGAGGCAGTTTTCAATTAAAATGAACAAGGACTTCGTGGTATTAGAGTTAGTTCGAAAACAACATGAAGATGCCTTCACATCGACGCGCAGTAGAAGACGAAGCGAACATGATTTTTACCGGGATATTAGCATTCTTAGACCCTCCAAAACCTTCTGCAGCACCAGCGATCTCAAGTTAAAAGAACATGTGTGTGATGACAAAAATTTTAACAGGAGATAATGAAAAGTAACACAAACTGTGCGAACGAGCAGGATTACCCTGTTGATTATATTTTATTAGGGCAGATATTGAAGAAATGGATGATGCAACTTTTAGCGATTGAAGCTGAAAAGACAACCATTTTTGCAAAACTATCTCCCTGAACAAAAGCTCGTATTATTCGATCGTTAAGCAAATGGTCATAAAGTGGATATAGAGATGGAATTAATGACGCACCGTCTCTAAAAGTAGCAGATGTAGGTATTGTCAGATACAGCAGTGGATATTGCTAAAGAAGTAGTGGATGTCATCTTTTAGATAAAGACTTATTAGTGTTAGAAAAGAGGATTAATTGAAGGTCGTAAAGTAGAGATGAACATGACAAAATATATCAAAATGACCGTTTCATCTAACTGAAATATTTCGTTGCTTGCGAGTGTATACCTATTTTATACCAATGGCTCCATGTACACGAATTGTGCTTATCTCTAATTTATGACTTGAGTTGTGTAGCGTTGCCATTTGATTATGTGGATGAAGATTTTTAAAAGAACCACGTGCACGACCGTGCTAAATCAATTTACAAGATTTATGCATGCGGTTAGGCCAACTAGTTTCATTTTGACATCATTACTTTTGCAGTGATGTCTCTTTGGAATTGCACCAATGATTACAGGAAAGCAGCTATGCAGAGTCAACAAATCCTGCATTCTTCTTAATGGTCTCCAAACAGGTTATTGGTTTATCTCAATCCATGTGGTCGCCAAAACAATGTAATTTATATGCTTTGTTCTCCCACCACTATCATTCAATCAAAACCAGCTTTTTCATTATTAGTGACATCGTTATTTTGCGTTATTTATTGCAGACAGTTTTACCGTATAACACCATTAGCGGCATCTTTTAAACTATTACTTTAAATGATGTATTTTTAGCTTTTAATTTTACTCACAGTAAGCTATATGTTATTAGTAACGATTGTAGTGTATATTAAGAAATATCGTGAATGGTTATAGAAATGAATGTTTATATGCTTCGGTGATATTCTTACTTGTGTTTGATTACGAGAGGAAACATGGGTTACGACGTTTACATTTCGTTTCTTTTTGTATAATAAAGATATAAAAAGAGCCGAGCTGGAACCGACTCGATGTAGACCGTTGAAAAGACTGTGGCAGAAAATTTGGTGCATAACACCGCTCACTCTAACAAAGTCATGAGCGGTGTTATTTTTGTTTTCATATCTATTAATTTGACAATGAGTGAAACTAATGCACAGTAAAGATGCAAAAGAACACACTAATGTCAAAGCTTCATAGACTGACAAACACAACCTCCTTTCGATAGATTTTATGAAGATGCTCATAAGCATCACCTACCTTTATAGAGATTGCCACCGCTTTAAAACTTTCTACGCCGAGAGTGTACCATAAACGAAATGAAAAATAACAGTGAAATGTGTAAAAATCACGTTGTTATAATAATATTCTTTTGATTATTTTTACTTGTGTTTAATAAGATAAAAACTGCTAATTTTTCAAGAGTTGAGACAGCTTAATACGAGATATAATATTTTACGAAAATGTAGTGCGCTAGTTAACAGCAAAGTCTCTAAGGAATGTCAGTTCCCTAGGGGCTTTTTGTCGGAGAAGGCTTTTAACTTTGTTCTTGGTATCTAACCACTTATAAATGTAACGTTGTTACTTTCATGATTGAAGTCATTTTTACTTGTGTTTAACTTGAGACATTATCACTACGTTTGACAACAGTGAAAACAAATTTTTGAACCATTGCAAAATACAGGGAAATAGAGTATAATAATATCTGCCGTTAGGCCATATGGCAAATAGCGAACATATGAATCGAGTCAGGTCCGGAAGGAAGCAGCTATAAGCATCGTTCGTTATGTGCTGTATGTACACAGAAGAATTACAGGCTGGGGCTAGTGTTCCAGCCTGTTTTTATAAAGTAAGTATTTTTGGGATAGATGGAGGAGCTCTCTAGTGAAAACAAAGGGTTCAAAGAAGAAGAAAAAGCACTTAGTAGAAGTTCAATCGAAAATTTGATGAAAAATACAATCTGAAAAACTAAGATTAACAGATGAAAATTTAGATCCAACAACGTCAAGATTTTATTGATTTTTCGATTCACCAATTAGAAAATCAAAAGAATCTCCTTATTTTTGGAAGAATTGATGTTCAATTTGAAGGTGAACCGAAAGTTGAAAAATGTATATTGGTTCATCAACATTTTTGATGAAGAAAAAGCAAGTGTAGTATATGATTGGCGTGCGCCAATTGCCAGTTTGTTTTATGAAGGAACATTGAGGATTTAACGTACCAAACACCTTCGGAATTCAACATGGGCAGGCCTCTTTTAAAAAGAGATATTGTCATTAAAAAGGTAAAAATTCAATCGGTCTATGATGTAGAAAAATGAAGAATCATTATTAATGGAAACATTAAGTGCACCTACGAATCGTGATGGACATTTAGAAGGAATTACAGCATGATCAAAAAGGAACAAAATGAAATTATTCGTCATAAACAAAAAGATTGGTTAATTGTTAATGGTTGCGCAGGTAGTGGGTAAAACAACCATTTTATTACAACGAATTGCGTATTTGATGTATCAATCAAAAAGATCAAAGTCATAATGATATGTTGTTGTTATCACGAAATCAATTATTTGCCAAAATATATTTCACATGTTATTCCAATTTAACCGGTAGTGAATTATATCAACAAACATTAGCGCAACATACAGTAGAATTATTTTTAAGAAATTTTTCTTAAATAAAAACAAGTATGTTAGTACCAACTAAAACGAAGAAGAGCGTATTTAACAGATAGTGAGTGGGCAGCTCTTATTGCTGAACAATTGCCAGCTTTTATCGGTAGCGAATTTGATATTTCCGTCCGATTTCAATTAAAGGATTTAGAATTTTTGATGAAAAGATTATCAAAAATTATTGAACAAGTAAATCCTAAATTAACATTATATCAACAATTGGTACAAATTCAGGAAGTCTTAGAAAAGAACTTGAAAAACGTCGTTTTGAAATCGTTTCTATGTTTCTGAAGTTGCTAAACGTATATGAAGAAATGTCATCGATGCAAATTGAAGTACTGATGAAGAATGAAGAATTTAATAGTGAAACAAGAATATTATCAAATGCTAGGACAACGAGTGTTTGAAAAACAATCATTAGAAGCAGAGCAACAAAGTAGAAATGTTTGCTTTGTGAATTTTGCAAAAACATTTACAAGACTGATGCCGCTAGCTAAACAGCGTAGAGGAAGAATTAGGAAAAAGTAGATAATGCTCAATTACCTCTAAAAAGATACAGGGGAAGGACGTCTTCAAGTAACAGCAGAAGGAGTAAGAGTGTTACTTTACGTAGCAACAATGATTGCTCCAATTCGTGATTATCAAGGGATATACTCACTTGTTTATCGATGAAGTTCAAGATGTGTCATTATTATTTATGGCAGCTATTATCCAATTATTATTTCCGTGCGAAATTTACAGTAGTAGGAGATACATTCCAATCATTCTCAACAGCTACAACGATTTTTCTTTAGAAGAACGTCATCCAGAATTAGTAGCAGCCTTTTTCAAAGAACGTGTATTAGAACATCGTTCATTAGAAATTAGTTACCGTTGTACTGCGCAAAATTACTCGTTTTTGCCAATGGTATTTTAGGTTGGGAATTAGATAAAAATGTCTTCCACGTACAGGTGAAGTAGTTTGGAGTATTTGTTGATGAAGAACCTTCTGATTGAACGATTGAAGAAATTAGTCGAAGATACACCTGAATGTTATCATACAAATGCTATTTTCTGTCGTACAATGGATGAAGCAAAGCTTTACAAAAAGAGTTAATGAGTATGATGCTGAATTATTAGAAGATACAAGTGAATCATTAGGTAGTCGATTAGTAGTGACAACGATTGAGTTTGCATAAAGGATTAGAATTTGACCAAGTATTTATTTGGCAAGCTACAAAAGATCGCTATGCAACGATGAAAGAACGTTTTATGTTCTATACAACTTGTACTCGTGCAAAACATCGCTTGAATATTTTTACGACTCCAGAGGTGACAAGTTTTATTGCAAAACTCTAAAGCACCGATGTCTGTTTTGGAACATTCAGGTAGTCAAATGTCATAAAAATGTAAAATAGTAAAGGATAGAAAACATAACCTACAATTGTAGCGTTGTGTTTTCTTAGTATAAAGTCAAAAGGAGAAGACCATGGCTTATCGGGCGTTATACCGAAAATGGCGACCACAAAAATTTGAAGATATGGTGGGACAAACTGCAGTTACGAAAACGTTGAAAAATGCGATTATCCATCATAAAACGAGTCATGCGTACTTTATTTACAGGTCCAAGAGGAACTGGGAAGACAAGTGCGGCAAAAATTTTGCTAAAGCTATTAACTGTTTAAATCCTCAAGACGGAGAACCTTGTAATGACTGTTTATTGCGTAAAGGTATTACAGAAGGAACGATTGGGGACGTCATTGAAATCGATGCGGCAGCAATAATGGGGAGTGAAGAAATTCGTGATATTCGAGATAAAAGCTCGTATGCGCCAACTCAAGCAACGTATAAAGTTTATATTATCGATGAAGTCCATATGTTATCGACGAGGAGCATTCAATGCTTTATTAAAAACATTGAAGAGCCTCCTAAAATGTCATCTTTACACTAGCGACAACTGAACCACAAAATTCCAGCAACGATTATTTCACGAACACAGCGATTTGATTTTAGAAGAATAACGAATGATGAAATTATTCAAAGACTTCGTTATATTTTTAGAACAAGAAGAGAGTTGCGTATGAAGAAGAAGCGCTAAGTGTATGTGCTCGTTGTGCTTTAATGGTGGAATACGTGATGCATTAAGTTTATTAGATCAAGTCATTTCATTTAGTGATGATAGTGAGTTTTGAACAAGCCATTCAAGTTTCTGGAAGTTTAACGGATGATTTAATGATTGAATTTGTTCGATTATTGACTCAGCAACAAGCGCAAAGCAGCACTATTACAATTGCAAGATTATTATTGCTAGGGAAAAGAAGCATCTCGTTTAATTGAAGAATGGCTAGAATTTTCTAGAGATTTATTAGTTTGTGAAAACAAACCGGAGATATGATTGGTGAAGTATGAAGCTTTTGTAGAGTTTGCAAAAGAAGTCGAAAAAGCCTTTTTATATATCGCTTTTATGGATGCTTTTTAAATCCAAACGCAACAAGAAATGCGATTTACAACAAAAACCAACTAGTTGAGTTTAGAAGTCTTACGATTAAAAATAGCACAACTAGTAGTAGCAGTAGCTCAGCAAGCAGCACCAACTAAGCAGGAATATGTCTCACAATTGGAAACCAACAGTTGCAAAGTTTACAAGCAACAAATGTCTCAATTATTACAAGGACAAGGAGTAGTAGCTCCTAGCGACATCAACTCCACAAGCGAAAGCAAGTACATATAAGCCAAATATTGGTGAAGTTTATAAAAAGTGCTTGATGCATGCAACTCATGAAATTTAATTTTTATTCGAGAATTGTGGGGCGATTTAATACAAATGCTATCGACCACTCAAAGACGTTGTTGAAAAGCAAGTGAACCTTAGTAGCTAGTCATGGATTTGTGTTAAAAATTGATTCATGAAATTTTCTATGCCAGAGGGCGCAGGAAAGTGTAGAACTTCATGAAGATATTGTCGTCATATTGTCAAACATTGGCGCAGTATCCAGGAAATTTTGTAGTGTGACAGGAGAACAATGAAGCTTCATTCGACAAGATTATTTACAGAGATAAAGAGAAGCAAGAAGCAGAAGGTGTGACTCATGCAACAGAAATGGAAGAGCAACTCGACTGATGAAGAAGAAAATGAAAGTAGAACAATTGAGTTCAAAAATACGATTGATTTGTTTTGGAGAAGAAATTGTTCATGTTTCAGGAAAGAACAGAAAACAATTAAGGAGGAATCAACATGCGTGGAATGGGAAATATGCAAGGCATGATGAAACAAATCCAAAAGTACAAAAACAAATGGCACAAGCTCAAGAGGAGTTAAACCAAACAGAATATGTGAGGAAGCTCTCAAAAGTGACTTGTGCAAGTGACAGTGAATGGAAAAACGTCAAGTACTTTCTGTATCAATTAAACCAGAAGCTTTGATGGAGATGATGTTGAATTATTACAAGACTTAGTATTAATGGCAACAAATCGTGCGTTAGAACAAGCTGAAAAAGCAAATGAACAAACAATGGGACAAGTACTAGAGGATTAAATATCCTGGATTTTAATGAGTTGAGGTGAGAGGATGCAATATCCAGAACCAATTGCTCGATTAATGGATAGTTATATGAAACTGCCTGGAATCGGGGCAAAAACAGCAGCTCGTCTTGCTTTTTTTAGCATGGAAATGCCGGAAGAAGAAGTAATGAATTTTGCCAATGCACTCATTAGTTGTAAACGAGATTTAACAATGTTCTGTTTGTGGAAATATTACGCAGGAAGATCCATGTGAGATTTGCCAGATGCTTCTAGAGATAGAGACGAAAAATATTAGTCGTTGAAGATAGTCGAGATGTGATGAGTTTAGAGAGAATGAAGGAATATAAAGGGTTTGTACCATGTTCTTCATGGTGTTCTTTCTCCGATGGAAGGGACTGGACCGGATGATATTAATGTGGCTTCTCTCATTCAACGTCTTCAAGATCCTACTGTAGAAGAAGTGATTATTGCCACGAATGCTACTGCAGAAGGTGAAGCAACAGCGATGTATTTATCTCGTTTAATTAAACCAGCTGGGATTAAAGTGACGCGTTTAGCGCATGGTCTTGCGGTTGGTAGTGATATTGAATATGCAGATGAAATGACTTTATTCAAAGCGATTGAAGGACGAAGAGGCTGTAACAATTTGAACGAAAAGACGAATAGAACTTCCCGTTATAGTAGCAGGAGGACGGCAGCAGGCTAAAGCTGTGTCTCATGCCCTAGCTACTATGGAAGTCTTTTTGTGTTTTCTTATTAGAAACTATCCTTTTCGCATTGAAGAAAAATCAAATACAAAAAGGTACTATGAGTTTTAAAACTATTTATTAAATATTACAAAGAATTTTGCATTCCTTATTAACCGTGTCTTGGAATGAATTTTAGGAGTGCTATTTGTAATAATAGTCAATCACATTGTAATTAGCTAATTTAAGTAGTGGCTCGTAGTAAATTTTGGATGAATCTGCTAATACTGTAAGGTCTGCATTTGCAATCATTTGTTGCTTTAATAAAAGCTTGATTATAGTTAGCTTCATAAGCGCCGAAACGATCAAGACCTCTACAACTCATAAAGCAAATATCTGCATGAAAATTATTGATCAAAAATGATTGGCAAAAATCTCCCAATGCCGGATTAGTTCCATAATCAATATGACCACCGCAGAAAAAATAATGTGATATTATCAAAATTATTTAGTTGCCGAGCTATCTCTAGTCCATTTGTAATGATACGTAAATTTTGTAAGTTTGCAAAATATGGAACAACATCGCAGCTGTTGAAGAACTATCAATAAAAATTGATTGATTATCAGTTAAAAAGTTGAAGCAGTTTAAGCGATATCGAAAGTTTCTTCTTGTTTTCGACATTCATAAGTATATTCAACATTATTTGTTGTAACCAATCTGACCTCCCCATGAGACCGAATAATCTTCCCATCTTTTTCTAATTGAATTAAGTCCCTCCTTAAGGTTGAAGTTAGACAATACATAAGAGATTCCAATTGAATCGTAATATCTTTTTCTCTTCGATAAAATATCTAGGATTTTGGACATTCTTTTCGTGAAAAACCATAATTACCCCTCCTGATATAGTACACCTTTGAACAATTATGAATACTTTTGAACAAATTAGCACAATATTTGAAGAAATTCCAATAGCGTCATATATTGTATACGCTTTTCTAATGTTGGATTATTATTAAATCAAGAAAAAGAGGATACTATTTATGACATTTGATGAACAAGTAGTTTATCGAATTTATGATATTTACGCTAAAAGGTATGATTAGCAAGAGTTGTACAACAGATTAAAATATCTCTATTCGATTTGATGATTATTCCATCATCGTAACGCCAACAGGTATCAATAAAATTAAGGAGGGTGTAATTCTTAAAACAAATGTTTTAAATGATGAGAAGTAAAAATAGTCGGAACATTCAGAATATGGAGTAAAGAATGCTGACAAAAGGTAAAACAAGGAGGAAGGAAAAAGTGATACAACATCCACGTATCGGGATTCGTCCTACGATTGATGGCCGTCGTCAAGGGTTCGCGAATCTTTTAGAAGTACAAACAATGAATATGGCCAAAAGTGTAGCAGCTTTGCTAGAGTCAACATTGAAGTATCCTGATGGACAACCTGTTGAATGCGCGATTTCACCATCAACAATTGGACAGTACCTGAAGCAGCAACTTCACATGAATTATTCATCAAATGTTTGTGCAACCATTACAGTAACTCCATGTTGGTGTTATGGTGAGTGAAAACAATGGATATGTCTGAATATTCCACATGCTATTTGGGGGATTCAATGGAACTGAAAGACCAGGAGCTGTATATTTAGCAGTTCTTGCTCTCATGCTCAAAAGGAATTCCAGCATTTGGTATTTGTGGTAAAGATGTTCAAGAAGCATCAACTACAGAAATTCCAGAAGATGTAAAGATCTTACGTTATACTATAGAGCAGCTCTTGCAACAGGATTAATGAGAGATACAGCTTACTTATCAATGGGTAGCGTATCAATGGGTATCGGTGGTTCAATCGTAAATCCTGATTTCTTCCAAAGAATATTTAGGAATGCGTAATGAATCAGTAGAATATGACAGAATTTACTCGTCGCATTGACCGTGGTATTTATGACCGCGAAAATTTCGAAAGCGTCTCTTGCTTGGGTAAAAAGAAAATGTTAAAGAAGGATTTGACCATAACCGTGAAGATTTGAGTGTTAGGTCGTGAAGAAAAGATAAACAATGGGAATTTGTTATCAAAATGTTCATGATTGGACGTGACTTAATGGTTGGTAACCCTCGCTTAACTGAACTAGGTTTCGAAGAAGAAGCTGTTGGTCACTATGCTTTGGTAGGTGGATTCCAAAGATCAACGTCAATGGACGACCACTTCCCTAATGGGGGACTTTATGGAAACATTCTTAAATACTCAATTTGACTGGAATGGTATCCGTCGTCCTTACATTTTCGCAACTGAAAATGATGCATTAAACAGTGTATCAATGTTATTTTAGTTACTTATTAACAAATACACCTCAAAATTTTTCGCGAACGTTCGTACTTACTGGAGCCCTGAAGCAGTTGAACGTGTAACAGGACATAAGTTAGAAGGTCATGCAGAAAAATGGATTCTTACACTAATTAACTCAGGTTCTTGTACTTTTAAGATGGAACTGGTCAAGCTACTCGTGATGGCGAAGCTGTAATGAAACCATTCTGGGAATTATCTCAAGCTGGAAGTGGATGCAATGCTTGAAAATACTGATTTCCCCAGCAGCAAACAGAGAATACTTCCGTGGTGCGGTTACTCAACTCGCTTCTTAACAAAAGGAAATATGCCTGTAACAATGGTTCGTTTAAACTTATTAAAAGAGTGTAGGGACCAGTGTACAAATTTGCTGAAGGTTACACATTAAATTTCACCAGAAGAAGTTCACATACATTAGATAACCGTACAGATCCAGGTTGGTCAACAACATGGTTTGCTCCTCGCTTAACAGGAAAAGGTGCATTCAAGTCTGTATACGATGTAATGAATAACTGAGGGTGCTAACCACGGAGCAATCTCTTATGGACATATTGGTGCAGATTTAGATACATTAGCTTCTATGCTACGTATCCCAGTGGAATATGCACAATGTACCTGAAGAAGATATTTTCAGACCAAAAATTGGTCATTATTCGAACAGAAGATTTAGAATCAGCTGATTATCATTAACGCTCAATTATTAGGTCAATTCATAAATAAAAGGGTATTAGTATGACAAAACAATTATTTTAGCCTGTGTTGGTGGTTTAACAACAAGTATGTTAGTAGAAGAATTCATGAAGTGATTTATCGTGATAAATTAGATTATTCATTCTATTCAGTCGGAATTACAGGTGTTGATAATTTAAAAATGTAGATGTTCTACTTTTATCACCTCAATTAGCTTATCTTGAGGAAAAAGCAAAAGCAAACCTTGATATTCCAGTTGCCGTAATTTCAGATGAAGACTTTGAAAATATGCGTGGAAGAGTTCTTAAACAAGGTATTGAATTATTAGGATAAGCCTATGAGTGATACTAAAAAGCAGAAACAGGACGATTGATGCAACTCATAGTAAAAGTAGTAAAGGTGACAACTTTAGCAATGCAATCCATGAAGGGTGCTCTTGCAGGTGATATATCATCTGCAAGAGAATTACTCGATGAGCCAAAACTGGCGAGTAAAGCTCACAATATTCAAACGGAAATGATTCAACTAGAAATTAAAGGAGAAGCACAAGTGCTCCAACATTACTAGCTGTACATGCACAGGATCATTTATGAATGAGTCCTTACTCGTTGAAATGGTTGGACATCATCGTTGAACAACAGCACAAATGAAAGCGCTCCAAGAGCGCGTTATAAAACTGGAACAGGTCGTGAAACGATGAGTAATCCAGTTATTCTTGAAATGAAGGGAATCGTTAAAAGTTTTTGCGTAAAAGCTTTTAAGGTGTGAATTTCGACTTAAGAGCTGGAGAAGTACACGCCTAATGGGTGAAAATGGTGCAGGAAAATCACACATTAATGAAGGTTCTTACGAGGGATTCACTAAACCAAACGAAGGAACGATTCACTATAACGGAAAACAAGTGGAATATTCAAAACCAAAAGAAGCAATGGATGATGGTATTGTTATCGTTCACCAAGAATTAAATATGATGAATGATTTAACAGTAGCACAAAATATTTTTCATTGGCGTCAGTGAAGAAATTAGTCAAGGTTTGGGTTTATTGATGATAATGCAGCTAATAAGAAGGCAAAAGAATTATTTAACTTGTTGAAAACTGGATGTTAATCCTACAAGAAAAAGTGGGTCATTTGCAGTAGGAAAAACAACAAATGGTTGAAATTGCAAAGCGTTATCGATGGATGCTAAAGTAATCGTATTCGATGAAACCAACTGCAGCTTTAACAGAATCAGAAATCAATGAATTATTCGTAATTATTGATGATTTACGTCAAAAAGGTGTAGGAATTACTTATATTTCCCACCGTATGGACGAAATTGCTCGTATTACTGACCGAGTAACAGTTATGCGTGCGATAGTCGGAACAGTGAATACAAAAGATACAACTAAAGATGAAATTATTGCCATGATGGTAGGACGTACACTATGAAGATCCAAAAAGCAGCATCAGCAGTTTCAGAAGATGCACCAGTAGTCTTAGAGTTGAACATTTACAAATGCGGGAAGTTCTGTGAGATGTAAGCTTTGTTTTAAGAAAAGGAGAAATTTAGGATTCTCCGGTTTAATGGGGGCAGGCGTACAGAAGTGCCTGATTGATTATTCAGTTGCGGACGAAGATAGCGGTACCATTAAGATTATGAATGGTAAAAGAAGTTGATATTAAAAATCTCAGGATGCTATTCGTGAAGGTATTGGATGATATCAGAAGACCGTAAACGTTATGGATGTATCGTGGATATGACAATTTACTAATACAGCATGACAAATGCAATAAATATAGATAAATATGCTTCTCAATTAATGATTCTGAAATTGTAACCGCAAGTGATAAATTTGTTAAATCATTAAGAACAAAAACACCATCCTCAAAACAATTAGTTGTAACTATCATCAGGGTGATAACCAACAAAAAGTTGTTATCGCAAAATGGTTAGAATAGACAGTGATATCTTAATCTTTGATGAACCAACTCGAGGAATTGACGTTGGTGCTAAAAGTGAGTATACATTGATGAACAGGCTGGTTGCTCAAGGAAAATCAATATTATGAGCTCTTCAAATTAACAGAAATATTACGTATGAGGTGACCTGTATTGTTGTTATGTGTGAAGGACGTAAAACAGGAGAACTTGACATTAGTCAAGCAACACAAGAACATATCTTAGCTTTTAGCTACAGATCGATAATTGAAGGGGGTATAAATATGGAAGGAGACTCCATCTGGACTAAACTAGTAAAAACAGTTGGGCTACAAAAATTAATCGCAATAATCGCATTGATTAGTTATTTTCGGATGAATCTCAGTGAATCATTCCGTTCATTTGATACAGCAGTCAGCATCTTAGATGCATCGTATTACATTGGGTTTTAGCTATTGGGTAACATTCGTTATTATTACAGGTGGGATTGACTTATCTATCGGTACTTAATGATGTGTGCTGCTATTACTGGTGGTGTGCCCATACAAAAATGGGTTGGCACTTTTATGGTTAGCACTTTTTAGCAATGTTTAGTGATTGGAGGTGTATTCGGATTATTCAACGGGTATTGATTGCGAATGGGTTACTACCATTTATTGCAACACTTTGGTACAATGATGATTTCACGTGGTTTAAAGTTCAATCGTATCTAATGTACAAAGTATTACTTTTCCCATTACGTGGAACAGGTGAAGGCTGGTATAAAGACTTTATTCAGAACGCAAGATAATCTTCCCGACAGGGTTGATTGGTACTGATTGTTGTAGCACTTTAGCAGCAGTTGTATTACTAAAACAAAAAGTTGGTCGTTATATTTTTCGCAATTGGTTCTAACATAGAAGCTACAAGACTTTCTGGGGTTAATGTAATCAAATGGGAAGGTGCAGCTTATGTGATTAGTGGATTATTAGCTGGTTTAGCTGGTATCGCTTATGCAGCAACTTATTCAACAATTCTACCTGGTGCTGGTAACGGTATGGACTTGATGCAATCGCAGGGGTAGTAGTTGGTGGTGACTTCATAGCCGGTGGTGTTGGTTCATGTAATTGGTACAATTATTGTATTCATCATGTCAGTATTGAAGATTGGTTTACCATATATCGACTTACAAACCACACTATCAATTATTCATCACAGGATTTGTCGTAATTGTAGCACGTTTACTCTGATATCTTAATCCGTCAAAAATAAGAAAAATAAGCGTTAAAAAGTATTGAGTGTTTCAAGAAATTTTAATATTCATTTTCTAAAGAAATGGATAAAGGAGAGAAATCTTATGAAAAATCATTGAAATTTTACGCAATTGCCACTTTTGTTTGTAGCTAGCTGCAATTTTAGCTGAGGCTGTTCATCTAAATCGGTGTGGTGGATCAGCATCAGGACCAAAAGGTGGAGATTTTAAAGTTGAAGTAATTGCGAAAGGTTTTCCAACATGACTTTTTGGAAAGCAGTTAACAAAGGTGCTTCAAAAGCAGCAGATGAATTAGGTGCTAGTACATTCGTAGGACCTCAAAATGAAAGCAGCTATCGCTGAACAATTAGAACAATTAAACAACGCAATTAATAAAAATCCAAAAGCGATTGCATTAGCAGCTTTAGATACTGGAAGCAGAATTAGATGCAATTAAACAAGCTCAAAGCAAAAATATTCCAATTATTAGGTTTGACTCAGGGGTACCTGGTGCACCAGAGTGAGCTATTAAAGCAACAGCTTCTAACTGACAACCATGCTGCTGGGGGAAATGCTGCAGAAAAACTTATTCAAATTATTAGAAAAGCAAAGTTGGAGATAAAAAGCTCGTATTGGAGTAGTTTTCTCCAAGAAGTTAACTCTATCAATCACTCAAAGAACAAGTGGTTTCATTGATAAAATGGTTGAATTATTAGAGAAAAAGGTATTAAAACAGCAGTTGTAGGACATGATAAATTCAAAAACAATGTTTCAGAAGCAGATGCAAAAAGTTGTCATTGAAGTTCGTGTTCCTGCACAAGTAGATGATGCTGCTGGTAAAACAGAAGCTTCAACAGTGTTAGAAAAAGAAGATACTATTGCAGTTTATGGTTCAAACGAATTTGCTGCTAAAGCAATCATCAACGCAAAACGGTGGTTTCAAAGAATCTAAATTAGGCAAAGATAAAATCTTAGCTGTTGGTTTTGACTCAGGTGCTTTACAAGCAAGATGCTATCCGTAAAGGTGTCTTTGTAGGTTCTGTAACTCAAGACCCAGTTCAAATTAGTTACCAAGCTGTTAAATTAGCAATTGCTTCAGCTAAAGGTGAAACAGTTAAAGACGTAGATACTGGTTCTAAATGGTATGATGCTTCAAATATCGATAAAGAAGAAATCAAAGCATTATTATAGAATAAAATATAAAGAATTTGGAGGAAAAAGCATGAGCTTAATGAAGAGTGTTAGCTATTGATTTAGGTGCAAGTTCAGGTCGTGTCATGCAAGCCGTTTATAATGGCAGCTCCTCCAGTTATCAGAGGTTCATCGGTTCAAAAATGAGCCGGTGAATCTTAACGATGGATTGTATTGGAATTTGTTACACTTATTTGGTGAAATCAAACAAGGAATTAAAAAGCTTCAAATGATTCTATTCCGATTCGTTCCATTTCTGTTGATACATGGGGAGTGGACTATGCTACTTAGATCATAGTGGAGATTTGCTCTATCAACCAGCATTGTTAGCAGAGATAATCGAGATGGGGCGTTATGAAGAATCATTCTATCAATTAATTTCTAAAATGAATTATTTAAGAAAAACAGGAGTTCAACCTGCAACGTATAATACAATCTTGCAAATTTATTCAGATTTACAAGAAAAACCACAGCTAAAAAGAAGTCGTACAAAGAGTTTTTGTTTATCCCAGATTTAATTAATTACTTATTAGCAGGTGTTCTTGCAAACGAATATACAATCGTAGTACAGAGTGGTTTACCTCGATGTTTTCGCACAAGAATTTTCAGAAGAAATTTTTGAAAAAGCTAGGAATTCCAACTAAATGGTTCTCATCACCAGTTAAAAATGGTTCTGTATTAAGAGATTTATCACCAAGAATTGTTCAAGAATTAAAAAGTTGAACTGTTTAAAAGTAATTGCAGGAGCTGGACATGATACAGCTGCAGCAGTTTTAGCAATTCCTATGAAAATGAAAAAGGTACTGTATTTATTTCATGTGGTACTTGGTCGTTAGTAGGAATTGAGTCTGATAAACCAGTAATTACAGATGAAAGCATTCGAATCAGGATTAACCAATGAAGGATGCTTCTGATGGTAAATCAGAATTACTTCAAAATACAACTGGCATGTGGATTATCCAAGAATTGACAACGTGACTGGGAGAAGTCAAGGTGAAGAAGTAGCTTATGCTGAAATGGTACAATTAGCTGAAAAAGTAACGGATAATCAAACATGGATTTATCCAAACGATCCAGTATTTGCTTCTGCCAGGAGATATGGAAAGTAAAATCAAAGAGTTTTGTAAAGTAACAGGACAGACTGTTCCTCAAACAAAAGGACATATTGTTCGAATTGTAATTGAAAGTTTAGCATTAACTTATTTAGAAAACAATTGAGCAATTAGAAGACTTAACAAAACAAGAAATGACAACCGTACAAATGGTAGGTGGAGGAATCCAAAATAAACTATTATGTCAAATTACTGCTAACTTCACCAATCGTCTTGTTATTACAGGGCCAGTAGAAGCAAGTGCATTAGGAAATATTCTTTCCCAATTATTGACATTAGAAGTGATTCATTCACGTCAAGAAGCACAAAATCTTATTAAAGCTTCGGAAGTTGTGACTCGTTATGAGCCCTCAATCTGTTGAAGGATTTTTCTAACATTCAACAGAAAATTCAAACAAATTAAGAAAGGAATTTCATCATGTTAAAACAAATTCCTAAAATTTTGAGTCCTGATTTAGTGGCATATTTAATGGAAATGGGTCATGGTGATGAGCTGGTAATCGCGGATGCGGAATTTTCCAGCTCACCGCATTGGGCAACGTGTAGTTCGTATGGACGGACATGGCGTTCCGGTTGTTTTGAAGCCATTTTAAAAATTATTACCATTAGACACATATAGCCTCATATCAAGCAGGATTAATGCAAGCAGTGCCAGGAGATACAACAGTTCCAGTTATTTGGGACGAGTATAAAAATTATTAGAAGAAAGTCATCCAGGTGCAGCAATTGAAAGAATTTGAACGTTTTTGAATTTTTATGATCAAGCTGAAAAAGCATATCTAGTGATTCAAACAGGAGAAAGTGCCTTAGTGTGGCAATATTATTCTGAAAAAGGTGTTTTATAGGTATAAGCACTGATTAAAATAATAAAAATGAAAAATTATTTATATATTAAGGGGAGAAACATTATGTCAACATTTTATGTACCAGCAATTAACTAATCGGAAGAGAGTAGTAAACGAAATTGGATCTTATGTAAAAAGACCTAGGTTATAATAAAGCTTTTATTAGTAACGGATAAATTTATCCAATCAAGTGAAATTCTTCCCTAAAGTTACAAAAACCTTTAGATGAAGCAGGAATTGAATATGTTGTTTATTCAGATGTAGAACCCTAACCCAACTTGTAAAAACGTAACAGATGGTGTTAGCGCATTAAAAGAAAAACAACTGTGACTTCATTATTAGTTTAGGTGGTGGATCACCACAAGATGCTGCAAGTATTTCAGTTATCGCAACAAATGGTGGAAAACCTCAAGACTATGAAGGATTACACAAATCAGCTAAAAAGGGTTTGCCAGTAGTAGCAATTAACACTACAGCAGGTACTTCAGCAGAAATTACAATTAACTACGTTATTACTGACGAAGAACGTAAAGTTAAAATGGTAAGTGGTTGATAAAAATAGTTTAGCATTAATCTCAGTTACACTGACCCAGAATTAATGGTTTCTAAACCAGCTCCATTAACTGCAGCAACAGGTATGGATGCTTTAACTCACGCTGTTGAAGCATTAGTAACACCAGGTGCTTATGGAGTAATTCAAAAATTATCAATTGGTGCAATTGAATTAATTAGAATACTTACCACGTGCTGTAAAAGATGGTCATGATATCGAAGCTCGTGAAGGCATGGTAAATGCTATCTTCTTAGGTGAGTATGTCATTCAACAACGCAGGTTTAGGTTATGTTCACTCAATGGCTCACCAATTAGGTGCTGTTTACAAGTACCACACGGTGTATGTAGTGCAATGTTATTACCAGTTATTGAACGTGAAAATGCTAAACGTGTTCCCTGCAGCATTCCGTGATGTAGCTAAAGCTTTAGGATTAGATCCAGCAGGTAAATCAGATGAAGAATGTGTCAGCTTGTGCAATTAAAGAAATCGAAACATTATCTGAAACTGTAGGTATTCCTAAGAAATTAACTGAATTAGGAATTGAAGAAAAAGACTTTGATTTCGAATATCTATCTAAGAATGCGTTAATCGATGCTCAGCACCTGGTAACCCATTCATGCCAACATTAGAAGAAACAATTGTTTCTATAAAGAATTATTCTAATGAATAACAAGTTTTAAATCTTAATGTCCCTTTTATAGGGCATTTTTAGTTTTAAAAAGTTAAAAGTATATTGTATAGAATGATAAGAAGATAGAGTATTAACTGTTTATAAATAGAATATTTTCTGTATAATACTTTCATAGAGGTTAATAGTACAAGTTTAAATTGGGAAAGGATAATTATAATGAGTAAAGTGTATTTTTTGGTATATTGTTTTGTAAATGATATTTCTATTAGCTATTGTCAATTATAAGCAAGTATTTGCGGAAAGTATAAGTAAACAATCTATTAATCTTGTCAGAAATAGTACGTTTAACAAAGATGATAAAAATAATTGGGAAGGAAACTTTTAACAAATTGGAAGGGTTCGTTGATTTCAAAAAAGTATAAGTCATTTATTTCCTAATATTAGAACTTTAGTAGAATATGATGAGAAGAATAATGCTGAGTCTGTAGATATAAAGGGAATCCAATTTGAAGAATCAATTACATTAAATAGTAAAAAGCGTTGGTTATTAAATTCAGAGTACACATATAAAATAAGAGATAAAGTAATTGCTTCAGTGGAAGATGGATTTATTACTCCTAGAAGAATGGGAAGAACAGAATTAATAGTTAGTTCTCCAGGAAGAAAAAGATAAAAATAGTAACATTAGTTGTTGAGAAGGATAATCAAACTTTTCTCCAACTCTTATGGAATCTCGATTATTTTAGGCCTAGAATATTTTAATACTGACAATAGTCGTATGAATAAAATTTTGAACAAAAATGAAATAGAGATAACAAATATATCTTGAAAAAACTCCAGAAAGATGATAAGAAAAATTTGAGATGATTTAGCTGATTATTCAAAATCAGCTAATTTAACGAAAACTTATCGTCGTCTTGAACAAATTGCAAAAATCAGTTACAAATCCCAAAAATCTAAATACTACAATGATAAGGAAGCCATAAGTACAGTAAAAACGTAGTATGAAGTTAATGGAAGATAATTATTATAATGAAAACACTGAATCAAAAAGGTAATTGGTGGGATTATGAAATTGGTGCTCCAAGAGCTATTAATAATATTTTTAACCATTATGAATCAATATTTTAGTAAAGAAGAAATTGTGAAACTATTACGTCCAATTTCTAAAATGGTACCTAATCCTTCGAAAATAATGGTAAGCCAAAACAGAGGGAAAAAGCTGTTGGAGGAAACCTTTCTGATTTAGGAAAAAGTAAAAAGTTATTGAAGGAATTTTTATTAGAGGATAATGAAAAAATTAGAAGTAGCGATTAATACTGTGAGTAATGTCTTAGAGGTGGTTTCTGAAGGAGAAGGATTTCACTATGATGGTTCGTATGTAGATCACACCAAATATAGCGTATACAGGAGCTTATGGGAATGTTTTAATAGATGGATTCTCTCAATTACTTCCAGTTATCCAAGCTAGTCCTTATAAAATTGAACAAAATAAACTAAAAATTTTTATATAACTGGATTTCATGAAGGTTTTTCTTCCGTTAATTTATAGAGGCGAATTGATGGATATGACAAGAGGAAGATCGCTTAGTAGAAAAATCCCAATCTGACCATACTGCTGCAGTTGAAGTATTAAGGGGGATTTTGAGAATTGCTGAAGTAAGTGAACCATCTGAAAAAATAAATTACAAGAAATTGTAAAAACATTATTCAATCAGATAATTATTATGATACATTCTTATCATTAAAAATCATTCTATGATGTGTATCTTTTTGAAACTCTTTTATCGAATAATATGTTGGGAGAAATTGAAAAGAAATACTTATTTGAAATTGTATAATGATATGAATAAAGTTGCCTACTACAATAAAGAACGTGGCTTTGCTTTTGGGATTAGTATGCATTCTGATAAGATTCAAAAATTATGAGTTTATGAATAAGGAAAATGCCAAAGGATGGTATCAAGTGATGGCGTTTCTTATTTATATAATGATGATCTAAGTCATTTTAGTGATAATTACTGGGCTACAGTTGATACGTATAAGTTGCCTGGGATAACAGAAAATAATAAAAGTAAGAGAAAAAGGTATAGGAATGACAACAATGAAAAATTCATTTGTTGGTTCCTACTTCTAAATCAAAAATTCGGAACAGTAGCAATGGATTTTTCAAATTTAGATAATACAATGAGTGCTAAAAATCTTGGTTTTATCTTAGGAGACCGACTAGTATTCTTAGGTTCGGGAGTAAAGGATGTAAGTGGCACAAATGGATATACTGTTATTGAAAATAGAAAGATTAAACGAAGTTCTAAAAATTGTAGTATGGAGAAAGAAGATTACAAAGGTAATTGTGGATGGTAAAAGAGAAAACAGTAGATAGTAATGAAATGGAATTACAAGTAAATAATATTTTTCCTAAAAATCTTCCAATAAAGAAATGAATATTGGATATAAATTTTTAAACACTACTTCATTAAATCTGAAAAAGAAACAAGAAGTGGTACTTGGAAAGATATCAATGAAAGTCAAAGTAATGAGAGTGTAGAAAAATACATTTTTAACAATTGTACAACCACATGATATGGTTAGAAATAGTTATGCCTATGTTCTTTTATCCGAATAGAGATGAAAAAGAATTTGCAGAAGAAGTCAGCAGAGAAGAGATTACTGTAATTGAGAATTCAGAAAACGAATCAAGTTATTTATGACAAACTAAATAATACTTATGGGAGTTGTTAAATATGATGATTCTGAGTTGAAATTGGAAGATAATCTTATTTTAAAAGAAAAAGGAATATATACTATTCAAAAAGAATTGAATAAGTTAAAAAGTAGCATTCTTCAATCCTACTAATATTGATGCTCAATTAAATGAATTAAAGGTCAGTCAATATGCGTTAAAAACAAGTGATTGAACCATCTGTCAGAAGATAGAGTAAGGTATTTGACTTATGAATTAAAAATAGTTAAAAATTAGAAAATAAGAGTGAAATAGAAGATATTTCAAAAGGCTGTTACGAACAAAAAGTAATTCTCAAGAATCAAATGCTAGTTGTGAGAAAACACATTAATTAATCAAACGAGGTAGTTACAAATAGTCAAAAGAATAATAGTAATTTTAAAGCTGTCAAAAGATTACCTCTAGAAAAGTAATAATGCAAAAATTAATCCTACAATTGATTCTTAAGGTTACAGAGCATTAGAATATAGTGATGAGTACTTTTAAAGATAGTAGTTATTAGAAATTCATAATTATTCCAGATAATACTAGTAAATCAATAAATGGTACTAATATTAGATGTAGATTAAAGAATATTATTATCAAAGAAATCATGACTAATCGTAAAAATGGTGGTCATGATTTTTGTTAAAATTTTAGTTAATCATCAATTCGATAATGAAACTCACTTGCGAATCGTGGAAATTGTTGTCCAGCAAAAATACGATCTTTATCTGTTTGGATAGGGGTCTACGAAAGTACTATTTCTATCATCTGCTATTAGAACTCCTCCGGGGATAATATAAAACAGCTGCACCACCAACTGGTAAATTTTTAGGACCATATTTTCCAATTAATGTGCCTTTTATATTCTTTAAAAATAAGATAATATCATCTCATAATTTTTCATCTACAAGACCTTTTTCATCAAAAATAAAGGTATGCCCAGTACCGTCTACCCAAGTGCCTTTTTAAGCTTGAATAATCTCCATTTTGAATCGCTTGAATATCTAATTTTTCTGAGCAACCTCTTTTTGTTTTTTTCAGGAGAAGTGATGTACCATTGTGTTGGTTTCCATTCTTTTTGTTTTAAATCTAATTTTTGAGGGAGATTTTTAATTGTATCCTCAGTTGTACCTTCTGTTATGATTTCAAATGAATCTCCTTTTTATTAAGGCGATAGTGTGCATATGAGAAGTACTTTGCTGTATCGGTACTAACATAAGAGAAACTACCATTTTCTAATGGATATAAGTTCGATTTATCCCCAATTTTATCTAATTTATTATCTTTTATTAGTAAGTCGAATAACTTTTTCCATCTGAGATAGTATAAATGTCTAAAGTGGTATGATCTTCTCTTGTAGGTCCCATAGAAATCACTAATTCATCTACTCCATTTTTATCAAAACTCCTCTAACGTATATAGCTAATACCAGGAGCATCATAAACTCTTTTACAGAATAAGCAGTTGAATTAACATTTTGATTTTTTAGTAATTATTTTTTGACCGTTATTATTAGTAACATTCTCAACTGACTTCTTATAATCCTTAAGAACTGAATTATACAATGTATAATCCGTCACAGGTTTTAGTGCAACGGTTGTTTGAGTAGTTGTTTCTGCTTCTGTGGTAGTAGAGTTAGAGCCAGAACCAGAACTTGAGTTTTTGGCAAGCGGTTAGTAGGCTAATAGAGATTCCCAAGCCCTACTAGCAAATGAGATTTTTCATAAATAGAACTCCTTTTTCCTAGTTTGAAATTAGTATAACAAAATGTGTCGTTTATTTTTCAAAAGATATCTTAAAATACGATGATTATGAGGGTTTACGAATAGAAAAATAGGTGTGTACAATAAAAGTAGAGTGAATGGAAGGAGAGGAATAAACATGCAAGAGTTTAAAGATGCAACAGCAATGGCACAAGCCGTTCGAAAATGGGGAAGTTTCTTCTGTTGAATTAGTTCAAGATGCTTTGTTTAAAAGTAAGACAATTGAATCCAACTTTAAATGCAGTCGTACATTTGCAAGAAGAAAGAGCATTAAGAGAAGCTCGAACACGCAATTTTAGTGATAAGCCATTTGCAGGGGTTCCTTTATTGTTGAAAGATTTAGGACAATGTCAAATGGGTGAACCTTCTACGGCTGGTTCACGTTTATTCAAAAAAATATCCTTCAAACACATCAAGATACATTAGTCACTAAATTAGAAGAAGCAGGGATTTGTCATTATTGGACGAACCAACACACCTGAATTTGGATTTAAAAATATGACAGAACCAAGTTTGTGGGGTGTCACTTCAAATCCTTATGACCTCAGTCGTAATGCAGGGGATCGAGCGGTGGCGCTGCAAGTGCAGTGGCTGAGTGGAATGGTTCCAATTGCGATGGCAAGTGATGGTGGAGGATCGATTCGTATTCCAGCTAGTTTTACAGGATTAATTGGGTTAAAACCTAGTCGTGGGAGAATTCCTGTTGGTCCAAATGGCTATCGTGGCTGGCAAGGAGCCCTCAGTAAATTTTGCTTTTAACTAAAAACCGTTCGTGATACAAGAAGATTACTCGAAGTCTTGCAAGTAGAACAAATGGAAAGTCCGTTTATACTACCAAAATTATCGAAACAGCAACTTTATGCCTCCATTAATCGACCACTAAAAATTGCCGTCATAGAAAAATTCACCGATTGGAAATAGGGTCGAAGATGCTGCAAAAATGCTTTGAATCGAGCAGTAAGATTTTTACAAGAAAAAGGACATTCTATTGAAAAATTCAATGGCCAGTTGATGGCATCGAAGTGATGAAAAATTACTATATAATGAATAGTGTGGAAACAGCTGCGATGATGGATGGAATTGAAAAATAGTACAACGTCCACTTACAAAAGAGGATATGGAACTAATGACATGGGAGGGATTTATCAATCGGGACAACAGATTTTAGCGAAAAGATTATAGTGCAGCATTAAACCAGTGGGATTATTGGACAAAAACAAATGCAAGAGTGTCATGAAGACTATGATGTGATTCTAACGCCATGTGTGAATGATGTTGCTCCAAAAACATAATCAGTATCCAATGAAGGAATCTATTCGAGTAGCACTAGAATCCATCGAACAATATTCCGTAATGGAGCAACAAGAAATTATTTGGAAAAATGTTTGAAAAACATTGGAGTTAACGCCTTTTACTCAATTAGCCAATATCACTGGACAACCAGCGATTAGCCTACCGATTTATTGTACACAAGAAGGATTGCCGGTTGGGAGTACAAGTGATGGCTGCAAAAGGACGAGAAGATTTATTATTACAAATTGCAGAAATTTTTTGAACAAGAAGATCAATGGAATCGAAAAGGTTAAGGAGGAGTTAGGATGAAAATTGCAATTATCGGAGCAGGAATTGTGGGAGCAACGGCTGCATATCAATTATCGAAAAATAAAGAAGTAGAATTAGTCGTCTATGATGATGGAGTTGGTCAAGCTACAAAAAAGCAGCAGCAGGAATTATTTGCCCATGGTTATCTCAAAGAAGAAATAAAGATTGGTATCGATTGACCGCAAGAGGAGCTTCTTATTATCCAGAATTAATGGCACAATTAGAAGAAGATGGTGTGTCACAATTACCGTATGAGCAAGTAGGAGCGTTAGTGTTTAAAAAGACTCCAGAATTACTAGAAAAGTTAGAAAAAATTGCTGCTGAAAGAAGAGAAGAAGAAGAGAGATTGGGGACTTTAACAAAAATTGAATCGGAAAATATTTCCTCTTATGTTCCTGGATGGAATGGAACTCATGGAGCCATTCATTGTTCTGGTGGAGGAAGAGTTGATGGGAAACTTTTAGTTGAACAGCAATTATATTTAGCACAACAAAATGGGGCTAATGTTCAACAAGAAAAAGTGAGCTTAGTACGAGATGAAGAAGGAAAAAGTAGTCAGTTAAGACCAATAACGGATTAGAAACCGTTCGACAAAAATTATCGTATCAAGTGGAGCGTGGGTGAAAGAGTTAATTGAACCACTAGGATATTATGTAGACGTTCGCCCACAAAAAGGGACAATTAATTGAATTAGAATTAGAGACAACTGAAGAAACAGAGAAATGGCCTGTTTGTATGTTACACGGAGAAATTGATATTTTACCATTTGCAGATGGTAAAATCATTATGGGTGCAACACATGAGAATGACCAAGGGTTTGATTTAAGAGATAGCCAAGCTCTACAACAAAAAATTATGAAGAAGCGTGTGAAGTATTCCCACCGTTAAAAAGAAGCGAAATGGCTTGGTAGTCGAATTGGAACAAGAGCGTATACTTCTGATTTCTTACCATTTTTGGGAGTGTTCCTGGTGAAGAAACACTATTTGTCGCTAGCGGTTTAGGTTCTTCAGGCTTAACTTCAGGAGTATGGATTGGAGCATTATTAGCACAGTTGTCACTTGGTGATACACCTTTATTTAACGTGGATTCTTATACTCCAGAAAAATTATATCCAAAAACTAATATAACAGAAATCATATTTGTTGAATTTTTGAAAATTCTTGTACTATACTTAAAAGTTAATATTTTAAATATAGGAGGAATTATAATGTTAAAAGAATTTAAAGAGTTTTTAATGCGTGGGAATGTTGTTGATTTAGCAGTTGCAGTAATCATCGGGGGCAGCTTTCAAAGCTATCGTTGATTCATTAGTAAAAGATATTTTCGAACCAGTTATTGCAATGGTATTTAAAAGCAGATTCAATCGCTGGTGTATCAGTTCAAATCGGTTCGGCTACACTTTGGTGTAGGTGCTTTTGCAGCAGCAGTTATTAACTTTGTCATTGTAGGTTTTTGTTCTTTTTCATGGTTGTTAAAGGAATGAACGCTGTTCAAGACTTGGCGAAACGTGGACAAGAAGAAACTGCTAAAGAAGTAGCTCCAGAACCAAAAGCTGAAGATTACTTACGTGAAAATCCGTGACTTATTAGCAAACAAATAATGAAATATAATTTGATGAAGGATGAGAGCTCTCATCCTTCTTTTTGTTTATTAAAAGAAATTTTAAGAAATGTTCTAAAAATACTATGAAAAATTGTAAACGTTTGCTAAAATGGTGTATTAATCTATGAAAAGGGAGGCTTAAAGATGAAAGTCGTTGTTGCCATTGACTCGTTCAAAGGGAGTCTATCGTCTATGGAAGCTGGTCAAGCGATAGCAGAAGGCGTAAAAACGTGTTTATCAAAAATGCAGAGGTAGTAGTTCGCCCATTAGCAGATGGTGGGGAAGGAACCGTTGAAGCATTAGTCGAAGGAATGGGAGGAATCTTTTGTTACTAAAAGAAGTAACAGGACCATTAGGAGAAAAAGTAGAAGCAGTCTACGGAATTATCGAATCGAAGGAAGATTTGAGTAAGACAGCCATTATTGAAAATGTCAGCAGCAGCTGAATTACATTAGTTCCTGAAGAAAGCCGCAATCCGATGAATACGACTACTTTTTGGAGTTGGTGAGTTAATCTGGATGCCATCGAAAGAGGTTGTCGACATTTTTATTGTTGGAATTGGTGGAAGTGCGACAAATGATGGTGGAGTTGGGATGTTACAAGCATTAGGATATGATTTCTAACACGAGGAAAGGAAAAGGCTATCTCTTATGGAGGAAATGGACTCAGAGAATTAGTGAGTATTAGAAAATACCAATGTACATCCAAAATTAAAAAGAATGTACCTTCAAAGTAGCTTGTGATGTAACAAATCCATTATGTGGCGAAAATGGTTCTAGTGCTATTTTTGGTCCACAAAAAGGTGCAACTCTGAAATGGTTCAGGAATTGGATCAATTATTATTACATTATGCTGAATTGTCTAAGAGGATTAATGCTCATGCAGATCGATTTTATCCTGGAACTGGGGCGGCAGGCGGTATGGGATTTGCATTTTTAACGTATACCAATGCTACATTAGAGTCTGGTATTCAAATCGTATTAACAGAAACAAAATTAGAAGAATTAATAACAACTGCTGATTTTGTTGTAACAGGTGAGGGAAGACTTGATGGACAAACGGCATTAGGAAAAGCTCCAATAGGAGTAGCAGCCTTAGCTAAAAAGCATCAAAAGAAAGTGTTAGCTTTTTGCAGGAGCTGTTACACCAGATGCAAAAGAATGTAATCAACATGGAATTGATGCATTTTTCCCCAATTTTAAGAGGAGTTGTAACACTAAAAGAAGCAATGAAGAAAGAAGTCGCTCATCAAAAATATGGTGGATACAGTAGAACAAGTTTTTAGAGTAGTAGAAATGATGGAAGAAGGAAGAGAAAAATGGTTAGTCAAATTAGTACATTAGGAGCTTTAGTTGGATTGATTCTCGCAATTATACTGATTATTAAAAAGTTCATCCAGCTTATAGTTTAATTTTAGGAGCTTTAGTAGGGGGAGTAATTGGCGGAGCAGGGTTAGCAGGTTCTGTTGGTGCGATGGTAACAGGAGCATAAGGAATGATGTCACCAGTATTAAGAATTATGACTTCAGGTATTTTAGCAGGAGCTTTTTAATTAAAACAGGTTCTGCTGAAACGATTGCTCGAAACAATTGTGAAGAAGTTAGGGAGAAAAGAGCCATTGCAGCGATTGCGATTGCTACAATGATTATTTGTGCAGTTGGAGTATTTATTGATATTGCTGTTATTACAGTAGCACCAATTGCGATTGCAATTGCAAAAAGCAAATTTATCAAAAGCAGGTATTTTTATTAGCGATGATTGGTGGAGGAAAAGCAGAAATATTATTTCTCCAAATCCCAATACGATTGCTGCTTCACAAGCATTTCAATTAGATTTAACAGCATTATTAGCTAAAAATATTATTCCAGCATTAGTGGCATTAGTTGTGAGTATTTTTTAGCATGAATTTCTAGCAAAAAGTCGATCATGCTTTTGACGATATGGAAGAAGAAGCAGAACATCACACTTCGTACCATTTTTCCAAGCAATTCTTGGACTCAGTTGTGGTCATTGCGTTATTAGCATTACGTTCATTAGTTGGTGTAAGTGTGGATCCTTTAATTGCGTTACCAATTGGTGGATTAGTAACCATTTTTAGTAACAGGTCATTCAAAACATACCGTAGAATATACAGAATTTGGATTGAGTAAAGTAATCGGTGTATCGATTTTATTAATTGGAACAGGAACGATTGCAGGAATTATTAAAAGCTTCTTCTCTACAAGTGGATATGATTCATGTGTTGGAAGCTTTGAATATGCCATCATTCGTTTTAGCGCTCATTATCAGGTATTTTAATGGGAGCAGCTACAGCTTCTACAACAGCTGGTTCTACGATTGCTTCTCAAACATTTGCAGCACCTCTAGTTTCTTCTGGAGTTCCGCAGTAGCTGCAGCGGTAATGATTCATGCTGGGGCAACAGTGTTAGATTCTCTTCCTCATGGTTCATTCTTCCATGCTACAGGAGGCTCAGTCTTTATGAGTATGGTCATAAATTAATTCCTTATTTTGTGGTGAAAAGTGGAATCGATGAGGACATTGTCTTGTTTGATAGATCTT
>BNJS01004447.1_pt1 | contig 30016 bp, 50 predicted proteins | sample 8540461 | NCBI WGS metagenome assembly BNJS01 (sample SAMD00202454, study PRJDB9452) | human saliva metagenome | isolation source: human saliva | place: Japan | reverse complement strand
AAGCCTAGCAGCTAAGGTGGTTGTGGTACAGAATTTAAGTACCAAATCACATGCAACAGATCCAATTAAAGCACAGTGTAAGGCTCAATCTAAGAGCAGGAGGAAGATTTAGCATTCTTTATGGCGTGATAAACATAGAGGGCAAACAGCACAAGATCAATACAGGCATTAAGCTATATCCTTACCAGTGGAATGTAAAGAAGCAAGTAGCCATTATCTCAAACTTGCAAAGTCCCTTAGACAACCACAATAGCGCAGAAGCCAATAAGGAGATAGAAGCCATTAAGAAGAGATTACAGCTTGTGGAGGATAAAGCTAACCAGCTCCTTTATAAGAGTAATTCAGAGCTACTAGAAGCCTTAAAGGTAGCAATACAACCAAGCAGAGGAGTAAGCCTAAAAGAGCAGCTTCTTGAGATTGCTTCTAAATCTTCTAACCACAAAAGCCAAACATACGCTATAAACGCCTTCTTTGACTTTACAGGATCAAGAAGCCATATAGATAAAGACGTAATTACTGAATTTGGCAAGTATCTTATCAGTAAAGGTAAGGCTTACTCTACAGCTGGCAATTACCAAATACTTATCAGCTTCTTACTCTCCAAGGTTGGTATCTCTACTGAAGGATATACAAAGATAAAGGACAGTAGAAGCATAACAGAGAGAAAGCAGAAACAGGTAACACTTACAAAGGAAGAGATTCAATCATTAGAAGCGCTAACTGATCTACCTTACAGGGAAAGAGTAACAAGAGATATATTCTTGCTTCAATGCTCTACAGGGCAAAGGCTTTCAGATATAGGAAAGATCATATTTGCAAAGTATGATATTCTGAAAGAAGACAAGGGTATTAAAGTGATCTCTTTCCTCAATCAGAAGACAAAGGAAAGAGTTTACATACCAATGGCTAAAAAGGATCTTGCACTAGCTTTAAGCCTTAAGAATCAAAGGTATATTCTTGAAATACTCTCTAGCAGCACTTTCAATTACAAGCTTAGGAAGCTTTGCAAGCTAGCTGGTATCTCTTCTCTTGTAACCTATAAGGACAAGGAGGGTAATCTTGTTTCTATGCCTAAGTGTGATTTAGTCCACAGCCATTCAGCAAGGCATAGCTTTATCACCAACTGCTTTAATGCTGGAGTATCAAAGGAAGATATTACGCTAATCACAGGGCATACTTCTACTGATATGCTGGATAAGCATTACCTTCATGAATGCACAACCACCTTAGCTGCTAGGCTTCTTACTCACTTTCCTACTGTGTAATCTGCTGATATTTAGCTATTTGCAGATTTACAGGTAGTGGTAAAGTTTTTGCCTTCACCTCTTCACCTGTCTGTAATTCAGCAAGTTAGCCTTTAAGTGGCTTGTATTTGGTACTTGACAAAGATACAGATTTCATGCTTACAAGCCAAATAGCCGCTTACTGTCTGCATTTTGAAAGTGTCCCAAAAAGTGCAAGTCACTAGTTATATATATATATATAATGGTTTGCACTTTTTGGGACAGTCCAGCTAAAAGGGATATTCCACTTCTTTTGCCCTCTAAGGGACTAAGAAGATAGCAGCTTAGTGATTCAGCAGAGAAGTTCAGATAATCCCTTGTGTGGAAAATAAGGAGGCTTTGGGGTATGCTCCTTACCCTTACTCTTATAGAAGGTAGGGGGGTATAGTGACTACTATAGTGGTTATGACAGTGACTACTATAGTGGTTATAACAGTGACTTATACAGTGAAGAGTATAGACAAAGAAAGAGAGGAAGTAAAGTGCTTCCTCTCTTGTTGGTTATTGGTTATTGGTTAGTTGGCTTGCTTGGCTTGTAAGGCTTCTCTCCATTCTTTAGCCTTCTGCAATGCTTCAGCTAGTTCTTCCTCTTCTTTGATTGCTTTTTCCAATTCCCGCTGTTCCCATGCTTCTTGTGCGCCTTTACACAACTCTGCAGGGCTTTTACCTGTCTTCTCCTCAAGAGCTTTAAGGACTTCCGCAAGGTTTAAGAGTAGTTCTTCCTCTGTCACCTTGCTGTATTTGCTAGGTTTCTTCTTGTCACGCTCTTTCTTCTCCTCTATCAGTCTATCAAGGAGAGCTTTCAGATCATCATAAGAATTGATCTTGTCAAGATCATCATCTATCACTCCTTGTCTATATTTGCCCGTTATGTACGTGGAGTAATCTGTACCCACTTCATAGCTGAAGCCCTTAAATGTTACTATACCGTCTGAAACCTTGAAAGCGTCTTTGTGTCTAGATTTTGATCCTAATCCGCCCTTTTGTTTTTTTACTTGCTGGTCATTTACTTTGCCTTCTACGTGGCTTTCTTGGCTGGAATTGTTCTCCATTGTATTAAGTGATTTTGTATAAGATCATCCCACCAAAGCATCAGTGCCTTAGCTTTGGATCTGCGTGCAAAAGAAGTAAGAAGTTTGCATATCTCCAAATTTACAAGCTGTTTTTTTGTTCTTGTTCTTCATCTTGTGTGCTTAGGGTCTTTGCTATCAGATAGCTGTAGTGGTAATCTATACCAAGAAGAGCAGCACAGAAGGTGAATAGCTCTCCACAAGCAGTAATTATGCTTGTGTCTATTGAAGCAATAGGAGGAAAAAAGAAAGCAGCTACCAAAAGGAAGACACCCGTAAAGGCAAAGACTATAGCAAGCCATAGCTACAGATCCTTCTTGTCAAATTTTCCGTTCTTGTTTATATCTAATATACCCATGGCTTTTAGTCTTATGTGTTCAATTTCTTCTCTATTGCAGTAAGCCTATTAAGGAGCTGGTTGTAAGACTTCTATAGGTTACTTACTTCTTTCTCCTGCTTGGCTATCTTGTCCTATAGATACTCTACATCATTAGAGAGCCTAGGTAGAGTTTCATCTTTTATAATTCCCAGCGTAAACTTGGTAACATTGAAAAGACTGTAGGCGTTATCTGCCTTAGACTTAGCACTATTAGCCTTTGCTTCTATCTCATCTAACTTCTTACTATCTGCAAGCTTGGCTTTAAGCCCTTTGACTTCATTAGTGAAGTCTTGGTACTTGCTTCTTAATTGTGCAGTCTGTGAAATACTATCAGCTACAAAACCGTGCTGCTCTGCAATATCCTTCTTGTTCTGCTCTCTAAGTTCTGCATTGTGGGTGATCTTAGCTTCCAAGTCCTTATCCTTATTCTGAAGACTTTCCAGTAACTTTGCATGCTCTGTTGTAATGTTGCCTTGTAAAGCCCAGCTAAAAGCAAATAAATCTTCTACCTGCTTAATCTGCTTATCTGTAAGCTTGTCCATATTACCCTCACAAAGAATCTTCCACTTAGTGCTTTCCTCTGAAGGTTCTTCTTTAGTTGTTACCAGACAAACAAAGGCACTACCATTAAAGCATACCACGTCTAAATCATTATAGGTTTCTCCCTTCTTGAATCTTCCCTCAGGTTGGGATTACCTGCTCAATGTAAATACTTCCATGTTACTATACTCGATATTAAAAAGGTTGAAATCATCATCATTATCTATGTTGTGAAGTGGTTCTTTAGCTTGTCACTACAGGTGCAAACCAAGTAACCACTTTTCTTATCTATCTTGTATCTTATGCTTGTAAAGGGATTTATCTTCATTTTATTGTCATTGTTATTGTTCCGCTCTTGGTAAGTTTGAAGGTTGGTAGTGTGTAATCATACTCAATAGTAGCCTTGTAAACCTTAGGCTTATAACTTTCATCATGATAGATATTATCACCATTCTTCTTGTTATTCCTTACCTTGGAATAGGTTAGTACTGTTATATTGTCTAAGGCCTTCTTTTCAATAAATGAATAAGTGTACTGCTCTTCTGCCACTTCAAAGCTATATGAATCTACACTAAACTCCTTATCCGCAAACCAGCTGCATATTACTTTTGTGATTGGATCTATCACTTCATTAAGTGATATTTCTAGCTTTAGCTGTGGAGTGCTATACTAATTGGAAAGTCTTGATACAAGATACTCTTCAGGGCTGGCTTCTGCCATTAAGTAAGGTACTCTTATACTCTGAAGTAGTTCTACAAAGTGATTGGAATCATGAAAGATATAAGGACTTGAGTAGTTAGGAGCTTTCCCATCATAAGTAGTAATCTCATTTTCTACCTTGTCCATTTCTTCCACAAAGGCATTATCATTAAGCGCATTTTGGTATTCCGTTTCACTGTCATCTAGTTCTCCTCTGTTTACTAAGCTGGCTTCATAGTTGGTGAAGATATTGCAGCCAGCTGTATATCTTGTATGTTCTTTCCACGTAGATTCAAAAAGGGGAGCTTCTGGAAGTATTCCAATTTTTGTAGCAGTGTTCATACCTGTATAAGGGCGCAAAAGCTCAAATACTAAATCACCTGTAGTAAAGCCTGGCAAAGGAACAAGCAAGCCTTTGTTACTGCCATACTTTAATTGATCCTTCCAAGTCTGCCTTTCATTGATTATATTCCCTGATTCATCAATAGATAAAGTGCAAGTATAAGCTTCATCACTCCAAGCATTAAGGAAGTCATTGTAGTACAGATTCCCAAACTTAAGCCTATACTGAAGTTTTAAGTAGTTGTTCTGTCTTAATTCCTTGCAAGGAGCATAAGCACCCCAGTAAGCCCTATAGTTGAAGTTTACATTTACATAGTGTTCATTATCCCTATTGGTGCTGTGATTCCTTACTATTACATGCTCAAAGATCACTTGCTTATTCTTTTCCTCCTCCAGCTTCCAATCCTTCTAAGTATGTTCATTTCTGAACAGTGTATTGCCGTTCTAATGATTACCAAAAGCAGTGTAATATATAAAGGCCTTCTTCAGTGATATAGATTTTACTTCAGCATTCCAGTCCTTTGTTTCTTGGCTGTCAAACTCACAAGGAGTGCATACATTATACTTATAAAAGGTATCCTTTGAAAGCACAGCATCATTTTCTAAATAGTCCTCTGATTGCTTCTTATCCTTATCAAGAGCATAGGAGTAAAACTTGAAATCATCATCTTTGCTAAAGTGATTATACCTAATGAAGAGATTGTAATTCCCAATCTGTTTATTACCCACTTTGAAGTGCTATACATGTAAGCTATCTTCTCCATCACTTAAATTCCACATACTCCCCCCGTATTGCCCTTTTTCTCCATACGCTTTAGTAGGCTCAAGTTCCATCTCATCAAACTTCTGATTTTTAGCCTTACTTATAGGGTAATGCTTTGCAGTAACTGATACCTTTGTTATATTGACCTAGCACACTTAATTGGCAGTCATTGCTTGATACTTGCTCTTTTAGAATGTAATACGGCTATGTGGCATCAAATAAAACTCCCTGCCTTTTCCAATCAGAGAGCTTATACCATTGATAAAAGCTTGTATCTTTACTCTAGTCATAGTCTATGAAATAGATAGCATCTTTGTAAGGTACGCAGCTTAAGCCAAAGTATTGGCATATCTGTTCTATTACCTCTAATTGGTTTTTTGGTACTCCGTCTTCATCAAACCAATTTAATTCCTTTATGTACACATCTTCAAGTATTGATCCTTCTTTTCTAAAGCTTCCAAGGCTGCTATCATCTGTATTTATCTTTACTGCTTTCATTGATTCAGGCCAATGAACACTAGTATATACTTCCAGCTACTGAATAGCATTAAAAAGATAGTTCTGTACATTGTTGTGCAAAGCAAAGTTTCTCTTATACTTGATATACTGAAGAGTACTAAGCGCATCTTGGCATTCAAGTTCAAATTCATCTGTTTCATTAGAGTAACTCTAGTTATAGCTATTAGGAACTGCAAAGCCCACCCATTCAGTTGTATAGTTTTTGCTATCACTATTATAGTCCTCCTTCTTGTTTGCTCTTTTAGGTTTTTCCTTCAGAAGCTTTACAAGTACATTATTCCCCAAGCTGTTATTAAAGCTGTCATCATATTCCTTCTAATTGAATCTCACAGTAGCAGTACTGCATTTATAAGGCTTATAGATATTGGTTTCATCAGAATGTACTTCTATTGAAAAAGGGGAAGAGAGAAGCTATAACTCCTCCCCTTGTTCTATCTCCTTATTCCTCCAATTAGTGATAACTACCACCTTGTATAGTTGATTGCTTAGGCTTCTAAAATATCCGTGTCTGTACATAATCAAAAGGCTTTACTTGTTTTACTGTTGTAGTTGTTGAGTACTCCTACTAATTCCTTTCCGCTAATCTTGAATGTTACATTACCTCCTATAGTTGCATTGCTGTTTTGTGATCCTGTTCCATCAAGTATGCTAAACAACCTCTTTTGCTGGCTTCCGTTTAATATCATTTCTCCACCGTTTACCCTAGCAAGGTTGTAATCTCCAAGGCCTGAAGCAGCTGAGATAATACCACCATTGGCAAACTTAGGGAAGTGAAGCAAACACTCCAAGGACAGTAGATATAATAGAAGCAATAGCGGCTAAATTTGCTGGGAAAGGCATGGCAGCCGCTGAAGCAGTACCTGAAGCCATAGCTTGTGCTTGGTTAGCTATAATCAATCTGCTTATTTGAGGAATGATTTCCGCTACTGCTCCTGCTGTCTTACCAGCAAAAGCCAAGAAGCTATCACCGCTTAATTCAGCAGCATTAGAAAGAACAGATCCCATGGCACTAAAGGCTTCTGAAGTTCTTTCCGCGTTATCTTGCAAGTCTTCTAGTCTTGATTTTTGGTTAGCAAGTGCTTTATTGTTCACAGAGATCTTCACTTGGTACTCTTTAGCTTCCAAATTGGCTAGCTCTTCCTGAAGCTCCTTTAGTTTATCCGTATTACCTTCAAGGGAGATCTTCCACTTGGTTTTATTGATCTCTTGCTATAGTCTTGCAAGTTCTCCAAGCAGATAATTTACACTATCCTTATCTACTTCTGTCTTGGCTTTGATCCTAAGTTCTAATCCTTCCTTTTGGTCTTGTAGCTTCTATATCTCCTACAATAGGTGGTTATAGTCATCAGAGCCTACCACCTTCATTTTAAGAAGGGCTTGCTTAGAGCTGATCTTTTCTTCTATATCCTGTAAAGATCCAGCTTCTGATTTAGCCTTCTCTTTAGGCTGCTTCTTGATAGTTTTGTGTTCTAAGCCATTACGCTTTTTCACTAGATCTATCTGCTCCTGTAATACCTTCTTTTCCGCTTGTATCTGCTTAAGTCTTTCATCTGATACTACAGTGTTCTGTAGCTCATCATTTAACTTCCTCAAGCGTTCCTCTAAGTACTTCAGTGATCCCATTTGTGGATCTTCCTTCTTATTGGCTTTACTTGTTTTCTTGCTGCCTGTTTTCTTGCTCTCCTTTGGTAATTCTCCTGATCTAAAGACTTCACCACTATTCTTGTTATCTGTGGTCTTGGTTTCTTTTATGTGTACTTCAGCACCCTTCTTAAGGCCTAATGCTTCCTTTAGTTGATTCCAACCTCTTACAATATCCTCCCAAAGCTTTTTAATCCACCGCCACGCTTCTATACAGGCATCTTGAAAGCTTTCCCTATTGGTATATTGTTGAATTTATCCCATAAGTCTTTGCTAAATCTACTGATCAAGTTCCAAAGATCAATCACAGGCTTTACAATAGCAGCACAGCCAACTATAAATGCTTCCACCAAAAGCTTACATGCTTCAATTACCACATAGATAATTGATTTGAGACTATCCCAAACATTTATGCCACCATCTACGGAACTAATAAGGTTGTTCCATTCATCTATAGTTTCCCCAATGAAAGCAGTAAAATCAGCAAAGACATCACAAAGCCATTTACAGAAATCTATCAGCTCTTGCATTGGTTGAGTTTCTGCAAAGCTGATAAGGAGATTATCCCATGTAGTACCCAGCTTTCCCCAAGCATTACCTATTGTGTCTGTTTGCTTGGCTGCCATCTCATTTGCTGCATTAGTGTCCCTTACTGCTTTATTAAGATCTTGGTATTTGTCTTTTGCATCAATCATCTGCTATAATACAGGTGCATTCTATTGACCTACAAGCTTTATCAGTTCACTGTACTTCAGATTAGCATTAGAAAGGTTCTCCAAGGCTTGAGTTGTTCCTACTACTGCTGGATTAAATTGTTCCGTTGCTCCTTTTAGTGCTTGCAGTCTTGAGTAAGTACTTTGAAGCTTTGTGCCTAGTTCTTCCTCTTTACCTATCCACTTATCACCAACTGCTTCTATCATGGCTATTGAAGCAGCATAATCAAAGCCAGCACTTGCCATTGTAGTACCAGCTTTCTACATTACTGTAGCCAAGCCTTCAATCTCAATAGCACCCACTTTACTACCAGCAGCTATAGCATTGGCTACTTCACCTGATTTCTCTCCTGCTAATCCATATTGGGCAAGTATGCTACTTAAAGCAGTACTAGCTTGCTCTGCTGAAATTTTACCAGCTTGTCCTAATGTACTGCTGCCTAAGCTGAAGCTGCTAAGGCTTCCTTTGTTGTTGATAAGATCAGGATTTATACCTACTAAGCTACTCTCTAAAGCTATAATCTCCTTAGTGGCTACCCCTGTACTATTACTCATCTATCTTGCTGCTTTGCTTATATCTTGCATTTCTTTATCTGTAGCATCAGTAATGGCTTGAAAGTTATTCATTTCAGCCTTTACTTCTTCAAAGGCTTTTACTGAAGCTGCTCCAAAAGCAACAGCTGCACTAGCTGCTAAGGTATAAGGATTTGCAAGCCCTCCTAACTATCCTATAAGTCCTGATAGCTGGCTTCCTCCTATAGAGTCAAATAAGCCTGTAAAGCTACCTGATAAGCCTTCAAGGTTTGCTCCTAATCCTTCTACTGTTTTCCCTAAACCTTCAAAGGAAGTACCCGCTTGTCTGCCTTCTCTAGTTATACCTTCTAGTGCTTTGCTTGTCTTCTGTACCTCTTTCTCATACTTGAGTATTTCCCCAATACTTCTATTTATAGCGGCATCATGCTGGGACATATCAGCAGTACCCCTAAATGTATATTTACTTGGCATAGGTCTAACTTATTTTGTTTGCTTTTTCCTCTAAGCGTTTAATATCTTCATTGCTCATGCTTTTAGCTGATTCTACCTCCTCTTGTTCCCAAGGGAAAGTAATAAGGTCTGAAGGCTTTAAGCTCTTCTTTGTACTCTTCTATATATTGCAATAGGTTTGAAATCTTGCACGCTCCCAATCAGGACGCTGTAAGTAATTCAGATTGTCCACTATAGAAGCTATCTCCCACTCCTGTAATTCATCAAGGAAGTAGGGAATGCTGATTACCTAAAATTCAAAGCATAGCACCCTAAAAAGCTCATGCACTATCAGTGCTTTTTTTAGCACCTTCCTTATCCTCTTTCTGCTGATTGCTGATAAAGCTATTCTTGGCAAGCACGCTGGAAAGCCAATTACTAAAGTCATTCAGCTGCCAAGGATTTTCATCAAGCCAATCCATAAACTCATCAAAGGATAAAGTGCTATCTTTATCACAAGCAAGTACTGTACAAAAGAAGTACATGATTATATCACTTAAGCCTTGTGGATTGAAGTTCTGCTTAGCTGCCTTCTCATAAATCATAAGAGAGCGCATTGTATATTTCAAGGTAATTGTTCTGTTGTTGATTTCTATAGTCATAGCTGTAAGTATTAACGTAAAGGGGAGAAGGAGAATAAGCTTCTCACATCTCCCCAAATGAATTATATCTATTAAGCTCCTGGTGCTTGAGTTGCTTTTGAAATCTTGCCTGTGCCTACAAGGGTAACACTATAAGTGGCATTATCTCCATTATTGGCATTAGATTCTAAAGCGGTAATCAATACCTTACCAGTATAGCAGCCTGTATCACCTGACCAGTTAGGCAGATCTCCATCTGCTACAGTCTGTTCAGGATTATTCTCCTTCTTAAGGCCAAAAAATACAGTAATGGCTTCTCTTGCTATCATCTTATCAAACAGCTTGCCATACTGTTCTGCAGTGTAAAGATTTTCAGAAGACATTTCCCAACTGATTTTGCTAACTGTCTTTGCTGCAAAAATACCATGATCTTTAGAGCTAATATCTTGCACATCTCCGTTCATCTTGAAAGTGTGTGAAGTTGCAAAAGCTAAGCTTTTACCTTGCTCATCAAAGAGCATTAAGTCTTCACCTTTAATAATTTGGTTTGCCATGTTGTTATTGTTTTAATAGGTTATTACTCTACTATACACTCAAAAGTCAAGCTTTGAATATAGCTATCATAGTCAAAGTTTTCTTCAGCATCAATCAGCTTAATGTAATATAGTACCATTGCTTCAGTGTCTATCTTATTCTTTTCAATGGCTGCTCTTGCTTCCTGTGCTGCTATTACTCCATTGGTATAGTTGCTAAATACAAGGTTGATCTAAAAAGTTACTCTATCTTGATTTGTTCCATCTTTTGTGTTTATGCTAGATACTCCTAGTCTTTGGTAGGTTATATAGCCTAGTTTGCTCTCTTCTCTTTCAGGTACTGCAATGGCTGGGTATATGCTGATATTTTTCTTATTCAAGATCTCACCTTTATACTCAGTAAGAATGCCAGCTATTACATTACCAATTAGTAGTGCATTTGTCATTTCTTGCTGTTTATCCTGTCTATTGCATTATTGACTTCTTCTAGAATTGTGTTGCCAAAGTTTGCACCTTGTTGTAACATTGCATTCTAGAAAAAGAGCCTTGCTGTTATTCTACCTCTATATCTTCTACCTTTAGTATATCTGTATTTAGTTCCATTCTCAAGCATTGGAAGTCTATAAGATCCACTTCCTGCTTTCCTGTTACTATCTATTCTAACCTTACCCACCAAGGTATTATCTCTATTGGTAAATACCCTTGTTGTTCTTACTCCTTTCAGTAATGTATCTTGGAATCTTTTGTTTTTCCTGCTTACTCCATTTACTGTAGATCTAAGGTTACTCTTAGCTTGCTTCTCTACTGCTTTCAGTGCTTTCTTAAGCCCTCTCTTTGTTGCTGTTTGCATTTCTCCTAAGGAAAGCTTTTGGAATTTCTGATACACTTCCAGCATGTTGGTCTGTATCATCTTTGCTATGTACTCTTAAACCATTCCCGTAGATCCTCTGACAGGTTAAGTAATACTCTCTTTGGATTGGTTTATGTTCCACTTCTACTATCTTGTATGTTAGTAGCTCTCCATTCTTAGCCTTATACTTCACATAATTCTCCTCTCTTACAGGCGCGTAATCATGTACAGCAAAAATAGTAGTACCCACCGCCCAAAGCCTTTCAGCTTCTTCTTCATATTTTCTAGACGCCTTTACTACTCTTGCTTTTAAGGATAGTGATTTATTGCTAGGCTCTTTACTCCTACCAAAGTTCTAATCAGATTCTGTAGAGTGCAAGTACTCAATCTTCAAGTTATAACTTCCTGCAAACATAAGATCAGCCTTTGTAGTTCTAATATAAGGATAGAAGGTAAGTATAATTTAGTGGTGCTTCCTTAAGCTGGCTAAGAGATATACTTTCTCTTTGCATGTAAAAGAAGCAGCTAATAAAAAGCATAGCATGAAGGAGGGGCTTAGGTATTTCCCCCTCCTCCTTTGCTATTTCACTTAATTGCTTGTCTATGTGTTTTTCTACTACCTTCTCTGTTGTGTTAATCAGGCTTTGGAGATACTCTTTCTCATTTTCTACCTGCCAATCATCTAAATTAAGGTGCTTGGCTAGAAGGTCTGTAGTTAAGTTCATCATCCAACTTTTGCTACCTTAATTGCTTCAGGGCGCAATACCTTTGCGTCAAAGTAGGCATTTACCACAAGTCTAATCTAACCTTCAGCGGCAAGCGTTACATTGTCCACCGTAATATCCAAGTTACCCCATTGAGCAAGTACTAAGTTGCTAAAATCACCATAAGTCACAAACTTATCTTTTAAGTTGCTGGTGCAAAGAGCTTGGGTACCGTCTACTTCTCCATTCTCAAATACTAAGGCAGTAGACTTAGCACCCTTGACCATATTACGCAAAGCTGCCTTTGCCTTGGGAGATACAAGATACTTCATATCACCTCACTACATTTGCATCCTCTAGGCCTGCTTCAAAGTCTGTAAGCTTGGCAAAATCATTCACCGTAGGAACAGCAGCACCACTAGCAGCATAGCAAAGGCCAGCGGGCTGGGTAGCTGTGCCTTGTTCAGCACCCCTAATACAGTTGCTTCAAGTTTGCTATTGATTGCATTGAAGATCTCTTCTCTGATAGCTGCTTCTGCACCTACTGAGATCCTGTACCAATAAACTGCTTAGAGATAGGCACTACCACAGATAAACGCTTAGGAGAAAGCTTTACATTGCTGAAGGTAATGTTTGCGTCCTTAGCTTTAGCAGTTTCACCTTCCCAGCTTACATTAGCAGAAGACATAACAGGGTATTGCAAATCACCTACAAGACCAGGTACAAATCTAGCACCAGCTTGCAAGAGTACATTCTTAGCCTTAAGAGGAGTGACTACATCCATTAAATCAGTAGCTACTACGTCTTCACCTTCATCAGCTACCGTAAGCCCTCTCATTTCATTAGAAGGTAATTGAATCTTTGGCCTCATAGTTTAAGCTCAGCTTTTACGCATTTCATTACTGCCAGCTTCTACTACTGCTTGGCTTAAGTTGTCAAGTGCTTTGTTATTAGACACGCTTCTAATTGCACTGATAAGGGAGAATTTCTTTTCCATGATTTTATTATTTTGATTGTTATTGAATTGGTTGAGTTCTTTATTGAGTGATTCTATCTTGCTTCTGTATTCCTCAATCTCTTTGCTTTCTTGATCTGTTATATCCCTAATCTCTTCCTTGTATCTTTTATATACTTGAATCATCTTCTGCTTTAATGATCTTCTCTTCTCTTATGTGTAAGCTGCTTCTCATAAATTCAAGGTATCTGCTATAAGTGCATCCATCTTGTTATCAATTTCAGCACTTAGGTTCATAACTTCCTTATATCTCTTAGCGCAAGAAGTGGCTTCATAAGCTGGCTAAAATACAGGGCTAATATCATGTAATGCTTTAATATGATATATATCCCTACAGATTTTACCTTCTGCGTTCTTATACCATTTATCCGCTTTATCACCTTCAATAGAAAAGGCAAAAGAGCTAGAGGTAATATCTCCTCTTTTCAAGTACTCTAATAACTCATCTCCTGCAGCTGTGCAAGGAGCTTCAAAAAGGTATTTCAAGCCTTTATCATCTACTTCCAAAAGTAAGCTACCTTTACCTTTTTTGCTCCTTGCAAGTACCTTCTAGTCATCATGATTAAGCTTAGCAATTACATCACTGTTCTAAATTGTTTCTTGTGTTATTGCTCCCTTCTTAATGTATTCAGTCCAGCCTATATATTCTGAAGGAGAATCAAAAATTGCAGCATAGCCTTCTACCATTCTATCATTGGAAGTAGGTTCATTTTGATACTGTCTTGTTTCCATTTAATGTGTTCTGGTTTATATCCGTGTAAGGTATAAAATGTTTATCACCACCATCTATTGCATTGTAGCCTAGTTCACTTCTTACTTCATTTATACTAAGCACTCCCTTATCTAAGAGCTTTCCGTAATAATTAGCCTGTGCTTCTTTGTTAGTCCTAAGTAAGTAGGTTTCATCTAAATTGATTTGTAAGTTACCCTCACTTGGTTTAAGTAGCTTTCTATTAAACTCTTCCTCCACCATGGTAATATAAGGCTGGAGCGTATGCAAGAGAAATAGATTCTGTACTTCTTCTATATTGCCTAAATTCTTTGTTTCACCTAAAAGCAAAGGATTCAATCCAAAGAAGCGTGCTATATCTTCTACACTGAATTTCCTGCTCTGAATAAGCTACGCATCATTAGCATTAAGGCTTACAGGCTGATAGTGCATATTACCTTGTAATATGGCTAATCCTTGCCCACCTTCTGTGTATGCGCTCATTCCAAGAGCTTCTTATATCTTCTCTTTGTTTCTGATAGCTGGCCTTCTACTGTTAGGATTCCTGATAAATTAGTACCATTCTCAAAGAAATTCTTTGCGCTGTTCTCTGTGTTGCTGGCTACTTCAATAGATCTACTGGCAAAGCTAAGCACTGATTTTCCATTTATGCCATCATTGCTATTCTTTACTAAGTGGATCATATTGTAAGGCTCAATCTTTCCAGCACCTAAAATAGGGCTTTGATACCAAAGAGTTCTTTTCTCCTTATTGTAGAAGACTTGCACCTATTGTGGATCAAGATATATGAAATCTAGTGAGTTCCATCTTTCTGCCTTTAATGTAAGCTATTACAGCATTACCGCCAGATTACACTCCTGGATAAGAAGCTTTCATCAGGCTGTACGCCATGGCACGTAGTCCATCAAAAGGCTAAAATGCAAAGGGTGGTTTTTCATCTTCTATCTTTCTTATCTTCGCTCAAATCCTACCTCTGCCATAGTAGTAGTCACGTGAATCTGATATAATTTCTACTGCTCTGTACACTGCAATTAAAGTCATTGCACTATACTTTTGGCTACTAGCTGCCAGGCTGGCAATGCTTCATTAAATGTAGTATGAGGAGCTTATTTCTTTTCTCTCTGCTCTTGTGATATGTTCAATCCAACAGTTTCATTAGTCCATACTGTTGCTGGTAGTGTGGCAGGTATCAAGGTGAGTTCCTAATGGCTTCTCATCCATTGCGCTAATTACTCCATCTATTTTGTCTCATTCCTGCCTGTCATCCTTGCCTCTTTGCGAGGCTTACATTGTTATTGTGGCAATTCTGTCTTCAAGCTTGATTAGAAGCACCATCTTGTAATTGGATTGTTATCAATAACAAACTTGCCTTTCTTGATTAAGCGTTCGCTCCTTTGTTGGCTTATTGAGTTCCACAGAGGCCTAAGGTAAGGATATAGGGGCAATCCTTTATTTGTACAATCTATAGCCCACTGTAGTGCTATTGTAGCTGTCATAGGCTATTTTATCATGTATAAGTGATCTACTATTTCCAAGATCTTCTTGTTACTTCATCATAATCAGTATTTGTTCCAGCAGTTACAATTAGATTCCTTCTCTTTTCCATTGCTTGTGAAGTTCAGCGTTGGGATTATGATGAAAGCACTTTCAGGTGGAGTACCAGCTCTTAAATAAAATATATCATCTACCTGTATCATACAAGATAAAGCCGTTAAGTCTGAAACAGCTCCTAAATCTACTAGTAAGCAACGCTTTCCTTGTAGTCTTTTAGATCTATATCCTTGCTGCTGGCTAATGATTGTATCATGTGTTTATCAAGTATCTAGCAGTACTGATTAAAATTCTTAGTTCTTACTCCAACCTCTAAGGCTGAATTATTGATAGCGTTCTTTAACTGTGTCCTAAGATAATCACTTCTCTACAGTATATGCAAGGCTGGGTTGCTTTGATCAGCATTCTTCATCTTGGTAATTGTCTTCTTCATCTAAAGTGAAAATAGCAGTGCTTATCATTTCCTTCACTCCTGATAGAATCTCAAGCATGTACTTCTATAGTTGTTAGCAGAAGCCGTACTTGTTAAAGTAGCAGTAGTAATGATAATCCCTAAATTTATTTCTTGTTCCTTGACCACTTACCATTACATCCCAAAGAGGCTATCTTTTTTGCTCATGTGCTTCATCTAAACAAAAGCAGTAGGGATTATAGCCGTCATTGGTTGAAGCGTCTGCAGCAAGCACCTGAATAAAGCTTTTGTTTTGTCAAACTTCACGCTATCCTGTACCTCTTAAAATACTTGGCTTTGGGGTCTATGCTGCTCAAGAATGCACTACTCATTTCAAAGCAGATCTTGGCTTGCTTTGCACTGTTAGCTACAAGATAAACTTCACTGCCATTCTCATAATCAGCTATCAGCATGTAAAGGCAGATAGCAGCCATTAAGGCGGTCTTTCCTTGCTTTCTTGCAAGTTCACAGTACATGTTTAATAACGCTTTTTCAGTGTCCTTATAGTAGAGCCAAATATGCTGGCTACTATCCATAACTGGTAAGGCAGCAGCTTAAAGGGCTTCTTGTTGTCCTTTCCCTTGTAGTGTCTAAGCTTGCTTATAAAGTTCACTACTCTGTCTACCTTCTCTGGTCTAAACTCAAGATCTTCTCTTTCAAACCATTTCAGGTATCTTGCTGTAGCTTGGTCGATATATTGCAGGCGGTTACTTTTCCCTCTGTACATCTAACATACCTGTAATCACACGCTGGTGGGTTTTCTAGTAACTTCTGTTTCATCTGATTCTGTAAGTTTGATCTTGGCATTAGCAGGGCTTAAGCCAAGTGCTACATCTATTTCAGTATAAGTAGAGCATGATCCTTCATAGTTGATAGAAGTTCTTTTTACCTGTTGTAGGGTCAAGATTCCGTTCTATTTGATAGACTTTTGGCACTCCTTTAGCTCCATATTGTCTGCCAATAGTTCTAAGGTGCTTCCATTCTGCTTTTACTTCTCCATGCAACTTAGTAAGGTAGTTCCTTACATCTGTAATATATTCCTTTGTTTGCTTCTTCATTATAGGTATAAACAGCTTATCCCACAACAAGCCTAATAAAGGCCTGCAGTGGGTAAAGCTGATCTTAATATGTTAGTTACTCATCTGTGTAGGTTTTGAGGATTCTTTGAAGCTTGCTTTTAGAAACATCTAATCCATACTCCTTCATCACCTCTATATTCTTTCTTGATGATTACAATCATACAAGCTAAGAATCTCTTGAGCTTCTATCTCCTTTTGATTTTGCTTTGTATATCCCTTTTCTTTGCACAAGGTCTTTAGAGTGCGCAAGCTTATGCTGTGTACCTTGCTTATTGCTTTGTAATTCTCTACTATGCTTAATTCAGGATTATATATCAAATATATCTTGATTTGCGTATTTTCTGATCTTATTTCTTTCTTCTGTGCTGAATCCTCTTCTTAAATAATCCCTCTTAGGGTGGGTTATCTCTTTCAGTTCATCTATCTATAACATAATCTGTCTTAATAATCTGGTTGGCTGCTGCTTCAGGCAGACTTCTAATATCAATCTAAGATATGTGCCTGTCACTGTCTATAAAAGTCCTTGGTCAATGAAGCATTATAAATGACGTGTTCCGTTTGTTTATCTTCCTTATCACTCTTCTAAGGTTCATTCTGTCCTTGGGTGTCTTCTTTCTATTCATGTAATAACGGATAAAGGGAAGGGAAAAGTACTCTCCTTTAGTTACCTCTTGGTGAAGCACTTTCCATTTGGGGCTTTCCACTCTATAAATAAGTGGGTATTTGTTCTGATACTGCTTAATGATTTCATCATAGCTAAATCTAGCAATATCATTCAGAAGAGTAGTATCTACTCCAGCCTTTCACCAGCTCTTTTCTGCTTCTCTCAGCTTATGATGGAATCTCATTCAGATCCCTATTTCTTAAGTGAAGGTATAATCTAAAGCCTTTTAAGCTGTTGTATTTTGGTTTGCCAGCTGTAAAGCAGTAGGCGGATATATCATATATATTGATACGTTTTACTTGTGTTGTCATGATAAAGCATGAATTAAAAGTTAGTGTTTGATCTGTTCCTTGGTTCTTGTGTCGCAAAAGAAAAGGTTTCCTTTGCGTAGTTGATACTCAAGCTCATACCTCCTAGTAAACCTTTGGCTCTTTCCTTGTTTCAAAACCTTGTTTTCTGACTTCAATACAATCATAAATGTTTTTACTGTAATTTCAAAAAAGATCATCTATTCCTTGTGTATCTCATGAATGCACTTACCACATAAACCATTAGGTTATTGGGATCATAAGCAAGTGACTGTTCAAGTAAATCTTTACCCTTTAAGATAGGGATCATGGTATCTCTTCTGTAGCTTGTATGCCTTTGCAAGCAGTTCTCACAAGTGGATTCTGCATAAAATGCAGCCGTAATCTCTTCCACTTCTTGCTATTGTAGATCTTGGAAGCAATAAGAGAGTTACCCTTTAGGGTAACTTCTGCCTAGTCATCTTGTTTATATGGCATAACATCCTCTTCTTTAATGTAGCATAAGCCTTCAGGTAAGGGATCTAGTAAATCTCATCCATCTACATTCTGCTGTTAGGATTGTATGTCTATTTCTACAGACATTTCACCCTAACTTATTCCATAATTCTATCAGGGTTGTAGATCATCATCTAATCCAAGAAGTTCCATCAAAACAGCTTTCATTGTTGCAATCTGTGTAGTCATCGTAGCTCCATTTCATAGAGCATTTGAATATACATTCATGTATCTACTCTTGGTACTAATTCACCTTCTTCTCTTTTAGTTGATCTCATAAAGCACTTAACAGCTCCATTTATCCTGTGTAACCTATCTACCTTAAGTTCTGAGCTACGGTATCTCTCCTATCATACTTTTACTTTTTCCTGTTCTTCCTATTCCCAGATAAAGTGAGTAGTGTCTTGTTGTCTTTTGTCCTTGTCACTATATAATATAATCAATACTGACTTGTTCAGTTTGCCAAATGCCTTATAACCTTGTGAGTGGTTCTCTCCACTAACTTAGTAAGTATATCCTTGGTGACCATCAAAGGATAACAGTTCTTGCTTCTCTATTCTTTCCTGATAGCATTATTCATACTAACCTCCTTTCCTATCTTATAAGGTGAAAAGGATTAGGTATGATACCAAACACCTCAAAGTATAAAGGCCAAAGCCCTGTAATAAAAGCAAAGGAATCTGCTCTCACCCAAGCTCCAAGGCAAGGAGAATTATAATCACTACAGTGATCTACATGAGGCCAAGGCCTATTCTTAAAGAATAGCTTTAATGCACTTTTCCATAATCAGTAAATTATTTGTGCTACCTAAGCAAGGCAGCTTATTAAACTTGTAATCGATAGCATTTACAATCTTCTTGTGATTGGTCTTTGTTGTCCCAATCACTGATCATAAGGTATAGTATTTTCAAGTGAAACTTCCAAATTTATTTTGCAATAAAAGTGAAACTGTCCTTATCTAAGTGCTGTTTACAGTACAATAAAAGCGCATTTATCTTACAATCCACCAAGCCTTACTAACCAACTAACAACCACCAAAACCAACAAGAGAGGAAGCACTTTCTCCCTCTCTTTCTTTGTCTATACTCTTTCACTCTTATAAGTCACTATGTAAAGCCACTATAGTAGTCACTCGGTCAGAAACTACTATAGTAGTCACCTATACCCCCTTACCTTCTATAAGAGCAAGGAGTAAGTAGCACCCCAAGCCTCCCTTATTTTCCACACAAGGGATTTATTCCTGAATCCTCTTGCTGAACTACTAAGCTGCTATCTCTTTAGTCCCTTAGAGGGCAAAGAAGTGGAATATCCTTTTAGTGTTGGACTGTCTAAAAGCGCAAACCATTATATATATATATATAAACAGCGACTCTAGCACTTTTGGGACACTTAAAATGCAGACAGTAAGCGGCTATTTGGCTTTGTAAGCTACGAAATCTGGTATCTTTGGCATGGCACCAAACACAAGGCCACTTAAAGACTACTCTGCTGGAATTACGGACAGGTGAAGAGGTGAAGGCAAAAATAGAAAAACACTGACTCGCGCGCGTGCGTACGCGTACATTATTACATAAGAACTCACCCGCCGTCACGAAGCATCTCGTTCGTACGGCGACCGAGCACTCGCTGTCTCGGCGATGAGCCGCTTTTCGGCGGACGAAATGAGTTCCTCGACGGCGCGCACTTTTCGCACGCCCCCTTCAACACCGCACGCCCTATGCAAAAGTAGACTTAGGCAAGGGCAAAAAGGCACAGCGTCAAGCCGTTTCGATGAGTTTTCGTCCCGAAAGCATGTCAGCTCAAAATAAAACGCTCAAATTTGCGGCGCAATAGAAATATACTACACAACGATAATCTCATGATCAAATCTCAGGACATCAAGAAGGGCGTTTGCATCCGCATGGACGGCAAGCTCTACTTCTGCATCGACTCTCCACGTGAAGCCCGGCAGGGTAACACCATCATGCGCACCACCCTCAGGGCGACGTGGTGAGCGGTCGCGCTCGAAAAAGGCTTCAACATCGGCGAAGCCCTCGAAGACGTGCGCGTGGAACGTCGCCCTATCAATACCTCTATCAGGAGGGTGAAGACCACCTTCATGAACCAAGAAACTTTCGACCAAGTGCCCATCTCTCGCGACCCGATCACGGTGTGGACTACATGAAGGAAGGCGACGTGGTGACGGTGGTGAGCGACGCTCTGACGGAGACAATCCTTCGCAGAAATGCCCATCAAGGTGGTGCTTCGCATCGACTACACGGAACCCGGGTTTGCGCGGCGACACGGCAACGAACACGCTGAAGGACGCCACCCTCGAAACGGGTGCGAAGATCCGCGTTCCTCTTCATCGAAACCGGCGAACTCGTGGAAGTAGACACGCGCGACGGCTCTTATCAGAACCGCGTGAAGGCTTAATGCCTTTGCTGCTTCGCAGTATTTCCATCGGCCTCGGCATACACTTTCGCATGTCGAGGCTTTTTGAGCAAAGCGCGACAAAGTGAAGTTTTCGCAAGCACGGCTTGCAAGCCGCTGCGAAAGTTGTACTTTTACGTCGTGTAACCCTCAAAACGCGCCCCATGACGCCCATTCAACCTCATCGCTCAGCGGTTGAACCTCCGCGAAAACAAGTAGAACAAACCATCGCCCTCCTCGACGAGGGCGCCACGATACCGTTTATTTCCCGTTACCGCAAAGAAGCGACGGGCGGTCTGACGAAGTGGCTGTGGCCGCTGTGGCCGAACAGCACCGTCAGCTCGACGAACTGGAGCATCGCAAGGCTTTTGTGCTCGAAACCATCGAGACACAGGGCGCGCTGACCGACGAACTGCGAGCGCGCATCACGGCTTGCTGGGATGCGACGGAAATCGAAGATATCTATTTGCCCTTCAAACCCAAACGCCGCACTCGTGCACAGATGGCACGCGAAAAAGGACTCGAACCGCTCGCGCAACGCTTGTTGCTGCGCCCGAACAGCGATCCGGAGCAGGGAAGCTCGAAGGTTTTCTGACGGACGAAGTGGGCACGGTGGACGAGGCGACTGCAGGCGCGCGACATCATCGCCGAACAGATCAGCGAAGATGAACATTCGCGCCAAACGCTGCGCCGCATCTACAGCCGCGAGGCGGTGATCACGTCGAAGGCGGTGAAAGGCAAATCGGAAACACCGGAAGCGGCCAAATATCGCGATTATTTCGAATGGAGCGAACCGCTGAAACGCTGCACCTCGCACCGCTTGTTGGCGATGCGCCGCGGCGAGAGTGAGGGGTGCTGCGCGTGACGATCACGCCGGCCGACGATGAGCGCGCCACGGAACAGGTGGCACGACGCTATGTGAAGAGCGGTACGCGAGCCGCCGAACAAGTGGAAATGGCAGCCAGCGATGCCTCACAAACGTTTGTTGCGCCCGAGCATCGAGACGGAGTTTGCGGCCTCGAGCAAGGAGCAGGCGGACGAAGAAGTCAATCCGTGTTTTCGCCACCAACTTGAAGCAGTTGTTGCTGGCGGCGCCGCTCGACAACGCCGCATCATGGGCATCGACCCCGGGCTTTCCGCACGGGCTGAGGTGGTGTGTCTCGATGCACAGGGCGCGCTGCTCCATCAACGAAACCATCTATCCGCACCCACCCAAGAACGAAACCGTGCGCTCGGAACAGACTTTGCGCCGCTTGCTCAAAGGACTATGCGGTGGAAGCCGTGGCGATCGGCAACGGAACGGCCGGACGCGAGACGGAAGAATTTGTGCGCGGTTTGCACGTCGAGGGCGTGGAGATTTTTCTGGTGAGCGAAGACGGTGCTTCGGTCTCATTCGGCCTCGGCCACCGCGCGCGAAGAGCTTTCCGGACCATGACGTGACGGTGCGCGGCGCCGTTTCGATCGGTCGCCGACTCGCCGATCCCTTGGCAGAACTCGTGAAGATCGATCCGAAAGCCATCGGGGTGGGACAATATCAACACGATGTCGATGCCGGCGCGCTGAAACGCTCTTTGATCAAACGGTGGAGAGTTGCGTGAACGCCGTGGGTGTGAATCTCAACACGGCTTTCGGCACATCTGCTCACCCATGTGAGCGGTCTCGGGTGCGGCGCTGGCGAAGAAAAATTGTGGAGTATCGCACGGCACACGGCTCCTTCTGGCCTCGCGCCGCGAACTCCCTCAAAGTGCCGCGGCTCGGCGCAAAGGCTTTTGAACAGTGCGCCGGTTTTCTGCGCATCGTCGACGGAAAGAACCCACTGGACAACACGGCGGTTCACCCCTGAGCGTTACGACATCGTGCAACACATGGCGGCCGACGCCGGTCTGACGTGCCCGCACTCATCGCCGATGCCGAAGCGCGCAAACGCTTGACTTTGAAACGCTACTGCACGGCCGACGTGGGTCTGCCCACCCTCACCGACATTCTCGCGGAACTGGACAAACCGGGACGCGACCCGCGTGGAAAAAGCGGAGGTGTTCTCGTTTGAAGAAGGTATTCACCCATCGACGATTTGAAATCGGCATGATTCTGCCCGGGCGTTGTGACGAACGTCACCAACTTCGGCGCGTTTGTCGACCCTCGGTATCAAGGTGAAAGGTCTTAGTACACGTTTCGCAACTCGCCGACCGCTTTGTGCGCGACCCGAATGAGGTGGTGCACGTGCAACAACAGGTGCGCGTTCGTGTCTCGAAATCGACGAAGCCTCGCGGCCGCATTGCACTTTCCATCGAAAAGCGTGGAAATGACGCGCACACCAACAATCCACAACGCTAATCTTTCAAAGAAACACAACATGACCGACGAACACTACATGCGTCGCGCCTGAAGAAGCCCACGCCGCCGCCGACCGCGGAGAAGTCCCGGTCGGTGCCGTGGTGGTTTTGTCGCGACACGATCATCGCCCGCGGCCACAACCTCACCGAAACGCTGCACGATGTCACCGCCCATGCCGAAATGCAAGCGGTGACGGCCGCTGCCGGACAACTCGGGGGGAAGTATCTCAACGACTGCACGCTCTACGTCACCGTCGAACCCTGCGTGATGTGCGCCGGCGCGCTCGGTTGGTCGCAGATCAGTCGCGTCGTTTACGGTGCCGCCGACCCGAAACGCGGTTTCAGTGTCTACGCTCCCCAAGCGCTGCACCCCAAAACGCAAGTCACTCGGCGTTCTGGCCGAAGAATGCGGCGCACTGATGAGCGATTTCTTCAAACGCAGAAGATAAGTTGCGCACTTTCCGCGCCAAAGCGTCAGCATTTCGTCCCCACTCACACCCTCTCTCATGGCTCTACACAACGAATTGGGAAAATCCGGTGAAACCGCCGCCTGCCAATACCCGCTCGAGCGCGACTACACATATTGGAACGCAACTGGCGCTGCCATCCGTTGGAAGTCGACTCATCGCCGACGATTGGGGCGAACTCGTTTTCGTTGAGGTGAAAAGCGCGCAGCGACGACCGTTGGGAAGATCCCGCGGCCGCCGTAGATCGCTACAAACAAGAGAGTCTTCGCTCGCCGCCATCGCCTCACATCCGTCGAAACCGTCTCGGCAACATCCCCTTTCGCTTCGACATCATCACCCTCGTCGGCAGCGAGCCGCCCTTCCGCATCCGTCACTACATCAACGCCTTCCCCTCCGTCCGCCCCGCACTCTTCCGCCCCGACCATGAGCAAGACCGCTTTTTCTGAACTCCCTCCCACTGGCAGCGCCACCACTTCGCCGAAGTCCCCACCACGATGGAACTCCTTCTGCGAGGATGCCCTCGAAGAACGTGCCGACATTGAAGAAGAAAGGGAAAGAAGAAAGGAGAACAGCGAGAGTTCAAAAAGAGAACATGCCCAGGTGTAAACATCCCCGGCAAGGAATCGCAAAGTAAGCATGCCCTCTGTAAAGAAGAAAAGGAAAAAAAAGAAGGCAAGGGAGAAATAATCGAAGAAGAACTCCCCGAACAAACGCTACAAAACCAAGAGGCGCAAAACGAGCATGCCCTCTACAATAAAGACAAGAAAGCAGAAAAGAACGGAGAAAACACGCCGGACGAGAACGCCTCGAACATAGTTCTCAACGACAAGCGCGCCAAGAAAATCCAGCTCGTCACAACCGACTACCAGACCCACGGGCACGGACAAGTGAACACCGTGTGGGAAAATGCGCGCGGCGAAAACCTCCTCTTCAGTTTCCTCTTTCGGCCGCAGCACATCGCCGCCGCAGAGCAGTTTTTTCTCTCTGAAATCGCCTGTCTCGCCGTGGCATACACCCTCGACGCTCTACACCGAAGGCATCAGCGTGAAGTGGCCCAACGACGTTTATCATCACGACCGAAAAATCTGCGCATGCTCCTGCGCCACACCCTCAGCGGCGCACAGATCTCCGCCACCCTTCGTCGGCATCGGCCTCAACCTCAACCAGCAATTTGTCGGCGACGCGCCGAATCCTGCTCTGCCCGGCAAATCATCGGTCGCCCCGTCGATCGCGAAGAAGTACTCAACCGCTTCGCGCATCATTTCGACCGACTGCTCCGCGCCGTCACCCCTCCCGATGCCGATGAGCGCCTTGCGCAGCGGCAACGCCTCCACCGCGAATACCTCTGCCGACTCTACCACCGCGACGGTGCGTACGACTATGTCGACACGGCGAGCGGCGAAACCTTCTCCGCCCACATCGTCGACGTCGCCCCCACCGCCAACTCACCCTCCGAACCACCGACGGCCGCCTGCGCCACTATCATTTCAAAGAAGTCCGCTTCGTCGTCCCTCCCCACCACAGCCCCCCGCCCATGTCTGAGCACCGCGCCATCCTCCGCATCGCCGTCCCCTCCATCCTGTCGAACATCACCGTCCCCCTCCTCGGTTGGGTCGACACCGCCATCGCCGGCCACCTCGGCACGTCCGACTATCTCGCGGCCATCGCCATCGGCAGCGCCCTCTTCTCCGTCACCTACACCCTCTTCAACTTTCTGCGCATGGGCACCGGCGGTCTCACCGCCCAAGCTTTATGGCAGTCAGCGACACGACGAAACCGCCCCTGCTCCTCCTCCGCGGTCTACTCATCGCCCTCGGCATCGGCGCCCTCCTCATCGTACTGCAAACGCCCCTCCTGCATTTCGGCCTCTCGTTCATGACCACCTCCGCCCCCGTGGCCACGCAGGCCGTCGCCTACTACCGCGTGCTCATTTGGGGTGCGCCCGCCACGCTGAGTCTCTACGTCCTCAACGGCTGGTTGCTCGGTAGGCAAGACGCGCGCACACCCTCCTCATCGCCGTGGTGCAAAACCTCCTCAACATCGGCGCCAGCCTGCTCCTCGTTCACGGCTTCGCCCGCTCATGGGCGTCGCCGGCGGCACCCTCCTCGCCCAATGGGTCGGCGCCGCCCTCGCCCTCTTTTTCGCCCTCCGCACCCTGCGGCGGCACGGCAGCACACCGCGGCTCTCCGCCGCCTTCCGCAATGCCGGCGCGTGGCGTTCGTTCTTCACGGTCAATGTCTTCATTTTTCTCCGCACCCTCTGTCTCGTCGCCGTCATGTTCTCGTTCACGGCCTTCGGCAGTCGGCGCGGCCCCACCCTCCTTTCGGCCAACGCCGTACTGCTCCAACTCTTCACCCTCGTGAGCTACGTCATGGACGGTTTCGCCTCACGCCGGCGAAGCCGTGGGCGGCCACCTCGTCGGTGCCGGCAGCGCAGCGCGTTTCCGCCGTCTGGTCCGCTCGCTCTTCGCTTGGGGCGCGAGTCTTTCGCTTCTGTTCTCCGCCGTCTTTGCCCTCGGCGGCAGCGCGCTCATCGCCCTCTTCACCGACGCCGTCGCCGTGCGCCAAGCCGCCGAGAGCTATCTCCTCTACGCCGTCCTGCTCCCCCGGTCGCCATGTCCGGTTTTCTGCTCGACGGACTTTTCGTAGGCACCACCGCCACCTCAGGCATGCTTCTCGGCGTGGCCGTAGCCGCCGCGGGCTTCTTCGCCCTCCACGGCCTACTCGCCCCCACCCTCGGCAACCACGGGCTGTGGATCGCCTTTCTCGCCTACCTCGCCCCTGCGCGGACTGGTGCAAGGCGCGCAACTCCCCGCCATCGTGCGCCGCAGTTTCGCCCCTCCGCAGCGCAGACGGCACACTGATTTCCCATTTTCGCAACAATACTATTCATTTTCAGATATGAAATTCAAACGCATTCTCCCTCAAACTCAGCGGCGAAAGCCCTCCCTGCGGGTGCCCTAAGGTCACGGCATCGACACCCAGCGTCTCAACGAATATGCTGACCAAATTCGCGAAATCCGCGAAATGGGCGTGCAAGTGGGCATCGTCATCGGCGGCGGCAACATCTTCCGCGGCCTCAGCGGCGCCGGGCAAAGGTTTTCGACCGCGTGAAAGGCGACCAAATGGGCATGTGCGCCACGGTCATCAACAGCCCGCCCTCTCCTCCGCCCTCGGTGCGCAAGGCGTGCCCAACCGCGTGCTCACCGCCATCCGCATGGAACCCATCGGCGAGTTCTATTCGAAGTGGAAAGCCCTCGAAGCCCCTCGAACGCGGCGAAGTGGTGATCGTGAGCGCCGGCACCGGCAACCCCTACTTCACCACCGACACCGGTTCTCGCCCGCGGCATCGAGATCGAAGCCGACGTCATGCCTGCAGGGGTACGCGCGTGGACGGCGTCTACACCGCCGATCCCGAAAAAGACCCCACCGCCACGAAGTTCGACGAGATCACCTACGACGAAGTGCGCTGCGCCGCGGTCTGAAAGTGATGGACGTGACGGCCACCGCCATGTGTCGCGAAAACCACTTCCCCATCTACGTCTTCAACATGGACGTGCCCGGCAACCTGCGCTGCGTGCTCGAGGGCGACCCCATCGGCACCTACGTGCACGACTGATCCCTTTTCGTCGCCCTCTCCCTCTCTCCGGCGGACGAAGAGCCCCACCGCGGAACACTCCACCGCGCGGCGCTCTTCGTCCGCCGTTTTTGATGCACAAATGTGCCCTTTCCTCGCGCGTGCGCGCGTCCGGCGTTTTTCGTATTTTGCCTTCACCTCTTCACCTAACGACGATAAACCACTCGTTCACTGCGAGTTGCGCGTGAAGGCTTCACACTTTCCAGTTCACCCCCTTCGGAGCAAAAAACGCCACTCAACCGGCTGTAATACAACGGATTGCCCGATAGGTGAAGGTGAACACAGCCTTTATCTTCACCCACAACATGCTCAGACACAATCGCTTAACGGGGTAGGTGAAGGAGTGAAGGCAAAAATCGAAAATCGGTTGTGTACACGTACGCGCGCGTAGGGCGTTGCGAATCGCCTTTCGCTTCTTCTTCACCTTCACAACTCCTCGCGAAAAGTGCTCCACTTTTTCAACATTCTCCCCTGCTTTTCCGAGAAAGTCCCCTGCTTTCCGTCGATCCACTCGAAGAAACACGAAAAACACAAAAACCTCTAACGAAAGTTTCGATACGAAAAAAACAATTTTCCCTTGTCTTTTCCGAGAAAAAGCGTACATTTGCAGCAAACCTACTTAATTTCACACTTCGCCCATGAAAACCCTATTGAGAATCGCCCTCCTTGTCGGCTTCATTGCACTCGGGCTCGCCGCTCGCGCCGGCTCGCTCACAGCGTACTCTCACCGACCCTGTACGCACCGACAGCACGAAGACACACGCGCTGCACGAAGCCACGGTGAAAAGCCACGCGCCTGCTCTTCATCACCCGCAAAGACACCGTCATCTACGACCCTCGACGCCGTGAAACTCAAAGACGGCGCCAACCTCGGCGATGCACTCAAGAAACTGCCCGGCATGGAGATTCGGAAGAAAGAAAGCTCTACTACATGGGCAAGCTCCGTGGATCGGCTGCTGGTGAACGGTTTCGACTTTTCGCGCAACGACCCCTCGATGGCGCTCGAAGCCCCGCCGGCCTACATCGTCAAGAGTGTGAAAGCCTACGAGCAACGCGGCGAACTGGCGCGCGTGACGGGACTCGACGACGGTTCGCGCGAGCAGGTGGTCAATGGTGCTCCGCAAAAAATACATGGGCACGTGGACGGGACAAGCTCAACCTCTATGGCGGCACGCCCTGACCTCTATAGCGCCCGAGGCTGTGCCAATACCTTCACCGACCGCTATCGCGTGTCGCTCTTCGGCAATGCCAACAACACGAACCAAGAACTCTGGTACAACGGCGACGGATCGATCAGTTCCTTCAACGTCTCATCGCTCCGGTAAGAATGCTCTTCCACCTGCCGGGCGGCACCCTGTTTTGGCGCAACAAGAGCGACGAGAACGCCGCGGGCTATCTGAAGATCGAGGCCACGGGCGACTATAACAACAACACGCGGCGCAACACCCGCTACACGGAATTGGAAACGAGGCTCAGCAGCGGCAGCAGTTACAACGCGACCGAAGAGCACCCCCACTCGCATGAGACGCGCGTGTCGGGTCACCCCTTCGTGACGTGGCGACCGACGGCGACGACCCTACGTGTTCTATCAAAATAACGCATGGCGCCTCGCGCACCACTTCGACAACAACGGGCGCGGCGCGACGTGGAACGCCAACTCCTTCAACGCGGGATATGCCCCGCTCGATTCGGTTTTCGCCCCTGAACCCTGCTGCGTGCCGCGATGTTCGGTGCCGTGACTCCGCACGCGGTCGGTCGGACAAGGCGAAAACACGCTCGCCCACGTCGACCAACTGCTCAGGGTCAATCAGAAACTCAACTCCCAAGGGGCGAACCTCACTTGGCAAACGTTTCTGAGGCGCGAAGAAACAGCGTCCGACAACTTCTCGCTCGACGGCTACCACTATTTCCTCCCCCAAGCAAACAACTTGCCCCACTTGCTTCACCGCTACCGTGACAATGCGACCGGCAACACCCTATCTGGGTTCGACGCTGGAACTGCAATGGCCCGTGGGCAAAACATTTTGTGCCGGGTGCGCGCTACGCCTTTTCGCACCTCCACAACCGGATGGACACCGACGGCTTCTGCTCAAACCGCCTGAGCGGCGCGCCCACCACCTTCGACACCGCCCTCCCCTCCTCGCCCGACTCGCCCGAGGGCATCGCCGATTGGCGACGCCTCGCTCGCGAAAATGAGATCACGCGTCACACCCTGCAAAACACCACCCGCACAGCGGGAACGCTCTTTCTCCGCTACACCGCTGATCGGTGGTTCTCGTCGGTGAACCCTAACGCTCCAACACGAGAACGAGACTCTACGATTTCGAGAAAGGCGGTTTTCCGGCACAGCACCTCACGCGCCGACAAACGCTGCCCGCCTTCTCGACCAAAACAGAATGGAAGCCCGGCTCAAGCAAGTTCACTTTCGACTATGATCTCAGCACGAGTGCGCCTTCCATAACGGAGCAGATCACACTGCCCGATCTCGCCGATCCGCAAAATGTGCACCTCAGCAACCCGGATCTGAAAAACAAGGTCACGCACAACTTCTCGCTGAGGAGCGAAAACCTATTTGAACAGCACCGCGGCGAAGAGACGAAACGCCACCAACTCTATGCGAGTATCATGTTTACCACCACGGCCAACGAAACGACGCAACTCACCGCGTTCGACCGCACCACGGGCGTGACCACGACGAAGCCGGTCAACATCTCGGGGGCCTGGGACACGAATTCCTATCTCTACTTTATCCAATCGCTCGACTATGCGAACCGTTTCTTCTTCGGTTATTACGCCTCACAGAGCACCACTCGCCGGCAAAACTTCAATGTGGCGGGTTCGCTCGCCGATGCACGCCCCGAAGAGCTGTTCTTCCACACGATAACCTTTGCTTGTGGGCCCTCAATACCGCGGCGATAAACTTTCTGCGGAAACGTCATTCAACCTCTCTTACAGTTTCAACCACAGTCCCAACCTCCCATCTACGACCGCCAGCGCACATTCCAGCCCAGGGCTATGGTAGACTTTGAATACGAGCTTCCCTTCGACCTCCATCTCGGCCTGCGTTATCGATTGAGTCACATCGACTACCGGGGCACGCAGCACTATCGCCGCACCGAGCATGAGCTGAATTTCGACCTCACGCGGGCTTTCCTCACAGGGCAAGAACTTAACGGTCCCACCTAGGGGACACGACCTCTTCAACAACAACCGCGGCATCACCCACAACTTCAAC
>BNJS01001086.1_pt1 | contig 30051 bp, 44 predicted proteins | sample 8540461 | NCBI WGS metagenome assembly BNJS01 (sample SAMD00202454, study PRJDB9452) | human saliva metagenome | isolation source: human saliva | place: Japan | reverse complement strand
TCAAAATAAGCCATTGTTTATTTTTGGTATTCTCTAGTATATCTTTTAATCTAACAAAAATGCTCTTGTTTTTCTTCTTAAACCTTTGCAAATTTTACAAAGTTATTATGTTTCTGTTTTTCATATTTGATTTTCATTAATTTTTAAGTTTGTATCGATGTTTTGAATTTTCCTTACATATCCACCATACATTAGTATTACTTAATTGCAGTTATTTCCAGTTGGATTTGCTATTAGGAGGTTATTTAAATAATCCCACTCATGCATTAGACTTTGTTGTGTCGTTGATAAGTCGTTAGATCCTTTTAAAACTTTTTGATTCGTGCACAAGTATGTAAATATTGTAAAACAATTTCAAAATGTGGTAGACTAGATATGAATTTTGATGGACGATAATTAGGTCAGAGAAAAGGTTACAGATGGAAAAATTAGTTTTTATCGGAATGCTAGTGTTCTTGGCATTTGTGTTTATTGGAATATTGTTTTGGCTGCGTTTTAGAATGAAGAACACCTTTGAGAACGGTGTTCCAGTGTACGATGCCCCAGCAAATAATCAGACTAGGACGAGTAAGCTAAGCGTAGGAGAGTATGCAGTGCACATAGTTTTAATACTAATTAGCGCTGTAATTGCCTTTAAGGTCATGGGCATGTTCCGTCATGGGGCGGCGCCAATTGGTGCTGCTATAATCACGCCTTCTATAATGGCGCTTTTCAATGCACGAAGGAGAACCGGGAAATCTTGGATAGGTATCGTTGCAGTGCTTATGATATTCGTGTTTTTGATGTTTGTATATATAATTATAGGTCTACCTGATAACGCACCTCCACTTAAAATTGACAGAACTGAAATTCATCTTACAGAGACTAAGATTTCGGATTTGATAGACCAGGGGTTTGAAATCTATGTGTCAAATGGTAGACATGATTATCCTAATTATGATGAGCTTTTGACAACGGGAAGCTATTCTAAATACCAAGGAGCTGGGGTTAGCGTACCAAACGGCTTTAAGTCATATGACTCAGCAGTTACGCGATCTACCTATCTTCTTGTAAAGAAGAATATAGTTCTCGGATGTGTAGGTGTTTACGGAGATAAGAGGAAAGAATACGGAGCTGAAGGACTGTGTAGTTACGCAGGTTTGCTTTGATTCTGATGCACAGCTGTTGCCCAAAAATATGGAATCTCATATAATATAGATGGTATAGATTTGCTAGAGAAACTTGACGAAAACAAGTTTACGAAAGTATTTGGGAAAAAAATATGGCTGACTCCAAGCGAGCCAAGAGATGAATATTTGGGACATTATGGTGTACAGTGGGGAGCAGGTAACAATGAATTCTTTTGGAATCATTATTTTATGAATTTAGACCTTGATTCGAATAATGATATAGTTAATTTTAGTTTTAAAGTTCTAATATTGCAGGTAGAGCGAGAGAAGAATTTAGCAGGATAATTAGGCAAAATGAGTACTAAGTAAGACAAAGTATGCTATTTATCTTCTAGTGCTTCACCTTATATGCATACTTTTCACTATAAGCAAAATAGTGATACCTTCATGGGGTCACTGGTTAGAGACGACACGCTTTCTTTGGACAAGCTTTCCTACCTATGTATGCGTGTTAATAGCCGTTTTTCCAATGATATGCTTTTGGCCATATTCAATTAGTGCAGATTTTAAGCCGGGTACAGCAAAGACCTTGCTTGCGACTTTTGGTCTAATAGTAGGTAACGTGACTCTGATTTTGATATATACGACTATTTTGCACAAGGTATTATAGGTATAAAAAAATCCCTTTATAGGGATTTTTTAATTGCTTCAAGTAGCTCGTCATATTCTTCAAATGCTGGAACCTCTGGATGCTCCTTCTTGATTGATTCGGTGCTTCTAAACAAGAATCCTTGTGGGTGTCTCCTTGAAAGAAGTCGGTTTAATCGACGGTCAAGGCAGTTGATGACTTACTAGAAAATTGTTCTCAACCCTATGTTTTAGCTGATTTAGCTTATCTTAGCTATGAACTCAGAGAACAGTTGAAACAGAAAGGTTACCATCTTTGGTCGCCTTTACGTCAAAATATGGCAAGAGCTAAACAACATAATCATTGGAAACTAATGGCTATGAGACGGTATTGAAACTCGATTTTCAGAACTTTGTGCTTTTTTTGATGTCGAACAAACACTAGCTAGAGGCTTTACAGGATTGCAGTTGAGAATGGAGCAAATTGTACTGACTTATAATCTGAGATACTTTGAGATTAACTAGCACCACGAGTAAAAATCTATATCTTACTATCAATAAGACCTTAAATGAGTAGCAAAAATGTACAATTGAACCACTACTTCTTCTGCACCTATTAGAGTAAAAATGTACAAATCAATTCCTTAAATCAGATGATGTTATGAACTAGAAAATATACAAAATAACACTTCAAAATAATGTACAAAATAAAAATAAAGTACACTCCTTAAAGAATGTACTTTGTGCTTCTAATTCAGTTTTATCAATGGTTTTAGCTCACGTTAAGTCAATTGTACATAAACTTTTTAGTTTTGCTAGTGTATAGTTTGTAACCAAAATTTTTAGTTTTTCTTTTAATTAATTTATTATGATTAAAATTTTTATACTTTTTGCTAAATGCTCCTCCGTCGATCTTTCAACTCTAGTAAAATGTAATTCAAGTAAAATTTGATTCTATTATCTATCATAAAAACTTATTCTATCATAAAAACCAAATCAAATTTGATTTGGTTTTGAATTTTTATATTTCATTTTATTAAAATGAAAAGTTTACCAATACAATCAGTTACGACTATACTCTTCTTTTTATTCATTACCATATAGCACGAAACTAAGATGACGAAGATTTTTATCAAGTAAGTTTCGTATTGATTAGTATCTATGGTTAGTTGAGACAAGACATTAATAATTGAATAGAGTCATTACACAAATCCAGAGATTGTTTGTTTTTAATATAAAAGTGCTGATAGTATGAAAGAATTTGTCAGTAATCCAATTAAAAACGGCGTCAATTGTATATTGCCAGAGAACCATCTATGTAAAAAGTACAACAGATGCCAAATAGCCCAACTAAAAAGGTTAAGATTGTTGAGAGGAAAATACGGCAAAATGTTCTTGTAAAATTGGTTGAAATACATATCGCCATCCAATCTCTTCTATTCCTCCAAATAAAAATAAATTTGAAGAACATCAAAAAGGGAGATACCAGTTAAATTCTCACATTTTCCCACCAAACAATATGAAAGAAAAATCAAATATAATTAGGGAAAAAAGATAATAAATAGTGTTTATAACTAGTATGAATGTTAAAAAAATCTTTTAAAATCTTCTTAAAAATGAATATGAAAAATATCGATTAGCAACAATTATTCCCCAAAGAGCTGAAGAAATTCCACCTAGAATGATTCCTGAAATAGTTAATACATTAGACTGAACAGAGTAACGATTCAATAGAAAGAAAACTAGACAAACTGATACTAATTGGATAAATGTTCCTAGTAAATATACCAAAATTGCCTTTATCATAGAGAAACCTTTCAAAATATATTATAACTTTTTCGTAATAAAAATTATGTAAATCAACACTTCTATAAAAAGCAAATCTTTCACTTTTTCCAATTTCACTTTTTGGAATCACGAGATGAATCATATCACCTAGATACATCCTTGTAGATCCATTAACAGTCTTACTTTTACCGTTATGTACTTGGGTTGTGATAAGCACATTATGAGGTAAATTGAGTTCATGTACTTGTTTTCCAGCTATTTTGTCTGAAACAGGGATTTCTATCAGTGTAACTTCTCCATCATCAGTTGCTGATTCAGGTAACATTTTTTCTAGCATGGCTTCATATACGGGCGCTCCTTTGAGCAAATCCATAACAATATAAGCAACTAGGGTCACCATACCTAAAGGCATGAGATTACGGATATCACCAACCATTTCCGTCACAAGAATCATAGCTGTCAAAGGTGCTTTTGAGATAGCTCCAAAATAACCACTCATCCCAAGGATAACAAAGATAGGAAATTGCTGCTGGGTAACAAGGCCAAGATTGACACAAATAACGCCTACTAGAGCACCAAGTAATGAACCTAATGCTAAAATCGGTAAGAAAATTCCACCTGGCAGTCCACTTCCGTAACTGATCATGCTCCAGATAAAGCGAATGATAAAGTAAAGTAAGAGAATTTTGAAAACTATAATCTTGTTCTGTTAAGGATAAAAACAACTTGATTTCCCCACCAAGTATTTGAGGTAGAAATATTCCAACTGGAATAATAAGAATAAAAAGCAAAAATTGGATGATAAGCCTTATCAATGTGAACCTTTTGCCCAATCCAATCATAAACTTTGCCGACATTCAGAACCGCTTTTTCATAAATAAAACCTGAGAGACCGAGAAAAATTCCCATTAGCAGGTAAATCCAATACTGGCTTAGACTCATGAGAGGGATATCATCCGGCATATCTAGAACAGGTGTTAAGCCAAAGATGAGAAGAGAGACAAAGTTTGCTACTCAGACTGGCTGCCAAGGTAGAAACCCAGAAAAATCGTGAAAAATGGTGATAGACTTCTTCTACTACAAATAATAACCCCGCAATCGGCGCATTAAAGGCTGCAGCAAGTCCAGCAGCAGCTCCACTAGCTATTAAAGAGCGTTCTTCTACTGGGCTAGATTTCAGCCATTTAGCAATTCCTTTACCTCCAACGGCACCTAGTTGAATACTTGGACCTTCACGACCGAGCATGAGTCCGCCATTGATTGCTAAGAAATACCAAGGATGTATTTTTCCAAAGCACACTCCACCAGTTGAGGGACATGAGACCTTTAACTCTGCCTCAACTTGAGGAATACCAGAACCTTTGATATCTTTTTCCGAGCGTGTTAATTTGTCACTAAGCAAGCAAATTAGAATATAAAACAATAAAATGATCAATAGATTTCGAAGTAGATTTTCTTGGTCTAGATATAGTCCTTGAACGATATGAAAGCCTTTTTCAATCAAAAAACGAAATGACCCAACAATAAGTCCTACGACTAATCCAACAATAATACCTCGCCCTACTTGAGCTAAAATCGTACTGGACGCGAAGGCAAATTCTTTCTTGGAAGCTAAGTATTTCCGACTGTTCCTCCATAATTCTCTCCTTTAATTATCTTTTACTAGTTTCTGAAATGATAGATTTAATCGGTTCAAAACTTATACGATGAATGGGTGTAACTCCGTACTTTTCAATACCTTCTAGATGTTTAGCAGTACCATAACCAGCATTTTGAGAAAAATCATAACCTGGGAATTCCTGATCATAGTTTGCCATGATTTTATCTCTGGTAACCTTAGCAATGATCGATGCTGCTGCAATGGATAGGGAATTCGCATCTCCTTTGATGATGGATGTCTGAGAAATCGGCAAATCCAACTTCATTGCATCAATCAAAAGGTGTTCTGGTTGAGGGTCAAGCTGAGAGATAGCTTCTTTCATAGCTAGTTTAGTTGCTTCATAGATATTGACCTGATCAATGACTTGATTGTCCATAATTCCAATACCAATTGCTAGTGCATTGTCCTTAACGGCTTGAAAAATCTCCTCATGTTTTTCTTAGGGGATCTTTTTACTGTCATTTAAGCCTTTAATCTTACAATTTTTTGGAAGAATGACTGCTGCAGCAACAACAGGACCAGCTAAGGGGCCACGTCCGACCTCATCTACACCTGCAATTAAGCTAATACCTTGTGCATAAAGCTTTTTTTCGTAAGCTAACATGCCTTCTAGGCGCAAATTTTCATCAATTTCAGCTTGAATGGCTTTCTTACGCTTTTCAATTTCTTTTTGAACACCTGAACGAGAATCTTTTTCAAACTCCTTAAACAGAGGACTATCAAGTTCAGTTATCTTTCCTAATTCTTCTTTTTATTTCTTTTAATCGTTGCCATTGAGGGTCGTCCAATGTATCTAATGTATAGTTTCCTAGTTTTTCCATCACGAACTTCTTTTACAAAAAGGTTGTAAAAACGATCGTAATCATCACGGAAACCAAGAATACGAGTCATATCCATGATAATTTCTGGAGCTTCGTCATCTAGATTCATTTGTTTAAAACGTTCCTGTAGCTTTTCAGGATAATGTGTTTTAAAGTAATTAAGACCAAAAATCGTCACTTCATCCATTGGAAGCAACTGATCTTTGATAGCTCCAGTTAATGCGAGTTTGAGTGCTACGGTTTCATCTTCAAATTTTGGCCAGAGAATCCCTGGAGTATCCAAGATTTCCAAATCTTTATTTGTTTTGAGCCATTGTTGGCCTTTTGTCACACCAGGTTTATTACCAACTACAGCAATTTTCTTACCAGCCAAACGGTTCATCAGGGTTGATTTACCAGCGTTTGGAATCCCGATAATCATGGTACGCAAGGTCTCGATTTGAATCCCACGTTCCTTCTGACGAGCAATTTTATCTGCCATGAGTTTCTTAGCAGCGTCTGTTACGACTTTAACTGTAATTTGCTCTTTAGAATTGATTGCGAGTGTTTGAATGCCTTGTGATTCAAAGTGCTGACGCCATTCTTTTTGTTAATGCTGGGTCCGCTAAGTCTGCCTTTGTTCAAAAATCAGTAGTCTTGGCTTGTCTCCGATGATTTTAGTCAGCATCGGATTTTGACTAGACAAGGGCAAACGTGCATCTACTAAAACTGTTACAAAGTCAACAAATTTTAAATTTTCCTGGACCTGACGACGTGCCTTAGACATATGTCCAGGAAACCATTGAATAGTTGCCATTTTTATTTCCTTTTTCTTCATACAAACTTGTTCTATTAAACATAGATGATTACTGACTATTTTACCATATTTTGCTATTTTTGCAGATGAATGATATCTCTAATAATGGGAAATCCCCCTTAACCAAGCGGAAAAGAGGGAATGGATTCTTATTGATGAACAGCCTGTGCTGCAGTGATAAGAGTTAATTTGTAAACATCATCAGAGTTACATCCGCGAGAAAGGTCGTTTACAGGTTTGTTAAGTCCTTGCAAAACCGGTCCAACTGCAGCAAATCCACCAAGACGTTCTGCCATCTTGTAACCAATGTTACCAGCTTCGATACCTGGGAAGATAAAGACATTAGCTTGTCCCGCTACATTGCTTCCTGGAGCTTTAAGAGCGGCAGTTTCTGGAACAAAGGCAGCGTCAAATTGCAATTCGCCATCAATTTCAAGATCTGGACGAAGCTCATGAGCGATTTTTGTTGCTTCAACAACCTTATCAACACTTTCACCAAAACCTGACCCCTTAGTTGAATAGCTAAGCATAGCAATCTTAGGTTCGATGCCGAACATCTTAGCTGTGATAGCTGAGTTAATCGCGATTTCAGCTAGAGCATCAGCATCTGGGTTGATGTTGATAGCACAGTCACCGAAAAGGTATCGTTCTGTTCCACGAACCATAAGGAAGGCACCTGATGTACGGCTAACATTTGGACGAGTCTTGATAATTTGAAGAGCTGGACGAACTGTTGAAGCTGTAGAGTGAATAGCACCTGAAACCATACCATCAACCAAGCTTCCATATAAACCAACATAACACCACAGTAGTTTACATCGTTGCTGAGCACTTCTCTCAAGCTTCTTCTTCAGTCATTTTTCCTTTACGACGTTCAACGAGTGAAGCGACCATATCTTCAAATTGTGGGTAATGTTCTGGATCGATGACTTCGTAACCTTCTGTAATTCCTTCGATTTCGAGATAGATTTTAATCTTGTCAGGGTTTCCTAGAACTGGGATAACTTCTGTTTCTTTTTAACCAAACGCTTCGTTGCTTGTAGGATACGTGGTTCTTCACCTTCAGGTAGAACGATGCGAGCATTTTTCACCAACCAGGTTGGCTTTCAAACTTTCAAAAACTTCCATGAGTTTTGACTCCTTTTAAGATAAATTATTATTTGATAACTGTGTGAATAAGTGTGTCGAAAAATCATCCGGCAGTGGGCATTCTGGCTCTAACTGCTCTTCTAAAGAAAGGATGATAGAACGATAAGCTAATGGCAATGTAGAGCCTGGCGCTCGATGCCATGTTCTAAACTTCCCCCATAAAGATCATCTCCGAGCAACGGAAATCCAATATGCGAGAAATGAACCCGAATCTGGTGGGTTCTCCCGGTCTGGAGACGAATATCAACTAAGTGAATATTCCCATAAGATGCCACGATTTGATAGGACGTATGAGCATATTTCCACCCTTTGCTACTCGTCGCGTGATGATAGAATCTTCATCTCGGGTTATTGAGAGCGATAATTTCGCCCTGAGGTTCCAGATGACCATCTCCCTTGACTAGGGCGTATACCACTTTTTCAATACAGCCTTTTTGCAACTGTTTGTCTAATCTGGCATGCGCATAGCCGTGTTTAGCAAAAAGCATCAATCCAGAGGTATCTCTATCAAGCCGAGTCACAATATGAACCTGCTGATTCTCATAGTTTTGTTTTACATAGTAGCCCTTAATAAAGTTGGCAATGGTATTAGAATGATTGACACTAGGGATTGAAGCGACTCCAAAGGGTTTGTTGATAATCAAGAAATGATCATCTTCAAATAGAATATCTAGAGGATAATCAATTGCTTCAAGTGTCTCGAATCCTTCCTCTGGCGGAATATCAATGACGACCTCATCTCCGATATCTAAGAGATAGATTGCATTCTGCGGATGCCCGTTGACTCGAATATCACCACCTCGAAACTTAATCTTGGCAAGTAACCCTTTAGAAACTTCATGTTTTTCCAGAAAGGTTTTGATCTTGACATGTTCGTCAGCAATAAACTGAAACCTCATTCGTCCACCTCACCAATAAAGGCATCTTTAACACGATTCCAAAAACTGGTGTGGCTTGTCGTGGCTACAAAATGAATCTTGTGGTGATCAATCTGATACTCTATTTTCTCAATATTTCGGAAAGAATAGATACTATTATCGATTGAGATTGTGTGATAGTCATTTCGAGTTGGTATCAATTCAATCTTGTCTTTTTTAGGAACATAATTGATGAACCGAGTGTGCGGTAAATTCGGTTGTTCAAACTGGCAATTTCAGCTAATTGAAGGGCTTCTATGGTAGGATGAAGTACTGCTCCACCAAGTGATTTATTATAAGCTGTACTTCCAGTCGGCGTTGAAACTGTTAGGCCGTCACCACGGAAACGTTCAAAGGGAACATAGTTAATAATGACATCAGCAAACTCATAGTTCGATCCGCTCGACGAATGCTAGCTTCATTTAGTGCTCGGAAAGACTTGACTTCACCGTTTTCAAGAAAGATTTTAACACTTAGGAGTGGATAAGAAACTTGAGCTCCATTATCCAACTGTAAATTTGTAACCAATTGGTCCAACTCAAAATCACGATAATCCGTATAAAAACCTAAATGTCCCGTATGAACCCTCAACAAAACGAACCTTATCCAGTTGGTTTTCATACTTATGAAAAAGCAGATAACAACATGCCATCACCACCAATAGAGACTGACGATATCTGGATTTTTATCGTTCAGAATAAAATTATTCTTTTTAATCGTTCTTTTTAACTCGAATAGAACTTTCTGACTCTGAGGCTTACGGTTGGCAATTAGGTCAATTCGTTTACCTGTATTCTTCATCGGTATCGTCACTGTTTCCTACCCCGTCATTTAACTTTCTGTGCAAAGGATCAAAAAGCGCTTGTGCTTCCTGGATATCAAGCACGTATTTTTGCTCATTTCTTCGTCTAGCTGATGTGAAAATTCTGGCTGTAATCTCAAGTCGTTCTTGATTTTTCTGAAATCTCCTTGATATTTATAATTGAGAGAATGCTCGATTGTAGCCCAAAAATTCATAGCCAAGGTACGAATTTGAATCTCAACTAGAATAGTTTTTGCACCGTAAATCGTATCAACCGTATACTCAATAATCACATGATAAGAACGATAACCCGATGCCTTTCGATGAGTAATGTAATCACGTTCTTGAACAACTCTCATGTCCTGTCTTTTACGAAGGATAGAAACAACCTCGTTTACGTCGTCTACAGAATTGAACCATGACACGTAAACCTGCAATATCTTGCAAATCCTGTTCAAGCGTGTCATAGCCAATACCTCGACGTGCCATTTTTCTTTTTGATACTTTCAATCGGTTTAACCCGACCCGTGACAAACTCGATTGGAGAATGTCGGTTTTTGTTTTTCTATATTGTTTTCGGATTCCTCGAGTTTTATTTTTAATTCTCCGACAGCTTGAATGTAAGGATCTAAAAATTCTTCCCATTCTGTAATCATATAACTCTTACGTCCAATTCTCTATGCAGTTTAATTTATCTAGTTTTTGATTTTCTCATGAAAATCATATACAATCAAATACAATGCTTATTATACCATAAATCGCTTTCAAATATAAAGAAAAGGTTGTAAAAATGAAACATTTAGAAATTGAAATGAAAACACTTCTCAGTGAAGAAGAATATGACCGTTTGCTAGCTCAGTTTTCAGAAGTCACTCCTATTACACAAAAATTACTACCTAGATACGCCTGATTTTTACCTTCGACAGCATAAAATCGCTATGCGCATACGTACTTTTTGAAAATAGTGCCGAATTAACTATTAAGATTCCTCAAAAAGTTGGAAACATGGAGTACAATCAATCCTCACTTTTTGACGAAGCTAAAATTGTCTTGACGATTGTAAACTTCCTCAGGGAATGATTTTAGAAGAACTTTCAAATCGAGGTGTTTCACCAAGTGGATGGATTGTTTTTGAGGTTGTTTAACCACTGTTCGTTAGTGAGAAAGAGACGTCTATCGGACTCATGGCACTTGATCAAAGTAGCTACTTCGATGTTGTTGATTATGAACTAGAGTTGGAAGTCGAAAATGGAGACCAGGGAAGTCTTGATTTTCAGGAGTTTTTACAGGCAAATGATATCGAATATAAGAAAGCACCTTCAAAAATTAGTTCGATTTATAGAAAATATGAAAAATAACTGAAATAATCAACTTTTTGATAAAATATAAGAGATAAAAATAATAGAATCTGTAATGGACTACAGTTGTTAATGAAAAATGTTTCCTTTTACTGATTCACATAGTTTATAGAGGACGGTTTTATCAATGTCAGATACAAAAGAATATGAAGCTTTTCACTTTCATCAAATCATGAAATTGCTCAAAAATTGCGGATGCTGCGGGTGTTCCGCTTGGAAAAATTATCATCACGTCAATTTTTCAGATGGTGAAATCAAGTTAACATCGAAGAAAGTGTTCGTGGCTATGATGTTTATATCATCCAGTCTACTTCTTATCCTGTTAGCAATCATTTGATGGAACTTTTAATCACTGTTGATGCCTGTGTTCGTGCTAGTGCAAATACAATCAATGTTGTCATGCCTTATTTTGGTTATGTTCGTCAAGACCGTATCGTTCTTCTCGCGAACCTCTTACGGCTAAACTTGTTGCAAATATGTTGGTTAAAGCTGGAGTTAGTCGTGTATTGACACTTGATCTTCACGCTGTTCAGGGTTCAAGGTTTCTTTGATATTCTGTTGACAACCCTCTATACAATTCCTCTTTTTGCAAAAACATTATTGCGATAAAGGTTTGACAGGTTCCGATGTGGTTGTTGTTAGCCCCTAAGAATTCAGGTGTAAAACGTGCTCGTGCCTTGTCTGAGTACCTTGATGCACCGATTGCTATCATCGACTATGCTCAGATGATTCTGAACGTAGCCAAGGATATATTATCGGTGAGGTTGAAGGTAAGAAAGCAATCTTGATTGATGATATTCTAAATACAGGTCGTACTTTCTCTGAAGCTGCTAAAATCTTAGAACGCGATGGTGCAACTGAAATCTATGCAGTTTCAAGTCACGGACTTTTCGTTGACAGCGCTGCAGAATTGCTTGATGCAGCTAATATCAAAAGAAATCTTGGTTACAGATTCTGTCGTAACAGAAAGTAAAAACCAAAAAATGTAAAATACATTACAGCAAGCGAATTAATTGGTGATGCCATGGTTCGTATTCATGAAAGAAAACCAGTTAGTCCACTATTTAAATTTAAATAGAAATTAGGTGAGTTTTTGATTTATTTGGATAATGCTGCTACAACACCCATGTCATCTGCAGCTATCTCTAGCAATGACTCAAGTCATGCAAGAAACATATAGGGAAACTCCCTTCTAGTATTCTATAGCCATGGGCGACAAGCAGATAAATTATTACGTGAAGTCCGTCAAGAATTAGCAGGTTTACTAGGTACAAAGCCCCAACACATTTTCTTTACTTCTGGTGGTACAGAAAGTAATAATACAGCTATTATCGGCTACTGTCTTCGCCACCAAGGGCGTGGGAAACACATCATTACTACTGCTATTGAGCATCACGCAGTTCTTGAACCAATTGAATATTTGGTTGAAAATTTCGGGTTTGAAGTAACTGTTTTGAAACCTGTAAATCAAGAAATCACAGCAGACCAAGTCAAAAATGCTCTTCGTGAAGATACCATTCTAGTTTCAACTATGTTTGCAAACAATGAAACAGGAACTCTATTACCGATTGCTGAAATTGGTGAGGTTTTAAAAAATCATCCAGCTTCTTATCATGTTGATGCAGTTCAGGCGATTGGTAAAGTAGAGATTCTTCCCGAAGAATTGGGAATTGATTTTCTTAGCGCTTCTGCACATAAATTCTATGGTCCCAAAGGCGTAGGTTTCCTATACGCTTCTTCTACAGATTTTGATTCTTATCTACACGGTGGAGATCAAGAACAGAAAGAGCAGGAAACAGAAAATCTTCCTGGAATTATAGGGATGGTCGCGGCACTTAAGGATGATCTCCAACATTTAGAAAGTAATTTTGAAAAAGTTCAAAAGTTACAGGAAACATTTCTAACTGAAATGGATGGATTAAACTACTATCTAAACCAAAGTAAAGAGCAACTTCCCTATGTCCTCAACATTGGTTTCCCAGGACAACGAAATGATCTGCTACTACTTCGCATGGATCTAGAAGGCATTTCTATTTCAACAGGTTCAGCATGTACCGCTGGTATTGTTCAGGTTAGTCATGTTCTTCAGGCTATGGAGAAGACTCGCCTCGCTTACACGAGTCTGTTCGCGTCAGCATTTCACCTCAAAATACAGAACAAGAAATGATAACTCTTGCTAAAACTCTTAAAAATATCATCGGAGGATAAACTTAATGGCATTTGAACAAACGATTAAACTAAAAATTGTCGTTACGATTACACACTTAGCCCAACTGTTATTTACACTTAAAGATAATACTTTTTGAAACTAAAGTTGGTAACTATGAATTAACACGTCTTCTTGAAAAAGTACCAAATAGTGGAGATGGATTCCAACTTAAGATTATCATTAACAAAGACTTAACAGGTGCAAAAATCAATACTACTGATAAATTTGGTCTACGTTTAGTTGATATCTTCAAATCAGAAGAAACTCATATCCACCAAGAGAAATTCTACTTTTTGATGGATAGTCTGGTTGAACGTGGCGTATTTACAAAAAGTGAAAGATAGAAGGTCGTTATGTTTCGATTAACTTACAAGGACTCCTATCAAGTAGAGCGTGTGCAAGAATACTGAAGATTATGAAGCACTCATGCTCTCTCTATCGGGTTGTGTAACCCTTCCTGATACGACTCTTGTCACTTCATTAACTCACAATGGAGTTGAAATCTATCAAGGGCTTCTAGGTAATCTCTACCGCTTTTTAAGGACTTACCACGAAACTAAGATAAACTAAGATCTTAGTTTTTTTTCGTTATTGTTGCAATTTTCACAAACTTTCTATAAAATAGTAAATAGAAAGGTTGTGATTTTGTGAAAGAAAAACAGTCTGCTATTCCTAAAGCAACAGCAAAGAGACTTTCTCTCTATTACCGTATTTTTAAAAGGTTTAATGCCGAGAAAATTGAAAGAGCTAATTCCAAACAAATTGCAGAAGCGATTGGAATTGATTCTGCCACTGTTCGTCGTGACTTCTCTTACTTTGGCGAACTTGGACGTCGTGGATTTGGCTATGATGTCAAAAAGCTCATGAACTTTTTCGCTGATCTTTTAAATGATAATTCTATTACCAATGTTATGCTGGTAGGTATCGGAAATATGGGACATGCCCTCCTCCACTACCGTTTTCATGAGCGTAACAAGATGAAAATCATCATGGCTTTTGACCTAGATGATCATCCTGAGGTTGGTACCAAACTCCTGATGGTGTTCCAATCTATGGAATCTCACAAATAAAGGACAAAAATCAAGGATAGTGATGTTAAAACTGCTATTCTTACTGTTCCTAGTGTTAAATCTCAAGAAGTTGCAGAACTATTAGGTCGACGCCGGTATCAAAAGGTATTCTTAGTTTTTCTCCTGTTCACCCTACATCTTCCTAAAGACGTAGTTGTTCAGTATGTCGATCTTGACAAGCGAACTTCAAACCCTCCTCTATTTCATGCGTAAAGAGGATTAGAAAGTGTAAATATTTATGAATAAACCAGTTATTGGGATTACAGGAAATGAAACCCCGCATCCAGATGATGATCTTATGATGAGTTATGCTGCTAAAGGCTTTGTTGAAGGAGTTAAGGAAGCTGGAGGTATCCCCATTATCCTCACCAATTGGTGATGAAGAAATGGCCGGTTACTACATTAGTTTAATTGATAAACTTATTCTAACTGGTGGACAAAAACGTAGACCCTAAATACTATGGTGAGCCAAAAGTTATTGATAGTGACGATTACCACCTTCAACGTGATATTTTTGAGTTAGCATCATTAAAGAAGCAATCAAGCAAAATAAGCCAATTTTTTCTGTCTGTCGTGGTACTCAACTTTTTAACGTAGCCATGGGCGGGTCTCTTTATCAAGATATTGAAGATCATTGGCAAGATACTTCCGCTGAATACACCACTCAGCGGCTTGTTACTGAACCAGATACTGTTCTTCGAGAAATTTATGGAGAAATCTCTCATATCAATTCTTTCCACCATCAGAGCATCAAAGATTTAGCTCCTAATCTTCAGGTTGTAGCACATGATCCTAAAGATGGTATTATCGAGGCTGTAACAAGTACAGATGGTTTCCCTTATCTCGGTGTTCAATGGCATCCAGAATTTCTCTTTGAAAATCGCCCCAAAGATAAAACGCTTTTTGACTATGTTGTCAATGAATTGTAAAACCTGTATATGATGCAGGTTTTTTATAACATATCCGTCTTCTCACGGTAACTAAAATAATCTGAATGTGAGACAATTAGATGGTCCAATAAGACCAACCCCATTAATTCGCAGGCTTCTTTAACAAGCTTGGTAACATGGTCGTCATTGGGGCTGGGAACTACTGCACCTGATGGATGATTGTGAATCAGAATTACAGATGTTGCCATGTGTTTTAGGGCATAGTGGAGAATTTCTCTCGGTTCAGCAATGCTTCTAGTAGCTGACCCGATAAAAATAGTCTGCTGATGAATAATTTGATTTTGAGTATTTAGATAGAGCGCCACTAGGTGCTCTTGTTTTTTATCTCCAAGTTCATCTTGCATCTTTTTAGCTAACTTTCGACTACTAAGGATACTCTCCATTTCCACTGTTTCGCGTTTATGAATACGGTAGCCTAATTCGATAACAGCTTGTAATTCGATTGCCTTAACACGTCCAATACCTGATAAAGTCTGCAATTCCTGTAGGCTCATATTTTTTTAATCTGTTAGGCAAGTTAGGTTATTTAAAACCTTCTGTGCTATTTCAAATACATTGGCCTGTTTTTGTACCTGTCCTTAGTAAAAATAGCTAGTAATTCTTGATTACTGAGAGCCTCTACTCCTTCCTAACTAGTCTTTCTCTGGTAATAACGACTCTTCTTGAAATGAAATACTATACATAAAAATCCTCCTCACTTTATTATTCGTGAGAAGGATCCTTAATTCGATAAAAACTAGTTATTTTTAGATTTTTCAAGTGCAAGACGCAAATCTTCAATCAAATCGTCGACATTTTCAAGACCGATTGAAAGACGGATTTGATTTTTAGTTACTCCTGCAGCTTCTAAATCTGAATCAGACAACTGTGCATGTGTTGTAGTTGCAGGGTGAACGACCAATGATTTAAGCGTCAGCTATACTGGCGAGGTCTGAAAGATTTTCCAGTTGTCAATCACCTCACGAGCTTCTGCTTCTCCACCTTTAACATGGAAGGCAAAGATTGATCCAACACCTTTTGGTAAGTATTTTTCAGCCAAGGCATGGTAAGGACTATCTGGAAGTTTTGGATAGTTGACCTTTTCAACCTTTGGATGGTTCACAAGGAAACCAACGATTTTCTCAGCATTTTGAACATGGCGTTCAACACGAAGAGAAAGAGTTTCAAGACCTTGTAAGAGCAAGAATGAGTTAAATGGTGATAGCGCAGCTCCCATATCACGAAGCAATTGCACGCGAGCAGAAACGATAAAGGCTGCAGCACCAACATCACGAGTATAACTGATATTGTGGTAGCTTGGATCTTCTTCGACTAATTGAGGGAATTTTCCTGAAGCAGCCCAGTCAAACTTACCACTATCAACGATGACACCACCAATTGTTGTACCGTGACCGCCGATAAACTTAGTTGCTGAGTGAACTGCAATGTCTACACCATGTGAAAAGACATTGATAAGATAAGGTGTAGCAAAAGTATTGTCTGCGACCAAAGGAATCTGATGTTTGTGAGCAATTTCAGCGATTTTTTCGATATCTGGGATGTTGATAACTGGATTACCTAGTGTTTCAATCAAGACAAGTTTAGTATTGTCTTTAATCGCTGCTTCTACTTCTTCTAGATTATCAATATCAACAAATGTCGTTGTGATTCCATAACGAGGAAGGGTTTCTTTCAAGAGGTTAAAAGTACCGCCATAGATGGTTGACGCTGAAACGACGTGGTCTCCTGCGTGAGCTAGAGCTAAAATTGTGTAAGTAATAGCTGCCATCCCTGACGCAGTTGCAAGTGCACCTACACCACCTTCAAGGGCTGCGATACGCTCTTCAAAGGCTGATGTTGTTGGGTTAGTGATACGAGTATAGATATTACCAGCTTTTTGAAGGGCAAAGAGTTCTGCACCCTCTTGTGTATCTTCAAATACAAAAGATGTTGTTTGGTAAATAGGAACAGCACGAGATTTTGTAGTCGCATCTACCACTTGACCATGCATGCAATTGAAGAGTTTCAAATTTAAATTCACGAGTCATATTTAGACCTCCAAAGATTTCATTAGGTTCATTGTATCACCTAATTCGTTCAGTTACAAATACAACTTTTGTTATATCTTGGCATAAGAAATAGCTATGGCTGATATTAGAATTGTAGAACTTTTTCAGATAGTTTAAAATGTTTGTCTTCACTGCTCATACTTTATAATGTTTAGAAAGGAGAAAACTATGTCAGAAATTACTCATGAAATTGATGCAAACTTTGCTGGTCGATTAAATATCTTGCGTGCTGGTGTACTGGGAGCTAATGATGGAATTATCTCTATTGCTGGAGTTGTTATAGGGGTTGCCAGTGCTACAACGAATATCTGGATTATCTTCCTCTCAGGATTGGCTGCCATTCTTGCTGGTGCCTTTTCTATGGCTGGTGGCGAGTATGTATCCGTATCTACTCAAAAAGACACAGAGGAAGCTGCAGTAGCCCGTGAACAACTTCTTTTGGATAAAGACATCGAGGCTGCTAAAAAGTCTCTCTACGCAGCTTATCTTCAAAATGGTGAGTGTGAAACTTCAGCACAACTATTAGTTAACAAAGCTTTTCTAAAAAATCCACTTAAGGCGCTAGTCGAGGAAAAATACGGTATTGAGTATGAAGAATTCACCAATCCATGGCATGCTGCTGCATCTAGCTTTATTGCCTTTGTTCTTGGAAGTCTTCCACCCATGCTTTCAATAACTATCTTCCCAAGCGACTATCGAATCCCTCGCTACTGTTGTTATTGTAGCAATTTCCTTTTTGATTACTGGATATACCAGTGCAAAACTTGGAAAAAGCTCCCACTAAAACAGCTATGATTCGTAACCTTTGTATCGGCCTTTTGACCATGGGTAGTTACTTTATCTATTTGGACAATTGTTTAAGATTTAAAAACATAAAAATACCTCGAAAAATCGAGGGTATTTTTATTATAGCTGGATAATTTATTTTTATAGCTGGATAATTTTGCGATAACTTCTTGAAGTAATCATAAAGATAAGTACGTAGATAAGGGCAAAAGATACCACAGATGAAAGTGTTACACTTAACATCATAGCTGTATCTACTACCCCAATGACCTTAAGAATCAAACCTAACATGTGATAGGCAAAGGCTAGATGTAGGAAGGCGAAGATTACAGGGAGGAAGAATACAGTCAAGACCTGCTTGTTAATGGTTTGTTTGATTTGTTTTTGATCCAAGCCAACTTTTTGCAGGATGACAAAGCGTTCACGATCCTCATAACCTTCTGAGATTTGTTTATAGTAGATAACGAGTACAGTTCCAATCATAAAGATGATAGAGAGGAAAATACCAATAAAGAGAACTCCTCCAAAGAGAGCATTCATTTGGGCAATTGCATCACTTGCAGTGCCTCCACCATAAACCATACCGTCTTTATTTTTGAGATTATGACTAAAATTATTTGCAAACTCCTCAAAATCATCAGATAGCTTTAACTGTTCCTCTAGACTGGCTGTTACATCCATACCACCGTAGAGCTGTGTGTATATAGCTGAATCCTGGTACTGTTCCAAAAAGCTTTGAATATCAGCTACTACAAGATAGTTATAATCCGATACCAATAGTACATAAGGATTGGAAACATGATTGGCAATAAAATCCTGCTGGATTGCTTCCTTGATCGTATAGTTCTGATTGTTTAGACTAAATGCTTTCTGTCCTTTAAGTTGGTCATTTCGAGCCCAGTCCCTACTTCATCTCCAGTGAGATTCAATTTCTGACCAGTCATCTTTTTCATAATCTTTTTGGTCAAAAAACCAAGAAGACAGTCTTAGGGCATTACATTATTTTTGTCCTTTATCAAAGATGGTTAATTTGGTCCCATCTTGACTCGAAAGACCGAAACTTGCATAGCTGAGTACATCCTTATTGCTAATCGTTAGATTCTTCTCACTTGCATACTGAGTTAAAAGTTTGTCTAGATCCTCAACTTCTACATTTTGTCCATTAACAGCAAAATCGTGAGGATATAGAAGTTTTTTCATATTTTCAGAACCGTTGTAGATGCTGGTTGCTGCAGACATGGTGATTAAAACCATGGTTGAAAGGATGGCAATGGTTGCTAATCCGACAGCATTTTTCTTCATACGGAAGATGAGGTTAGAAACAGAGATGAGGTTATTGGGTTGGTAGTAATATTTCTTGTTTTTCTTGAGCAACTGCAAGAAAACTGTAATACCAGCATTGAATAAGAGATAGGTTCCTACAATAACTAACATGACCGCAATAAAGAAAGTAGCGACAGCTTTTAAATGCATCTGTTACACTTAGTGCCAAGTAGTACCCACCGCTTAGTGCAATGAGCCCTACTAAAGTTTGAAGAACCAGGAAACGCCCCTTTTTCTCGCCTTTTGATTTCTCACGAGAGAGTTGGAGAGCATCCATTCTGATAATGCGGATAGCATTTAGGAAGACAATGACTAAAAAGATAAAACCGAATACTAGAAGGATAGAAAACTACAGACCATTGGAAAGTTGCAACTAACTCTACCTTCATCTTTGCAAGTTTAAGCAATAAGGCAAAGATGAGATTATCAAAGAGGGCACCTATCCCAATACCAGCAGTCACTGTTACCAGCCCAAAAATCAAGAGTTCCTTGAAGGTCATACCAATCAAGTGACGCTTTTCTAAGCCTAACATGCCATATACACCCAGTTCTTTGGATCGATTTTTCATGACAAAGCTGTTGGCGTATAAAGCACGATAATGGCAGATGCAAGTGTCACTACGACAAGCCCTAGTTGTAAGGTAAATTGAATGGCAGATGCACCACGCAAATCCACAATTTTAGGATTAAAGGCTAGGGAGTAAAAGAGATAGCTAATAGTGACTGCCAAAATGACAGACAGAGCAAAAGGATAATAGAGTTTGCGGTTTTTGATTAAGTTGGAGATGGCCAACTTATTGGTTAATCGAAACATACTAGTTCACCTCACTTGCCATAACAGTTAAGGTGTCAGAGATTTCTTGGAACATCTGACGTTCAGTCTTTTCACCACGGTAGATTTGATTATAGAGAATACCGTCCTTGATGAAGAGGACACGTTTTGCACGGCTAGCAGCTGCAGTTGAGTGGGTAACCATGAGAATGGTCTGTCCTTGCTCGTTGATCTGATCAAAAATATCAAGCAAGGCTGCAGATGATTTAGAGTCTAGAGCTCCTGTCGGCTCGTCAGCAAGGAGAATTTCTGGTTCTGTAATGATGGCGCGTGCAACTGCAACCCGTTGTTTTTGCCCCCCAGAAATTTCATAAGGGTACTTCTCCTGCAATTGATTGATGCCAAGATTTTCAGCCGTCACGACTAACTTTTTCATCATTTCTGTAATAGGCTTTCTAGACAATACCAAAGGGAGTAAGATATTGTCTTTAACAGAAAGCGTATCTAACAAATTGAAGTCTTGGAAGACAAAGCCTAACTTTTCACGACGGAAGCTTGAGGCTTCAGAATTTTTAATGGTGGCTGTGTCAGTTCCGTTTTAGGGAAGACCTGCCACGACGTTGGCTTGTCAAGCATAGCAAGAATATTCAGTAGAGTAGATTTACCAGATCCAGACTCACCCATGATAGCAACGTAGTCGCCTTTTTCACGGTAAAGTGAATATCTTTTAGAGCTTCTACTTGTTGCCTTTGAAACGGGTTTTTATAAATTTTTGAACGTGTTTTTACATCTAATAGTGTCATGATAATCTCCTTTTAATATCCCATTAATTGAAACTGAGCCTGCATCATTTGAATGCCGAACTCAACTCGCTCGATATCCTTTGGACTCGGTTTACTTGTTTGTTTCTTTTGTAAAAATATTTTTCATGGTTTTATCTCTTTATCTTTATGATATAAGTGTACTCTAAAAAGAGTTAGTTCCATAACATAACCTTTACAAATGGAGCTTTAATCTTACATTTTTGTAAGATAGAGATATTTTTGAAATCAACTACTATTAGTTTACCACAAATTTCAAGCACCCTTGATACTACAAGGGTTAATACTTCAAATGAATAGTAAGATGGTTGCCATCTATACTTGTTTAAAAATCATCACTAGTCAATAAAGATAACTCTTCTGAAGTTGGATGTAATATCTTATCTATCCTGACTGCCTGGTTCATGATTAAATCTTCATAAAGATTTCTTAACGAAGCGACCATTTGAAAAATTTTTCTATCTGAGCTTCTATTTTCTTCCACAAAAATAAGAAGATAAGATTTCTTTAAGTTCATCACTTAACTGATAGTCATCTTTTTACTAATGTTTCTAGAATTTCTAACAGCTCAGTTGAAGAATAGTTTTCAAAATTAATAAAGTAATTAAATCGGGACCTTAGACCAGGATTTGATTCGAAGAAATGATTCATAGGCTCAGTATAACCAGCACACGATGACAATCAAATCATCTCTTGAACTCCTCTAATGCTTTTTGTGAGTTCAGTTAAACATTCTCTTCCATATGAATCCGTATTATCATTTTCAGTTATACTTATATGCTTCATCTATGAATAAACGCCACCTTTTTGCTTTTTCGACAACATTTTTAACTTTTCAAGGCAGTTTGTCCTTGATATCCAGCAATTAAATCTGTTCTAGAAACTTCGGTGAAATGTCCTTTTGATAAAAGTCCCTAATTGGAAGTACATTCGACCTACAATTCTTGCAACTGTTGTCTTTTACCAGTTCCGGGGTTCCCCATAAATGCCATATGTAATGTACGTTTTGGTACTTTTAATCCAGATTCTTTTCGTTTTGATTGAATCTTTTGATAGATGACTAATCTACGTACTTCTTCTTTCACTTTTGGTAGACCAACTAACTGATTCAATTCACACATCAGCTCATCTAAGGTTGAGTTTTTTTTCTTATCTGCTTCTTTTCTCGAATATTTCGGAAATATAAGAGTAACCAGATAACAAGCTAAATTATCAGATAATTCCTTTAGCATTGGAGTTAGCTTATTTCTTCTATGTACATGCTGAAGAATGTATATATGTTGATATAGCTCAGATATTTTCTTCGTGTTAGAACGATCGTTTATAATTTCACTAACTTTTTGAAATAATAGGCATCACCATCTATCTGGCTCCTGGCGATCTAATTCTTTTTAGCAGCCTCAATTAGCTTGTCACGAGATGTAGTCATAATTTACCTCAAAAACATAAAAAGTAAAGCAATAACTCACATTCCAATAGATACTCCGGATACGATAAAAACTGTAAGGGAGGCGATTAGAAATAAAGTTTGAATTTGTTCTTTACTTTCTTTCAACTCTTTTCTGAGCTCTTCAATTTCAGCAGTAGTGAGAGACAGGTTCCAAAGGAAGCGTGCTTATAGTATTCTCTAAGCTTTACGATTCTATCGTCTATTTTTAGAAATTCGCTCCTCATGTTCTGAGATAGAATATTTGCTATTTTCTTTTCGTTAAATTTCTCTTTTAAACTGCTTTAAGAGCTACAAGGCTTACTTTTTGTTTCTCAATGGTTTTATCAATACGAGCTTGTTCTTTTCTGAATTTTTCTTATTGGTATGCTCAATTGCAACTACTGAAGAAAGAATGGCTTGAATATAATCTTTATCCAGTGCCTCCAAAGCTTTTATAAACTTGACCAAATTCTTCACATTAGTTTTTGTTGATTATCATAAAATTTTTGAAATGTAATTTTGAGTTTTGTTCAACTAAAGTATTAAACTCTCTCCCGTTTACCATGTTCAGCAAACTCAAAACCAAAGAATTCTTCATGAGTCCCTAACTTTATCAAAATACAAATCATCTCGACTCTGTTCGGCAAACTCTTTCAAATGCTCTTTTCGCTTCATCGAAATCATGTTTGCTAATGTTAATTTCAAATTGTTTCTTTGTTCTTGCTCAAATTACTTCTTGTTCCATATTAATCTCCTAATCTAATAATTCTTGTAATAATGCATCTATCTCATCAAAGTCACTTTTATCGTTCGTCGTATGACTCGAGAAAAATATCGGATAGCTTTTTCTTCATCATAGTCGCAGCTATATCATGTCTTTCTTTAATGGTATTAATGATTGTATTTTTCAACTTCTAATTTAATATTTTTACGTTCAACAAATGGTCTTGGATAACTAGCATTTCATGATCAATCTTTTTCAGAACTTAGACTATCAATCTGTTTCTCAACTATTTGCTGATCAATCATTTTTAATACAAAAAGCACCTGTTATACCAGACAACAGTAGCTCCCATAAAATGTTCCAATAATACTAGCTATAGAACCTAGAATAGGTATTTCAAATGCAAGTGGGAGTGCAATAGTAATGAGAGATTTTCCGATCGTTTCACCCAAAGCTAGCCCTCCCAGTAGCTATTATACCCGCAGTTATTATTTTTACCAAGTTCGAGAATAATAATATTAATATCTTTTTGAACTATTTTCAGGGTTATTCAAAATAGTCAATAGCATCTTTTTAGAGATGACCATCCTGTTTGTATAAATGTCCAAATCTTTTAAGAAAATACTTCAATCGACTGTTCCAAAAATAGAAGTTACAAGCATTGTTAAGATTGATTTACCAACATTTAAAATATGGTTTGATAAATTTGAAACAAAATTAGAGACAGCTTCTTTTAATTTTTCAAGGAATGAATTGAAATTCTTATGCTTTTCACCCAACCAAACTATAAATTTCTTGATTATTTCCTTTTAAAAACTCTGATAAAAGTTGGAAAAATAGCTGCCTTTTAATGCCTTTACCTGAAACTTTCAATGCTTCATCACGCCGTGATTTTTACCAGATTTTGTTGCTCGCTTCTCAGCTTCATCTACTTTAGTTCTTCCAAATCATCTATGCATGTTTGTACTTCTCTTTCATATTCTTTATTTCTGATTCGGATAAATTTTGATTGTCTTTTGCATACTGACCTTTAGAGTTTGGGTAATCGAGATAATCCGGTACAGATTTAGAACCTTTAGCACGATTTACACTAGGCCTCATCTCGTTTAGATTTGAGTATCACTATTAGCAAAAAGCATATTGTTGATTTTCATCCATAAAAGCATTAACTCTACTGTATACGAATGATTTCACCGGCAGAAATGGTACTGATCCATATCAGTCCCTTTTTCTTTTGATCCTGTTGGTCTACTTTTTATCTAAAAATTTTCTCGCATCTTTTTTTATGGTATTTTCAATTTTTCCTGATCTGGTAGTATGAGTTTTTATGTTTCCTTTATCATCTCTTTGAAACTTTCCTTGCCATCTATCATATCTTTCTTGATAATTAACATCTCTGTTATGAGTCGCTACTTTACCTTTTTCAAAATTCTCGGCAGTTTGTATATGTGCATCTTTTCGTAAATTTAGTGTTTGACCGTTGTTCTCTTTAATAAACTCTTCACCAATTTGGGCAGCAAGTTGAAGTTGTACTTGTTCCCAAACTATATTTTCAATAGATTCTTGAAGATATTCATTATTTTGTAATTTTTTTCTCTATCTATCAGTTGATCGATATGTTCAACAACGTCCTTTAAGATTATTTCTCTAAAGAACTTTCTAATTGAAGTAGGTCTTCATAATCAATATCAAGCTCAGTTGACTTGCAATTCTAACAAATCGTTTTCGTTGGCCATTATTAAATCCTAACTATCATTTTTAATATATTATAACATTTTACCTATTGATTTTAATCAAAAAAAGCTAATTCATAGAGAAATTAGCTTTATATATATTCATGTTACCAAAACCAACCTTTGTCATCATCGATAGGTTCCGCTTCTTTCATCTTGCGTGGGCCTGTTCCGTACATCTCCGCTTCGATATCTTCCTTAGTTGGTAGGATATAGGCTAGGATAATGTAGATGATGATTCCAAGTCCGAAGTTTGCGATTGTAAAGATAGCAAAAATAAAGCGCACCAGTGTCACATCAAGATCCCATCTATCAGATAGTCCAGCAAGAACTCCTGATATCATCCGATTTCGTCTCATTTTATAAAAATTTTTATTCATGATTTGTACCTCTTTCGGTATTCTTGAAATAAGTATAACATGAACTAAAAGACTCCCTGCATCAGTCCTTGAGGCTGATTTTGTAGAGATAAGTTTACCATGACAGAGACCACATACGATAACGTTTGGTATCAATTCGACGCTTTCTTTGATAGACTTTGGTCACAAGAGTGACATTTATAAACCAAAGCTGGTTTTTGACTTACACTTGATAAGGGAGGTACAAAGCGGAGACCGTCCACTTCTTTTAACAGTTCTTTAAAAGCCATATCTTTATGCTTATAACCCTTACCTTCATAGTATAGATGATAATGACAGAGTTCGTGACGAACAATCTTCCGAAAAACTTCTAACCCTAGCTCTTGATAGACTTTAGGATTAAAATCCAAATGCCCATCCTTAGGGAAAAATCGTCCACCTGTCGACCGCAGACGAGTATTCCATTGAGCCTGGTGTTTGAAAGGTTTTCCCAAAGTCTTCTAAAGAACTTGCCTAACGTAATCAGTTAGATTCATCTGGTGCAAGGAGCGACAGATTTACTTTTTCACGTTGGACATCGATTTTCTTCACCCAAACGGTTACCAAATCCCCCACAGATACAACTTGACTTGGATGTTTGATAAATTTCTTACTCATATGAGAAATATGAATGAGACCATCCTCATGGATACCAATGTCAACAAAGGCACCGAAGTCTACAACGTTACGAACGACACCTTCAAGCTTCTGACCCACTTTTAAGTCTTTGATATCTAAGACATCCTGACGAAGGACCGGAGCATCAAAAGAATCACGGAAATCACGTCCTGGTTTGAGAAGGTCAGCGATAATGTCTTTAAGTGTTTCTTGACCGAGGTCTAGCTCTTGAGCCATTTCTTTGATAGAAACAGATTTGAGTTTTGCTTGCGCTTCTTCATTTAGGTCTTTAATATCCAAGCGTTTGAAGAGTTCCTTGACCGCTGCATAGTTTTCAGGGTGAACTCCTGTATTGTCAAGTATATTGCTACTTTCAGGGATACGAAGGAAACCTGCTGCCTGTTCAAAAGCTTTTGCTCCCAGGCGAGGTACTTTCTTGATTTGGGCGCGTGAAGTGATTTTACCTTCTTCTTCACGATACTTAACGATGTTTTCTGAAATCGTTTTGTTAAGCCCTGCAACATGGGAAAGTAGCGCTGGACTGGCTGTGTTGACATTGACACCGACTTGGTTAACGACGGTATCTACGACAAAGTCCAGACTTTCAGATAGTTTTTTCTGACTAACATCGTGCTGATATTGACCAACACCGATGGATTTGGGATCAATTTTAACCAATTCTGCAAGTGGGTCTTGCAAACGACGAGCTATAGAAATAGCTGAACGTTTTTCAACGGTTAACTCAGGAAACTCTTGACGAGCAAGTTCACTAGCGAGTATACAGAAGCACCACTCTCGCTAACAATGACATAGCTAACTTCTGGAAAATCTTTTGAGAACTTCAGCAACAAAGGCTTCACTCTCACGGCTGGCAGTTCCATTTCCGATAGCAATGATTTCAACACCGTATTGGCTAATCAAATTTGCCAAATCACGCTTAGCTTCCTCAATCTGACGAGCTGAAGCTGGTTTGACTGGATAAATAACTTGTGTTGTCAACATCTTACCAGTCGCATCAACTACTGCAAGCTTAGCACCTGTACGAAAGGCTGGGTCAAAACCTAGAACCACGCGCCCTTTTAGCGGTGCTACAAGAAGGAGATTACGAAGGTTTTCTGAGAAGAGTTGGATAGCTCCTTCTTCTGCCTTTTCTGTCAATTCAGTGCGAATACGGCGCTCAATAGCTGGCAATACTTTTTCTTAACAGATTGTTGAATCACTTCGTCTATATAAGCATTCTTAACCTTGAAACGAGCAGCAAAGAAGGCTTGAATACGATCAACTGCATGCTCAAAACCAATCTTCAAAATGCCTAGCTTCTCACCACGATTAAGGGCAAGAGTACGATAGTCCTGCATATTGGCAACTGTTTCTGAGAAGTCATAATAAATCTGAAAGACTTGTTTTTCATCTAGACTCTCGTCTTTAAGTTGAGATGTAATCTTAGAATGTCTAAGGACTTCTTGATAGGTCATTGAACGCAAGTTGACATCTTCAGATAGAGCTTCAACCAAGATATCAACTGCACCCGCTAAAGCATCTTGTGGAGTCTCAAAACCTTCACATACAAATGATTCTGCTTCTTTTTCTAGGTCAGATACATTTTGTAAGATTAACGAGCAAGAGGAAAGAGTCCCGCCTCACGAGCAATCGTTGCCTTGGTGCGACGTTTTTCCTTATAGGGAAGATAAAGTTCTTCGACATCCGCTAATTTTTCGGCTGATATGATAGCTTCTTCCAATTCCTTGTTAACTTTCCTTGCTCTTTGATTTTTGCTAAGACCGCTTCCTTACGATCATTTAGAGCAGTTAAACTCTTATCGAGGTCGATAATAGCCTTAATGGCTACCTCATCTAGACTTCCGGTCATATCTTTCCGATAACGGGCGATAAAAGGGAATAGTCGCTCCTTCTGCTGTCAAAGACAAGACAGTATCAATCTGCTTTTAAGGTTACACCCAAATCTTGGGAAATTTTTTTCATATTTTTTTATCCATGAAACTATTATACCATAAGCAGGAAAGCTTGTTTTCATTAATTTGTTGCTTTATTTCAACTTTATAAAGATAAAAAGGAAGTTGATTATAAAATATAACTATTTCCCAGAAATAATAGTATAATAGAGGTAACACAAAGAATCGAGGTATGCCTTATGGCTGTTAAATTTACAAAAACTGATGACTTAGATAAGATGTTCGAAGAATTCGCTAAACTACCTGATTTGAAGCAAGTAACATTTCCTGATGACAAAGAAAAGAAAGAAAAAGCAGAAAAGAAGAAATAGATGACACTCTTTCAAAGTCTACCTTCTAGTGTCTTACAAGCTGGTGCCATTTTTCTTTCAATTATCATAGAAGCTTTACCCTTTGTCTTAATTGGTAGTATCATCTCTGGTGCCATTGAAGTCTACGTCACTCCTGAGAAGGTTTATACATTTCTCCCTAAAAATCGCTTGGGGAGAATCTTTTTTGGTACCTTTATAGGATTTCTCTTTCCTTCTTGCGAATGTGGGATTGTCCCTATCATCAATCGTTTCTTGGAGAAGAAGGTTCCAAGCTATACAGCTGTACCCTTTCTAGTAACAGCTCCTATCATCAATCCTATCGTACTCTTTGCGACCTATTCAGCCTTTGGTAATTCCATTCAAATGGTTTTCCTAAGAGCTTTGGGGGCAATACTCATTGCTACGATATTGGGTATCTTTCTTGGATTTTTCTGGGAGGAATCTATTCATAAGGAAAAAGATTGGCTTGTCATGAGCATGATTATTCTCACTTGAGTAAAGGTCAAAAGAATCCTTCAGGTCTTTATCCAAGCTATCGATGAATTCTTTGATATGGGACGTTATTTGGTTTTCGGTTGTCTGTTTGCTAGCATAGTCCAGGTTTATGTACCAACTCGTATTCTGACATCAATTAGTGCAACACCACTGCTTGCTATCATTCTCTTAATGGTCTTATCTTTCTTACTATCGCTTTGTAGTGAGGCAGATGCCTTTATTGGCTCTTCTCTTCTCTCCAGTTTTGGCTTTGCTCCAGTTCTTGCCTTTTTGGTTATAGGTCCTATGCTTGATGTCAAAAACTTACTCATGATGAAGAATTATCTCAAAACTCGATTTATTTGGCAGTTCATTACGATTGTAGTTCTTGTTGTAGTTGTCTATTCTTACCTAGTCAGGGGTCATCCTATGATTCGCTTTCTCATTTTATTTGGTTATTTCTCTTTGACTCTTTATCTACATTTATCAGGTAAGCTCAATCAGTATCTAAATCTCCACTACTCTTATCTGGCTTATATCACTATGGTTTTATCTTTGCTACTAGCCATCGTTCAAGCCTATATTTGCTTCAAGCGTTTGAAAGAACATAGTCACTTACATAGTATTTCAACCAAGCTTGCTAGTTTTGTCCTCTTAAGTTTGCCTTTGTTAGTTGGATTTACATTTCCAACTGTCACTCTGGATTCACAAACAGTATCGGCAAAAGGCTATTATTTCCCTTTGTCTGAAGGAACTGACAAGGCAATCCAGGCAAGTGAAGGTACTAGCAGTCAGTATCTCAAACCGGATACAAGTCGCTTTTATTCACAAACAGCTCATGAAAATATTATTCGGAGGAGTGCTGATAAATACTTAGCTCAATCAAGTATAGTTATAGATGATGAAAATTACCTGGAGGTCATGGAGGCTATCTATGATTATCCAAATGAATTTGAAGGCAAAGAAATAGAGTTTACTGGTTTTGTCTACAACGATCCAAATCATGCTAAAAGTCAATTTGTCTTTCGCTTTGGCATCATGCACTGTATCGCTGATTCAGGAGTTTTTGGCCTCTTAACCACAGGAAATACCAATCATTATGAGAATAACACCTGGGTGAGAGTTAAAGGAAAGATTGCAATCACTATCACAAGGAACTTAACCAAGTCCTCCCAACAATCGAAGTCCAGTCTTTCATCAAAGTGGACAAACCTGAGAACCCTTATGTTTATAAAGAATTTTAAAAAAGTAGCCTGAGTGGGCTACTTTTCTTGTTTAACAAATCTTTTAACTCTTGAGCTCCAACCTGATCGCCTGCTTTTTCAAAAAGATCGATAGCTTGCAAAAAATTCTCTGCGATTTTTCAGGTTTTTCATAGAATAAATC
>BNJS01001624.1_pt1 | contig 30064 bp, 34 predicted proteins | sample 8540461 | NCBI WGS metagenome assembly BNJS01 (sample SAMD00202454, study PRJDB9452) | human saliva metagenome | isolation source: human saliva | place: Japan | reverse complement strand
TTTATTCTACCTGTAGTTTATTGTCTTTCAAAGTCAACTTCGAGTTTTCTGTCAATTCTGTTTGTTCAAAAGTGTAAATCGTCTCACCCTTTGTATCAATCATATACCAGGCTTGGTCTTTGCGGACAACCAGGGCAAGCTCCGTACTATTTGTGTCCTCGTTTTTGACAGACAAAGGAAAGGCCTTGTCCACACCTTCCAGAGCTACTTTCTCACCTGTTTTTAATTCTACTAGGTAGTGCACGCCATCCTTTATACCAAAACTGTAGTCCCCATTAATCTTTGTGTGGCTATCGTAGTCTTTCATTTGAATAGAAGTTTTATCTACACCTTCAAATGCCTTTTTAAAGTGTTCTTTCTGCTCTTCAGCTTTCTTTTGATCTTGAGACTGAACCGTCTCTTGCACAGCAGCAATCCGTTCCAAGTTTTGCTTCTTCGCTTGTCTCGCCTGATGGATCAAGATCGTTCGTATCAAGAAAGAACTAGACAAGACGATACCAATCAGCATAGCAATAATATTTTTTTTCTTCTTCATTTTCTTCTCCTTATAAAAAACTGCCTTCGGAACACAAGAATTCCTATCTCAAGTATAACAAGGAAGAGCAAAAAAGTCTAGGAGGACTAGACTTTTTTAGCTTATTCTACTGTTACAGACTTGGCAAGATTACGTGGTTTGTCCACATCAAGGCCACGGTGGAGGGTTGCAAAGTAAGCAACCAACTGCGTTGGTACGACCATTGAGATTGGTGAGAGGTAAGGATGTACGGTCGTAAGAACGATGTCGTCTGTCTCTTTAGCAACATTCTCTTCAGCGATAGTGAGAACCTTGGCACCACGGGCTGCGACCTCTTGGATATTTCCACGAGTATGATTAGCAAGGACTGGATCTGACAAGAGGGCCAATACAGGTGTTCCTTCTTCAATCAAGGCAATGGTTCCGTGCTTGAGTTCTCCTGCCGCAAAACCTTCACATTGAATGTAAGAAATCTCTTTGAGCTTGAGACTGGCTTCCATGGCTACATAGTAGTCTTGACCACGTCCGATGTAAAAGGCGTTGCGAGTTGTTTCAAGAAGCTCACGAACTTTAGCATCGATTGTTTCTTTTTCTGAAAGGGTTGATTCGATAGACTGAGCTACGATTGACAACTCATGAACCAGGTCAAAGGCTTGGGCTTTTTCGTTGCCATTTGCTTCTCCGACTGCTTTTGCCAGGAAGGCAAGGGCTGCGATTTGCGCTGTATAAGCTTTAGTTGAAGCCACTGCGATTTCAGGACCCGCGTGAAGGAGCATGGTATGGTTGGCTTCACGTGAAAGAGTTGATCCTGGCACGTTTGTTACAGTTAAGCTAGGGATTCCCATTTCGTTAGCCTTAACCAAAACCTGGCGGCTATCCGCTGTTTCACCAGACTGGCTGATAAAGATGAAGAGTGGTTTCTGGCTGAGAAGTGGCATACCGTAGCCCCACTCAGATGAAATTCCAAGTTCAACAGGTGTATCCGTCAATTCTTCCAGCATTTTCTTAGAAGCAAATCCTGCGTGGTAAGATGTCCCAGCTGCAAGGATGTAAATGCGATCTGCCTCTTGAATAGCCTTGATGATAGCTGGATCTACCACTACTTGACCAGTCTCATCTGTATAGGCTTGGATGAGTTTACGCATGACCGTTGGTTGCTCGTCAATTTCCTTGAGCATATAGTAAGGGTAAGTTCCCTTACCGATATCTGACAAATCAAGCTCAGCAGTGTAGCTAGCACGCTCACGACGATTGCCATCATAGTCTTGAACTTCTACGCTATCTGCCGTCACAATCACCAACTCTTGGTCATGGATTTCCATGTATTGGTTGGTCTCACGAATCATAGCCATAGCATCCGAGCAGACCATGTTGTAACCTTCCCCGAGACCAATCAAAAGCGGTGACTTGTTCTTAGCGACATAGATGACATCTGGATTCTCAGAGTCAATCAAGGCAAAGGCATAAGAACCACGGATGATGTGAAGGGCTTTTTTGAAAGCTTCAAGAACTGAGAAACCATCTTCTTCCACAAACTTTCCAATCAAGTGCACTGCGATTTCCGTATCTGTTTGCCCCTTGAAATGGTGGCCCGCAAGGTATTCTTCCTTGATTTCGAGATAGTTTTCAATGACCCCATTGTGCACCAAGACAAAACGTCCAGTCTCCGAGCGATGTGGGTGAGCGTTATCTTCCGTTGGTTTCCCATGAGTTGCCCAACGCGTGTGTCCGATACCAGTTGTTCCCTCAACACCAGTAGTTTTAGCAGATAATTCAGCGATACGGCCAACAGCCTTAACTAGATGATTCTCAGCACCACCTAGGACAAAAATCCCCGCAGAATCATAGCCACGGTATTCAAGCTTTTCAAGTCCTTGAATCAAAATATCAGTTGCATTTGTGTTTCCAACAACACCAACAATTCCACACATAGTATATACGACACAGACCAGCTGTGCTTTCTCCTTAAATTGGTATAGTCTGATTTCCCTTTTACAGAATCAGCAAAAACAGTATATACTTGTTTCTCTCACTTGTCAAGGATAAAAATTGGTATAACTTTTATAGAGTGCCTAAAATTGCAATTTCATCTAATAGCTGACAAGCTGACATTGACAGTTTAATCTAGAAAAATGAGAGATTTATGTCTAAAAGCCAAAAGCTAGATAGAAAAATCTAACTTTTGTAGGTAACAAAAAAACGCTACTTTCTTATTTCAAAAACAAAATACTCAGCAAAGTCAAAATAGCTGGTCCACCTTGCTTCAGAATAATCTTCTTGTCCGCTGTCAGAGAACCGTAGGTCGCTGCACCAAGTACAAATAAAACAAATATAGTTACAATTTCTAAACTTTGTGAGAAATAGATTCCATACAAGAGAAAGACCCCTATCAAAGCATTATAAATCCCTTGATTTTTAAACAGTGAATTCACCGAAGGACGAGCCAGTTCTTCCTTATCCACATTAAAGACTCGACTAGTAGTGTCTGATTGCGTAGCTACACTTTCCAGATAAAAAATGTAAAAATGCTCCAAAGCAACGATAGTTGCTAAAACAATTGTAAAAATAGACATATTCTTCTCCTTAAATTTCTATCTCTTCTAAGCCAGATATCAACTTTTCTAACAAGCGACTGAACTCTTCTCGCTCTCCTTTTGTAAGTACACTCTCCATCTGACTCTTTACGTTTATATGGTGTTGGGGAGAGTTGGTTATTAGTTGTTCTCTCGCAAAGTCTGTCACTTCCACCAAAACCTCCCTCTGGTTTTCAGGATTCCGACGTCGATTAACCAAACCTTCCTTTTCCAAAATTTTAAAGTGCCTTGTCAAGGCAGCCTGATCAATCTTCATCTATCCTGAACTGCTATTTGATTACACGGAGACTGATCGATTAAGAAACATAAGATTTGATAACGAGTGAGACTAATCCCCAATTGGCGTTCGAATAATTGTGTCATAGACTGATCTACTAATCGTAACTGATACAGTAAATCATGGATTGCTACCATAAACCGTTCTCCTATAACATTGATTTATCAACGATTGACTTTATCAAGTATAATATAAAGCTCAAAAATAAATCAAGTAATATGCTTAAATTCTCTTGAAATATTACTCACTTCCTCATATTTATCCCTTTTATCCTGAAAAAATGACACACAAAAAAGAAGCGGGAACTCAATCAGTTCCCAACTTCCATTTTAATGATTAGTTCATTGAAACGTGAACGTGGTCATAGTGGTTTTCGGTCACACTACCACGGTCTGGCATTGGATTCCACGTGTAGGCTGGTCCATATTTACTATCATATGGAGCGTAGAAACGTTGTTTCCAGATGATATAGTTGATACCACGGCTAGCCATATTTTTGACTGCATATTCTGCAATTTGATCTCCGAGTGCTGAACTCACTGGAACCATAAAGTCGATGGCCAAACCTTTACCATGGTCCCCACTGTCACCAGGACGGTAGCCACTAAAAGGATGTGATGCCAAACAAGTTGGCGATTTCTTCTTTAAAGGCTGCCGTTTGTGGTTGAAGACCAGCATTCTCAGACTTAGCTACAGCAAGTCCTGCATAGTCAGGAGCCGCTGGAGCAGCATACGTTCTTGAAGGAGTTTGGCTTTGCTCTGCTTGATAAGTCGAAGTTGCAGTGTCAGAAGTTGCTGTTGATGCTGCTTCTTCTGTTGCACTTGTTCCTGTTGTATCAGCAGGTGTTTCAGTTGCTGGCGCAGCTGCTACTGGGTGCTTCTGCTGGAGTCGTTGCTGCCGTTTCTTCGGTAGCTGGAGTCGCTGCTTGAGGAGCTTCTTCTTCAACTGGGCGAGTTGTTTCTGCTACTGGTGCTTCCGCTGGAGTCGTTTCTGCTGTTTCTTCAGCTACAGGTGTTTCTGTAGATGGTGTCTCTTCAGCAACTGTCGCTGTCTCAGAAACTTCTGAACTTGGCGCTACTTCTGCTGGTTTTTCAGTCTCTGTTGCAGTTGGAGCTTCCTCAATTGGTTGAGAAAGGTCTTCTACTTGAACTGTTTGTTCATCGACTGTCACTTGGTTGGTCGTCAAATCAGCTGTCGCAGTCGTCACTTCTTCACTAGAATCTGCTTGAGGAGTTTGGATTTCAACTTCCGTCACCTCTTCTGCCTCATTGACAGTTGTAGTGAGGACAGTATCTGGGAAAATCAAGTCCATATTGGTGATTTTGTTCAAATTAGCAAGAACCGTCACATCTACTCCCAAAGCTTCTGCAATCGTGCTCAGGGTATCACCATACTGAACTGTATAGCTGTTTTTGTTCTCGTTTTTCGTCACATCATTTTGGATTTGCTCAACGCTACGTGCTGTCCAAGAGATTTCTTGAGCTTTAGCTCCTAATGCGGGAGCAAGAGACAGGGCTACTGTTGAGGCTAAAATAATTCTTTTCTTCATTCGTTCATATTCCTTTCAAATGAGTACCTGTCTATCATAACACAAAAAAAGCAGAAAAAAAGCCCTCTCGGGCCTATTTAACAGAACTGTCTATTCCTTGTAACAAACTCGATTACTTGAAATAGTTTGTTAGGTTTCTGTCACAAAACTGACACAATCTTCTCGTCACTTATCCTCAAAAATATAAGGAATATCTGCTAACTCTTGAATCCTGTGATTCCCTTCATAAGAAGACTCTAAAAAGTTGATGCTTTGAATGCCGCTATTCTGGGCAAATTCCACATCCAAAGTCCGGTCCCCTATATAGTAGGTGTTCTCAGAATCCAACTCATACTTATCTAGCAGATAGGTCGCCGCTTGTGGACTGGGCTTGCGCGCAAACCACTCTGACTGGTTAAAATCTCTGTAAAATAGAACTCCAACCCCAAGTCTCTTAAAATAGTAAGCGCATTGTCTCCCTTATGAGTATAGACAAACTGCTGAATCCCTGCTTGGTCTGCCCAAGCTAGCACTTCACGCGCACCTGGCATCAAAACTACCTGAGGATTCTTCTCAGCCAGACTCTGGGCACGTACCTGATTGAGCACTTCCGCATCCAGGTTTCTCTCTTCTGCCACCTGCTCCAGCAAATCCTGCACAGAATACCTGAGGATAAACTCTCTCACTTTCTCCTTATCATAAGGAATAGAAAACTGACCAAAGGTCTCCTCAATCCCTGACAAAATCGCTTCGTAAGAGTCCAATAAAGTCCCGTCTAAATCCCAAATAAAGGCTATTTTTTGCATCTCCTATCCTTTCAAGCTCATATAACGCTGGTAACGGTAACGTAGAAATAACCAACGAAAAACATTATCCAAGAGAGTCCCTGCCCAAATACCAGGCAAGCCCCAACCAAGAACAATACCCATCAGATAAGCTGTCCCTATACGGATACACCACATCCCAATACTTGTCGCATAAAAGGGGAGGCGAGCATTTCCCAATCCCTGCCAAACTGCCGTATAAATAACTGTCCCTGTCGCCATGGGAGTTCCTAGTAGAGAGAACAGTGCCACCAAAACGCTCGCTTCAACTGCTACAGGATCCGTCGTATAGAGATGAGTCAATGGTGTCCCCAAGGCATAGATACTGAGAGTTAAGGGCAACATGAGAAGCAGAGAAAGCCAAAAGGTTTGCTTGCTTACCTCGTCTACTCTTTCCCAGTTATCCTCTCCAACTGCTCGAGCCACCTGCATGACCGTTGCCGTAGCGACGCCAAAGGCAGGCATATAGTTAAACTGGGTCAAGACTTCTCCGACTGCATTTCCCGCTACTGCCTCCGTCCCAAAAGAAACAACCAAGGCAATGATCACTACATCTCCAGCCCGCATCATGAGACGTTCTCCTGCCGCTGGCAAAGCCAAAGTCAATAGTTCCTTATCTAAACCAAAAGTCGGTTTCTCAAAAGGCAGCTTTAATTGCGACCACAAAATCACAAGACCGACTAAGCGAGACAAGATAGTCCCCCAAGCAACACCTGCTATCCCCATATCAAGGACAAAAATAGCTAGACTTGAAAAAAGAATATTCAAGGCATTGGATAAAAGACTAACATAGAGGGGTAGACGCGGATTATGCGTTGCACGAATCAAGGCACCTAGACTCGTCATCAAGCCCAAGAGAACAATCGATCCACCCACCAAAGATAGGTAAAGTCCACCACTCTCAGCCACCTCCTGCTCAGTTCCCAAAAATCCTATCATCTCTTGCCCAGCAAAGATGGATAAAGCGCCTAAAAGTGCACTCAGCAATAGAGTTATCTTGAGAGCCTCTGTCACGTGATAAGCCAACTTGGACTGATCTTTCTGCCCCAAACTTTTTGAAATAACACTGGAGATAGCAGCTCCCAGAGCGATAAAAATCGCCTGGTAAATCGTGATAATATTGCCAGCCACTGAAACACCTGAAATAGCTATCAAGCCCAAGTGAGCGACCAAGTAACTGTCCACCATCCCCATGAGCATCTGCAAAAAGTTTTCACCCATAGCTGGCAATGCAATATTAAGAATGTCTTTATTTTTCTTAAACAATCCTTCCTCCTGATGAAAAGAAACTCAGTTGGTTTCCCAACCGAGTTTACTCCCTCTGTCTTAAAGTCCTAGATAAGCCTCAACCGCTGCTTGCATGTCAGCAGCTGCCACTGTTGTTTTATGACGAACTGGAGCTGTTTCAAGGCCATCAACCGCTGGTGGCACTGCCACTCCTGAAATGTCATGTAATTGAGCCAAGGCTTCAAAGTCAGTCAAGCCTGCTTTTCCTGTTACAGCTTCTACTGCAACCACTGGGAACTTGTATGGACTAGCTGTTGAAGCAATCACTGTCTTGGTCGCATCGCCAGTAGCCGCTTGGTATTTTCTATAAACAGCTGAGGCAACCGCCGTATGTGGGATCCTCGATATAAGCATCTGTTTGATAAACACGTTTAATTTCTGCCGCAGTTTCTTCCTCAGTCGCATATTCAGCTGCAAAGAGTTCCAGAATCGCTGCATCAAAGTCTGTCAATTCATATTGTCCTTGTGTACTCAAAGCATTCATGAGTTCAGCTGTCTTAACCGCATCATTCCCCAAAAGATGGAAAATCAAACGCTCCAAGTTTGAAGATACTAAGATATCCATAGATGGGCTAGTCGTTACTTTAAACTCACGTTTCTTATCGTAAACACGTGTTTTAAAGAAGTCAGTTAAAACATTATTGTCATTCGAAGCACAGATTAATTTGCCAACTGGCAGACCAATTTGTTTCGCATAAAAGGCAGCCAAGATATTACCGAAGTTTCCAGTTGGTACTGTGAAGTTGACTTTTTCACCAGCTACAATCTCACCAGTCTTAACCAACTGAGCGTAGGCATAGACATAATAAATAACCTGTGGAACCAAGCGACCAATATTCATAGAGTTAGCTGATGAAAATTGCAGTTTATTGGCAGCCAACTTTTCACGAAGAGCTACATCGTTAAACATATGTTTCACATTTGTTTGCGCATCATCAAAGTTTCCATCAATAGCGATAACATGAGTATTGTCGCCAGTCTGAGTAGTCATTTGCAACTCTTGTACCTTGCTGACACCGTCTTTTGGATAAAAAACGATAATCTCAGTACCAGGCACATCGGCAAATCCTGCCATAGCAGCTTTTCCAGTATCACCAGATGTCGCTGTCAAAATGACAATCTTGTTCTCTAAACCATGCTTTTTAGCGGCTGTCGTCATAAAGTATGGCAAGATAGACAAGGCCATATCCTTAAAGGCAATTGTTGAACCATGGAACAATTCCAAGTTGTATTGCCCATCCAGTTTCACCAATGGCGCAATAGCTGGAGTATCAAACTTGCTATCGTAGGCATTGTTGATACAGTAGTCCAACTCCTCAGCCGTAAAGTCATCTAAAAAGGCTGATAAAACTAATTTGGCCACTTCTTGGTAAGAAGCATCTTTTAATGTTTCAAAGTCCAAATCCACCTTTGGATAAGTAAGTGGTGTAAACAGACCACCATCCGTCGCCAAACCTTGCAAAATAGCTTGGCTGGCAGTTACTGTATTATTGGCATCACGCGTTGATTGATAAACTAATGTCATGAATCTCTATCCTTTATCTATAGTCTCTTCCATTATATCATGATTTTTCAGAAAATTCTCCCTTTATAAGAGAAATTATAATCCCAATTCTTTCTTCAAAGGCTCTAAATAAACCATTTCTTGCTTGCCTCTCTTCTCCAGACCTTCCTCAGCTAGGGTGAGTAAATCTTTAGAAAACTCGAGAACCGCAGCTTCTTCTTCATCTGTGAGTTGTTTTTTAGAAAATTGTCGTCTTAAAAGCTTATAATCACGACCAGCTGTGGTAAAAAATGGAGCAGTTCGCAAGTAAGCTTCAAGCTTGTCTAAATGAACCAACAAGCCCAAGTGAAAAGCAGCAGAAGCAAAGGTCCTATCAAGCGGCTGAGTACACACACTACGAAACTCAACTGTTCCTCGAGTCGTTAAGTCTTGGTACTGGTAACTACGATGAGTTTGGAAATCCTCCTCCTGAGGATGAATTAACACCTCATCCTTATTAAGGGTAAATGCTTGGATTTCAGGTGTAGCCAAATAGTCCCTAGCCTGAATAGGATAAAAATAATAGGTCTGGCCATCACGCTCCGCAGTAAAGATTGCAGAATAATCTAGATAATCAAAAAAATCATTCTCGTCTTTAAAGAGTCTGGCATTGACACCTACATTTTCAGGATAAATCCCGTGCATAGACTCTTCCCAAAAAATATCTCTCGAAATTTTAGGTATCCCAATCTGCCCCTGAAAACTCAGAATTTGGCAAACAAATAAGCTTTGAGCAGCTTCAATTTGAGTAAAAGCATTGATAACACGCAGATAGTTGGACTTTGAAACATCTAGTTGAACTTGACTTCCACAGATAAAAGCACCATATTGTGGATAATCGTGTAAATCCACATTAGTCTTACTTCTACTTAAGTTCAAATAAGCCATCAACATCTGATAACGTGCATAAGCAACCGGTTGATTTTCATTCTTCTCCCAGTATGGATGTATTCCAGAACCAATAATGGCATGATTTGCTTCACCCAATTTTTTCTGAATCAAATCCATGTAGCCTCTAAAATGCTCTTCAACCTCTTGGATGGATTTAGCCCTACCAAAAGCAAACTCGATAGTTGTATAAGAGACTTCGAACAAGATAGTATCCTGACTTACGGGATCTAGCAACTGAATTGGATTTCCAAACTCATCTACTTTTTCGATAGTAAAACCCAGAACTGATGGTAAATATCGAAAGAGATCCTTAACAACTTCACTATCTGTAGCTTTACCCTCTAAATTTACAATAGGATACTCCAGCTCAACCCCAACAAATAAATCTGGGGTCTCTTTTATATTTTCTAAGTAGCGCTTCTTAAGCAAGTCAACCGAACGAGACATCAAACACCAACACTTTCATAATCAAAATAAAATGTGAATAAGTAATATTATACCAAAAATGTGGCAGGTTTCTAGTCAAAATATTCTTTGCCTTCCTATTTCTATTCTTTTTATAGCTGAAAACTTATTTTCGATGGGGGAGCATCGAAAAAATTAACGAATAAAAGAAAACTCTGACCAATTAAGATAATCGGTCAGAATCTCTTTTTAAAATCCGTTATTATCGCTAAGCTCTTTGAACCAGTGGCCTGATTTCTTCAGGCGGCGTTCCTGCGTTTCCAGGTCAAGCTCAACCAGACCATAGCGGTTTTTATAGCTGTTGAGCCATGACCAGCAGTCGATAAAGGTCCAGATTAAGTAACCTTTACAGTTAGCACCGTCTTCAATGGCACGATGGAGTTCACGCAGATGCCCTTTGACAAATTCAATACGATAGTCGTCTTGAATCATGCCATTCTCACGGAATTTATCTTCACCTTCAACACCCATGCCATTCTCTGTCAGCATCCACTCGATATTGCCATAGTTTTCCTTGATGTTTTGGGCGATATGGTAAATCCCTTGCTCATAAATCTCCCAGCCACGGTGAGGATTGATTTTACGGCCCGGCATGACGTAAGGCTCATAGAAATGCTCTGGCAAAAGCGGGCTATCAGGATGTTTAGTAAATCGTGGCGCCATGACGCGCAGAGGCTGGTAGTAGTTGACTCCAAGAAAGTCCACTGTATGTTGACGAATGACTTCCAACTCCTCTGCTGTGTAGGCTGGCAGCAAATCATGCTCAGTCATAATTTCCACCAACTCTTCTGGATAAGCTCCCAAGACAGATGGATCTAAGAAAGATTGAGCTTGAAAGAGATCCGCAATGCGAGCAGCTTTGACATCAGCAGGATGCTGGCTACGTGGATAGGCTGGTGTCAAGTTGAGGACAATCCCAATCTTGGAATCAGGCAAAATCTCATGACACGCCTTGACTGCAAGACTGCTAGCCAGTTGAGTGTTATAAGCTACCTGAACCGCCGCTTTGGCATCTACCTTATGAGGATAATGGGCATCATAGAAATAACCAAACTCAACAGGAACGATGGGCTCATTAAAGGTAATCCATTGGTCCACCAAGTCACCATAAGTCTCAAAACAGAAACGAGCATAGTCTTCGTATGCCTTGATGGTTGCCTTATTTTCCCAACCATCGCCGTCTTCTTGAAGGGCAAAAGGAAGGTCAAAGTGGTAGAGATTGACTAAAAGATGAATGCCCTTGGCCTTAATAGCTTCAAATACCTGACGGTAGAAAGCCACACCTTGAGGATTGACTTCTCCACGACCTTGCGGGAAAATACGAGACCACTGAATAGAAGTGCGAAAGGCTGTATGACCTGTTTCTACCAGTAGTTCAATATCCTTTTCCCAGTTTTCGTAAAAAGTCGATGTTTTGTCAGGTCCAATTCCATTGTAGTAGCGATTGGGCTCTACCTGAAACCAATAATCCCAGAGATTGTCTCCCTTGCCGTCACCAGGCACACGACCTTCAGTCTGTGGTCCAGAAGTGGAGGAACCCCAGACAAAATCCTTTGGAAATTTTAGCATTGTTATACCTCTTAACTTGATGATGTATTTATTCACTCTCATTATATAGAAAAAACAAGGTAAAAACTAGTTACATTTTTGCCTTGTTTTTCTTCTGATTATAGTTTTTATTTCTTGCTGAGGATTTCAAGGGTTTCGAGCAAGTTGTCTGCGTGAACCTCGATCGTATCACCAGTCGCCTTGATCTTAACTTCTACAATACCATCAGCTGCTTTCTTCCCAACAGTGATACGGATTGGAAGACCGATCAAGTCGCTATCGCTGAATTTAACCCCGACACGTTCGTTACGGTCATCTGTCAAGACTTCGTAACCAGCTCCCATCAAGCTTGCTTCAAGCCTTTCTGTCAAGGCCTGCGCTTCTTCATCCTTGACATTGACAGTGATTAAGTGCACATCAAATGGTGCCAATTCTTTAGGGAAGTTAACTCCCCAAGCGTAACGGTATTCGCCCTTAGGCGTTTTGTTGACAAAGAGACGAGCGTGTTGCTCCATCACTGCTGAGAGAAGACGGCTGACACCGATACCGTAGCAGCCCATAATAATTGGCACAGCGCGACCATTTTCATCCAAGACATCCGCACCCATACTTGCTGAGTAGCGGGTGCCGAGTTTGAAGATGTGACCAATCTCGATACCACGGGCAAAGTTAAGGACACCTTGTCCGTCTGGAGAGATTTCACCCTCACGCACTTCGCGGATATCCACATACTCAGCAGTAAAGTCACGACCTGGGTTTACACCAGTCAAATGGTAGCCATCTTCGTTGGCACCCACAACTGCATTGCGAACATCTTGCACCTTACGGTCAGCGATGATTTTGACATTTTCTGGCAAATCAACTGGTCCAAGTGAACCAAAACCTGCTGGGACGACACTTGCGACTTCTTCCTCGCTCGCAACATCAAAGAAATCTGCACCCAAGTGGTTCTTCAACTTGACTTCATTGAGTTGGTCATTTCCAACTAGAAGGGCTGCAACCAGCTCACCATCTGCCATGTAGAAAAGGGTTTTGATGGTTTGTTCTTCTGGAACGTTAAGGAAGGCTGCGACTTCATCGATGGATTTAACACCTGGAGTTTCCACTCGAGTCACTTCTTCTTCCGAAACGACACGGTTGCTTGGTTTGTACTCGTTTGTTGCCATTTCTAAGTTAGCTGCATAGCTAGACTCACTTGAGTAGGCGATGGTATCCTCACCAGAAACCATCCATTTGAGCAATTCTTCCTTGATTTCTTCTTGCACCTCTGCAGGAATTTCATCAAATGAGGCAACTGACTTGTCCAAGACGACCCATCGGTCAAGGTCTGTACGAGCTGGTGTGATAGCCATAAATTCTTGGCTATCCTTACCACCCATAGCCCCGCCGTCACCGATGATAGCCTTAAAGTCCAAGCCACTGCGAGTGAAGATGCGTTCATAAGCAGCCTTGTACTCATCATAGGTCACATCCAAGCTGTCATAGTTGGCATGGAAACTGTAACCGTCTTTCATGATGAATTCACGCGTACGGAGAAGGCCGTTACGTGGACGTTTTTCATCACGGTACTTAGGCTGGATTTGGTAGAGATTAAGCGGTAATTGCTTATAAGACTTAACAGAGTCACGAACAATGGCTGTAAATGTCTCTTCGTGTGTCGGACCTAGGATAAAGTCTGATTTTTCACGGTTTTTCAGTTTATAAAGGTCTTCACCATAGGTTTCATAACGGCCTGATTCACGCCAAAGATCGGCACTGAGAAGGGCAGGCGCCAACATTTCCACCGCACCAATCTTGTCAAACTCTTGGCGCATGATGTTCTTAGCCTTTTCAATCACACGGTTAGCAAGTGGGAGGTAAGAATACACTCCCGCAGAAACTTGACGAACATAACCAGCACGCAACATAAGGGCGTGGCTGATAACTTGAGCATCGCTTGGCATTTCACGAAGCGTAGGGATTAGCATTTTACTTTGTTTCATAATATTCCTCGATTATCTAAAAGAAGAGTCGCATAATGTCATTCCAGGTCACAGCTAGCATCAAGACAACCATGATAACTACACCAGCCATGGTGACATAGGTTTCAATTTCTTGTTTAAGGGGTTTACGGCGGATAGCCTCTAGGATATTGAGCACAATCTTTCCACCATCCAAAGCCGGGATAGGAATCAAATTAAAAATCCCGATATTGATGGAAATCATGGCTAGGAAGTAGAGGACATTCTCAATTCCATTTTTAGCAGCATCGCTACTTGCCTTAAAAATAGCAACGGGACCACCGAGTTTGTTCAAATCTGGATGGAAAATCAAGTTTTTCAGAGCCGAAAGGATGCGAAGTCCTGAGTCAGCAGCAGTTGTAAATCCACCAACAAACATGGATAGAAAGTCTGACTTGACCACCGGTTGAACTCCAAGAATATAACGTCCTTGATTTTCTTCTGGAGTCACAGTGACTTGTTTTTCGCTACCATTTTCAGAAATAATCACATCTAAGATCGGAGCAGTCTTATCCTTAGTATCTGCTTCCACAGCTTGGGTCAAGTCTTGCCAATTCTTAACTTCATGCGAGCCGATCTTGGTGATTTGAGCAGTCTCAGCTACTCCCACCTTAGCCAAAGCTCCCTCTGGCATGACATGAAAGAGATTGGTCTGCGTATCTCTAACACCACCCTGCAAAAAGATCAGTATCCAAAAAACAACAACACCTAAGATAAAGTTATTCATGGGACCTGCAAAGTTGGTGATGAGCTTGCCCCAGATAGAAGCATTTTGGTACTGTACATCCAGAGGAGCGATACGCACTTCGGTTCCATCTGCCTCAACAACTGTTGCATCGTGATCCACTGCAAAGATCTTTTCTTCTTCCAAGACCAAGCCTTTAATGAAGAGCTTGTCCTCAAAGTCAAACTGGGTTACCTGCATAGGGAGAGCTGTTTGATCCAGTTTCTTCCCTGAGAGGTTGATTCGTTTGACCTTCCCATCCTCTGCAAGTGTTAAACTGACTGGGGTTCCTGTCTTGATCTCCGTCGCATCATCACCCCAACCAGCCATACGAACATAGCCTCCTAAAGGAAGAATCCGAATGGTATAAGCAGTGCCGTCCTTACCGATATGGGCAAAAATCTTGGGGCCCATACCAATAGCAAATTCACGGACTAAAATGCCTGATTTCTTGGCAAAATAAAAATGTCCAAACTCATGCACCACCACGATAATCCCAAAAACTAGGATAAAGGTTAGCAATCCAATCATTCAATATTCCTTTCTTTAGAAGAGGCCAAACAAGTGCATCATTGGAAACACAATCAACATGCTGTCAAAGCGATCCAATACACCACCATGCCCCGGGATAAATTTCCCAGAATCCTTGACACCAAAATGGCGTTTCATAGCACTCTCAATCAAGTCACCAAACTGACCTGCCACACTGAAGAAGATGGCAAAGAGGCTCATTCTATAAATTCCATAAGGGAGAGCAACTGTACTGTCTACCAGCATGAAGATTGCTGTTACTAGTACCGCACCTAGAATACCACCGATAAAGCCCTCAATACTCTTATTGGGAGAGACTCTCGGAGCCAACTTATGCTTGCCAAAATTCATCCCTATCAGGTAAGCTGCGCTATCTGTTGCCCAGACGATAAAGAGGGCCAGAAGCACCTTGTCAAAACCTGCTACCCGAGCATCTAGTAAGGCGTTAAAGCCAAAACCAATATAAAAACTCATCGCAATCGGGAAAACGGCGTCTTCAATGGTATAGCTTTTACTGAAAACGGTGGTTCCTAGCATAATCGTAATTAAAACGCTATAGGCAACCACATTCCCATCAACTGGCAAAAAAGTTAGGTAATTTTCTAAGGGGATTGTGAGAGCAAAGGTCGCAAAGAGAGTCAAGGTGCCCTCGATGGTCATGGTCTTTAGCCCCTTCATGTGCAAGAGTTCATGGACAGCCAGCATCGCTAACAAACCAATGCCTATCTGCAACAAGAGCCCTCCCACAAATAAGACTGGAAGGAAAATAGCAAGGGCCAATACTGCAAACAATGTTCTCTTTTGTAAATCCTTGGTCATATCTTCTCCTAAACTCCTCCAAATCGGCGATTGCGATGGTTAAAGGCAGCAATAGCTTCCTGCAGGGCAACTTCATCAAAATCGGGCCACAAGGTATCCGTAAAGTAAAGCTCACTATAGGCTGCTTGCCATGGCAAGAAATTACTCAAACGCAACTCACCACTCGTACGGATAATCAAATCAGGATCTCGCAAATCCTTTGGCAGGCGTTGTGTGAAAAGATAATCCCCTATCATATCTTCTGTAATATCACCAGGATTGATTTTGGCATCTAGAACTTCCTGAGCCAAGCTCTTAAGAGCCTGCGTAATTTCAGCACGACCACCATAGTTAAGCGCAAAATTGAGAATCAATCCTGTATTGTTCTTGGTCAATTCCTCTGCTTTTTTCAAAGCTTCAAAGGTCGGCTTAGGTAGGCGATCTGTCTCCCCAATCATCTGAATCTTAACGTTATTTGCATGTAATTCCGGGACGTAGTTATCATAAAACTCGACTGGTAAGTTCATGATAAACTTGACTTCTTGATCTGGGCGCGTCCAGTTTTCCGTTGAAAAGGCATAAACCGTGATGACCTTGACTCCCATCTTGTTAGCTGCCTTGGTCACCTTTTGGAGGGCTTCCATCCCTGCCTTATGGCCAAAAACCCGTGGTTGCATCCGTTTTTTAGCCCAGCGGCCATTCCCATCCATGATGATGCCAATATGAGCAGGAACCTGTGTTGGAACCTCAACTTCTACAGCTTTATCTTTCTTAAAAAATCCAAACATGATCTTATTCCTATTCAAAAATCTATCGTTTCATTATACCATATTTCCCTCTATTCTTCTATTGCTAAGTTACTGCCCCTACTTGCAGACAAACAAAAAATAAGCCGCCTGATTGGGCGACTTTATTTTATAGGGAGATTATTATGAAAAAGTTTTAGGAGTTTAAGTTAAGTTTCTCTTAACTTATGAGTTCAGTATACAGCTCCTAGCTTAAATTTTTCTTAAGTTTTTCGAGAAAGTCAGATTTTTCCATTTTTCTTGCCAATTTTTCTTGGACAAGCGTTCTTGATAGAGTTTCATTCGGTCTTCATTCTCTAGGAAATGAGGAGTCGGGGAAACCTGAAACTTTAAAATATCCTCTAAACCATAGGGCGCAAAGAGCTCTAAAGTGGAATCTTCATTTAAGCGAAGGCCTACCGCCGTGCAACGTTCCGGATACTTACTCATAGCATCACGAGAACTTGTGTAGGGAGCGGTGTGGGGACTGTGCAGATGCATATAGACCTGATTTTTCAACTCCCACTGATACTGGGGGAAATCCTCTTTCAGCTTACTTTCTATAGCCAGCGTTTCTTCATAACTCACATCCGGATCAAAGAAAATCACATCCACATCTGTTTCACTGTCAAAAGGCGATTTATCTGACAAGAGATTCCAGATAAAATTTCGAACCGAACCTGCCGCCAACCAAGAGTCTTTCAGACCAAGGTTACGGATGATGGTCAGAATAGCCATCATATCAGGATTTTCTCTAACACTATCTAGGATTTCTTGCTCATTTTTCATTGTATTCATAACCTAAATGCTCATATGCCTTGGCTGTCGCCACCCGTCCAGATCGTGTCCGCATGATAAAGCCTTTCTGGATGAGGTAGGGTTCGTACATATCTTCCACCGTCTCACGTTCCTCGGCAATATTAACAGAAAGAGTTCCTAGACCGACAGGACCACCTCCATACATCTCAATCATGGTACGAAGGATTTTCTGGTCCACATAGTCTAAGCCTTCGTGGTCTACATCCAGCATGGTCAAGGCCTTATCAGTAATGACATCATCGATTAAGCCATCCCCCATAATCTGGGCAAAATCGCGCACGCGCTTGAGGAGACGATTGGCGATACGGGGAGTTCCTCGACTGCGTAAGGCCAGCTCAGCAGCTGCCTCATGGGTAATTTCCATCTCAAATATCTGCCGTCCGCTCAACAATCTCTGTCAAGTCAGCGTGGGCATAGTATTCCATATGACCTGTAATCCCAAAACGTGCCCGCAGTGGATTTGAGAGCATCCCAGCTCGTGTCGTCGCACCAATCAAGGTAAAAGGTGGTAAGTCCAAGTGAACACTGCGACTGCCTTCACCCGCCCCAATCATGATATCAATGTAGAAGTCCTCCATTGCACTATAAAGCACCTCTTCCACCGACATGGGCAAACGATGAATCTCGTCAATAAAGAGGACATCTCCAGGCTCCAAGTCATTCAAAATCGCTACCAGATCACCCGCTTTTTCGATAACAGGACCAGACGTTTGCTTGAGATTGACTCCCAGTTCATTGGCAATGACAAAAGCCATGGTTGTTTTCCCAAGTCCTGGAGGGCCAAACAAAAGAACATGGTCCAGCGCCTCATCCCGCATTTTGGCAGCCTCGATAAATATTTGCAACTGATCCTTGACCTTGTCCTGACCGATATATTCACGTAAATACTGGGGACGTAGGGTACGTTCTACCAACTCCTCATCACCCATGATTTCATTATCTAAAATTCTACTCATATTCCTATTATAGCAAAAATCCAGCCTACAAACAAAAACTCCACCTGATTGGGTGGAGTTAAGGGAGATTATTATGAAAAAAGAAAAGTTTAGGATTTTCATTAAATAAAGTTAGGAGGTCATTATTTAATGATTATAGTATACAAGATGAATCTTAAAAGCTAACTTAACTTTTTCTCTGATTTATCATTTTTTTTAAAAATTTTCCCCAAATGAAATTTCCTTTCTCAAACAACAAAAAAAGCCACCTGATTGGGTGGCTTCTTTAGGAGATTATGATGAAAAAGAAAAGTTTGGGATTTCATTAAATAAAGTTAGGAGGTCTTTATCTAATAACTATATAATACACGAGGAGACTTAAACTTTACTTAAGAAAAAGTAATTATTTTATTTTTTTCGTTCTACCCAAATCATTCCTGTGCAATCATAAGTAGATAAGGTTTCAAAGCCCAAGGAACGATAAAATTCCAAATTTTTCTCTGTTTGGTCGGTCGCTAGTTGAACTCGATAAGCATCTTTGAAATCCCTTAAAGCCTCTTTCATCAAGGCGCTTCCAATTCCTTGGCGCTGATAGCTCGGCAAAACAATTAAATCCTGGACAAAAACCGATGAAAAACCATCTCCGACCAAACGAACCAAGCCAACTATTGCCTCACCATCAAGTGCCAGGTAAATCGCTAATGAGTGAGACAAGGACTTCTCCAGCATCTGGGGTTGATGTGTATAATTTGTCCAACCGACTGCCTGATAGAGATGCAAAACATTCTCTAACTTGACAACTTCTTGCTTTCTAACGCTAATCATGTCACCACCTCTTAGAGTTCTCTCAAGCTCTTATACTGCCGTCCATTCTTGTCAAAATTTTCAGGAGTCAACCATGCCTCCAAACGATCTTTGACTTGAGGCCAGTCCTTATCAATCATAGACAACCAATCCGTATCTCTAGTACGCCCCTTATAAACGACAGCCTGACGGAAGGTTCCTTCATAGACAAAGCCTAAACGTTCTGCTGCTCGTCTTGATGGAAGATTTAGAGCATCGCATTTCCACTCATAGCGTCTATAATTAAGCTCCTCAAAAACATAGCGAGCTAGTAAATAATGGGCTTCTGTCCCTATCCTCGTACCCTTAAGTGCTGGTGAAAAGGTGACAGCACCCACTTCTATTACTCGGTTATTCTGATCAATTCGCATCAGAGAAAAGGTTCCCAAGGCCTTACCCGTCTCCTTATCCAAGATAGCATAGAAGAAACGATCCTTACGAGCCAACATCTGGTTTAAAAGGCTGACCAGTTCCTCCATATTTGCCACTGGCTCCTGAAAGAGGTAGGTCCACATCTCAGGAGGCGTATCAGGACCATAAACAGCTAGCAAATCCTCCGCATGCTTTTCCACTGAAAGAGCTTCTATCCGAGCGTAGCGCCCTTCTAAGAAATCAATGGAAGGCAGTTCTCCTGGTGTATAACCTTCCATTGACTCACCAATCATCTGACCATATTCATTTACTGGCATCGTCTTTCTCCTTGTTTTGCTTTTCAAACTTTATAGTTGCACATAGTATATCATACTTTCATAAGAAGATTCAAAAAATCCTCCAGATTCTACTCTGAAGGATTCCTATCTTATTTCACAACGATATTCACAAGCTTGTTAGGGACACTAATCACTTTCACGATTTCCTTGCCGTCAATCTCTGCTTTGACTTTTTCGTCAGCAAGAGCAATTTCTTGCAATTCTTCGCGTGATAGATCTTTAGCAACCATGAGTTTGGCACGGACTTTTCCTTTGATTTGGACGACGATTTCGATTTCGTCTTCAACCAATTTGCTTTCGTCCCAAGTCGGCCAAGCTACGTAAGAGATTGACTCACCTGTTGCTGCGACTGTTTGCCAGAGCTCTTCTGCCAAGTGAGGCGCAAATGGGGCAATCAATTGGATAAATCCTTTGGCATAGTCTACATAAAGCTTGTCTTCCTTGTTAGCAGCATTGACAAAGACCATAAGTTGGGCAATAGCTGTATTGAATTTCATGGACTCGATTTGCTCTGTTACAGACTTGACGGTCTCATTATAGACTTTGTCAAGAGCTCCGCTATTTCAGCAACGATTTCTTTGGCTGTCATTAAACGGTAAACACGGTCGAGGAATTTACGGCTTCCTTCCAAACCTTCTTCAGACCAAGCAATTGAAGCATCAAGTGGTCCCATGAACATTTCATAAACACGAAGGGTATCAGCACCGTATTGTTCCACTACGTCGTCTGGGTTAACCACGTTCTTGAGGGATTTAGACATTTTGGCTGGCGCTTGCTCCAACTCTTCTCCTGTTTCCACATGGAAGAAGGAACCATCACGTTTTTCAACCTTATCAGTTGCCACAAGAGCCCCGCGGTGGTCACGGTAGCTTGTTCCCAAAATCATTCCTTGGTTAAAGAGTTTTTGGAATGGTTCCTTAGTCGGAACAACACCGAGGTCATAGAGGAATTTATGCCAGAAACGAGCGTAAAGCAAGTGAAGCACAGCGTGTTCTGCACCACCCACATAGATATCGACTGGCAACCATTGTTTGAGGAGATCTTCATCCGCCAATTTCTGTGTTGTGTGGATCGATATAGCGGAGGTAATACCAGCTTGAACCTGCCCATTGTGGCATAGTGTTTGTTTCACGACGACCTTTGACACCATCTTCACGAGTCACTTCTAGCCAGTCTGTCAAGTTAGCCAATGGGCTTTCCCCAGTACCTGAAGGGCGGATATCCTTGGTTACAGGCAAAACAAGTGGCAACTCACTTTCTGGAACAGCTGTTGAAGTCCCATCTTCCCAATGAATGATTGGGATTGGCTCACCCCAGTAACGTTGACGGCTAAAGAGCCAGTCGCGGAGACGGTAGGTAACCTTCTCCTGACCACAACCTTTTTCTTCCAACCAAGCTACGATTTTAGCAATGGCCTCTTCTTTGTTCAGTCCATCTAGGAAATCAGAGTTGACGTGAAGACCGTCTTCTGTGTAAGCAGCCTCTTCAACGTTTCCACCTTCAAGTACTTCGACGATTGGAAGGTCAAATTGTTTGGCAAATTCCCAGTCACGTTGGTCATGGGCAGGCACAGCCATGACAGCACCTGTTCCATAACTAGCAAGAACATAGTCCGCGATCCAGATTGGAATTTCCTTTCCATTGACAGGATTGATGGCATAAGCACCAGTCCAAACCCCTGTTTTTTCCTTGGCAAGGTCGGTACGAGCCAAGTCAGACTTGAGACTAGCTTGGTGTTTGTAGTCAGCTACTGCCTCAGCTTGCTCTGGACTTGTGATGGCATCTACTAGTTCATGCTCAGGAGCCAAAACGGTGAAAGTCGCACCGAAAAGGGTGTCGGGACGAGTGGTAAAGACGGTAAATTCCTTGTCTGTTCCCTTAACTTTAAAAGTTACATTAGCACCAGTTGATTTACCAATCCAGTTGCGTTGCATGTCCTTGATAGACTCCGGCCAGTCCAACTCATCCAAGTCATTAAGCAAGCGCTCTGCATAGGCCGTGATTTTAAGCATCCATTGACGCATTGGTTTGCGAACAACTGGATATCCTCCACGCTCAGAAGTTCCGTCAGGAAGCACTTCTTCGTTGGCAATGGCCGTCCCCAATTCTTCCACCCAGTTTACTGGCACTTCAGCTTCATAGGCCAAGCCTTTTTCGTAGAGCTTAGTGAAGATCCATTGCGTCCACTTGTAGTAGTTTGGATCTGTTGTGTTGACTTCACGGTCCCAGTCATAAGAAAATCCAAGCGCATTGATTTGGCGTTTGAAGTTGGCAATGTTTTCCGCTGTGAATTCTGCTGGGTCATTCCCTGTATCCATAGCGTACTGCTCTGCAGGCAAACCAAAGGCATCCCAACCCATTGGGTGAAGAACATTGTAGCCTTGCGCACGTTTGTAACGGCTGAGAATATCCGTTGCTGTATAGCCTTCTGGGTGTCCTACGTGCAATCCAGCTCCTGAAGGATATGGGAACATATCGAGAGCATAAAACTTCGGTTTTGATGCATCTGTTCCTGTCTTAAATGTATGATGTTGAGCCCAATAGCCCTGCCACTTAGGCTCAATTTCCTTATGATTGTAAAAACTCATGCTATTTCTCCAATTTTATGATGTTACTATTATACCATTTTTGAGGGAATTTGAAAGACGAGAAAGAATCTTTTCCCCTCCTTATCAAGAAAGATTGGCTCTAAAAGCACTCTTACTTAGCTGAATAAAAAAATTAGCTCCTCTGAGGAGCTATCTTCTATCAATGCTTATTTTCTTCCATCTTCTCACGTCCCAGCTCCCGATAGCTACGATCGCCAACGACTTGGACCGTAAACTGACCGTTCTCATATTCAAGAATCGTCACGCTACCATTATCCAGACCATGCGGATGCATACCATTGATCAGATAAACAATGGTTCCAATCGTCATTCCATGGCTGACAACGAGGGCATTCCCCCCACCTTGTTCTTCCATTTCTTTGGCAATCGTTTCAAAACCTTCCTTGATTCGACCACTGAGTTTTTCCCAACCTTCTGCCCAGCCTGCAGTATCAACCTCAACTAGACCTTCTGCTAGCTCTGCATAGGACAACTGATGAACATGGTCTACATTGAAAATTCTCGGAATCAACCCCATAAAGAGGTCCCCATCATAGGCCCCATCAAAACTACCAAAACACCACTCACGGATTCGCTTGTCCATGCGGTAAGGGATTTTCCCCTGCAAGCCAAGTTCTTCTAGGATAATTCCCATAGTTTGAATGGTGCGCCCTGAATCACTGGAATAAGCGCGGTCAAACTGCAAACCAGACTCTCTCAAGCCAATTCCCAGTTCATGGATTCCCAACTCACCTTCTGCGGTTAGAGGCGTATCACTCCATCCTTGAGCACGTCCAATCGTGTTAAACATCGTTTTACCATGACGGATCAAGTACAATCTTACTTTAGACATTTTCTATCCTCCATTTTCTTCTATTATATCATGGAACAAAGAAATATTCGGCTTTCAACAGTAAAGTCCGCTCTCGTAATTTTCCCACAAGAAAAGCTACCCTAACGGTAGCTTTCCTAGGAGATTATTATGAAAAAGTTTAGGATTCTAATTAAATAAAGTTAGGAGATCTTTATTTAATGATTATAGTATACACAGTCATCCTTAAACTCAACTTAAATCCTCTCTCTTTTTTATTAATTTTTAAAACTATGGATTGGAGCTGGGATTTGCCCACCGCGAGAGATGAAATCGACAGACGAAGCTCCATTGACTTTCATAACTGGAGCTGTTCCTAGCAAGCCACCAAACTCAATCATATCGCCTTCTTTGCCCTTTGGAATGATACGGACGGCCGTTGTTTTCATGTTAATAACACCAATTGCCGCCTCATCCGCAATCATCGCAGCAATAGTCTCAGCAGGCGTATCCTCTGGAATGGCGATCATGTCCAAACCAACTGAACAGATAGCTGTCATAGCCTCTAGTTTCTCTAAATTCAGAGAACCATTTTGCACTGCTGCAATCATTCCCTCATCTTCAGAAACAGGGATAAAAGCCCCAGACAAGCCGCCAACCTGATTACAAGCCATGACACCACCTTTTTTAACTTGGTCATTGAGCAAGGCAAGCGCTGCTGTTGTTCCATGGGTTCCAACTGTTTCCAAGCCCATCTCCTCGAGAACTCGAGCCACAGAATCACCAACCGCAGGAGTAGGTGCCAAACTTAGGTCGACAATTCCAAAGTCAACACCCAGTCTCTCGCTGGCCATCTGACCAACCAATTGACCGATACGAGTAATCTTAAAGGCCGTTTTCTTGACCGTCTCGGCTACTACATCAAAGCTCTGTCCACGAACCTTTTCCAAGGCACGCTTGACCACACCAGGACCCGAAACCCCGACATTGATGATAACATCTGCTTCACCGACACCATGGAAAGCCCCCGCCATAAAAGGATTGTCCTCAACAGCGTTCGCAAATACAACCAATTTGGCAGCTCCCATATCTGATAAGTTCGCAGTTTCCTTGATGATACGTCCCATATCTGCAACTGCAGTCATGTTGATTCCTGACTTGGTTGAGCCAATATTGACGGACGAACAGACCTTGTCTGTCTCAGCTAGAGCACGTGGGATAGAATTGATGAGAATCTCATCTCCTTTTTGGTAGCCTTTTTGTACCAAGGCCGAAAAACCACCAATAAAGTCAACACCAATCTCCTTGGCAGCCTTATCAAGTGCCTTTGCTAAAACGACATAGTCCGTCGCATCAGTCGCTGCTCCAATCAAGGAAATCGGAGTCACCGATACTCGTTTATTGACAATTGGAATCCCTAGTTCCGCAGCAATTTCATCTCCTACAGTCACTAGATTTGCAGCTTTAGTAGTAATTTTTTGATAAATCTTTTCAGCAGCAAGTTCAATGTCTGGATCAATACAGTCCAAAAGGGAAATCCCCATGGTGATGGTTCTGATATCGAAGTTCTGCTCCTCGATCATGGCGATGGTTTCAGTAACTTGTCTAATATCCATGATACCCTCCTAGATATTGTACATAGCATCAAAAATCGCTGCACTTTGAATATTGATTTTAACATTCAAGGTCTGGCCGAAAGCTTCAAACTCATTTCGCAGAGTTGTAAAATCCTGTTTTTCATCACTAGATACGACTGCCATCATGGTAAAATACTCATCCAGTACTGTTTGAGAAATATCATCAATATTCAAACCCAATTCTGCAATTTTAGTAGACACGCCAGCAACAATACCAGTCTTGTCCTTGCCAACCACTGTAATAATAGCCTTCATCTTTAGACCCCCATTCTTCGATTATTAGAAAATCTGAACATTTTTGACTTTCTTTTTCCTTAGTATAGCATATTTCCGTAAAAATTACTAAAAAAACGCCTGCTTACGAAGTTGTTCTTAAACAAAAAACAATTTCGTAAACAAGCGTCTACCCTATCAAATGATGATGAGTGTTCCCGCTAGGACCGAAGTCCCAGCGGTAGACCAGAGCTAGACTAAGAGCACAAGACTCCATCATCATAACACTCAACAAAATTGATGATTTTATACTAATTCGATGATTGCCATTGGCGCAGCATCACCACGACGTGGTTCAGTTTTAAGGATACGAGTGTATCCACCGTTACGTTCAGCATAACGAGGTGCGATTTCTGAGAACAATTTTTGAAGTGCTGTAGTAGAAGTGTACTTATCAGTTGCTTCATCATAGTTTTCAGATGCGATTTCATTACGTACGAAAGCAGCTGCTTGACGACGTGCATGCAAATCACCACGTTTACCTAGAGTAATCATTTTTTCAACAGTTTTACGGATTTCTTTAGCACGAGCTTCAGTTGTCACGATTGATTCGTTGATCAAAAGGTCAGTTGTCAAATCGCGAAGCATTGCTTTACGTTGTGAGCTAGTGCGTCCTAGTTTACGGTAAGCCATGTATTCCTCCTTTATTTATCTTTTAATCCAAGACCCAAATCAATGAGTTTGAGTTTCACTTCTTCCAAACTCTTGCGTCCAAGATTTCGTACTTTCATCATCTCTGCTTCAGATTTTTCTGTTAAATCATGCACAGTATTGATACCGGCACGTTTCAAACAGTTGTATGAACGCACAGACAAGTCCAGTTCCTCAATCGTACGATCCAAAATACGGTCGTCAGATTCAGTATCAGCTTCTTTCATCACTTCAGTTGACTTAGCAATCTCAGTAAGATTTGTAAACAAATCAAGATGTTCTGTCAAGATACGTGCTGAAAGCCCTAAAGCATCTTCTGGAATAATTGTTCCATTAGTCAAGATTTCAAGGGTTAATTTGTCAAAACCATCATTGCTACCTACACGAGCAGGTTCAACTTGATAGTTGACTTTTGTAACTGGTGTATAAATAGAATCTACAGCAAGTGTTCCAACTGGTGCATTATCTTTTTTATTTTCATCAGCAGGTACATATCCACGACCACTGTTAACAGTCATTGTCGCTTTTAGGGAAGACCCTTCACCGATTGTAAAGAGATAATGATCTGGATTTACAATTTCAATATCACTGTCAGTCAAAATATCTCCAGCTGTAATTTCAGCAGGACCTTCAACGTCAAGTTCAATGATTTTTTCGTCTTCAACGTATGATTTCACTGCAATCCCTTTAATGTTCAGAATGATTTGCATCACGTCTTCACGAACACCTGGAACTGTGTCAAACTCATGTAACACACCATCAATGTTGATAGATGTCACAGCTGCTCCTGGTAGAGAAGCTAGAAGTACACGACGAAGAGAGTTACCAAGAGTTGTACCGTAGCCACGTTCAAGTGGTTCGATTACAAACTTGCCATAATCTTTATTTTTCATCAATTTTTTTGTTATATTTGGTTTTTTTCAAACTCGATCATTTAGTTACTCCTCTTAAACGAAAAAGCAGTGTAATGCGATGATTATACACGGCGACGTTTTGGAGGACGAGCACCATTGTGTGGCACTGGAGTCACATCACGAATTGCTGTTACTTCAAGACCAGCGGCAGCAAGCGCACGAATAGCTGACTCACGACCAGAACCTGGACCTTTTACAGTAACTTCAACTGATTTAAGACCGTGTTCTTGTGCAGATTTAGCAGCAGCTTCAGAAGCCATTTGAGCAGCGAATGGTGTAGATTTACGAGAACCTTTGAAACCAAGAGCACCAGCTGATGACCAAGCAAATTGCATTACCATGCACATCAGTAATCATAACAATAGTGTTATTAAATGTAGCGTGAATATGAGCAATACCAGATTCGATATTCTTTTTCACACGACGTTTACGTGTTGGTTTAGCCAAGACTTTTTACCTCCTATATTATTTTTTTCTTACCAGCAATCGCAACAGCTTTTACCTTTACGAGTGCGAGCGTTGTTTTTTTAGTGTTTTGTCCACGGACAGGAAGTCCACGACGGTGACGAATACCACGGTATGAACCGATTTCCATCAAACGTTTGATGTTCAAGTTTACTTCACGACGAAGGTCACCTTCAACTTTGATTGCATCCACTTCACGACGGATAGCATCTTCTTGATCTGATGTAAGGTCACGTACACGAACATCTTCTGAGATTCCAGCAGCAGCCAAAAATTTTCTTAGATGTTGCAAGTCCGATACCATAAACGTAAGTCAATGAGATTACTACGCGTTTGTCATTTGGAATGTCAACTCCAGCAATACGAGCCATGTTTTCTCCTTTTCTATCTTATCCTTGACGTTGTTTGTGTTTTTGGATTTGCTGGGCAAATTACCATAACACGACCATTACGACGAATTACTTTACAGTATTCGCAAATTGGTTTGACCGATGGTCTTACTTTCATTTCTTATCCCTCCAAGTTTTTTTCGATTATTTAAAGCGGTAAGTGATACGTCCACGTGTCAAGTCATATGGACTCATTTCGACAGTAACACGATCTCCCGCTAAAAATACGAATATAGTTTTTTTACGAATTTTACCAGAAACTGTTGCTAAAATCTGATGTCCATTTTCAAGTTCAACCGTAAACATTGCGTTAGGCATTGTATCGACTACTTTGCCTTCAACTTCAATCACATCGTCTTTTGCCACGCAAAAGCACCTCCATAAATTTCGATTTGATGCCTCTAAACATAGAGACAACAATTATAAGTCAGACTATCTCAGTATAACATTTGTAGCGATTTTTTGCAAGTGTGAAAAACGCTTTATTTCAAATTTGTCAATACTTTTTCGATGTCCTTGAACACATCATTGATATCTTGATTTCCTTCGATATCGTGGACCAAACCTTTAGCACGGTAGTGTGCAATAATGGGTTCACCTTGGGCGATATTGACATCCAAACGACGCTTAACTGTCTCAGGTTTGTCATCTTCGCGTTGGTAGTAATCTTCTTCTTTGTAGTCAGCTGGTGGGTTAAAAACTTTATGGAAGGTTTCACCTGTTTTGCGGTGGATGATACGGCCACTCAAACGTTCCAAGAGAGAGCCTGGATTCACTTCGATGTTGATCACACCTTCCAGTTCGATACCAAGTTCAGCCAATGTTTTGTCCAAGGCATGCGCTTGTTCAATCGTACGTGGGTAACCATCCAACAAGAAACCTGTTTCCTTGATATCGTCCTGTGAAAGGCGTTCTTTAACAATTCCATTTGTAACTTCATCCGGAACTAACTCACCTTTGTCAATATACGACTTGGCAAGTACACCCATTTCAGTTTGATTAGCTATAGCAGCACGGAACATATCTCCAGTTGAAATGTGTGCCACGTGAAATTGTTCCACAATTTTAGCTGCTTGCGTTCCCTTACCTGCTCCAGGTAAGCCCATAATCAAAAGATTCATGATAGGATCTCCTTATTTTGTATTTAAATAGAAACTGAAATCTCTTTCAACCCCTATTTAAAAACAAAATAGAAGAGGGGAGATGAAAGTCTCTCTGATAGGTAGACCTTCATACTCCACTCTCTGAGCCACCTTGTTCTATATCAAACAAGATTTGCTTCTATTCTGTTGTATTCATGAAACCGACATATTTCCGTTTCAATAGATAGCCTTCCAACTGTTTAATTCCCTCAATACCTGTCGAAATAATGATCAAAAGACTAGTTCCCCCAAAAGCAACGGCTTCTGAAAGTCCAAAAACATCTTTTGCCACAATCGGCATGATGGAAATGACCCCTAGGAAAAGGGAGCCGACGGTTGCAAGGCGACGAAGAAGTTTTGACATAAACTCTTCAGTACCTTTACCTGGACGAACACCATGGATATAGGCTCCGCTCTTTTGTAAATTCTCTGCTGTTTTTTCAGGATTGATTTGTACAAATGTATAAAAGAAAGTAAAGAGAATAATCAAAAGAGCATAGGTAAATATACCACTAATGGTTGTTGTCGCAAGAAGCGACTGGGCTGTTCGTACCCAAGATGCATTGTAACCCATGGCACTTACAAATTGGAAGATGGCTGCTGGCGCAGCTGTAATCGAACTTGCAAAGATAACTGGGATAACACCCGCAGGATTGACCTTCAAAGGAAGATAAGAGCTTGATGGAGCACCTTGAGCAAGTTTTGTATATTGAATTGGAATTTTATATTCTGCTTGCTGTACATAAGTTGTAAAATAGATAATCAACAAAACAGCGACGACTAGGATAGCGACAAAGATTATAGACGAATTCAAACGACTGCTTGGAACGTTGACAAAATAGTCAACATAGATGCTATGAATCATCTCTGGGATTGAAGCCACAATCCCCGCAAAGATAATCATAGAAACTCCATTACCATATCCTTTATCAGTAATTTGTTCCCCTAGCCAAGTCACAATCATACTTCCAGCAGTAAGAATGATACCAATCGTAATAAAAACTTGTGGTGTAAGGTCAGTTGTCAATAATTTTGCACCCGAAAGAGTGTTAAAACCAGCTGTAATACCCACTGATTGCACAAAAGCAAGTACAAGCGCAATATAGCGAGTCGCTTGGTTTAATTTTCTCCGACCTACTTCCCCTTGTTTACCCCATTCTACAAACTTCGGTAAAATATCCATTTGTAGCAACTGGACAACGATAGAAGCAGTAATATACGGACTTACACCGAGTGCGAAAACGGAGAAGTTCTTCATGGCATTTCCTGAAACAAGGCTAAGCATGTTCAAGAAAGATAATCCACTCAGAGCTTCAAGACTTTTTGCATTCACACCTGGAACAGTAATGCTAGTCCCAACACGGAAAACAAGAATGATAAAAATTGTAAAGAGAATTTTTGATCGAACTTGTTTAACTTTGAGAGCCTCTTTTAATAATTTAAAAAACATAGGTCACCTCTCTTAGATGACTTCTACTGAACCACCTTTAGCAGTGATAGCTTCCTCAGCTGATTTAGAGAATTTAGCTGCTTTCACAGTCAATTTCTTAGTCAACTCACCGTTACCAAGAATTTTA
>BNJS01002789.1_pt1 | contig 30102 bp, 55 predicted proteins | sample 8540461 | NCBI WGS metagenome assembly BNJS01 (sample SAMD00202454, study PRJDB9452) | human saliva metagenome | isolation source: human saliva | place: Japan | reverse complement strand
AAGATCAGCGATATGATAACGCGTTACTGTTGTTGTTTGTTTTTCTTTTTGTGGTTTTTGTTCTTGGTATTTTTGTTGTCTGTGCGTGATAAATTTGTTTGTGTTTTTTTGTTTTTGAGGGCGCACGGTGGATGCCTGGGTATGCTAAGCCGATGAAGGACGTGATAGGCTGCGTTAAGCCTCGGGGAGTTGCCTGATGAGCGTTGATCCGAGGGTGTCCGAATGGGGAAACCCGGCCATGGTTAGTGTGGTCACCCGCCAGTGAATGAAATAGTTGGTTGGGGGTTACGCGGGGAAGTGAAACATCTTAGTACCCGTAGGAGGAGAAAAAACAAGAGTGATTCTGCTAGTAGTGGCGAGCGAACGTGGATGAGGCTAAAACCGTATGCGTGTGATACCGGGTAGGGGTTGCGTGTGCGGGGTTGCAGGGATATGACGGATCAGTTCTACCTTGGCTGGTGCTGTTGTTGGTGTGTGTTAGTGGAAGTGGTGTGGAATCGCCTGCCAGAGACGGTGAGAGTCCGGTACACGAAAAACATGCACCTACAGGGTTGTTGTGTTTCCCTGAGCAGCGGCGGGCTCGTGGAATCTGCTGTGAATCTGCCGGGACCACCCGGTAAGCCCAAATACTTAGCACTGACCGATAGTGAATGAAGCACCGTGAGGAATGGTGAAAAAGCACCCCGGGAGGGGAGTGAAAGAGTACCTGAAACCGTGTGCTGATAATCTGTCATAGCCCCCTTTGCGGGTGGGGTGGTGGCGTGCCTTTTGAAGAATGAGCCTGCGAGTCAGTGGCATGTTGCGTGGTTAACCATGAGGTGGGTAGCCGTAGCGAAAGCGAATCTCAATCTGAGGGTGTGTGTGGCATGTTCTGGACCCGAAGCGGGGTGATCTCACCCATGGCCAGTGTGTGAAGCAGAGGTAAGACTTTGTGGAGGCCGAACCCACTTAGGTTGAAAACTGAGGGATGAGTTGTGGGTAGGGTGAAAGGCCAATCAAACTCCGTGATAGCTGGTTCTCCCCGAAATGCATTTAGGTGCAGCGTCGCAATTGTGTGCTTTGTTGGAGGTAGAGCTACTGGTTGGTTGAGCGGGACGATAATCTCAGCAACATCAGCTAAACTCCGAATGCCAGCAATGTGTGTGCGGCAGTGAGACTGCGGGGGATAAGCCCGTTGGTCGAGAGGGAAACAGCCCAGATCGTCGGTTAAGGCCCCTAAGGGTGTGCTCAGTGGGGAAAGGATGTGGGATCGCGAAGACAGCCAGAGGTTGGCTTAGAAGCAGCCATCCTGAAAGAGTGCGTACAGCTCACTGGTCGAGTGGTTCTGCGCCGATAATGTAGGGGCTTAAGCACACCGCCGAAACCGCGGCAACACGTAAAGCGTGTTGGGTAGGGGAGCGTCGCATGTGTTGAAGCCAGCTGGTGATAGTTGGTGGAGTGTGTGCGATGAGAATGCAGGCATGAGTAACGAGTGATGTGGGAAACATATCCGCCGGATGACTAGGGTTCCTGGGTGAAGTTTATCTTCCCAGGGTGAGTCAGGGCTAAGGCGAGGCCGACAGGCGTAGTCGATGGATAACGGGTTGATATTCCCTGCACCCGTGTGCGTGCGACAAGTGATGAATCTTACGGTACTAACCGCCCGCTTGTTTTCACTGGTCTTTTTGGCTGGTGGTTTCAGGTGCGGGATCTTCGTGGGTAGTAGTCAAGCGATGGGGTGACGCAGAGTGGTAGCTAGGCTTCCTTTATTGGATTGGAGTGCAAGCGTGTGGCCTGTGGGGTTGGTAAATCCGCCCCGCATTATGGGTGAGGCGTGATGCGGACACCATTTGTGGTGGTAGTTAGTGTGCCTGTGCTGTCGAGAAAAAGCCTCAGCGAGTGCGTGCATGGCCCGTACCGGAAACCGACACAGGTGGTCAGGTAGAGAATACTAAGGCGTTCGGGTGAACTGTGGTTATGAACTCGGCAAAATGCCCCCTGCAACTTCGGGAGAAGGGGGACCATTACTAGTTGCTGACAGCATTTTTGGCTGGTGGTGGTCGCAGAGGAGAGAGGAAGCGACTGTTTATTAAAAACACAGGTCCGTGCGAAAACGTGGAAGTTGGAGGGTATACGGACCGACGCCTGCCCGGTGCTGGAAGGTTAAGAGGACCCGTGAGCACGCTTTTGTGTGTGCGAGGCGGAGAATTGAAGCCCCAGTAAACGGCGGTGGTAACTATAACCATCCTAAGGTAGCGAAATTCCTTGTCGGGTAAGTTCCGACCCTGCACGAATGGCGTAACGACTTCCCTGCTGTCTCAAACCACAGGCCCGGTGAAATTGCTGTACGAGTAAAGATGCTCGTTTCTGCGCGCAGGACGAAAAGACCCCGGGACCTTTTACTATAGCTTGGTATTGGGTGTTTGATCATGCTTGTGTAGGATAGGTGGGAGACTGTGAGACCATGACGCTAGTTGTGGTGGAGTCGGTAAGGAAATACCACTCTGGTGTGATTGGGTACCTGAACCTTGGCCCGTGATCCGGGTTGGGGACAGTGCCTGGTGGGTAGTTTAATCTGGGGCGGTTGCCTCCTAAAATGGTAACGGAGGCGCCCAAAGGTTTCTCAGTCTGGTTGGCAATCAGATGGTGAGTGTAAGTGTATAAGGGAGCTTGACTGTGACACTGACGGGTGGAGCAGGTGCGAAAGCAGGGACTAGTGATCCGGCATCTACGTGTGGTTGTGGTGTCGCTCAACGGATAAAAGGTACCCCGGGGATAACAGGCTGATCTTCCCCAAGAGTTCATATCGACGGGATGGTTTGGCACCTCGATGTCGGCTCGTCGCATCCTGGGGCTGGAGTAGGTCCCGGGTTGGGCTGTTCGCCCATTAAAGCGGGCACGCGAGCTGGGTTTAGAACGTCGAGACAGTTCGGTCTCTATCCGCCGCGCGCGTTGAAACTGGAAGAAGGCTGTCCCTAGTACGAGAGGACCGGGATGGACGTACCTCTGGTATGCCAGTTGTCACGCCAGTGGCATGGCTGGTTAGCTACGTGCGGGAGGGATAACCGCTGAAAGCATCTAAGCGGGAAGCCTGTTTTGAGATGAGGTTTCTGTTGAGGTTCCCTAGAGATGATGGGGTTGATAGGCCAGGGCTGTGAGCATGGTGACGTGTTGTAGGTGACTGGTACTAATACACCGACACAAAAAACACCTAGAGTGTGTGTGGGCAACAAAAAGAATGGTTGCTGGGAACAAGGTATATGCCGCAAAAAAGAAGAGTGAAGAGTATTGTTGTTGTGTTTGTGTTTGTTGTACAGTGTTTGACACAACACACTGGCCGTACCTCACAGGGTGTGGGGGTGGTTGTTTCATGGGTTTGTGTTGGTGGTTTTAGCGTCAAGGGTACGCCCGGTCCCGTTCCGATCCCGGTAGCTAAGTTTGACTGCGCTGATGGTACTGCAATCGTGGGGTTGTGGGAGAGTAAGACACCGCCAACACATATAACTTCATAAAGAAAAAATAGTATAAGGAAAGCGTGGTGTATTATTGTTATTTTCCAATAATGCACCACGCTTTTTCTATATCCCCAAAGGACAGCATGACTGACGATCATAAATCCCCCGGTTCTTCCCATCGGAAATCACAACGCAATAATAATCGCCGTCCAGATCGTTCCCGGGGACGTCGACACGCTAACCGGGCTGGGGCCAATAAAAAACAAAACGGGTTCCGCACTCAGCGCCCCAACTATCGAGAAGACCGCATGACGTCACGGCTCAATGAGCCAGATTTGCCCGATGATCTCGATATTCGGGACCTTGACCCACTGGTATTGCAGGATCTCCGAGTCCTATCGAAGGACAACGCTAACGCCGTCGCAAAGCATATCCTCATGGCTGCACTCTTAATGGAGGAAGACCCCAAACTAGCACTCAGTCATGCGCGAGCAGCCAAGGAACGGGCAGGGCGAGTATCAGTGGTGCGGGAAACCTGTGGGATTGCCGCCTATAAAGCCGGCGAATGGAAAGAAGCACTATCCGAATTGCGTGCCGCCCGGCGCATCAGTGGTGGTCCGGGGCTCATTGCCGTCATGGCTGACTGCGAACGTGGTCTCGGCCGACCCGAAAAAGCCATCGAACTTGCCACCGAAGCTGATTCAAAAAACCTCGACATGCCCATGCGCATCGAATTAGCCATCGTCACCGCCGGCGCCCACCAAGACATGGGGCAATTCGACGCCGCTGTCGTGACCTTGCAGGATATGAACCCCGACCCCAGTCGTATCGAACCTGCGTGGGCCCGGCTGTCTTACGCCTACGCCGATGCGCTTGCCGCTGCCGGGCAGATCGCGCAGGCCCGCACCTGGTTTACCCACGCCGCCGAGCAGGACGCGGAAGAATTCTTAGACGCACAAGAACGGCTAGCAGAGTTAGGTTAACCATGACCGAATCACTTCTCACCACATACGACAGTTTACTTTTCGACCTGGACGGCACAGTCTGGGAAGGCGGCCGCCTCCTGCCGCACGCCCAAAAATACTTAACCACCGTTTCCGTGCCCGTCATGTATATCACCAATAATGCTTCGCGGGGCCCGGAAGTGGTGGCAGAAAATGCTCACCAGTTGGGGGTTCCCACAGACGAGCGCCATGTGGTGACCTCGGCGCAGGCAGCCGTGGAGTTCGCCCAACAGCGCCTGCAACCCGGTGACCCCGTCTATGTGCTGGGCTCCGAATCGTTTAAAAACCTGGCCCGCCACGGCGGTTTCCGCGTCGTGAACTCTGCCGACGACAATCCCAAAGCCGTGCTCCACGGACATAATCCCGAAACCGGTTGGGCGGAACTTTCCGAAGCTGCACTCAGCATCCGTAACGGGGCCTACTATTTCGCGTCCAACCTAGACACCACACTCCCCATGGAACGAGGACTCATGGTGGGTAACGGTTCCATGGTGGCTGCGGTCACCACCGCCACCGGTGTTACCCCATTATCGGCAGGGAAACCCGAACCGGCAATGTTCCACTCCGCTGCCGCGAAAGTGCAATCCACTCGTCCCCTTGCCGTGGGCGACCGACTCAACACCGACATTGCCGGCGGCGTTGCTGCTAACATGGACACCTTCCACGTGCTCACTGGGGTCTCCCGTCATTGGGCGCTCGTCCACGCGGAACCAACCGAACGCCCCACCTATATCGCGGAAGACCTGCGGGGACTCGACCTGCCGGCAGCCGAACTCACCCCACATGCACAAGCCGGATTTACCGCCCAACGCGCCGACGATAACACAATTGTGCTCACCAGCGGCGATACTGCCGGTGGGGGTGCCGTGGAGGCGTTGCGTACCGTGTTGACTGTTGCCTGGGCTGATCCTTCCGTAGGGTTTACCGGTGAGATTGTACCTGCGGATGCCGGGGCGGAGCGAGCATTGGCGGGGTGGCAGTAGTTGTGGAGCCGGAGCAGGTGATTGAACGGCTTCATGCGGTGCTGGCACAATCGATGGACACGCTAGCGCAGGAGGCTGCGGTTTTGCACGAGGCGCATGAGATTTTGCATGAGGCGTTACAGTAATGTCGGATCGGAGGCGTCTTGACGCGGAGTTAGTGCGTCGGAAGATCGCGCGGTCCCGGGAGCAGGCCGTGGAGTTGATTCGGGGTGGACAGGTGTTGGTGCAGGGTATGCCCGCCATCAAACCCTGCCACTCAGGTGTCGTCCGTCCGGGGTGTCGATTCAGGTGTTGGGGGCGCGGTTGATGATTGGGCGTCATGCGGGTGCACATAAGTTATTGGGGGCGTTGGATGCGTTTGAGCCTGCGGGGGTTGAGCGTTGTGGGGAAGAAAGTACTGGATGCGGGGGCGTCTACCGGGGGTTCACTGACGTGTTGTTGCGTCAGGGGGCACGGGAGGTCGTTGCGGTTGATGTGAGTTATGGTCAGCTGGTGTGGCGGCTGCAGAATGACGATCGGGTTCGGGTGGTGGATCGAACAAATATTCGTTATGTGACGGCGGAGCAGTGTGGGGGGTTATGCGATGTGATGGTGGGGGACTTGTCGTTTATTTCATTGACGTTAGTGTTACCTGCGATTGTGTCGTGTGTGGTTGATGGTGGGGATGTGGTGCCCATGGTGAAGCCGCAGTTTGAGGTGGGCAAGGATCGGTTGGGATCCGGCGGAGTGGTGCGTAATTCACAATTACGGGCTGAGGTGACTACTGATGTTGCGGTTTCTGCCCAGGAATTAGGGTTGAGTTTACGGGGGGTGGTGGCGTCGCCGCTTCCGGGCCCGAAAGGTAATGTGGAATATTTTTTTGTGGCTAGTGAAAGATGGTGGGGCAGCTAGGCTATCTCGGGGGGAGGTTGCCGCTATGGTTGATCGGGCAGTGAGGGAAGGACCGGAGTGATGTCGCAGCCTCGGAAAGTGTTGTTGGTGTCGCATGCTGGGCGGAAGTCGAATATTGAGACTGCTGCGTTAGCGGCGGAGTTATTGCGCGATGCTGGTATTTCGGTGCGGGTGGTGGTGCCGAAAAAATGATGGTGCGATTGCGGCGCATCCGGTGTTGAGTCGGTATGAGTTGGTATCGCATTGTGGTGATGCGGTTGTTGGTGTGGATTTTGATGTTGGTGATGGGGGTGATGGAACGTTTTTGCGGGCAGCAGATTTGGCGTATATGGCGGATTTGCCGATGTTGGGCACTAATTTGGGTCACATTGGGTTTTTGGCTGAGTGGGGAGCGTGATTCGTTGGATGAGGCTGTCAAAGCGGGTGGTGTCTGGCGAATTCAGTATTGAGGAGCGGATGACGGTTTGCGGTGCAGGGGATTGGTCGTAACGGGGAGTCGTTGGGCTCTGGGTGGGCGCTCAATGAGGTGAGTGTGGAGAATCAGAATCGGTCTGGGGTATTGGACGCGATTTTGGAGGTTGATGGTCGGCCGGTGAGTTCGTTTGGGTGTGATGGGGTGATTATTTCGACGCCGACGGGTTCGACGGCGTATGCGTTTTCGGCCGGGGGGCCGGTGTTGTGGCCGGAGTTGGATGCGATTTTGGTGGTGCCGAATAATGCGCATGCGTTGTTTACCAAGCCATTGGTGGTGAGTCCACGGTCGGAGGTGGCGGTGGAATCACGATCGGCGTCGTTTCCGGCGCATGTAGTGATGGATGGGTTTCGGAAGTTTGAGATGCCGCCCGGCAGTCGGGTCGAGGTGGTTCGGGGGGAGCGGAGCATTAAGTGGGTGCGGTTGGATGAGCGGCCGTTTACGGATCGGCTGGTGTCGAAGCTACGGTTGCCGGTTGAAGGCTGGCGAGGTCCGGGTCAGCGGCGGCATTAGTGCTAGGATGTCGGAATGCTCACCGATATTGCTATTGAGAATTTAGGTGTTATTTCCCGGGCTGCCATGGAGTTGAGTCCGGGTTTGACGGTGTTAACTGGTGAGACTGGTGCTGGTAAGACCATGGTGGTGACTGGGCTACGGTTTGCTTGTGGGGGGTCGGGCTGATGCTAGTCGGGTGCGTTCCGGATGCTGCTGCAGGCCGCGGTGGAGGGGCAGTTTGTGTTGGATGGGGTGGATTCCGAGGTGGCGGGGCTGCTCGGGATGTGGTGGTATCGGCTGGGGGCCGGTTAGATGAGGGGGTGAGGTGATTGTGTCGCGGACCGTGTCTGTGGGGGTCGTTCGAAAGCACATTTGGGGGCAGGTTGGTGCCGGCTGCGGCGTTGCAGGAGTTTAGTGCAAAAGTTATTGACGATTCACGGTCAGAACGATCAATTGCGGTTGCTGGCACCAGAGGAGCAGTTGGCGGCGGTGGATCGGTGTGATCCGAAGATTGCTGAGTTGCTGGTTGGCTATCGGGAGGCCTTTGGCAGGTGGCGTCGATTGGTGCGGGATTTGCGGTCGCGGACGGAGTCCCGGCGCGAATTGGCGCAGGAGGCTGATCGGCTTCAATTTGCCATTTCGGAGATTCGGGGGTGGATCCGCAGCCGGGTGAGGACGCGGAGTTGGTGTCGCTGATTCGCAGGTTACAGGATGTGGATGAGCTGCGGCATCAGGCGTCGGTGGCGTTGGGTGTCGTTGATGGTGATTTTGGCTCCGAGGTGGCGGGCGCATCTGATTTGGTGGGTCAGGCGGTGTCGGCGTTGCAGAAGAGCGGGGACGAAAAGTTGCAGGAATTGGCTGTGCGTTTGGGCGCTGTGACCGCGGAATTGGGGGAGGTTTCGGCGGAGTTGGGGAGTTTTTTGTCGAATTTGTCGGGGGATCCGGCGGAGTTGGAGGGCTATTGTTGCGGCAGCAAGAGTTGAAGGGGTTGACGCGGAAGTATGCGCCGGATGTTGATGGGGTGTTGGAGTGGTTGTGGAAGGCCGAGGTGAAGCTGGCGGGGATTGATACGTCGCCGGAGGCTGTGGAGCGGTTACAGGCTGAGGTGAAGTCGGCTGAGGCTGAGGTGTGGCGGATTGCAGGGGAATTGTCTGCGGCTCGGGGTCGGGCGGCTCAGCAGTTGGGTGAGTTGGTGACTGCGGAGTTGCAGGGGACTGGCGATGGCGAAGGCGGTGTTTTTCAGTGTCGGTGTCGCAGGTGGCGGTTCCGGGAAAGTTGGGGTGGATGTGGTGGAGTTTTTGTTGTCGGTTGGTGCGTCGGGGAGGCGCGGCCGGTAGCGTCGTCGGCATCGGGGGCGAGTTGTCGCGAGTGATGTTGGCGTTGGAGGTGATCTCTATCGTCGAATAGTCGGGGGTGACATTGGTGTTTGATGAGGGTTGATGCTGGTGTTGGGGGTCGAGCTGCGGTGGAGATTGGACGAAGGTTGGCTCGGTTGGCGGTGCATAATCAGGTGATTGTGGTGACACATTTGCCTCAGGTGGCGGCGTATGCGGATGCGCATTGGCACGTGTCGAAGGATGTGGGGGATTTATCGGTGTCGTCGGGGGTGGTTGAGCTTACTGGTGATGTCTCGGGTGGGTGAGCTCTCACGGATGTTGGCGGGGCTGGAAGACACGGAGACTGGTCGGGCGCATGCGCAGGAGTTGATGGATAAGGCGCAGTCTGAGGTGGCGGATTTCCGGTAGGTTGTGTGCGTGGCGTTCCCCGGTTTGTGGGGGTGGTTGGGGAGAATGGGGGTATGAGTTTGTTTTCTCGGACTGTGGATTTGCCTGGTGTGCAGGCGGTAATGCGTGATCTTTCGGTGAGGGGTAAGAAAGGTTATAAGAAGTTGGGTGCGGGTGATATTGCGGTGATTGATGCGCCGGATGTGTCGCGGGCGGTGGCGCAGTGGTTGATTGATTCGCAGGTGGTTGCGGTGGTGAACACGGGGGAGTTCAGTACTGGTGCTATTCCTAATTTTGGGCCGCAGATGATGTTGGATGCGGGGATTATGTTGGTTGAGGATGTGGGGGATGGTGTGTTGGTGGGGTTGAAGGATGGGAAGAAGGGGAGGTTGACCGAGTCGGGTGAGTTATTTTGTGGGGATAAATTACTTGGTTCGGGGGTGGTGGTGACGCTGGAGGATGCGGAGGAACGGTTTTTGTTGGCGCAGCAGCGGCTGGTCGACTATATGGAGGCGTTTTTTGGGAATACGATTCAGTTTATTCATTCCGAGTCGCCGTTATTGATTGATGGGTTGGGGGATTCCTGAGGTTGGGGATGTGCTGCGGGATCGGAAGGTGTTGGTGGTGAGTCCGGGCCGATATTTTCGGTCGGAGTTGAAGGAACTGCGGAATTTTATCCGGGAGTTTTCGCCGGTGATTATCGCGGTCGATGAGGCTGCGGATGTGCTGGTGGAGTTGGGGTATGGGGTGGATTTTATAGTGGGTGATCCTGGTGGTATTGGGGCTGCGGCGTTGCGGTCGGGGGCGCGGGTGGTGGTTCCGGCAGGTCCTGATGGGCATGTGGTGGGGTTGGAGCGGATTCAGGATTTAGGGTGGGGGCGTTGACGTTTCCGTCGGCGGTGGAGAATGCGACGGATTTGGCGTTGTTTTTGGCGGATTTTCATCAGGCGGAGTTGGTGGTGAATGTGGGGGCGTCGGTGACGTTGGATTCGTTGTTTGCGCAGTCGGGGTATGCGAGCCCGTCGGCGTTGTTGTCGCGGATGAAGTTGGGTCCGAGGCTGGTGGATGCGTCAGCGATAGCCACTTTGTATAATATACGGTCTGGTAAGAATATTGCGTTTTTGTGGGGGGTGATGGGCGTGTTGGTTGCGTTGGCTACGGTGATTATGGTTGCTGGTTTGGCTGGGGAGGGGTCGTTTATGGTGAATGTGGTGGACACGTGGAATAATATTATTGGTCGGGTGGCGTCGTGATGCGTGGTGGTGGGCTGTTTGGTGCGGCGGTGGCGTTTGCTGTCGGCATTGTTGTGGGGTGTTTAGGGCTGGCACCTAGTTTGGCGGGGAGTGCTGATTCGCGGGTTGCTGGCTTGTCGACGGCGGTGGCGCAGGCGCGGGGTGAGTTAGAGGTGACGCGGGCGCAGTTGCGGTCGGCGGATTCGGTGGTTTTGGATGTGGGTCGGGAGACTTTGGCTGGGACGTTAGCGGGAGCGGTCGGTGATGGTGGTGTATGCCGGTGGGGCTCGGGACGTGGATGTGACGAAGGTACGGGGGTTGCTTGCCGACGCTGGGGCGCGGGATGCCGGTAGTGTGCGGCTCCGGGAGGCGTTTTTCACTCCAGCCATGAAGAATATTGCGAGCAATGTTTTGCCGGCGGGGGCGACCTTATCTGAGGATAAGTTGGATGCGGGGACTCACGCGGGCGAGATATTAGGGTCGCTGGTGTTTCACCATCTGCCACTGATGAGGAGCGTGCTTCGGGGTTGGGGACGCTGCGGAATGCTGGTTTTCTCACCTATGGTGATGGGGGTGTCGAGTCTGCGGATGCGGTGGTTCTCATGGTGGGGCCGGATGTGCCGACGGAATTTTTCACTCGGTTCGCCCCGGCATTAGGCTCACGAGGTGGGGGTTAGTGGTTGCCGGCAACACGGAAACTTCGCAGCTTGCGGCGTTGCAGGGGCGGGTTGTTACGGTGGATTCCATTGATCGGGCAACTGGGCAGTTCGCGGCCGTGCGACAGGTAGCCCTCCTGGTGCCCCCGAACGACCCGGATCCGGTGGGGGATGCCGAATAGTCTGTGTAATCTGTACAGTTATGGCGTTTGAATATCAGGTTGTTGATTCTGAGCTGTTGGTTGATGGGGCCATTTTTGGGGTTCGTCGGGATACCCTCACCATGCCTGAAGGTGGCACTGCAACCCGGGATCTTGTGGAGCATTTCGGTGCGGTTGCTGTGGTGGCGTATGACGGTAGAAAGATTGCGCTGGTGCGACAGTATCGTAGGTCGGTGGATCGACGCCTGTGGGAATTACCTGCGGGTTTGTTGGATGTTGCTGATGAGGATCCGCTTGATGCGGCGAAACGCGAGTTATTGGAAGAAGCCGGCCTGGGGGCGACGAAATGGTCGGTGTTGGTGGATTTGGTTTCCAGCCCGGGGTTTAGCGACGAAGCCGTCCGGGTGTATTTGGCCACGGGTTTGTATAAGCAGGATCGGCCCGCCGGTGAGGGGGAAGAGGCGGATTTGGAAAACCGGTGGGTGGCGTTGAACTATGCCGTGGATATGGTGCTCAAAGGGGAGATCACCAATGGGATTGCCATTGCCGGCATCATGACGGCGGATGCTGTGGAGCGGAAAGTGCGCAGGCCTCGGTCGGCTCAAACTCCGTTCGAATTGCGGCCGACGGCGCTGGCGCGGCGTCGTAAAGCGGCGGGCATGGTCGGGGATATGAAGAAACAACCCCATGCTTGACGATGTGGTTGCCGCGTGGCTGACTCACCCTGAAGGTGGAAAAGGGCATGGCAGCACACTTTTGCAGTAATCATCGCCGCGACCTGTATCGCTACGCGACCCGGCTGCATGCTGCGGGGGTGACCGATCTTAATCAGGTCACGACCGGTCAAGTCGAGGCGTATGTCACCGAGCTTCGCCGCGGCGACCCCGATCGGAACATCAAACCTTTGGCTGTGAGCTCCACTGCCCGGGCCCTCATTGTTGCCCGGGGTCTGCACACATTCGCACTCTTGAGGGATTGGTTGCTGCGGATGTGGCGGCCGACGTGTCCCCACCCGCGACCGGGAGGCAGGCTGCCCGACGTGCCACCATTGCCGATCAGTCACCCAGCTCATTGATGCCATTCCCGCTGACGATGCCTCGCCAGCCCCGTGGATCCTCCGCGACCGAGCCCTTATCGAACTCCTGTACGGAACCGGTGCGCGCATTAGTGAAATCACCGCGCTCACCGTCGATAATTTTCACGACAACGACGGCAGCGTTGCGCATCACCGGAAAGGCAACAAACAACGCCTCGTCCCGATAGGCAGCCAGGCCATGGCGGCCGTCGACCAATACCTGGTTCGGCCCGACCTGTGTTCGCGACCGGAGCTGCACGCGCTCGCTCAACACTCGCGGTGGGGCCTCTATCGCGGCAAAAGCGCCTGGGCGGTTTCTGAAAACCGCCGCCGCGCTAGGGCACACATCACAAAGACATTTCCCCGCACACGCTCCGGCATAGTTTCGCCACTCACTTGCTCGAAAGGCGGTGCTGGGGAAACGAGTGGTGCAGGAACTGTTAGGCATTCATCGGTCACCACCACCCAGATTTATACTCATGTGTCTCGCCGAGAATTTACGGCAAGCATGGGTCATGTCGCACCGAGGGCCTCAAAAATACCGGTACTATAAAAACGCGGAACACAGTGGATCAAGGAAGATGGATTGACATGGTTCCCGAACTTGGCCTGACCGGCCGGCCATCCGCAGATTCTCGAACCCCAGACCACTTCACCCACCACGGCCCGGCGCGGATTATTGCCATGTGTAATCAAAGAGGGTGGTGTGGGGAAACGACGTCGGCGATTAATTTGGGGGCGTGTTTAGCGGAGGCGGGTCGGCGGGTGTTGTTGGTGGATTTGGATCCGCAGGCGGCGTTGTCTGCGGGTTTTGGGGGTGCGGCCGGATGATCAGGATTTCACTATTTATGATTTGTTGTTTGATGCGCAGTCGGGGGTGGAGTCGGCGACGGTGAAGACGAAAGGTTCCGTTGGATTTAGTGCCGGCGGGGGATTGATTTGTCGGCGGCGGAGATTCGGTTGGTGAATAGGGTGGGGCGGGAGCAGGCGTTGGCTCGGGTGTTGCGGCCGGTGGTGGGGAAGTATGATTTTATTATTTTGGATTGTTTGCCGTCGTTGGGGTTGTTGACGGTGAATGCGTTGGCGTGTGCATGGGGTGATTAGTGCCGATGGAGTGTGAGTATTTTGCGTCGCGGGGGTTGAATATTTTGATTGATACGTTGAAGACGGTGCGGGATCAGGGTGAGTTTTTGATTTGAGTTGGTGGGGGATTTTTGGTGACGATGTTTGATCGTCGGACGGTGCATTCGCGGGAGGTGATTGCTAGTGTGGTGGCGGCGTATGGGGGAGAAGGTGTTTGATACGGTGATTACGCGGACGGTGCGGTTTCCGGAGACGTCGTATCATCATGAGCCGATTATTACGTGGGCGTCGGGGTCGCAGGGGGCGGTGCAGTATCGGCAGTTGGCGCGGGAGGTGATTAGGGCGGTTGGGGGTTAGGGATGTGTGGTTGTGGATAGTGATGCAGCAGCCGGAGATTACAGGGGTTTTCGTGTTGTTTTGCATAATTTTGAGGGGCCGTTTGATTTATTGCTCCAGTTGATTTCGGCGCAGAAGTTGGATGTGACTGATGTGGCGTTGGCGCAGGTGACGGATGAGTTTGTGGGGTATGTGAAGCAGTTGGGGTGTCGGCGCGGTTGGATGAGATTACAGGAGTTTTTGTGGTGGCGGCGACGCTACTGGATTTGAAGGCGGCGCGGTTGGTGCCTCGGGGGAGGTGGATGATGTGGCGGATTTGGCGTTGTTGGAGTCGCAGGATTTGTTGTTTGCTCGGTTGTTGCAGTATCGGGCGTATCGGCAGGTGGCGGATTTGTTTGCGGTGTGGCAGGCGTCGGCGCGGTTGCGGTATCCGCGGGTGGTGGGGTTGAGAGCGGTTTGTGGGTTGTTGCCGCCGGTGGTGTTTGGAGCATTCAGTGGAGAGTTTTGCGGAGTTTGCTGCAGAGTGTGTTTCGGCCGCGGCCGCCGGGAGGTGGTGGAGGTGGGGCATGTGCACAAGGTGGGGGGTGTCGGTGCCGGAGCAGGCGGCGCGGGTTTTGGATATGTTTCGGTTGGTGGGGGCCGGATCGGTGGTTAGGGTTTGAGGCGTTGACGCGGGATTGTGGGGTGTCGTTGGAGGTGGTGGGGCGGTTTTTGGCGTTGTTGGAATTGTATAAGGCTCAGGGTGGTGGTGTTTGAGCAGGTAGAGTCGTTGGGGAGTTGAAGGTGGCGTGGACTGGGGTGGATGTGGATCCGATGGTGGTGTTGGCGGGGCGGTGGGAGTAGGCCGTATTGTTGCCGGAAGATTGGTAACATAAATCACGAATTATTTTTGGTGTTTTGGCCTGTTTTCCCCACTTTTGTGGGGGTCGGGTGGAAAGGATGTGGTTTGTGTCGGTGATGATTTGGTTGTTTGGGTTGTTGTTTGCCACGGTTGTGATGGTGGCGATTGGTGATCGGGTTGGGTTGCCGTGGCCGGTGTTGTTGACGATTGTGACTGCTGGTGTGATTTTTATTCCGGGGGTTCCGTCAGCGGGTTCGTTGTCGCAGTTTTCGCATTTGATGTTGCCGATTTTTATTCCGCCGTTGTTGTGGGCGTTGGCGCGGCGGGCGTCGTGGGCGCAGATTAGACGGCAGTGGCGGTCGATTATTATGTTGTCGGTGTTGTTGGTGATTGCGACGGCGGTGGCTGTGGGGGTTGACGGCCAGTTGGTTGGTGCCTGCGTTGTCGGTGGCTGGGGCGATGATGATTGGGGCGGCGATTTCGCCGCCGGACCCGGTGGCTGTTGATGCGGTGGCGGAGCCGGCTGGGGTGCCGCGGCGGTTGATGAATACGTTGCAGACGGAGGGGATGTTTAATGAGTGCTGCTTCGATTTTTGGTGTTTGAAATCTTGCGTTGGGGGTTTTGACCAGGGGAGACGGTGAAGTGGTGGGAGGCTATTTGGGGAGTTTGGGTATTCCAGTGGTGCGGCGTAAAGTTGATTGGGTGGTTTATTGGTCGAGGGGACGGCATTTTTGTCTAATTGGATGACGTCGGCGACTGCCCGGAATGCGTTTACGTGGGTGATTCCGTTTATTACGTATTTGGTGGCGGAGGAGATTCACGCGTCTGGGGTGATTGCGGTGGTGATTGCTGCGATTGAGTATAACTCTCGGGTGGCGATTGGTGCGGAGGACCGGTTGTCTGGCACGGTGTTTTGGGAGATTGTGGAGTTGTTGTTTACAGGTGCGGCGTTTGGTCTCGATTGGGATTATGGCGCGGGATGCGATTTTCACGGTTGGTTCGGATTGGGGGGAGGCTGTGATGCTGGGTGTGGTGTTGTCTGCGGTGGCTATTGTGGTGCGTGGCCTGTGGTTTTTGGGGATGTATGCGACGAATAAGTATACGCGGTATCGGGTTGGGGGTCCGTTGCGGTTGCAGGAGACGTTGTTGCTTACGTGGGCTGGTATGCGGGGGTTGGTGACGTTGGCGTTGATTTTGTCTATTCCTGATACTGGTGATTTTGGTTTGTATCAGGAGGCTCCGGTGGTTGCGTTGGTGGTGTTGTTGTTTACCATGGTGATTCCGGGGTTGACGTTGCCGGCGTTGATGAAGAAGTTGACGTTGGATAGTGATCCTGATGCGTTTGGTGACGTGTCGCGGGAGAAGTTGGTGAATCGGGCTCGGCGGGCGGCGCGGAATAAGATGCAGTCGTATGCTGGTGAGATTCCGCAGGAGCGGTTGGAGGCGCTTATGTCGCGGTTTGATGAGGAGACGAATTTGGAGGAGGTGAATGAGGAGGGTATTACTCCGGAGGAGCGTCGGGAGAAGGCGAAGCATATTGAGGTGAAGTTGCAGCAGGCGCAGATTGAGGCGTTCCGGGCTGCCCAGTTGGAGTTGTTGCGGGCTCGGCGGGAGCGGGATATTGATCCGGCGATTTTGGATGAGGTGTTGTTTTTGATTGATCGGCAGATTTTGGGGGCGAAGGCCCGGAAGATGGATTAAAGCGAATACACTGGGGCAATGACTGATTTTTCATTGCCGTCGGTGTCGTTGGTGCGTTCCCAGTTGGAGTCGGTGTTGCTTGTTGTTGATGCTCCGGTGTCGGTGTCGGCGTTGGCGGTGGGGTTGGCGGTGTCCGGAGGATGTTGTGGTGGGGAGTTGTTGGAGTTGTGTCGGGAGTTGGATGGGCGGGGAGTGGGTTTGAGTTGCAGGAGACTGAGGAGGGTGGCGGTTGTATACGCGGCGGAGAATGCGGAGGTGGTGGAACACTTTTTATTGAGTGGTGCGCAATCTAAATTGTCGCGGGCGGCGATGGAGACGTTGGCGATTATTGCGTATCGGCAGCCGGCGACGCGGGCACAGGTGTCGGCGGTGCGAGGGGTGAATGTGGATGGGGGTGATTCGTCACGTTGGTGTTGCGGGGCTGATTCCGGGAGGTTGCGGGTGGTCATGCGCGGCGGTATGAGACGACGGAGTTGTTTTTGGAGTTGTTGGGGATTGATTCGTTGGATCGGCTGCCGGATTTAGCACCGCTCTTGCCGGATATTGATAGCATTGACGAATTCGACCTGTAGTAGTCGGATAGATTAAAGTAACCATGTTGAATAACCGCATATGGGATAGGACGTATTGTGAACAAACCCGCTCGCCGTGATGGCACACCGGATTCAAAAAAGCAGCTTCTTTCTAACGCGAAACCTGCGCGGCGGCAGCATGTGTCGCCGCGGGATGTTTCTTCCGACCCGAAAAGCTACACCGATGGGGTGCGGCTGCAAAAGGTGTTGGCGCAGGCTGGGGTGGCGTCCCGGCGGAATGCCGAGATCATGATTGATTCGGGTCGGGTTGAGGTCAATGGTGCCGTTGTGATGCAGCAGGGGGTGCGTGTGAACCCGGAGGTTGATGTCATTCGGGTTGATGGGGTGCGTGTGAATGTGAATAGTAACCACCAGTATTTTGTGTTGAATAAGCCGCGGGGGATTCATTCAACCATGAGTGATGATTTGGGGCGGCCCTGCATTGGTGACCTGGTGTCTGAGCGGATTAGTGCCGGCCAGGGCCTGTTTCATGTGGGCCGGTTGGATGCGGACACGGAAGGGCTGATTCTGCTCACCAACGACGGAGAGTTAGCGAATCGGCTGAGCCACCCGAAGTATGAGGTGTCGAAAACATATATTGCGGAGGTGCTGGGGGAAGCGGATCGGTCGCTTATCACCACGTTGAAAAATGGGGTGGAGCTGGATGACGGCCCGGCCGCCGCAGATTATGTGCAGATCGTTGACGTGCACCAGGGCCGGTCGCTGGTCCGGGTGCAACTCCATGAGGGGCGGAAACATATAGTGCGGCGGATGCTGAAAGCCGCGGGGTATCCCGTGCAGTATCTGGTCCGCACGAAGCTGCACACGGTGCAGCTAGGTGAACAAAAGCCCGGAACGATTCGGGCATTAAACGATAATGAGCTGCGAAGCTTATATAAAGCGGTGGAGATGTAAATGACTGCACAAAATTTGGTAAACACCCCCGACAATCGGCTGGTTGTGGCCGTGGACGGCCCCTCCGGGGTGGGGAAGTCGACGCTGTGTCGCGCCGTCGCAAAGCATTTCGGGGCGCAGTATTTTGACACGGGCGCCATGTATCGTGCCGCCACACTTGCGGTGCTGCGGGCCGGCGTGAACCCGGCGGAGCGGGCGGCGGTCATTGCGGCGACGAACAACCTGAACATTACGCTCGACGACCAGACGGTACTGCTGGATGGGGAGGACGTGTCCGAAGAAATCCGGTCGCAGGAGGTCACGCGCATGGTGTCGGCGGTGTCGGCGATCCCCGAGGTGCGGGCAACACTCATCGCCCAGCAGCGGGAATGGGCGAGCACCACCCCCCGGTGCATTTTCGACGGACGGGACATGGGCACAAATGTGCTGCCGGATGCGCCGCTGAAAGTATTCCTCACCGCCTGCCACAAGGTGCGGGCGCAACGCCGGTACGAACAAATCATCGCTTCCGGCGGGCACACAATCTACGAGGTTGTGCTTGCCGACGTCATCCAGCGGGACACGGCGGATTCCATGCGGGCCGTGGACCCGCTCCACCCGGCGGATGACGCCATCATCCTTGACACCTCCGACCTGTCACTGCCGGAAGCCATCGATACGCTTATTTCCCTCGTGGAAGAATCAGCCGAAGGGGGCACCTCATAAATGAGTACCGACGAAAACACCATGGGCATTCCTGACGAGTCGGAATTCCTCAACCCAAATTTCGGCGAAGACTTTTCCGAATCGGACTGGGAACAGTTAGAAAAAGAATTCGGGTTCGAACGCGAAACCCCGCACCTGGAAGAAAACCTGTGCACCGTGGCCATCGTGGGCCGCCCCAATGTGGGCAAATCCACCCTGGTCAACCGGTTTTTAGGGCGGCGGGAAGCCGTCGTAGAGGATTTTCCCGGGGTGACCCGCGACCGGATTTCGTATATTGCGGACTGGGGTGGGCAACGATTCTGGTGCAAGACACCGGCGGGTGGGACCCAAACGTGAAAGGCATCCACGGGGCGATCGCCCGGCAGGCCGAAACCGCCATGGAAACCGCGGACGTGATCGTCATGGTGGTAGACACCAAGGTGGGGATCACCGAGACCGACGCGGTCATGGCCCGGAAACTCCACGGCGCATCAGTGCCGGTCATCCTGGTAGGCCAATAAATTCGACTCGGACATGCAGTACGCGGACATGGCCGACTTCTATGCTCTAGGCTTGCGACCCGTGGCGGTGTCCGCCCAACACGGTCGGGGCAGCGCCGACGTGCTCGATGAGATTCTCCGCAGCTTCCCGGACCAGCCCCGGCAACCCTCGATCACGGAGGGGCCCCGCCGGGTGGCGCTGGTGGGGAAACCCAACGTGGGTAAATCCTCACTGCTCAATAAGATTGCCGGTGAGGAACGCTCCGTCGTTGATGATGTGGCCGGCACAACCGTCGACCCGGTGGATTCCCTGGTACAACTGGATGGGCACTTGTGGAAATTCATCGACACGGCCGGCCTGCGGAAGAAAGTGAAAAACGCCCAGGGGCACGAATATTATGCGTCGCTACGCACCCGGGGGGTGATTGACGCGGCCGAAGTGTGCCTATTCATGATTGATAGTTCCGAACCCGTATCTGAGCAGGATCAGCGGGTGCTGAGCATGATCTTAGACGCAGGTAAAGCCCTGGTGTTGGTTTTTAATAAATGGGACCTCATGACCGAGGACCGCCGGTGGGAGCTAGAACGCGATATTGAGCAGCAGCTAGCGCACATCCCGTGGGTGCGGCGGGTCAATATTTCCGCGAAAACCGGTCGGGCGCTGCAGAAACTAGAACCCTACATGGAAGAAGCCCTGGAGAACTGGGATAAACGGATCACAACCGGCCAGTTAAACACGTGGCTGCGGGCAACCATGGCGCAGAACCCCCCACCCATGAAGGGCGGCCGGATCCCACGGGTGCTGTTTGCCACGCAGGCATCCACCCAACCACCGGTGATTGTGCTGTTCACCACCGGGTTTTTAGACGCCGGCTACCGCCGATATTTAGAGCGGAAATTCGGGAAGCCTTTGGGTTCGAGGGGCACCCCGGTGCGCATAGCGGTGCGGGTGCGAGAACGCCGACAAAAATAACTGGGCAGAGCAAAACCCCTTTTACCACCACCAACATTGATGGTAAAAGGGGTTTTTCAGCTAGCATTCACACGCCAGCTGTTTTGTTGGAAACAGCTAGTTATTGCGATTTAGCGGCCGGGGATGCCAGGGATGGCGGGGAGTTTCAGGCCGGGGATCTGCGGCAGGAAGGCGGCGACAGCACCACCGATAGCTGCGATCACGGCAATGACACCGGCGAAGATAGCAACGTTCTTAGGCAGGCCCAGGATCTTGTCGTCGTCCTTCTTGGACAGGTCGTTCAGCTTATCCTTGCTGGAATCCTGTTCCTTGGGGGCGCTGGCGCTCGGGGTGACGGAGGTGGTCTTGGTCAGGCCGTGCTTGGAAGAAAATTCGTTCAGCTTATCCTTGGCCTCACCACTGGACTTGTCGAACTTGTCCTGATTTCGCTGCTGGGATCCTTGGCCTTGTCGTCAACCTTGGGTGCGTCGGGACTCAGGGTGACGGAGGTGGTCTTGGTCAGGCCAAGCTTGGAGGAAGCATCGTTCAGCCCATTCTGGATTTTTGGCGCTGGGATCTTTGTCCCCGTCCTTCTTGGACTGGTCGCTCTTATCCGCCGGCTTTTCTGCGGTTGCAGAAGCAGAAGCGGAAGTAGAGGCGGCGGCCCCATCCTGGGCGAAAGCCTGGGGGCAGAAATAGCGGTAGCGGTAGCAGTTGCTACAGCAAGTGCGATTGCGATTGCGCGGTTACGCATGATCTCTCCTTGAAAGTTTTTAAGTTTTCCCTCTCCTCGCGAGGAACAGTCCCCATGATAAATACTTTCTGAGAGTCTGGCTAATCCTTTACTCAAGTTTTATCCCCCATGCTCACCGACCGAAACGTTACATAACGCACAGGTGATACTGGACACATGGGCGAATATAGCCAGGAGGAGCAGCAAAAATGACAAATTACCCCCTCACACATTTTGGGGGGATTCCAGTTATCAAGTTGAGATCTTTGTGAGCCGCGCACGGGGGTAATTTTAAGGTAATTTCTGTGCTATTTTCGACAGCACAAACCCATCCAACCGATACGGCAACGCCACTACGTCATTGGGCCCATAACCCAGATGCTCGCCTAAATACCAGGACAAATTACCCGTCACCCGGGTGCGAATACGCTCATTACTCCGCAGCCAGTACGACCGGGTGTGGGTCAATTCGTGAACCTGAGCTGGTAATAATTCCTGCTCCCATTCATCATGAATCTGATTGGTTATTATCCACGGCTTATATACCTGGGGAAGAAACCCCTGCGTGAGCATGTCGCCTGAATGCATGATCCGGCTGAGCCTATGCACCCACGGCACATTCACATCAAGAGTGTTCCACACCAACAACACTTGGGCGTCACGGGTGGTGATGCGGTCTAGTTCCGCACTGGCTTGCTCTGCATCCACCCAATGCCAGGCCTGGGCGCACGTTACGGCGTCGAAAAGCTGTGCGGCACAACCAGTATGCTCGGCGGTTGCCTGCCACGCCGGAACCGGTGTAAACCGCACCAGCGTGCGCAGCATGTCCATACTGGGGTCGATGGCATAAACCTGGTCGAACCGCGGGCTTTCGTATAATAACTGCGTGAATTTTCCGGTCCCCGCCCCCACATCAAGCACTCGGCGCGCCGGACGTAGCAGTCGCAGCATGTCGGGCGGGTAGCCGGGTCGCACATCGTGGTATGTGTCGGAACCGCTGGTAAATGCCCTGGCGCTGGTGAGTCGGTGCGCGTCGCTGGTGAATTTTGGGCTGTGGCGGCGAGAGACGGGGGGAATATTCACAATGATTCTAGGTTTTCTATCTTTTTCATGCTTGTTATGCGTTTCTAGCTTTTCGACGACCATGGTGCCGGGGTGTCAACTTTTTAGCTATCATGTTCTTGGACGACCCGCGACGAAAGGACGTATATATGGGTACCTTTGACAAAGCCAAGGAAGCATTGAAATCTGAACTTATCACCGATGCGGTTTTGGATAAAGCCGCTGCTGCCGCCAAGACCAAGCTTGGTCAGGACAAGTCGAGCCAGGTTGATATGGCTAGAGATTTCATCGACAAGAAGGTCGGCAGCGAATAATTGCAGAAATAAACCGGCCGGCACCAGGTTGAAATTGGGTGCCGGCCGGTTTGCCTTAGTTATAGCCCCTAAGAGTTTGGGGAGTTCGTGCGTGTGGTCGTTGTGTGAGTGTTCGGCCTCGAAGAATTCGTGGTCGTGGCTGTTGGGGTCGGTGCCAGCCGCGTGCGTGTGAGGGTGGGTATGGTAGTGGGTGTGCTCGTGGGTGTGGGTGATGATTCGGCCGCCTGAGATGTGGCTATGACTATGGGTGTGGGTGTGCCCGTGTTCGTGGGTGTGTTGTAGCCCAATGGAGTCCCTTATCATGAGGTAGGTGGCTGCAGCCATGATCGCGAGTGCCAGCCAAAAATTCCATGCCGGTAGTTCTTGCAGGAACACCATGGAGAACAGTACACCGAGGAAGGGCGCGATGGCGTAGTAACCGGAGGTTTTTGCGGCCCCGAGGTCTTTTTGCGCCAGGATGTAGAAGTTGATGCTGAGCCCGTAGGCGACGAAGCCGAGGATCATGGTGGTGAGGATGGTGGCGATTGGGGGATGGGGTTGGCGATGATGAGGGCCACAGTAAGGCTGCCGAGCCCGGAGAAAATCCCTTTGACCATGACGATTTGTTCGCTGGATTTTGTGGCGAGCCGGTTGGTGCAGTTGTTTTCTATGCCCCAGCACACGCAGGCGCCGAGGACGAGGAGTGAACCATAGTCGAGGTGGAAACCGCCGGTTATGTCGAGGCTGAGGATGATGCTGGCCACGGTGACGAGGGCCGATGGCGGCCCAGAGGCGGGGAGATGATTTCTTTGAACACCACGAGGGCGATGAGGGAGGTGGCGACGATTTCGAAATTATTGAGCAGGGAGGCGTTGGCGGCGGTGGTGCGGGCGATGCCGAGCATGAGCAGGATGGGGGCGGCGATGTCCAGCACGATCATGGCGATGGTGTAGGGGCAGGTCGGCGCGGGTGAGGGCGATCGGCCGGGTTGGGAGGGTGTAGGGTGATGCGGCGGCCCAGGGTGATAAGGAGCATGCCGCTGCCTGCGCCGAGGTAGAGGAAGCTTGCCATCATGGTGGGGGTGGTGGCGGCCAGGATGTGTTTGGCAGCCGGGGCGGAGAGCGCGTAGAACGCTGCCGCCAGGATGGCGAAGAGGATGGCGGTGTTTTTCTTGGATATTAGAGGCATGCCGTATTCCTGCCTGGTTGAGGTTGTGAACAATGAAAATTGTAGATTGTGGGCGAGGGCTCACACAAGAATTGCTAGCCTGATTGGGTGGGAGACCTTTAAACTGGGAAACTAGTAACCAGGTAAGGAGCATGGTCCATGGTGAGTTGGAATCCTGCGTATTTTTTTCCCAGGCGTGGGCGGAGTTTGGGGCGCAGCATTTTGATGTGTGTGTTATTGGTGGGGTTCCGTGGGGGCGGGTGCAGCGTTAGATGCCGCGAGTAGGGGGTTGAAAAGTTGCGGTTGTGGGAGGCGCGGGATTTTTGCCTCTGGTACGAGTTCGCGGTCGTCGAAAAATGTTTCATGGCGGGTTGCGGTATTTAGCGATGCTGGATTTTCGGCTGGTGGCGGAGTCGTTGCGGGAAAGCAGGGAACTTTCGATGTCGACGTTGGCGCCGCATTTGGTGAAACCGTTGCGGTTTATTTTCCCGCTGACGCATAAGGTGTGGGAGCGGCCGTATATGGCGTCGGGGTTTGCGTTGTATGACCTGATGGGTGGGGGCGAAGTCTGTGCCTATGCAGAAGCATTTGTCGCGGGCGGGTACGTTGCGGTTGGCTCCCGGGTTGAAAGATGATGTGGTAGTTGGTGGAGTGCGGTATTTTGACACGCTTGTCGACGACGCCCGCCACACGTTGACGGTGTTGCGTACGGCCGCGGAGTTAGGGGCGGTTGTTCGGTCGTCGACGCAGGTGGTGGGGTTGACGAAGGTGGGAGAGTCGGGTTGTGGGGGCAAGGTTATTGGATACCGACACGGGTTCGGAGACCACACTATCGGCGGATGTGTTTATTAATGCCACTGGGGTGTGGACGGAGGAGATTCATAAGCTTGCTGGGGTGACGGGGCCGTTTACGGTGCGGGCGTCGAAGGGGGTGCATATTGTGGTGCCGCGTGATTGTTTGGATGCGGATGCTGCGTTGTGCTTTGTGACCGAGAAGTCGGTGTTGTTTGTGATCCCGTGGGGGGAGTATTGGATTATTGGTACGACCGATACTGATTGGGATAAGAATTTGGCGTATCCGGCGGCAACCCGGGCGGACATTGACTATATTTTGGCGCATGTGAATGAGAAGGTGCGGCACCCGATCACGGTGGCGGATATTGTGGGTGTGTATTCGGGGTTGCGGCCGTTAGTGAGTGGGACGTCTGAGTCCACCACGAATTTGTCCCGTAACCATGCGGTGGCGCGGGTGGCGCCCGGGTTGGTGTCTGTGGCTGGCGGGAAGTACACCACCTACCGGGTTATTGGTCGGGATGCGGTGGCGGCCGCGGTGCAGGATATTCGGGGCCGAATGGTACCGGAGTCTGTGACGGATACCACGCCATTGTTGGGGGCGGAGCGGTATCAGGCTGTGGCGAATCACACCCCGGCGCTGGCTCACCAATATGGGTTGACGACGGTGCAGGTTGAGCATTTATTGGGAAGGTACGGGTCGTTGGTGCGGGAGGTGCTGTCCTTGGGGGCAAGTGATCCCGCCCTATTGGCCCCGATTCCGGGTGCGCCCCGGTATTTGCTGGTTGAGGCGGTGTATGCGGTCACGCATGAGGGGGCATTGCATGTGGCGGACATTATTGAGCGGCGGCTGCGGATCGCCATGGAATATGGGCATCGGGGGGTGGAGTGCGCGGCACCGATTGCCCAGGTGGTGGCCCCATATTTGGGGTGGTCGGCTGCGGATATTGCTGCTGAGGTTGATGGTTATGCCGCAACGGTTGCGGCATTATTGTCCGCGGAACAGGAGGCAACCGATGCTGGGGCCAACGATATGGTGGTTCGGGTGGCGGATCCCCGGGGTCGGATTGATGTGAGTCAGGATAGGTGAGACATGTTTATTGCTGCTATTGACCAGGGCACAACGTCGACTCGGTGTGTCATTTTTGATGCGGATTTTTCGGTGGTGGGTGTGGGCCAGTATGAGCACGAGCAGATTTTTTTCCGCGCAAGGGGTGGGTGGAGCATGATCCGGTGGAGATTTGGGATAATGTGCGACTTAGTGTTGCGGCCGCGTTGGCTGAGGGCGAATGTGGCGCGGGAAGACATTGCAGCGGTGGGGATTACGAATCAGCGGGGAAACAACGGTGGTGTGGAATCGGCATACGGGGAAGCCGGTGTGTCATGCGATTGTGTGGCAAGATACTCGGACAACGAAGTTGTGTGAGGAGTTAGCTGCCGCTGGTGGGGTGCGGACCGGTGGCGGGAGACCACAGGGTTGTTGGTGAATTCGTATTCGTCCGGCCCGAAACTTCGGTGGATTTTAGATAATGTGCCGCACGCTAGGGAGCAGGCGGAGGCGGGGGATTTGCTGTTTGGGGACGATGGACACGTGGTTGTTGTGGAATTTGACGGGTGGCGCGGCCGGCGACCAGGGGAAAACCCGCAATGCACGTGACGGATGTGACGAATGCGTCGCGGACGCTGCTGATGGATATCCGGTCGTTGCGGTGGGATGCGGACATTTGTGCGGAGCTGGGGATTCCCATGAGCATGTTGCCGAAGATCTGCCCTAGTGTGGGGGAGTTCGGGCAGGGTACGGCAGCGGGGCGTGTTGGCCGGGGTACCGATCGCGGGGGTGTTGGGGGATCAGCAGTCGGCAATGTTTGGGCAGGCGTGTTTTTCCCTGGGGGATGCGAAAAACACGTATGGTACGGGATTATTTTTGCTGCTCAATACGGGTACGGAGCCGAAATGGAGTGAGAATGGGCTCATCACAACGGTGTGCTACCAGATTCAGGGTCAGCGGCCGGTGTATGCGTTGGAGGGGTCGGTGGCTATCGGTGGGGCGTTAGTGCAGTGGCTGCGGGATAACCTGGGGATTATTCGTGACGCCTCCGAGGTGGAGGAGTTAGCGTTGCAGGTGTCGGATAACGGTGGGGTGTATATTGTGCCGGCGTTTTCGGGGTTGTTTGCGCCTCGGTGGCGGCCGGATGCGCGGGGGGTGATTGTCGGATTGACGCGGTTTGCGAACAAGTGCCATTTGGCGCGGGCGGCGTTGGAGGCGACAGCGTTTCAAACGAAAGAGGTGGTGGATGCGATGGTGGCGGATTCCGGGGTGCCGCTTACCCAGTTGAAGGTGGATGGGGGATGGTGCGGAATAATTTATTGATGCAGTTTCAGGCGGATGTAGTGTGCACGGATGTGGTGCGGCCGCGGCTGATTGAGACTACCGCATTGGGGGCAGCGTTCGCGGCCGGGTTGAGTGTGGGGTTGGTACAAGATTTACACAGTTGCGGAATCAGAGCCGGCCGGAAAAAACCTGGTCGCCCAGGCGGACACCGCAAGAAGTTGCGATGTTATATTCGGAATGGAACCGAGCTGTAGAACGAACCTATGATTGGGAATAATGAAAAGGAGTGTTTTCTTATGGAGAATCGGGAACAGTTGTATCGAGCGGTGCACCCGGAGGAGACATTTAGCGGCATCGAAAGATACGGAAGGCTCATATCGGGGTGTACTGCTTGATAATGAGACAAACCGGGTGGTGGGCCAGGCGGAATTCGTGCTGGTTGAACCAGAACCCGAGCCGGAGCCGCCGGTGGTGATGCCCCCACAAGCGGTGGTGCCGGTAGCGCCACCGGAGTCGCAATCTGGTGGGATGCCGGCGTGGATGATTGCGGTGGCGTCAGTGCTCAGCACGCTCATTGCGATGAGACTGCTCACGTGGCTGCGTCGTTAAAAATGCCAGGAGGTCTTCCGTAAACTGATCCGCATATTGAAATAGTGATCCGTGGCCTGCGTGAGGGTAAATAATCATCTTGCTGTGAGTGATTTGTTCGTGCGGGTCATAGGAATTCTTCGTTGGCACCATGATGTCATTATCGCCATTAACGATCAGCGTTGGTTGGGTGATGAATCGTAAATCATCTGTTCCTGCCTGCCCCCAGCGCTTGATGGCCTTGAGCTGACATAAGAAACTTGGAATCGTCATGTTCGAATCCGCGTATTCTGGTGGGCGACTGCCCTAAACGATCAAGCACCTCCATGGCCTCACGTTTTCCTGCCGCATCATGGTTGTAAAAAAGAAAACGTTTCGGGTCAATTCGTTCCAAACCAGCTCGGAGTATGTAGCGGAATGTTGTTGCGGGCACTTTGTCGATGCCGTGCCCGGCGCGCGGCCCAGTTCCGACCAGGATAAGTTTGTTGATGAATGCCCCATCAATACGAGCGATTTCTTGCGCAATCATGCCTCCCATGGAAAGCCCAAGGAGATTGACCTTGTCGTAACCTAAGGCTTCGATAATGCCAATGGTTTGGTGGGCCATGCCGGGGAATCGTTGTTGCAACTTTTGCCGCTGCTAGCACCCACACCTGGTAAATCCAGCAAAATTACGTGTTGCTGTTTAGCTAGGAGATCAATGAGTTTCGGATCCCAATTGTCTAGGGTGGCTGCCAAATGAACCAGCATGACGAGTGGCACATTTGATTTGCCGTTACCAAGTTCACGGTAAGCAATGCGGTTTCCTTGAACAGTGATGTAATGGTTTTTGTTCTGATATATGGAAGCTTATTCAGTTGCTGGGGAAATAGGGTTCAGCTGGTGGTTGGTAGAACATTATTCTGCGTATCACGTTAATTGCCCGGATGGTTGTGATTCGGGGGAGCCTGCTAGGGGTAGATAGTATCCGCCATACTTTCAGGTGGGCTATGGATCTTTCGATAACATACCGGATCTGGTTGATTCCTTTGTTGAATCGCCTCTGCCAGTCTAGTAGGGGTTTTCCTGGTCTTCTCTTGAAAGGCGTGTCGCATCCTAACCCCACATATCCTTTATCCGCAGTACAGTGCCAGGGCTGCATATAGCCGAATAAACCAGTGCTTCTTATAGCGGTAATGTCATGGGTTGATCCTGGTAGTGGCTTAGAAATATAAAATATTTCACCCGCCTGGTCTGTTAAAACTTGAAGGTTATGCCCTGCCCTATGATGCTTCCCGCTGTACAAGTTCCTGGCGTTTTTCCACCACCAACACGGTATGAGCGTGCCATCTAACACATACAACCTATTAGGGTTAAGGTCCACTGGTTGTGGTGGGGGTGGAAGCACCACATCAAGGATATTGAGTACGTTATTGATCGCTCTGGAGATAGTGGGTTGGGACGTACCAAAAATATTGGCTAATGTTTGTTGTCGTATGTTTTCTTGCAGGTAGAGCATGGTGATTTGCACACTGGTGAACACTCCCAGGCTTGGAGGGCAATGATGATCTATCCCCGATGTGGTGATGATATTCGCTAGGGCGAGGAGATTATCTGTGGTGAGTGTGCTAGGATCAGCGGTACGGGGCCGATAGGGTATTTTATTTTTGTTCACACTTACTATAAGTACACTACCGGCCTCGTTTTCCTATGCTTTCGGGGGTGATCGCTTACCGCCGAGTGGCGGGGTTGTAATTTCAAACGCCTGAATAAGCTTCATGACATGGTGTTTCCTGTTTTTGTGATTAAAAACTGAGGACGGTTTTTCCGCGTGACCTGCTATTGGCGACCTTATCGAGGGCGTCGTTTACTTTTTCAAATGGGAAAACCGTATCAATAGATGGTTTGATTTCCAGCTGGGTGAAGAGATCGGCAATTTCTTGTAACTGGCCGCCATGGAGCTCCACAAAAAATAAAGTCATAGGTGACGCCATAGCGTGACGCCAATTTGTCAACTTTGCGACCAGCCAGGCTAAAGAGAGCTTGTTTCCATGCTGGTAGTTTCATGCGTCGGGCGAAAGCACCATTGGGCATTCCGCGAAGCGATACTAGGTGGCCGCCGGTTTTCATGATGCTCATTTGTTTTTCCGTCTCATCACCACCAAGGGTGTCGAGAACATAATCAACGTCTTTGACCGTGGTGGTGTAGTCCTCAGTCTTATAGTCAATAAAGCGGTCAACGCCTAAGGCGAGTACCCTTTCTTTATTATCCGCACTCCCATTGGTAATCACTGTCAAACCTTTTGCTTTGGCAATGGGGATGGCCATGGCTCCAACCCCACCTGTCCCGCCAGAAATGAAGAGTGTGTTGCCAGCTTGAGCATTCATGAGGGTGAGGGCTTGCACAATCGTCAGAGCCGTTAATGGAACTGCGGCCGCTTCGATATCCGTGAGATAATCGGGAACCTTGGCGAGTGCTGAAGCATGAACTGAAACATACTCGGCAAATGCCCCAATATGATCTAAAGGCAAGCGGGCAAACACCCGATCACCCGCTGTGAATTGGTTGACATGGGTGCCCACGGTTTTCTACCACGCCGACCATTTCGTTTCCTGCCGTAAGTGGCAGACGGTAGGGGGTTATCAGTTTGACTTCGCCTCGGGAAATCATGTTGTCGAGCGGGTTCACGCCAGCTGCTGTGACTTTGACTAAAACGTGGTCGGTGGGAACCTGAGGTTTTTCCACCTGGGTCAGGGGAAGGGAAATGTTCCTTTTGTTGTATTGGGTGAGTTGTGCTGCTTTCATCACCACTCCTTTGTACTTGTATCTAATACAGATTCATGTTGAAGTGTACATGGTCCAATAAAAATATCAAGTAGGGATGTTATATCTTGGACTTTTGATAGAGATTATCGATTATCTGACCCAAGGTTTGATGGGCTAGCTTTTCCTCTAAGTGCTTTTCAACCTTAGTGAATATTGGTGCCGTAGCCTCATTAATATGCTTTCCAACTGGACATTCCTCATTAGCATTTTGGTGGAGTTGGAAGAGGCTTATGTGATCGACCGCTTGCGCCGCGTAGTAAATTTCTAACAGCGTTATCTCCTCGGGGGATTTGGTCAACTGGTAACCCGACCGTCCTTGATGAGAAGACACAAGCCCAGCGGTCTTAAGCAGGCTAATAATCTTGCGAATATAGCTAGCATTCGTCCCCACGCTTGTTGCTAACGCCTGGGAACTCAATGCCTTTTCGCTTTCACTAATCATGACCAAGGTATGGATAGCCACCGAAAATTTTACATCCAAGAGATGCGCTCCATTCTTATACTTGCATCTGATACAAGTCATGATTGTAGCGGGTTTGCGCGAACAGACAGTAAACGATTCGCAGCCGCAATGGCAAAAACCCACCAACCTGAAACCAAACAGGTGGTGGGTACAC
>BNJS01002880.1_pt1 | contig 30159 bp, 46 predicted proteins | sample 8540461 | NCBI WGS metagenome assembly BNJS01 (sample SAMD00202454, study PRJDB9452) | human saliva metagenome | isolation source: human saliva | place: Japan | reverse complement strand
ATCTGATTTTCTCTTTGAAATAAGCCAGCCTCACGCAGCATTTCCTGCTCCAAGCCTTGCATGTAAGCCGACATGAATGCCCAGTCCGGGGTGCCGTCGGGGAGTGATGGGGAGATAAAGTTCACCCTCGCTTCAATCTTGTCAAGGTCGCTCCATAGCTTCCCCAGCTGAACTTTTGACGAGTATCTTAATTGCTCGAATAACGAAAAAGGGCATTGTGTCGATTGAGTTTCGGATGTCGAACAACTTGTATGTTTTGGCCCCGTATAAAAGCACTCGGTTGATAAAAGACGGTTTGCGTGTCAAGCCCGATGGTGATCACGTTTCCTTCATCCATCTTATAACCTCTTGTGAACAAACGAAAGAATCGACGCCATTCTGGTTGTCACTTCGGGGTGATATAGGGTAAATACTATCGCCCTCGGAGAGCTTCTTTCTATCGATGCTACTGCTTGTGGAAGAAATCGAAAACTCTTTCCCAAATACAAACGCCCGCCACTCCTTGGCCTTTGAATACGACGGGCTCAGCGTGATTCTCGGCAAGCTGCCGCTTTAGTCTGCTTATGGCTTCCTCATAAGCACCTTTTCCTCTTGCCGCATGTAAGCCGACATGAATGCCCAGTCCGGGGTGCCGTCGGAGATGACAGGGAGCATGATGCGTTCGCGAGTTATTCGTGCATCACTGATTTCATGATTAAAAGCCATATCGCTCAGCCATACGAGAAAAAGACAGGAGGAAAGAACAGATAGATATACCCTGTCTGCTCCTTCCCGTTCCAGTTTCGTCACATGATCACTCGCCACGAAGGCGTAGGGATGAAAAGAAGGCACCGCCGACGCTCCTGCTGTTGGGCAGCTGAGACAGTTGGCAAAGACTCAGAATCCCTCTCGATTGCCGATAAAGCCGTCTACGCCGTTGATTGAGTGCAGAGGCCGATACATAAGGCACGTTGCCTTCGACATGATCAGCTCGCTTGATCCTTTTGCCCCGCTGTATGCTTGGGAAGATCTCAGATACTTTGAACGCCCGCCACTCCCCTATCCGTCAGTTTCAGCGGCTTACTCATCGCCTCCGCCTCCCCTGCCGGTCATCGTCGAAGAGGTAGCCCCGCCCGTGGGTGATCATGTTGAATTGGAACGTCAGGTAATCCGCCATCGTGCGGCGGAAATCCTCCTCGCTTGGGATCTCATCGTTGAAGTAATAGAACGGTAGCAGCCACTCGTCTTTCACTTCGATGGTGGTGGTCACACAGAAACGGCTCTCATATTCCGTGATGCGTCCGTTCCAGACGTCAAGAAGGTACTGCCGGCGGTCTTTCGCCGAACTCGTCTCTACTAATCCCACGTGCTTGGAAACCTTGAAGCCGTCGTCTTCGAAGTTGATGAACTTACACTGCTGGTGCGCGAAGTCGTGCGGTATGCCAGCCGTGAAGATGGCGATGCAGGGGTTTGTCCCCACGCGATAAAAGGTGTCTTTGTTGAGCGTGATCACTCCTTCAAGCGTGTGGTGCCGGAGGATGCTCTCCTTGCTCGCTTGCTCCTCACGCGTCTTGCCTGTCAGAGCCGACTGCGGGATGATGACTAATACACGTCCGCCCCGTGTGACGGGTCAAGAGATGCTCCGTGAAGTTAATCTCATACAGTCCCGGCGTCAGTTTTGAGCCCTGCGAATACGGCGGATTCATCATCCCCACGTTACAGCCCTTGAGCTGCAATTGGTGCGGATCGAGCTTCAGGAAGTCCTCGTTGCTGAGATTACTCTTGCCATCGCCTCGGAGGATCATGTTTGCTGCGGCGATGGTAAACATGTAGCTCTGTGATTCGATGCCGTGCAGGCGGCTCTGTCGGATGTCCATCTTCTCACGCTCCGTTTGCGCCTGCGAGAGCATGTGGTGCATGGCTGCGATGAGGAAGCCCCGCCGTGCCGCAGCAAGGATCCAGCACACTGTCCGTCGGCTTCACGTCAGCCAGTAGGCAGAACAATTCAGTGATGTGTCGCGGCGTGAGCACGATACCCAATGACTGCCCATCACCACCTGAATAGCCGACATGAACTCGCCACCGAAACGTCCCAAATAATCCTCCGCCGATCGAGACGTATTTAATGCCCCGATAAAGTTTGTCGTAAAGAACTCCGTGTAATATCTGAGCGGCGTTTTGCCCAGTGCCGGATGGATCTCGTTGATCACCTTCGTGTCACGGATGACGGCAAATTGGTTCAGCACAAGATCCATCTTCGTTTGCGGCGATACCCGCGCCCGCTTGAGACTCGTCTCGATCGCATCGTGAGAGCTTCTGTCCGTCGTTTTCCCCTCCCGATCGCCGATAAGCATATCGACAGCGAACGTCCGGTGCTCAATCTCTTGCAGCGCCAGCAGGATGCCAGCCACGATGAGCGGTTTGTCCTTATCCTGGATGCTTCCGTAGTTGCGCAAATCCTCGTGCAACGCCTGCGCCTCACGCAATATCTCGGCTGTCTCTTTCTCCCGCTCCGTCGACTCTCCGAGTACCTCACGCTTGTAATATTCCTCGATATTCAAAGGGCGCAAACGAGATCAACGTAGTTCAAATCCGAAGTACCGTGCATGCCCCGTTGTCGTCCACAAAAGTGGTGTGATGCGATGCCGGCGCTCGTCGCCCGAAATGCCCAAGGCAAAGACCTTCTTATAATGTGTATGCCGAGCCAAGTGTATGCCATAAAACAGTGCCCCATTGACGGCATACTCCATCACCGCCCGCGTCGACCTGTCGAGACTCCCCGTGTCGTCGAAGGTCGCATGCCTGTCCGCGTCAGCCTTGTCCTCGATCACGATCAGGAACTCCCCATTCACCACGCCACAAAACTCGGGCGCCCCACATTGCCTGTCCCCGCCTTCGAGGCTGTTTTGAGTGCCTCGTCGATCTCCCGGATGTCGCTCCCCTGTGCTGACAGCCGAATCTCGGCCTCGTCGAGCATGGATTTTACCCAAAAATCAGTCTGGATTTCTTCTTTGCCATGATACATATATGTCTTTGTTTGACGGCGGCAAAGATAGATGCCACCCTTGCCACGGATGAAAGCCCAGTCATGAGTTACCGCAGCGTGACGCCAGCCTCGGCGCAACGGGCCACCATCACTTCGGGCCAGAGCGCAGCCTGTACCTCGCCGATGTGGGCGCAGCGCAGGAGGTACATGCAAAGCCGCGACTGACCGATGCCACCGCCCACTGCGGGAGGCATCTCGCCGGCAGCCAGGGCGCGGTGGAAGGGTAGCTCGAGGCGATCCATGCAGCCGGTCATCTCCAGCTGACGAAGCAGTGCCGCAGGATCGACACGGATGCCCATCGAGGAGAGCTCCAGCGGCGCGTCGAGCACAACGTTCCAAAACCAGAATGTCGCCGTTGAGGCCATGGAGACCGTCGGGCGTGGGGGCAGACCAATCGTCGTAGTCAGGGGCGCGGCCGTCGTGACGCGAGCCGTCGGAGAGGGGCCGCCAATGCCGCGAATGAAGACGGCACCGTAGCGTCGGGCAACCTCGCTCACGCTCCTGGGGCTGAGATCGGGGAACCCGCGCGGAAGTTCCTCGTGCACTAAAGGTGATCTCGCGGGGTAGCGTGGGCGGGATGTGGGAAGGCGCGGTGCGTCACGGCCTCGGTGGCCGCAGGGCGCCGTAGATGCGGCGGACGATGTCCGAGAGGAACTCCACCGTGCGATCCTCCGGGCGGATGGTTCGCTCCCTCAGTCCCATTGGTCGACGTAGAGCGAGTGGATGTTATCCAGCTCCTCGTCGGCGCGGATAGCGTTCATGTCCGTGTAGAGCCCTTGGCCGGGCGGGATGCGGTAAGCAGCCAGCTTCATGCGCTTCCACTTGGCTACGAGTGCACTACCTCGGCACGTCGGTCGCCCATGTCTTTGATGGAAACGATACGGGCGCTCACGCCGTTGAGGTTGTCGTTCAGACCTGAATCGGCAAAGACGAAGAGTGGCGCCGTGACGCGTCGGAGGCTGAGGGCCCTCGGCGAGTTCGGCTTGGAAGGTCTGCTTGAGTAGCTTGATGCGTCTCTCCATGCCTTCCGTAGGCAGCATGGGACGATAGTCGGGGAGGTAGAGGTTCATTGTCTACACGTGGTTTGAGGGTAGTTGTAATTAGGATGAGGATTAGGAGTAGGGCGGCCTCAAGCAGCGCCCGCTATTCGCGCGCAAAAGCGTAAAAGGGGATGGGCTACTTTTGGCCCCATCATTTTTACGCTAAACAATACGATTTACGCATGAAAACAAATGCACCGCTCAAGCCTCGCCGTGGTATGTCTACATCTTGGTCGCTGTCCTTTTGCCTCACGCCGTGGGTTACGCCACCGGTGGCGCTCTTTGCCGGGCTCGTTTTGCCTTCTTCTTCGGCTCACCTCTTCCCGTCTTTAACCGTCGAGCATCCTCGCTATCTGCTGCAAGTCTCCGTCGTTGGGACTCGGCTTCGGCATGAACCTCAATGAGCGTCGCTCCGGGCCGGGGCAGACGGTATCGTCTTCACCATCTTCTCCGTCGTGGGCGTGATGGCCGTTGGCGTCCTCTTCGGGCGACTCTTTCGGGTCGATCGTCAGACAGCCTACCTCATCTCCAGTGGCACAGCCATCTGCGGAGGCAGTGCCATCGCCGCCACGGGTCCGGTGCCAAGGCGAACGAGTCGAGATGTCCGTCTCCTTAGCCACCATCTTTCGTGCTGAACGCCGGCACTTTTCCTCTTCCTCCGCTGGGCCATTTGGCTGGCTCACTCAGCAGCAGTTCGGCACCTGGGCCGCCATCGCCATCACGACATCGAGCTCCGTAGTCGGTGCAGCGGGCGGCCTGTGGCGACGAGGCCCTGCGCATCGCAACCACCGTGAAACTGACTGCGCGCCTTGGATCATTCCCCTTCGCTCTACACCGCCTTTCATTTCCGCCCGCAACGAACGCATCTCGATTCCGTGTTCATCCTCTGCTTTCGTACTGGCCAGTGACGGCTAATCACCACCTCGGTATCCCGGCGGAGGTGGGCTCGACCATCGTGCGTGTAGCCCGACGGTGCCCTCACACTGCGACGTTTTCTTCATTGGCGCAGGCCTCTCGCGCGCCACACTGCGGACCGTGGGCGTCCGTCCTTCATGCAGGGCATCGCACTCTGCAGTTCTTCATCGGCGCCATGTAGCCTGACGTTCGTAGGTCTCTGTTATTGATTGGCGTAGCGGTGGACGCCACTTGCACCACCCTCCGTAGCGCCTCGATTATCAATCTATCTTTGCCCCGAAACATTTTTGACTGACAACAAGGGATTCCGGCTGGTTGAACAACGCCTCGGCAGGGATTCTTTTTACTGAACAAATCATCAACCCAAAAAGAAGGAGACTGTAAGACATGGCTGTTGCGTACATGACAGAAGAAGGCTGCAGATTTTTGGCCGAAAATCAACTACCTGGAGAGCGTAAAACGTCCGGAGATCTCCAGCGCAGATAGCCGAGGCTCGGGACAAAGGAGACCTCTCCGAGAATGCAGAGTGCGACGCCGCCAGAGAGGCGCAAGGAATACTCGAAGGAAAGATCGCCCAGCTCAAAGGGCTTATCGCCAACGCGCGTCTGATCGATGAGGAAGCAGTCAGACAGACGTGGTGCAGGATCGCTGAACAAAGTGAAGCTCAAAAACGTAGCCAACGGCGCCGTGATGACCTACACCCTCGTGTCGGACTCGGAGGCCAACCTCAAGGAAAAACAAACTCGCCATCAGTACCCCATCGCCCAAGGCTTGATGGAAAAAGGTCGGCGATGTGCTGAAATCAGGTGCCCTCTGGCATCCTCAAAGTTCGAGATCATGGAGATTTCGATCTGAACCCTAACTCACCCATTTTACATCATAGCAGCTGATTAACCCAAAATCGTGGCGGGCGAGATACCCTGCCAAGATCGCGAGGAGACAGGAGTTCTTCGCCTTTCTCGACATTCATCCCGAGCTACGGGGCACACGTTGGTCATTCCGAAAGAGGAGGTGGACTACCTCTTCGCCATCGACGACGCGAAAGCTCGGCCGCATGATGGCTTTCGCCAAACGGATCGCACGGGCGCAAGACAGGCCATCCCTCGCCGGCGCATTGGCGTGACGGTCATCGGGCTCGAGGTGCCGCATGCGCACATTCACCTGGTGCCCATCACGCACGAGTCCGATATGCGCGATCGGCCAAGGGGCACCGACGAATGACGAACTGGCCGCCACCGCGGCTGCGATTCGCGAAAAGCTGGCCTAACCGGTCGCCATGCTGGCTGCACGCGGTGGTGGCCTCAGAGCGTCCCTGCCGGACAGAGGGAATTCGTTCCCCTTCATCCGGCAGGACTTTTCGTGCCACCCATCGTGTCGGGTGGTTTCGTGATGATTTTTCCGAATCGTGCTGCCCGTCAGGCCTTCCGCCCCGGCGAGCTGGGCAGTCGGCCGTTGCGCTCCGCCCCGATTGGGCGACCCGATTTTTCGTCGGGCCCTTCCGCCTCGGCGGTGTTGGGGCGTCGGCGTTGCGCTCCGATTCTCGATTGGGCGACCTGATTTTTCCGTCACGCTTTCCGCGGCGGTGTTGGGAGTGTCGGCCGTTGCGCTCCGGACGCCCACCGATGGGCGACCTGATCTCTGTCAGGGTCTTCGCCCGGCGAGGTGTTGGAGTGTCGGCCGTTGCGCTCCGATTCCCACCGATTGGGCGACCTGATTTTCCGTCAGGCCCTTTCCGCCTTGGCGGGGTGCTGGAGCGTCGGCCGTTGCGCTCGACGCTCGCCGATTAGGCGACCTGATTTTCCGTCAGGCTTTCCGAACCACCGCGCTGCGGACGGCCATCGGGCAGGGACCAGAAGACGACGCCGACTACAATCGAGGCGATGAGCGAGATCCGTGCGCTGCGCAGATAGACATCGTCCACGCAGCGGAACTCAATCTTTATGCGTGCCGCGGGATCTCCAGCCCGCGCAGGATGTAATCCACACGGATGGGCTTACCTCGCGGCCGTCGATGTAGGCGTGCCACGTTTCCAGGTAGAACACCTCCGATGAAGACCGCCAAACGCGGCGAGGCGCTCCTGGCTCTCGTAGAGCAGGCGGTCGGGCGCCGCTAATCCGTCGAGGCGAATCTCGGCGGCGGCGCTGTCGCCTCGAGGCCAGTTAGCCGCCACGACGGCGGCCCGGCCCGCCACGCCTTTGTCGATGACGGCCGTGTGCACTGTTGAAAGTCGTTCAAGGGCCGCGATTTCCGTCGTCGCGCGAGTTGACCCAGCGCGAATCTCGTTGACGAGACCAAACGCATCCAGCGCCGTTACGCTGCTGCACCTGCGCGCGGTCCGGTGGGAGCGACTGGCACGCAACGCGTGCTGAGCACGTCCGACACGTTCGGATTGATCCCTTTGGCCGCAAAATGATGATCGATAATATCCTGATAAGCGGCGGCACCAACTTGCTTCGCCATAACCTCCGACGGACTGCGTATGAAAGCAGCTGACGTCTCGGATTCGTTAAACGTACTCTTGGTCAGGTTCAAAACCCGGTAGTTCGGGTCCTTGTCGGCCCCAGGATTTGCTTGTCTGCCTCCGTGGCCACGCCGATTTCGCGTGCCTGACGCTGCGGCACGAAAGTCCTCTATAATTCACAAAAGCGCTTATCCACGGCCCAGATCGGCAAAACGAGCAGCCCGATCACGGCCGCCACGTAATTCGGCGTTAAAAGGCTTCTTCGAGATAAATGAATAGCAGCGGCTGTACCGCAGCGATGAACCCATGAAACGAACGCCAGGCGTCGGCCGAGAGCATGCCCTGCCGACTCGGCCACGGGGCGCCATCGCAAGTCGGGTATTGCTTGAACTGCTCGTCAGCCGGGCCTGAAAAGCTCATCAGTCCGCCCCCGCGGGGCGCAGGTAGCGCCCCGCGCGAGGCCAGCGGCGCGATGGCAGACCGGGCGCAACAGGGCGCGTTGTCACGTCCGCCTCGAGGATGCGGCTGCCAGGCGGCCAGGATGGCCAGTGCCGCCATCGAAACTTCGCCACCACAAGCGCCATGGGCAGGCGTTCGGAACTTGTTGTAGAGCGGCAAATGATAGAAGAAGAACTTCGTTGATGCCTGCATGCACGTGAGGTAGGAGAATCGAAATGGAGCGTCACGGCCAGCGAGTCACGCAGCGCTCAGGCCCTTTTCACGATCAAGAGTCCGAGCATCGAAAAGGGAAGCAGATGATGGCCCCGACATACACCGGCCCGCTCGTGAAGGTTGATCGCCCCAGCACATCGGGGCGCGAAAGCGCGTGTGAACTGGCGCTGATCCGCCTGCCCATGATCGGAAAAGAAGCGGCATTGCGCGAGTCGGTGCCGATGTCGCCATGATGCTGAATCCGAGCCCGTGCAGGTTGATGAGCAGCGTCATGGTCCTTTCGCGGCCGTAGCTCCACACGTAGGCAGTATAGTCGATCTCGAGCCCGAGCTTTTCTGACCCTCCGCACGTTGTTCTTCAGCACCGCCTCTCGCGCATGGATTCGCTTCACGCATGTCGGCTGAGGCCGATGGAGCTCGTCCGGCGGCTGGTGCCACGGCCAGCAGGCCCAATCACGAGGAGCACGCGGACGACTGAGGTAGGCGCCCAACGTGGTTGCGAATCGCAAAGAGATCAGATAGGTGAGGCCAAAACGAGCATCATAATCAATAGGTACAGCTGATCTGCTGATGACTCCACAGGACGTTGAGCCCGGTGAAAACAGGGTCACTAAGCTGCCCCAGAGCAGCCGCCCGCGATAGCAGAGGATCACGCCGCCCAGGATCGGCGCCATCGTCCATGACGAGGCACCTTATTGACGTGGCTGGCCTCAATGATGATCAGATTGTGGCTGACGCGAAGGCGTAGGCCACAGCCCCACCGCGGCCAGCCCGGGCGACACCCAGCGACTTCGCAAACACCGAACCCTACCAAATAGAGCAGGCCGTGCAGCGGCGCTCGGCAGGGTGTACGCTGAAGCGGCTCAGATAGTCAAAAGATGTCTTCACCATCGGTGCCTCTGCGTAGTTATGCGGCATGCCGCCGAACATGCGCGCCGACCAGTAGGCGTGCTCGCCGGTTTTGAAATAGTGATCCGCGATGTCTTTTCCAGCCCTGAGCGCTGTTTACGTCGTTTTGACCAGCCCCTTACCGTCGAACAGTTCAGGTGGGAAATAGATCGCTGCGAGACGAAAACAGGATCACCACCAATTACGTGCGCCATCCTTCTGATTGCCCATCTATATTTGAAAACTAGCTGATGTCGTATAAATGTCGTCGGATTCGGTCAGAAAGCGCCCGCTGTGGCGCGATTCAGAGGCGATTCCCCGCCTATTTGTGTTTGTTTTGGGGCGCAAACGTGGTAAAAAATCGCGATCTCTTTGCCCGCCAGCGCCTGTCGGGGTCTATTCGTCGAGTTTGGGTCGGCGCTAGGGGGTAAAGTGCCTCGGCCGCCTTCGATCCTGTGCGGCGCGCGATCCGCCCGGGTAGAGTGATTTTTGATTTTGGTGAGTAAACCCGCTGGGTTTCACCAAACGTGTGGCAATGTGAAACCCGCTGGGTTTTGGGGCTGTCGGTGGCATAGTTAAACCTGCTGGTTTTGAGCATGTCGAGTGGCAAAGTTCAAAACCCGTCGGTTTCGCGCGGCGTCGAGTGGCAGTCCAAACCTGTTAGCTGTGTAAGTCGTGATTGAAAGTCCAAAACCTGCTGGGTTTTCGTGCCGGTCGGGGAAAGTCCGAAACCTGCCGGTGTTTCATGTCGTGTGTGAATATGAAACCCGTCAAATTTTGGTGTGGGGGTTTTGTTTGTTGGGGGTTTGGGGTTTTGGGTTTTTTGGGGTTTTTTGGGGGTTGGGTGGTTTTGGGTTTGGGTGTGTGTGGTTGTGGGGGGTGTTTTGTGTTTGGGGGTTTGGGGTTTGGGGTTTTGGTTTGTGTTGTTTTTTATGTATTCGTGTAGGGGCGTATTGCATACGCCCTTAAATGCCTCGCCGAAGGTTTGGGTCTAAAATCGGAATGTTTTTGTGTGTGTCTGTGTAGGGGCGTATTGGCATGCCCGAAATGTCCTGGTGAGGTTAGGGTTTGGTGGTTTTTGGTGTTGTGGGTGTGTTGGTTTTTGTTGTTTGGTGGGTGTGGGTGTGTGGGGTTTGCGCTCAAAACTGGCGGGGTTTTGTGGTGTGGGGGTGTGTTGGGGGTTTGGTGTTGTTTTAATGTGTCCTTATTTGGAAAGGTAATCGGTGTTTTGGCGTCCTATTGGGAATGTGGAACCGGACAGGTTTTAATGTATTCGTGTAGGGGGTGTATTGCATACGCCCTGAAATGTCTTGCCGAAGGTCGAATAAATCGGCGGGTTTGGGGTATCCTATTGGGAATAAGATCGGGTGGTGGTTTTGTGTATCCGTGTTGGAAATGTGAGATGGGTTTATTTTCACACGTGTAGGTAAAAGACACGTCCTGAAATGTTCTGGCAGTGATTACTGGCTGTGGGTTTTGGTTTGTGTGTTGGTTTTTTTGGTGTGGTGGTGTGGGGGGTGTGTGTTGGTTGTTTCAAAATCAGGTAGGTTTTGGTGCATCTTTATTGGGATGGTGAAATCGGGGCTTTTGGTGCATCCGTGGGAAATATAAACCAGACATTTTTGGTACTGTAGGGCAGGGTGTACAGTCTGAAATGTCCTTCGATGATGGTTTGGTCTTAAACAAGGGTTTGGGGTTGTGTGCTGGGTGTTTTCATTTATTTTTAGGGGTATTGTATACGCCTCAAATGTCTGACGTGAAGGTTTGGGCCAAACCGTGTGGTTTTTGAGTATCGCATGGGGTGTGGGGGTTTTTTTGGGTGGATATGTGAAACCGTCAAATTTTTGGCTTCGCGGTAGGGGCGTATTGTGACATGCTCCGGAAATTTTCGCTGAAGGTTTGGGTTTAAAACTGGGTTTTTTATTTGGTGTGGGGTTTGTGTTTTGGTGGGTTGTTTGGGGGTTTGTATCCGTGGTGGGAAGGGTAAAATGGTGGGTTTTGGTGTATCTGTGTGCGAAATATGAAACTGGGCTGTTTTTGTTCGTATTTCGTAGGGGGATTGCATACGCCCTGAAATGTCCTGGTGTACATGGTTTGGGGTTCTAAATCGGCGGGTTTTTGGGTATTCCCATTGGGAAGGAAATGGGTGGTTTTGTCGTATCCGTGGTGTTGGGGGTTTTTGCATTAATTGGGGTTGAACTGTGGGTTTTGGTGGGTACGTGTCGGAAGATGGCGGGTCGGGCGTTTTTACCATCAATGGCGACAGGCAAAACGCTTCAAATCAGACTTATTCTTTGCCGCTCTAATTTTAAACATGGAAAGAATAATGAGTTGGCACTTATTGAAAGGGAAAGAGGAATCGTTTTGGCGCCTCAACGATTTATCTATCGCTTGGAAAGTGGCCGAAAGTGGGCAGTGATGGCTGGGCACAAATCGCGCTGACAACAGCACCGATCGCATATGATGGCGAAGTCCGGGCGCTGGCGAGCGTCTCCGCGCCGATGATTCCCTGCCGATGGACGAGCGTGGCGGACCTTGGTGTCGGTCTTCGGAGTCGACGTGCTCTTTGCGGAAAGAGTTGACTGTGCTCCACCCATCGGTATGGGTTTCCAATGTGCAAGAAGCGTGCACGTGACGATTTGGATTACGACCTGCTCGAAGACGCTCATGTCCGGTCTCCTCCACAAGATGTTGCAAGGGTGCTAGGTATGGTGACGCCATAGCGGTGGCGGGTGATCGTGGCCTTGACCTGTGTCCTGCAGCGCACTTATTATATCGACATGGCAGACGCGAAGAGTCTCTTGAGTCTATCGCACGCAGCTTCGGTTACATCTACGCCGCAGAGTGTGTACGCATCAACACGATTTTGCAGTCGCTTTACGTCACTACGGCTGGAAGCGGCATTATGTGGATCACCTGATGGACTTCGCTGACAAGATGAGTCCTCAGGCCGCCAGTGGTTGACTGCGCTGACTATTGTGTGACTCTGTTCTCGGATCTCACGCGTGTGACGATGCAGAACTCTTCCACGACGGTGGCTTCGAGTATGGGCATGAGCCTCCGCGCTATGAATCAGTATAGCAAGAGCTTGAGGAGGAATGGGACGAGTTTGGGAAGATTATTTACGGGTGATCTGGGGCGGAGCGATCCTTTGTCCGTCCTCCTGAGATTCGAAGTAGAGTGGTCCCACACACTGCGGTGCGGGACGCCCTTTCTGTTAGATTTGACGGCTGGGGGGCGGTTGGCCCGTCCAGTCGGAGATTACGCCCGATGGTTTAGTTGAGGATGATGGCATTGTTCTCTGTTCGTACTTATTGGTAGATGTTGAACCACGGCGCGCAGTATCCTTCGAGCGAATTCATGTGGTAGCCTACGGGTGTTCAGTTTTGCCATCCATGGGTGACTTTCAGCCGAGGCGTTTGTAATCCCAGGAGATGATGCCTTCGCCCAGAATTCAATGCGTTTTGGAGCATTACCTTGCGGAAGTCGGCCAGTCGCTGAGCAATTATAGGGAGTCGTAGCGATACGTCTTCATGGCCTCTGAGGCAGAGAGCGCCGCCGCAACGTTCTGGGGCTTGCGGCCAGCGTCGCAGCCTCATGAAGTGGTTATCCTGACGCGAATCAGCGGATAGTCCATCGCGGTCACCTTGTGTCGATCGTGCGCCTGTTCGCTTGAACTGAGTCCGGTGTGCGGGCAGCGTTGTCCGTCGTCGGTGGGGAGGGTGTTATTTCGGCCCGGGCCCTTACCCGTGTCGGCGGTGAGATCCAGGTCTTTACGCCGTCGGCGTCGGGGATCTGATCGAAGAGTGCCTGCTGATTGCGCATGGCGAAGTAGGTAGAGTTGGCATCAGAGTTCTGTTCGGGGCAAATGTTAGAAGCGGTTGACGTAAGAGCTGCAGGACGTTGGCCTCCTTCATTGATAGAACCCACATCCAAGAAGAGTTGAGGATGGAATTGAAGCCCGTTGTGTAGCTTTTGCACCGGAACCAACGCTTCTCGTTGGGTGTGCACCGCTGGCGTGATGGCTTGCGGCAAACTGCGCAGGCTCGGAGCAGCAGTTCGCGGAGAGGTGATGTCCGGACGTACGGTGGTGAAGGCGGCCAGGATCGGCGGGATATTTAGGCGTGCCCAGTTTAATCAGGTGGGGCTCTTCGAGACTGGCTAAGCAACGGTGAGTTGGGTTTTTGGCTGCGGGTGTTTGCTGAGGAGGTTTCCGGTCGTCTCCAGTTTGTCGAGGATGTATTTGTACATTGTCTGAAGGGACGCGGATTGTTGTGCGCATCGGTCTCGATAGCGTTCGGTGACGAGCTGCGTGGTGAGGCCATAGATCTTGTTGGCGGCCGTTGTCGAGTTTGGCGATGCCTGCTTTGTTGATTCTGTAGAGTGCGCCATATCGGAGGTGTTTGAATGCGCGGTGGCGTGAGCCATGCGCCAGTACCAGGAGCGGGTCGGTGGTGTTCGCATCGATCAGCCTGACGAGGTCGTGTGGGCTGCTTGAGGAGCTTGGTAGTATCCGTAGAGCACTGTAGCGCCATCGAGTTGTTCATGCTGAGGCTGGTGCGTCAAACGGTAGGAGAATAGTCGAGTCAGTAGACAGAAGTTTCTGCACATCACGTCGCGCATGATACCAGAGGCGGAGTATCCGGTCATAGTTGTAGTCGTAACCATAGCTACGTATGTTGATGTAGCCCTACGATGGAGTTTTGCAGGGTTGCATCGCGTCTTCGACTTCGATGGCTTGATCCTTCGTCGCCGTGGACGACTCGGGAAACTCGATGCAACTGTTCAGCCGACTGCCATGTTGTTATGCAGCAGGGCAAGGGCTTTCGTGATCGTAGTTATCTTTTTTCATTGTGATCATTCTAGTTGTTATGCAGGGTGATAAGGTTGGAACTTGAATCGAGGCTGAGGCCGGCAGAGTAAGGATAGGGCGATACGCCGGTGGAGGAGGTGCTACCGTGGTGTGCGCGGATCCAAGCCTTGCGTTTAGACCAGTGGTAGATGTTGTCGGAAGACGTAGAAGCGTGTTGCGGACACCGCCCAGACGTTTGGTCAGGTTGTTGGGCACCGTGTAACTGAGCTGAATGTTCGAAGTTGGAGGTAGCTGCTGTCGATGAGGAAGCGGTCGGATTGTCCGTGGAGTTGAGGTCGTCGAAGTACCAGCGAGGAATTTCAGAGCTGGTGTTCGGGGACCATGCGTTGAAGACGTCCTCAGCAGGTGGGCTCACTGGTCGAAGAGGCGATGGGGGACATCGCACCATATATCCGTAGTCGTAGATCTTACACCACGAGTAAGAGAACTGTGCCGAGGTCGAAGCTGCGGTAGCTGAGCGGGAGGAGCAAAACCACCGTTGAGATCCGTTCGCGCGTAGTGAGGTTAGTCTGCGTTGAGTAAGTGTCCGTCGTCTTCTGCCGGTCGTCTGGTGGTGTGTAATACCACAGCGATTTGCCTTCGGAAGACAGATCGCAGCGGTGGATACGCCACGTTGATGTGGGCAGGCTTTCACCGTAGTAACGGATGCGCATTCATATGCTGTCGTATCCGCCTACGTTGTTCGTCTTCTTCTTCGGGTAAGAGATCTTGTTTTGTAGTGGGTCAGGTTGGTTGATGGTCTACTACCAGATCCTTTACGCTTTGATGGGGAGGTGTAGCAGGTCGACTTCGACACCGCGATTCTCCATGTGCTGACGTTGGTGTAGCCTGTAACCCAGTGAGGGGGTACGAACCAGTTGAGCATGTCGGTCGTCTTGCGATAGAAGAGCTTTGTCGCCTGTCAGCTTGCTTTCAAAGCTCGAACTGGCGCCGAGATTGACGTTTGTGTTCGTTCCTGTAAGTGATGTCCTCTTTGCACCAAAGGAGAGCGGAGAGGGCGTCGTTGTTGTTGGTAATGCCATAGCGGTCGGTGTAGAAGCTGCTGATGTTGTCACCCTGCTGACCGATGGAGAACTGATCTGAGGCATGGTCGAAGGTTTTGATTTGAAGAACTCTTTGTTCGAGATCAGTAAGCGCCACTGAGGAGTAGGAAGTTACTTCCCAGCGATGCTTCGGGGTGGAAGTGAGGATGTTTCGCGTGGAAGGAGGTAGAGGAAATATCTGGTTGTGGTAGTCAGAGCCCACGGGAAGAAGTAGCCTGTCTGTAAGTTCGTGCGTAAGAGTTTGAGTTTTTATTGCGTGATCACGGGCCCACCGTGATTGCCCCAGTAGGGACAAATTTTTCTTGAGCTGGAGAGCTGTCACGGTTGTATTGTAATACTATGCGCCCAAGAGAGAGGAGAAGGGCTGAAGGTGTGGTTGTAGTTCAGCAGCTGCTGGAGGTTGAGCGTGGTGGTGCGGTAATGATAGACCGGGAGATGCGTCCTTCTTTCGCATACACCAGCCGTGGAGGGGGTTGCGTTCGAAGTATGTCGTCCATGATGACGTGGCGGCGTTGGGGTTGTCAACTGTCGTGGGCGAGAGACGTTTGTGGCGTTGCCGTTCGCGAGGTGTTGGTTTGTTGATTGATCTTCATCGTTTGATCGAGAGGCTGGGCTGCACCAGCTTGTCAGCCAGCCACAACGGAGCGGTTGTACATCTACCGTTTCGTCGGTGCGGATGTTGGGCTGCCGCGCAGGTAGATGGGGTAATCGGCGAATGTTCTGCGGAAGGCGTCGTGGTCGGTGGATTCTGACTCGAGAGCGTTCTGCGTAATGTGACATAGCTTCCATGTTCATGCCATATCAGCCACTTCTTCGCTTGGTGCGAAGCCTTGACGTTGGCCGTGAAGCGCCTTAGCCCGGAGTTAGGCAGTACGCCGTTGTTCCTTTGAGGTACTGAAAGAGGAGTGCCAGCGCTCGTTGCCACCCGTCACGTTCTACGTTTATACTTCGCGCGAGGTTGTGGGCCTTCGTCCAGTCGTGGAAGGTGCATGTGACTGTTCACCACGTCCGAGCGTCGCGTTCGGTTCAGCTTGCCATCCTTACCGATCGATAATGCCCGTCGGGATAGCTGTAGACGTTGCAGCCGCCGCTTCCTTCTTCACGCCAACATGTTCTTGCTGCCCACATAGGCGTCGTCGGTTGAGAGTTTGTCCACGTAGTGGAGCTTGTTGCAGAGTGCGCGGCATTGCCCTCGTATTGTCCGGGATCTGATGTAATCGTGGTCGATCGTACCGTGCGTATGTGCGCCCCACTTGCTGAGGGCATGACGGCCGCCTGACCCAGTTCTTGGTCGATGATGATCAAGGTTGCGTACCGCGCAACTGTAAAGCGCATTAGCGGCGTCTTCAGTACGGAGATAGACCTACGTCGGCTGGGTTGATGTTATTCAACCGCCGTCGAAGTGAGCGCTGCGTCGATGATCAGCGGCCTGGTACTGTGTTGATGGAGCCGATACTGCGAGTAACGGTCGGCCCGTCGCCACTGGCCTGACCCGAGCCACCGTCATCTGGGTGCCCGCCATCGTCCGGCCGTGGCCTGCACCACGTTCGTAGCCTGCTTCTTGGTCAACGTCGGAATTGATCACGTGTACGGAACCGTAAAGGCTGATGTTTGAGGTACCGTGAGCCGTGACGAAGACTTCATCGAGTTGTTTGGTGTCGTCCGTCAAGACGTGACCTTCATGCTGCCGCCGTGGCGGGTGTTTTTGCGTTTTGTATCCCATATAGGAAATAAATTATGTGTTACCTGGGCACCGAGAGGGCGAATTTCAGTTGTCGCGTGATGGTACCTGTCGGTTGTTTTCACATGCACGGTGACGCTGACTGGCGGCTCCTTGCTGGTCAGTCACAGTGCCGCGTGGCCTGTGTTCGCGCCATCGCGGCCCGTCCTCTATCAGATAAGAGCCAGCAACATCATTAACTTTTTCATACTGCTATAGTATTGGTTTAGAAGGAGTGTCTATGGGATCAAGAGGCACCTCGGTGTGTATGGTATTATGCCGGCCGGTGTGAAGTTGCGCGTCAAATTTGTTGTTTTTGTTCGTGGGTTCATCGTGTCTCTTCGTTAAATTTCGGTGGCAAGATGGCTGGTTTTTTGCACTAGCTGAACTGGATTGAAAACGTACCTATTTATAAGCGTTTTTTGGTGAACGATTGTCTCGTGGTGGGTTGTGGGTGGGGTGGTTGGTTGGTGGTTTTGGTTGCACAATCGCCCCACTGGGAAGTCTGTGGTTCGTGAAAGACTCGCAGCAATTGACCAATGATGGTTTTGCGTGAAAGACTTGCGCAATTTGGCCCACCGGAAAGTCTGTGTCGCGCACCGCCCAACTGGAAGTTTTTTGGCGTGGGAAAGACTCGAGAATCGCTCCACCTGAGAGTTTGTGGCCGAAAGACGGCGCAATCGTCCGAACGGGTTGTTTTTGGCGAAAGTACTGCCAATCGTTCCAACGGAAAGCTTTTGGAGTGAAAGACTGCACAATCGGCCCAACGAGATGGTTTGGAGTGAAAAATCACAACTGTCGCCATGGAAGTGTTTCGGCTGTTGTCCGCCGCAGGCAATCCGCGATTTATGGGTGATTCACAGCCTGAGGCTTCTGACCAAAACGATTAGATGGTTGCAGCCTTCGGTTTTCGCTCGTCGACTTTGTCGTGAGCCGTAACCTCCGCTTTGTGTTGTCCATTTTGTATTTGCATGGAGTTTCGGAAATTAAGGCTTCGTCGTGGGGTCAGAAATCCTGAGCAAATCCTGTTTCATTTTCGGTGTTCAAAAGCCTGAGGCAATGGGTGTCGCACTGATGGTGCCTAAAAGCCTGAGGCAAAATGAGAGTATTTCACCGATGAAGTCTGGCGTTCGAGTGTAAATGACGCCACCGATGATGCCCAAAAGCCTCTTGCGGCTAAAGGGCTGATCTATCGCTGGCGAGAGCATTTTGCCTGGCTAAACTGATGTTTCCAGCGAGAGTCGCCTTTGCCTGGAGTGCAAATGGGTGTTTCCAGTTGAAAATGCAAGTTTTGCTCGAGGCAAAACGTTCTCGCCAGTGAATCAGCTCAGCTCACAGGTTTCTTCGTGTTTACGGTGTTTGCGCTCAATTGCCTGAGGTTTTTTGCATGCAGAGGTGAAAACGCCTGAGCTGGTATCGAGCTGTCAGGCGTTACTTTTTTCGATGCCTATTTTCTTGAGGATTAGAGCATCTACGATCTGTTTGGCTGCATCTAACGTCTGGAGGGCTCGCGACCAACGATCCATCGCGCCGGAGAGCGCAGATCGCTGCGGGCGGCGAAAAGCGACGTCGGCAATCAGGCGTATTCATCTGCGCTTCCAACTCGCGCTGTACCAAACCGGAACCACGTTCGACGTCGGCCACGGCCTTCCAATCGGCGGCGGATCTTCCGCGCCTGCCCTTTGCTCCTCATAAGATCGTTTGGGCCGACGGCGCTCCGCTTCTCCACGACACCGATATTGCAGGCGCGCAGCCGTACGCCGCTCAATCACGCAGATTCTCGATCCTTGCGCTCGAGGAAGCTCGTAGATCCCACTGAGGTGCTCGCGGACGCGGCCCCGCTGAACTCGGGTACACTGGTCCACCAACCCGTCGAGGAATTGCGGTCGTGAGACGACGATGAAGCGTCCTGCTCGAAGCGTTGAGCGCTTCCTTTGAGCATAATCGCGTCCTTCGAGCGCATGTCTGCCATTACTATTCGTCGAGGATCGCAGATTGACGGGTTCGAGCAGCAAACAACTATGGCCAGTCGTCGCGCTTCCGCTGGAAAGCACGCCCACTTTGTCCGACGTCCCCGCCGCCGAACATGAACGCCCTGAGATGTCACGCCGAATCTTCGTCCGTGGCTGTCGCCCGTACTACGTAGTCGATAGTTTCAAAGAGATTATCTTCGTTTGCCCAAAAGTTACTGATTCTGCGCGAAGAAAGCCAATTTACTTTCGTATCGAGGCGCAGCGCCGCTATAACCGGCGATCTCGCCCATGATACACTTGACGAGCGTCGATTTTCCCTCGCCATTTTTTCCCTCACGAAGGCGACTTTGTCTCCGCGATGTAATCGTGGTAACGTGGAAAACTGGAAAAGACGAGGGTGGTCGCTTGGCAGCATCGTTTCAGAGATGTTCCGCACCACAGGTGGGATACGAGCCCGAGCGCTGGCGCCGGCGGAAAAGTGGAGGTGGACATGGCTCGCATCTCGGCGTGTCGACCTCGATCCCGCCCAGACGCGCGCCAACCGTTTAACGTGATTGCATCTGCACCGCCTTCGTAGCCTTATACCGAAAACGCTGATGAAAGCCTCCGTGTCGGCCAACATTTTTTGTTGGCTCATACGCCCGCTGCTGCTGTTCACGCCGTTCACGCCGGAGCTCAGCCGTATTCGTCGTACCACTTTGTAGTGATGTGCCCCAGCTCGATCTCGAGTGTGCGGCGGCGGTGCTTGCTGATGAATGCCCGGTCGGGAAACGAGTCCACCATTGGACGACGTGGCCATAAAATGAACCATCAGATGGATTCGATAAACCAGATGGTTCGTGGTCTGTCCAGCAAAACGTCTGCCGCCGCTGAGCAGCAGCTTAGCCAGCTCGATGCGCATGCGCCATCCGCCGCTGAACCTGCCGTGGGCCGGTTTGTCGTCGCGCCGCAACCCGGTGTCGAGCAGCGTCCGCTCCAACCTGCCTGATAACTCGTGGCGCTGATCAGCTGGTTGCCCGCTCAGGCGCAGCCATGCGCTCACGAGCGTGTGGTACGTCCGCTGTCAACTGAGCGCCCGCGCAGCCCTGGATTGAGGCGCTCGACAGCCGCCTGTTTCCCGTGATATGCAAAGGCCAGCCTGGCCTCTGGCGCACGGTACGTTTATCCTCGAGTTGCATCTGCTGCGGCAGGTAGCCGATCGTCATCTCGCGGCACGCCGACGACGCCGCTTGTCGGTTGCTAACCGGCGAGGATCTTGAGCAGCGCTCGACGGTTCGCGCCATTTTTCCGACCAGCGCGATCCGGCCTTTTGTTCACCACGAACGAGAGGTGGCCCAGCAGCGTGAATCCGCCAAATTGACGGTCAAACCTTCGATTGAGACTACAAAAGGAACTATTCATCGCGCGGGACGTCCGCCCGCCACTTCGTTACACATTGCAGAATAGATGCGCGGCGCCCGTCCTCCGTAGAGATCGACCGGCACCCGATGAAAACGCGCAGTTGCAGACGCACCGCAACAGCCCGCAAGAGCCCGAGGTTGTGAGCTGTCAATGGTGCGGCACCACTTCAGGCTGGAGGATAGACGCAGGCGAGACACCATCGCCCCAGGCTATGGGAAGATCAAAAATTGAGCCGCATCTTTCCAAAGGCTGCGATGTATAGATCACAAAATTGGAGTATATCTCTCGCTGAAGGTTCGATCACCGACCGCGTAGGTAACCCTGCCGACGGTCGACATCGCCTGGAACAGCGACCGAAAGCCCCAGGCTGTGATCTGTGCCCATAAAATCACGGAAACTTGCGGCGGACAACCGGGCCCAAACACTTCCGTGGCGAGCGATTGAAAGGTTTTTTTCGGCCCCCAAAACCGTCTCATTGGGGTTGATTAAAGTGAGGTTTTCGCCCCATAATCTTCCCTGGTGGTTACCGATTGTGCGGGGAGTTTTTCGCCCCACAGATTCTGGTATTGATTGTGCGAGGTTTTCAGCCACACGATCTCGCTGGAGTGATTGTGCGAGTTTTCCAGGCCACAGACTTCCGGTGGAGTGCTTTTGTGCGAGGTTTTGGGCCACAGACTCCTGATGAAGACGGCAAAAGGAGGTTTTCGGCAAATGGATTTCGTGGTGGTGAAAACAGAGACAATGGCGCCAAAGAGGCTTTGCAGCGGATCTATCTTTTGCGGGCCATCCCCAAATCCGTTACCACATATGATACAAGAATTCAAACAAGAACTACCTCTTCATGACGAGGCGACATTTAGCGCCTCGCCACCGACGATCACAGCTTCGGCGAAGATCAGGTCGTCACCATCGGTAGACCCGTCTGTTGCGCTTCGCGATCCTCTCTACGGGCAAACGCCGGCAAATCCAACCTGCTGCAGGCCTCGAGTTTGCGCGCGGCAGTTTGCCTCCAGGCGGTGCTGCCTGACGAGTGGCGCTACGGGTGTCACTGTTTCTGTTGGATCGACAGACCCAAGAGCCGTCGTCTTTGAGCAGATTTTTCGTTTATGAAACGAAATACAGATATGCGTTGACGCTCGATCAGCGGCGTGTAATGAGAGACGCTGCTCATTACAAGACATCGCGCTACGCAGCTCTTCGTCGGATATGGGAGGCGCAGTTGCCTGTGATCGAACTCAGCGGTGGCATGAAACACCTGCGCCGGGGCGAGGAGTTGACGCGTGCGCCCGCCCAATATGTCCTTTTGGTTGCCCGAGCACGGGTCATCGCGTCTATGCCTCCCCGCCGATGCCGCCGCGCACATGGATGAAGACTTATTTCCGCTGATAAATCCCAAGACGGGATTCATCTGATCTCTGCAACGAGATGCAGAAAAACGCAGAGGCATATCTGCTGTCGCCACTGAGCCAGCAGACTTCAATACGGGAATACATGTGGAGGAGAAGACGCTGTCCAGTGAAGAGAAACAGTCGTTTTGCAAGCAAGATCCTCACGGGACGAGTTTGATAGTTTTTCAATGAAGACAAAGGCCTTGACGGACTGATGTTTGAACACACCGTGCAGGATGTGCGCGGAAAGAGAAATATAAAGTTTCATGAGGCCGTGCAGAGCGCAGGAAATTATATACGGATTCTTGGCGTCGAAGCCGCCATCTTATGAGGCCGAAAACGTAACGTGGCTTCCTCGCAATCGATGAGATTGAACTCGCTTCACCTGAACTGTGAAACTGATCTCAACCAATATCTCAATAAAGCGAAGGGCGGAGCCCAGCTCTTGGTCACGACGCACATGATCCGCTGCTGGACTATATCGATAGCGGCTTCCTGCAAAGACTCGGTTTGGTTTACAGAGGCGAGATATTTGCAAACACGAGTCTTTATTCGCTTGTCGAGGTTCCGCAGACTAAATCAGATTCATTCCTTCCAAGGCGCTTATCGCAACGGTCGCTTCGAGCCTTGTCAACACCTACCAAAACAATGGGAAAGAGAATTAGAACGAGAGATGGCGCTCAGCTGGCCAACCATCATTGCAGAAGTGACGGTATTGGTACTTCATTTGTGCAGTCTCACCAAGACCTCTGCCGAAGTCCTTCCTATGAATTTTGGGCCCGAATATTTGCGGACTCATTGAGAGGCGAACTGCGTCATTCTGGATAAGAATGGATCCGTCGGTCGTATTCGATACGATGTAACGGAAAGCCGACATTACGGCCAAAAACAGCGGGAGGGATGCAGGCGCTAAAAAGAAATACCGCGATCACAAAGACGTCCCATTTTCGCGAGACAGTTATCCCCATTGAATACTGGTCTCCTCCACTATGCGTGATACGCATAAGTTTATAGTGCGCCGCGCTCTTTCCGACAGTCGTAAAAGGACTTGTGGTGATTGCTATACCCGTTAAGGCGCAAGCAAGCGCAATGGGCAGAAGATCTGCGTTGGTCGCCGCACTTCGTGCCGAGGAACAGGAGCAGGCGGCTCGCGAAAGAGCCGCCAAATACGGAGATAGCGAGCAATACAGCGGACAGTAAGTCCACACCAACCTACAAGTTCTCACGGGCACCCTCCAAAGCATAACCTATGACAACCGAACTTCCACCATCTGCGCCCTGTCCACGCTCAGGAAGCGGTGCGCTGGCCATCGTGCGTCTCCTGACCGGAGGCGATCACGCTTATGACCGTTTTTCCAACCCGCCGGGCGTATCGCCCACCGAGCGTCGCTCGCACACGGCCACCTTGCCGTCTTGTCCGCGACGGCGAACTGCTTCGACGAGGCCGCATACCGCGTCTCCGTGCCTGCATTCGTTCACCGGCGAGATATCTCCGGAGCCGTCTTGCTACGGCTCGACCTTCATCCAACAACGCCCTCGAGTGGCTCATCGACGCCAGCACGCGCCACGCACCGGGCGAGTTCACCCGACGCTACCTTCCTCAATGGGCGTATGGATCTCTTTGTGGCGGAGTGTCGCGGTCACCTGATCGCATCGGACTCCCGGCCGGTGGCGCGCATCGCGTGGCGATGAATCAATGCGGTGGATTCTCCGACGAACTGGCCACGCTTACGCGCATAACCTCGAGTTTGTCTCGCTCGTGAGAGTTGGAGCCGACCGGCGATCACGAGGAGCTGGAGTTTGCTGGACCGCACGCGCCTGGCGAACTGGCTGACCGCATCGCCCGACGCATCGACACGCTGGTCAGCCCGTTCGCCGCCGGCAACGCGCCTCGCTAACGGATCGCCTGCGGCCATCATCGTCGGCCCAACGGGCAAGCCGACGCTGCTGAACGGGCTGTCAACGAGGAGCGCGCCATCGTTCCGACATCCCCGGCACGACGCGCGACACGATCGAGGAGACGCTCGCCTCGACGGCCAGGCTTTTCCGCTTCATCGACGTTCGCCAGTTTACGCGCGACCGCATCGACGGGATCGCGCATCGAGGAGATCGGCATCCGTCAGCTTTGAGAAGGCCGATCAGGCCGCCATCATCCCCACCTCGACCTGATCCGACAGCATGGCCGACGATTGCTCAGAGACTAGTCGCCGGCTGCGGCGCGGATAAGCCCGTGTTGATGGTCGGCATGAAGAATGATCTGCCCGCCGTGGCCTGGATCCACGTCGACGGACAACGCATGATCCACCATCTCTTGCCGAGCCGGCCGGACATCGAGCGTAAAGGCGTGATCGTTGAGAGCTGGCTGATACGCCACGGTGGGCACGCACGACGTGATCGTCACCAACGGGCATTACGAGGCGCTTTAAGGCGCGGGCGAGGCCATCCGACGTGCGCTGGCGGGACCTGGCGACGGTTTGCCGGGCGATCTGCCTGCGGAGTGATTCAGCGATCGCCTCCCACGCACTCGGCGAGATCACCGCGGCGAGAGATCGTCACCGGACGAGGCGTCGCCAACATCTTCCAAGTTCTGATCGGGAAATAGGGTGAGAAAACGAAAAGTCCTACTGGCTGGGGAGACGGGTTATCCACCGCCTGCCGGCAGGTGATTCTTCACTTTGAACGACGAGTTTTTAGTTCCGAACACTGGCTGCCTCGCGGAAATCCACCACGGCGTGGCCGCGGTCGATCTTGCCGCTGGAGGATCTGCTTCTGAAAGCCTGTTGGCGACAAGTCTCGGATGGCGCGCTTGACGGGCGGGCGCCGAACTGCGGGTCGCAGCCCTTTCTCGCGAGGTAAGCCACGGCGGCGTCGGAGAATTGCAACGATGTTGCTGGCGGTCGCCATGCGCCTGATGCCCTTCAGCTGTAGGCCGGACGATCTGGTGGATCTCCTGCTCGGTGAGCGGGGTGAACATGATGATCTCGTCGGGATACGGGTTGAGGAACCCGACGGATGGTCTTCAGCAGGTCGTGAGCACCTCGGCCTTTCACCGCTTAATGACACCGCCTACGGTTGTCGTCGGTCGCTGCTCGAACGGTCGCGGCGATGCCGACGAACCCATGTTTCCGTCAGCACGATGATCGTGTTCTGAAGTTCACCGTGCGGTCTTTGTTGTCCGTCAGGCGGCCGTCGTCGAGCACTTGCAGCAGCACGTTGAAGACGTCCGGATGCGCTCTTTGATCCTGGTCGAAGAGGACGACTGAGTAGGGTTTGCGTCGACGGCCTCCCGTGAGCCGTCTCGTCATAACCGACGTGACGCCCTGGAGGCGCTCTGACGAGTCGCGTGGCGCTGAACTTCTCCTGATACTCTCGTCGTCGATCCGCGTCATCATGTTCGTCGTCGAAGAGGGTATTCGGTGAGCGCCCTTGGCCAGCTCCGTCTTTACCGACGCCCGTGGTGCCGAGGAAGATGAATGATCCGATATGGGTCGCCTGGGGTCTCGCAGCCCCGGCCTGACTGCGGCGCGCAGCGTCTGCAATGGCGCGGGATGCATTTCGTTCGATTCCACGACGCGCCGGATGCAACTCGTCCCCAAATGCAGTGAAGCCACGCTCGCCTGGCAACATCTGCTCACCGACGCCGTCCAGCGGGAGACGACGTCGGCGATGTCTCGCCGTCCACCTCCCTTGATCATGGGCCGAGGCGCCCTGCATCTCGTGCAACTGGCGCTGATGTTCATGTTCTCCTCCTTCGTCTTGATCCGCCCGTAGCGAATCTCGGCCACTATTGTGGTCGCCTCGCGCCGGCGCGCTCGGCCTCGTACTTCAGCGACCCGATGTCGATGCGGTTCTGCTGGATGCGGTCGCGATTTCAGCTCCTTTCGCTCTGCCAGCGCGCCTCCGCTTCTTCTCATCCTCCTCAGGCGGTCGGCGATCTCGCGGCTGAGCAGCTCCAGCTTCGGGCTGGATCGCCTCGCGTTGACGCGACTTGGTCACGCTGATCCGGAGTTGCTGATGGCGCGACACCGTCGAGCGACCTGCATTGGAATCCACTTGCATGCGCAGGCGCGGCCGCCGCCTCGTCCATCAGGTCGATGGCTTTGCCGGGCAGGAAGCGGCCGGTGATGGAACGCGAGGAGAGCGTAAATGGCCGCGATGATGAAGCCGTCCTGATGCGTGCGGATCTTGTAAGATTCTCATATTTTCAGTCCGCGCAGGATGGAGATCGTGTTCACGTCCGCCTGTTCACTATGACGGTCTGGAAACGCCGCCCAAGGCCTTTAGTTCTTCGAAATACTTCTGGTACCGTCGAGCGTCGTGGCGCTGGATACTGCAGTTCGCCGGTGCTGGTTGCCGGCTTGAGGATGTTGGCCGCGTCCATTGCGCCGTCACTTGCCTGGCACCCACCAGTGCGTGTGGATCTCTATCGATAAAGAGGATGATCTGCCCCTCGACTTGGTCACCGTTCATTACGGCCTGACGCTCTTTCGAATCCCGCCCGTACTTCGCACCAGCGATCAGTGCGCCCATGTCGAGCGAGAAGTCCGTTTGCTCTTTTCAGGTTCGGCACGTCGTCGCGCACGATACGTGCGCCAACCTCGGCGATGGCCGCCCACCGACACCCGGTTCACCGATCAGGATCGTTGTCTTTTTCAACCGCCGACCAGATCTGTAGCACGCGCCGACCTCTCATCGCGTCCGATCACGGGATCGGTTTTCGCCTGACGCGCGTTCGTTCAGTTGATGCACTTGCTCAGCGAGTCGCACGTATCCTCGGCTGATTGGTCAGTCACGTGGCTGCTCTCCGCAAACCTCGTCGACGGCCGCGCGCAGCTCCTCAGCCGGGCGCCCGTCCTTGAGCATCTGGCAGGCGTCGCTACGCCGGAGAAGAGTGCCGTGACGATGTGTTCGAGCGACACGTATTGGTCGCCCATCTTACCGCACAGTCCACGGCCTGCAGTAATCAGGCGCTGGCCTCGCGGCTGAGGTAGGGGTTCGCCGCCCTCCACCTTCGCTGATACAGGAGGCGATCTTCCGATCAGCGCCGCGTTCCAGCCCTTGCGGTTGATGCTCAACTTTTGGAAGAGGAAGTTCACCACACCTCGCCCGTCAGCATGACAGCTTTCAAGAGGTGTGTAGTCTGATGTTCTGTTGGTTTTGCTGGGCTGACCAGCTCTACCGCCTTCTGCACCGCTTCCGCGATTTGATCGTGAATTGTTCAGATCTATATGTTATGCGTTTTATTTATTGCTGTTTGATGATTGTTTCCGGTGTCCTCATGGTCAACCCAGCTGTGAATAGATGGTGACAAATGTAGTATAATAAAGCCCCGCTGACCTGACTGACGAGGCTGATCTCTTAGGGTAAAGTGAAACGTCGCCGCCTTCCAAAGTGGTCGGACACTCCGGTGACGTTGCGGCCGCCCGCCGACCACGACACCAGTGATGCTGCTGCGCCGCCTGCCAGGCCACCGACAATTTTGGCGATGCTGTCAGGCCGCCCGCCGGCTATCGAACACCTGGCGCTGTCAAATACTGTGTCACCGAACACTCTGGCGATATGCTGGCAGGTCGCCCGCCGTAGTTTACCAGTCGACGAGCGGGAACCACGGCCGTGGGCTCGTTGATGACCCGTACCGCAGCGCGCGCAGTCGAACTCGGAGCCGGAGGCGTCCCCGCAAGAGATACTACGGCTGCGGAAGGGCGACCGCTTGTTGGTGCATCAAAACAGCCCATGCTGTAACGCAGGCAGTGGCGCGTGAACATCAGCGGGACACCCGCGCGTTGCTCTTCGCTCGTCGACGGCGCGTAATGCCGTGGCTGCGATAGAAGGCCCCTATTTTGGCGTTGCTGATGTTACGTAATCGATCAGGAGCTGCAACGGCGGTCGACTGGCGTGACGCCTGCGACGTGCGCGAGCGAGGCGTTCGGATAGCAGTTTGTCGACGGCCTGGCGACGCATTTCACTGAGCAGTGAGGAGGGCACAGTCAGGTTCTCGCGCATGTCCACGGTGACGCGTGCAGCCCCAAAAAAGGTGTGTGCCGAGGCGCGAGAGTTAAAAAGGATGTTCTCTGGTGGTTTGACGGCTGGCTCGGCAGCGAAGGTGCGGACGGTCACGCCGCAGCCAGGCGTCCGTCAAGTGAGCGGTGCCGTCCGACGTGTCACTCCACACGATGTCGATGGCGATGCGGCGCTCGGCTGACTTATTTGGCGAGAGAACGGCCTCGAAGGCGCTGTCGACATTGCGATATGGTGTGCCCGGCTTGACGGTCATACGCGTGCAGCGACAATGCGCCGACTTCAGCTCGGTCTTACTCGAAGCCTCGAGCTCACCGCGGCTGAAGAAGACCAGCCTGTCGCCGTTGTGGGAGCGTTTGTGCCGCGCTTATGACGAGTCCGCCGCCACGATTTGCACTGGCGCGCCCAAGGGTTTTCGCCGATCGATTTCGGGCGCAGTCGAACGAGGTAATGTCGGGCGTGCGCCCATGGAGGAAAGCCAGTCGCAGCCGCGATAGCTCTCCGCCGCGGCCTGAAGCGTGCAGGTGGATCGTCCGTCGGACGCCCGTCGGAGCGACGGATCGCGCCAGAATCTCACGGAGTCGCTGGCGATAAGCGGTGACATTTTCACGGTGTCACCGCCTTTCAGTCATTCTCGATCTTTGAACGAGGAGACGCCGGCGGCACCACGCTCTCGAGGTCGTCCGAACGGTTCGTCACGGAGCCAGCAGGTGCTTGTCCCCGCTATCGTCTGTCCGTCCGCGTCGACCATCGTGCAGGGGTGTCGGCAACACTGGAGCGCATGCGCCGCGGTTGGCGCCATACGTCCGGGTGAGGTCGAGCTGAGTAACATCTGCTGCCAGCTGACACATAGGTACCGGACGAAGGCCCTGCGCGATACATCTCGGCGTGGCGATGGCTATATTTGATCGGAAAGCGTCAGCTCGCGCCAGCACCACCTGCTCGAAGCCCGCTTGAGCCAGAAAGGCGTGACCTTCTCGGCGCGTAACAGTTGTCCATTTGCGCTGGCGCAGAGCGATCGGGGATTGCCGCGTCAGTCCCAAGTCCTGCACGATGAGCGTCCACGCCCGCGTCGGCGCGTTGATGACCGTACTGGCCTCTTCAGCTCATGTCGTCGCGGAGGATGGTGTTGAGGGCGACGTAGATCGGTCACATTATAATATATATGGGCAAAATCGCAGAGGCGCGGATGTCGCCGTTGACATGCCGCGGCAAAGCGTAAGTGCCGGAATTTGGGAGCACCCGATATAAAGACAGCATCATGCCATGTAGTGATGGGCTCGGCCGCACGCCGATCTCTTGGCTGGAGCCAGCAGTTCGACATTGTCGTAAATATCGGTCAGGAGGTCGTTCGGCGACGGATAAAGCGTTGAGGTGGTAAGGCAGCCCGATAGACGTGAAGAAGGAGCCGCTGGAGAAGAGCAGGTTGGCGCCCGCCACCGCACGATAAGTGGCTTCCGACGGGTCGTCTTCGTAGTATCCCGTGCGGAGCGACGATAAGTTTCTTCGCAAGGTCAATAATGTCGGTACCTTCATCGTCGAGCGTACGGCGCGTATTCGGAGTGCCCAGACAGAACTCGTCCCCCACGCCGCCATCGCCATATAGACGCCCGCCTCATCGTTTCGAGAGCAACGTCAGCCCGGGTATCTGACCATAAACGTTATTGTTGTCGCAACTCCGCAGTGCCGGGCTGTGGCACATAGAACGGTCGTCAGCCGCGGAAGATGGGCAGGAATGGCTCGTTCATCGTATGGTGAAGACACGAACATCCGTGTCTCGGTAAGCCGTGTTTCTGCACGCCGAAGAAGGAGCACGCGCCTGTGCCGCCCAGCATATAGAAGGTCGACGTCACGTGCATGTCCTCAATCGAAGATCTCGGTCAGCTTGCCCAGTACCTCACTCTCGAATGCATCCGCCTACCGGCGCCCTAGTGATGACTAAGGTCGTCAAAACCCGTTCCGCATACTGTCGAAATCCCGGTGAATCCCGCGCATGCTCCACCGGCGTGTTCTGGACGTGTGGTCTTTGATCTTCTACCGCTCCAGCCCACCTAAAGGGTAGTATTGCTCAGCAGCTGCACCAAATCGTCTCGGTGGTGATCTTGAGTGGCATCAATTGAGCACGACGCACTGTATAAGTGGATGTTCTGTGAGTTGGTTTGAGTATCCATCACGAAAATATGTTCCGGTCTTGGTAACTCTCTAATGGCCGGCAGGATTCTTCGTAGATTGAGTGGCATATACTTGATTTCTTTGCTTATTGGGGTGATTTTGATCGGGCGGCAAATGTGTAAATGGTGGTAAAAGGCATGTGATGAAAAGTGAATGTGGTTGTTGTTACGTGTCCTTATTGTATTGATAATTATTTTGTGCGAGAATTTCTTTGTTTTCTTCCGAAGTCATACTTAGTTATCAAATTTTTAAATTATTAAACAAGTGTGTATATATGAAATATAAAACAGCGTTATTGGCAGCGGGTGCCCGGTTGGGGTTTCCATTCAGAAGCGCACAATATAGCTGAATCCATGGGATAGAATGAGATGAAATGATACCACAACTGGCATCTTCCGAATGTCCAGTACCTCGCCTGGGTGAAGCTGACTGCTGTCAGCTGATAGTACTGGTATTCGTCTTTATGAAGGATGTGCGTACAAGTAGATACAGCATTTATCATCCTGGAAAGAACGTTTGATCATGTTTATATAAGTGATATGCTAAAGAATATCTGGATTGCATTATATTA
>BNJS01000895.1_pt1 | contig 30167 bp, 37 predicted proteins | sample 8540461 | NCBI WGS metagenome assembly BNJS01 (sample SAMD00202454, study PRJDB9452) | human saliva metagenome | isolation source: human saliva | place: Japan | reverse complement strand
AGACGAGGAAGAAGACGATATTTTAGAGGAAGAATAAAGGCTGAAAAACTTTGATTTTCGCCTCAAAAGTAAAAAGAAATCATGTTAAGTATGAAGAGTAGCGAAGGAGGCAGTCTTGCCTCCTTTTCTTAAGTAAAAGGAGAAGCCATGAACTGGTGCAGTAATGAAGAGCGTTGCGGGGGATGTTTTTATCAGGACATTTCCTATGAAGAGGAGATCAAGATAAAAGAAGAGGAAATCAAATCCCTCGTTTGCACCTATTGTTGTAGGAGAGCTTCCTTTTGAGGGAATTATTTTCCCCAAAAGAAGCTTATCGAAATAAATGGAGTTTTTCTTTTCGGGGATCAGGAAAAAGACGGTCCGCTTTGTCTGGGGCTTCATCAAAAACGCAGCTTTTTCAATATTTTAAATACGGAAGATTGCAGGCTTCCACATCCGGATATGGGGGCAATTCTTTACAGTACCAGAGAATTCTTTCGTGAGAAGGGAGTGGGTTATTTTCACAGACATGAGGGCTATCTTAGCATCTTTTGATCTCGAAGAGGGGAAAAACGGAGAAATCCTTGTTTCTCTGGTGCATAACTGTCCGGATTTTGAAAAAGCCACAGGAGAAAAAGAGGGAGAGTTGGCTTTTACGGAAGAGTCACTATTAAAAGCCTGGTGTGAAGTCCTGCTTTCTCTGGAAAAAGAAGGAAAGCTGGAGGGGCGTTTTGCAGGAATTCTCCATACGAAAAATGAAAGTCTTGCGGATGCGGTGGTGAATCAGGGCACAGAGATTCTCTATGGAAAGGAATACTTCTATGAGGAACTCCTAGGCTTGAGATTTAAGATTACTCCTTTCTCCTTTTTTCAGACGAACAGCCTCGGTGCGGAGAAATTATACGAGAAGATATGGGAATATGCAGATTTGTCGGATAAGGCTACTGAGAAACCTCTAATTTTTGACCTATACTCCGGGACAGGGACAATTACGCAGCTGATGAGCAAGGTGGCAAGGGAAGCTTACGGTGTGGAAATCATTGAGGAGGCTGTGGAGTCTGCTAAGGAAAATGCAAAAGAAAACGGGATAGAGAATTGTCACTTTATTGCAGGAGACGTGCTGAAAGTCCTGGAGCAAAGTACTGTCTTGCAAGCTTCTGAAGAAAACTCCATACTCCCTGTTCCGGATTTTATCATTGTGGACCCGCCAAGAGACGGCATGCATAAAAAAGCGCTGGACTTAATTATCCGCTATGGAGTGGAACGCTTAATCTATGTGGCTTGCAAGCCGAAGAGTTTGGCAAGAGACCTGGAGCCTTTACAGGCAGCGGGATATAGAGTAAAGAAACTCTGCGCCGTGGACATGTTCCCAAGGACAAACAATGTGGAGACGGTAGCATTATTGTCTAAACTTGATGTCGAAAACATATAGAAATTGAAATTAAGCTTGATGAGCTTGATTTGACAAGTGCTGAAAGTAAAGCGACCTATCAGGAGATCCAGGAGTGGGTGAAGGAGCAAGCCATAAAGGAAGCCTTGAAACATTTCCAGATGATAGTATAAAGCAATATCGAAATATCATAGAAATAGCAATCGGTGGAAGAAAATCATTTCATCGGTTGCTTTTTATTCATAACGAGTATCGTGCGCAAAGCGTGCGATATCTCGTTTACATGTATATCGAAACTGATATAATAAACATGACATATAGATGTCGTGTTTAACTTGCTATAATATGTATGGAGTGTAAGGGATTATGAAGATAGACAGGCTGATCGGGATATTGTCAATCTTACTGCAGGAAGAAAAGATAACGGCTCCTGAACTGGCAGAAAGGTTTGAGGTATCACGTAGGACGATAAACCGGGATATTGAAGATCTTTGCAAGGCAGGGATTCCAATAAGGACTGCGCAAGGTACCGGCGGTGGCATCAGTATTATGGACGGATACCGTATGGACAGGACGATCCTGACATCAAAGGATATGCAGATGATCCTTGCCGGGCTTCGGAGTCTGGATAGTGTGAGTGGAAGCAGCTACTACGGCCGGTTGATGGAGAAAATACAGGCGGGATCTTCTGAGTTCATTACTGGAAAGGATTCCATTTTGATTGATCTGTCATCATGGTATCGGGAATCGCTGGCTCCAAAGATAGAAACTATACAGGATGCAATCGGAGACAGGAATTTGATCAGCTTTCGATACTATGCTCCTTCAGGGGAAAGTGAACGAACGGTTGAGCCATATTATTTGGTGTTTCGATGGTCCAGCTGGTACCTTTGGGGCTGGTGTGCAGATCGTAAGGACTACAGATTGTTTAAGCTGAACCGTATGGATAAGGTTGCGGAAACTGATAAGGAATTTATATGTCGGAATGCACCTATGCCGGATCTGTCAACTGAAAAGATCTTCCCAGGTGGAATTAAAGTAAAGGCTCTTTTTACACCAGATATGAAGTGGCGGCTGGTTGAAGAATTCGGGCTTCATTGCTTTACTGTAGCCGATGATGGAATGTTGCTCTTTACGGCAGATTACACGGATATGGAAAACCTTGTGACGTGGCTTATGACCTCTGGGGCAAAAGCGGAGGTAATAGAGCCTGCAGAGGCGCGGGACATTATCTGCAGGAATGCCGAAGAAACATTAAAAATCTATGGAGGATTAGGATAATGAGATTAGATGGCTTTGGGCTGCTTGTTGAGAACATGGGAAAAATTTTGAGAAGATGACAAACCGGAGATATGAGTATATCAAGGGGCTAAACGTCCGGTGGACAATCGTTTAGCACCGACCGAAATGAAGTGGAGAAAAAGGGTATGGCATTTGATTTCAAAAAGGAATACAAAGAATTCTATATGCCGAAGGGTACACCATCTATCGTCAATGTTCCGAAGATGAATTATATTGCGGTACGCGGCAGCGGGAATCCAAATGATGAGGATGGAGAATATAAACAGGCCATAGGTCTATTGTACGGAATTGCTTTTACGATTAAGATGAGCAAGAAGAGTGATCATCAGATCGATGGTTATTTTGATTATGTTGTGCCTCCGCTGGAAGGATTTTGGTGGCAGGACGGCGTGGTCGGAGTAGATTATGCAACAAGGATCAGTGGATTTCCGTCATCCGACTGCCTGACTTTGTAACTGAGAGAAGATTTTGACTGTCAGCTGGGCAGTAGCTAAAGCAGACAGACAAAGCAGGATTTCTCAAAGGTCGAATTCTTCACCTATGATGAAGGCCTTTGTGTTCAATGCATGCACATCGGATCGTATGACGATGAGCCTGCCTCGGTAGAAGCGATGTATCGATTTATGGACGAACAGGGATATGTTCTTGATATTACAGATCGGAGAATGCATCACGAGATATATTTGAGCGATGCCAGAAAAGTAACGCCGGAGAAGTTGAAAACTGTGATCCGGCATCCAATAAAAGTGAAGGGGTGATTGTATGGAGTACATCAGAGTTACTAAGATAATCTGGAAAGGAGCATCTGCTATGCCATTTACCGATACAAGGACGTGCGGGTTTCTTTCTAAGAAGCTTTGGCTGGCAGACAGATTTGATGAGGGCTTGTTTTTCTGGGCAGTGTGGAGCGAGGGAAAGTGGCACAGTAGTGAGCATATTCCTGCTGAGAATGCATGGGTTCCAATCAATGCCGATGAATATATGTATATTGACTGTCTGTGGGTGTCCGGATCCTTCAAGGGACATGGGTATTCAACGGAATTACTGGATGCCTGTATCGAAGACAGTAAAGATAAGGGAAAGAAGGGGCTGTGTATACTGGCAGCGGCGAAGAAGAAGCCGTTCCTTGCCGATCCAAAGTTCCTGAAATATAAAGGTTTTACCGTGTGCGATGAGGCGGATAATGGAATCCAGTTGTGGTATTTACCCTTTGGAAATGAGGCAGAAAGGCCTGGGTTCAGGGAATGTGCGAAGCATCCACACATAAAAGAAAAAGGATATGTTCTGTATTACACCAGCCAATGTCCGTTCAATGCGAAGTATGTTCCGGTGCTAGAGCAGACTGCCAGAGAAAATGATATATCGCTCCATGTGATCCATATCGATAGCCGAGAGAAAGCACAGAACGCTCCGACTCGATCACAAACTACGCGATGTTCCATGATGGAGAATATATTACGAATGAGCAGATGAACGATAAAAAGTTCCTGAAGCTCGTGAATGGATAGGAGGGGGAGTATGGCATCAACAAAAGAGTATCTGGACTTTGTTCTGGAGCAATTATCAGAATTGGAAGAAGTCAGCAGTCGGGCGATGATGGGAGAATACATCCTCTATTATCGCGGAAAGGTATTTGGCGGAATATACGATGACAGGTTTCTCGTAAAGCCGGTTCCAATGGCGGTGAAGTTGATGCCGGATGCAGAGCTGGAATTGCCTTATGATGGGGCGAAGGAGATGCTTCTGGTTGATGACGTAGATAATCGGGAGTTCTTGTGTGAGCTGGTTCAGAGTATGTGGGAAGAACTGCCGGAGAAGAAAAGGAAGAATCCAAAGAAACCATAGGTTTCGTGGTAGAGGATTCCAAAGGGGACAGAGTCCCTTTTGGCACACGACTTTGCTGGCAAAGTCTAGTGTGTTATACCTTTTGGACATTTTACCTTTGAATGCCGTTTATGTCCATTATACTGGACAATATTCTCACATACTGGAATTTTGTCCGGTAGAGATCTTCAAAACCACTTCCATGACTCTATCATACTCATATATCTGTCCAAAAGTTTTGACAATGGATTGCAATTTTGCAATTTTTCTGTTGTTCACCTCTTTAAAATCCCAATATCGCCCAATTTTTCAAGTCCGCCGGTTTTCCTCCGTATAAGACATCAGGATCAAGTATCCAAATAAAATCCAAAGGAGGAACCAGACTATGAATCTATTTGAAACTGTAAAGGCAAGTGTGAGCGCACCTGACGCAGCTAAGATGTATGGGAAGAAAGAAATAGCTGATTTAATGAAATGAGAAAATCACAGTTTGCTGAGCTGGTGTAGGTCTCATGCAAGGCGCTAAAGATTTTAACAAAAGTAGTAAATACGCATTTATTTTAAATGAATACCTTGAGGTCTTTCATAGAGAATGCTATAATATTGTAAATGAATTTAATATAATGTCGCATTTACAAAATATTGTTAAAAGAGGTGTGGGATGGAAGCATAAAAGACCGAGATATTTAAATCAACTTATTGATAAAAAGATAAATGGAAGAGTGAAGATTATTACAGGTATTAGAAGATGCGGAAAATCTTATCTTTTATTTGAGTTATATAGGAAGTATTTGCTTTCCAGTGAGTGAGTGAAGAGCAAATTATACTGATTGCACTTGATAGTCTGAAGAATATCAAGCTAGAAACCCAATAGAGCTAGATAACTATTTAAGAGATAAAAATTCAAAGATAATGAGATTAAAACATTATATTTTTATTGATGAAATTCAATTTGTAGAAGAGATTTCTAATCCATATTTAGAAGGAGAACACTCTAAGATAACATTTGTAGATCTTGTGCTAGGACTCATGAAAATTCCAAATGCAGATATATACATTACAGGTAGTAATTCAAAAATGCTATCATCAGATGTATTAACACAATTTCGAGATCGTGGTGATGAAATAAGAGTATATCCATTTTCATTTGCAGAATTTTATTCATGTTATGAAGGAGATAAGGGAAAGGTTTTTGATGAATATTGTCTGTACGGTGGCATGCCAATGTCTGTACAGCTTAGTAATCATGAACAAAAGAGTGAATATTTGAAGAATGTTTTTACAAGCACCTACATTAAGGATGTAATGGAGCGCAATAAAGTTCTTAAAGATGCATCTATAATGGATGATTTGTTGGATATTATATCTTCATCTATTGGTTCTTTATCAAATCCAACTAAACTGGCAAATACATTTATGTCAGAAAAAAATATAAAGATATCTCAGTTTACAGTAAGTAATTACTTGATTATTTTATTGATGCTTTTTAATCGAAAAGCCAGAAGATATGATGTGAAAGGGAGGAAATATATATCATCTCCGCATAAATACATTTTTCAGATATTGGCTTTAGAAATGCAAGGCTAAATTTCAGACAAAATGAGCAGTCACATATTATGGAGAATGTAATATACAAATGAACTTCGTATGAGGGGGTTAAATGTAGATGTTGGTGTTGTGGAATATAACTACAAAGATGAGAATACGATTAGATTTAGAAGTAGACTTTATTATCAATAGAGGAAGTAATAGATATTATATTCAATCGGCACTAATGTTGATACAAAAGAAAAACAAGTACAAGAGACGAACCTTGAGAAGAATAGAGATTCATTTAAGAAAGTTGTTATAGTTAGAAATAACATAGTACCTAGATTTGATGATGATGGAATTTTATACATTGGTGTAGAGGATTTTTCTATTGGATGAAAGAATGCTGGACTTATAGAAACAGCAACGTTAGATTTTATTAAAATGCGTATTTACGATATGATTTTTAAATAAATAATAGTCTGACTAGCTGAACATTAAACTGTTTTTATGACACTTACGTTAGATAGTTTAGTGGACATCACATACAGACAGGAATGATTGCCACATTTGATGTTCGCTCGTTCTACGTGGAGACGGTTGACCCTTTAGTTGTCGGTTAATGACGCAAACCAAAAAGATGGAACTGCCCGTGCAAAGCATGCCCAAGAAAACGGGCAAAGGAAGTTTATAAAAGATTCGCTCTTGAAATATAATAATAGAGATAAGATTATAGTTACTGCTGGGAAATGGGTATCATCAGGTGAATATAATAAATTTATAAGTGTCATACCCATTATAAACTAATGGGTTGGCTATATAATATCTATAGCGTTGATGGTGAAAAATATCTTAAAAGCATAAGGCTGAGAAGGTTGATTTTACTATCATCGCTATTATAGTATCCATATTTTTCTATAGGCACTTGATGAAATATTGAATTTAAATTATTATTAAACATAAATTCAGTATTGAATAGAAAGAGGTGTGCTATGGCACAAGTATTAAAAGAAGAAGTTAGAAATAGAATACTCGAAGCAGCAGAAAAAGTATTTTATAAAAAGGATTATAGAGGTGCCAAATTAACAGAAATTGCAAAAGAAGCAGATATTCCTGTGGCACTAATTTATACCTATTTCGAGAATAAGGAAGTTTTGTTTTGATGCAGTAGTAAGTTCTGTTTATATAAATTTCGAGTCAGCTTTGATGAGGAGGTAGTCTTGGAAAAAGGTTCTGCTTCGAAAGGTTTGACGAAGTTGGAGAAAAACTATATTCATAAACTATTAAAAGAGCGTAAGAAGTTAATTATTTTAATGGATAAAAGCTCAGGTACGAAGCATACAGAAGCAAAACAAAAACTCATATCGCAAATGCAGGTTCATATTGAAGTAAGTTTAAAAAGACAATCGAAACAGGAATATGATCCAATGCTTGCCCATATTTTTAGCCAGTAACTTTACAGAGGGGCTTGAAATAGCAAGGCACTATCAAAGTGAAAAGTGGGCAAAGAGATATGCTAAAACTTATTGCAAGGTGTTATTATAAGGGTAGAATCTCTGTAATCAGCATTCTATAGACTTTGCATAATCAGCAAAGTCTTACTTTAAACCTTAATACTGAATTAAAAATTCAATATTATTCAATTTTTGAAAGGAGAGTTGTTCATGCCGGAAAAAGAATTAAGGAAAAAGTGATTGGAAAAATGGTTTAGCGGGTTCACTTTTGCTTTAAAATAGTATGTGATTTGATACCACAAATCTTATTTGTATATTTGATTAGTTCTTTAATCACAAACAATATTAACGAAGGTAATTTAAAGTATATATTCTTAGAATCTTTATATCGTTTGTATTAGTGATGGCGTGTTTTTACTATTTTGCAAACAAAGGTTGCCCATGAGAAAGCACATGAAAAATTGACAGAGCTTAGGATAGAGACATATCGGGCATCTAAAAACTAAGTTTGGGATTTTTCAAAGAACATAATACGGGGGAGCTTACCAATATCGTTCAACATGATGTAGAGCAAGGGAAGCATACCTTTGCCCATGGTCTTCCGGAAATAATGGCAGTTACACTTCTGCCTATCATTATTTTGTAGCTATGATTTTTGTGGATTGGCGTCTTGACTTGAATGGTTGCCGGAGTTCCACTCATGTGGTTTGGTAAAAGTTCTTTCACAGAAAAACAATGGATAAAAACTTTTGCTATTTACTTTAACCATGAAAACAAGATAGAGAGAAGAGCTAATGAATATGTAAAAATATTTCTGTGATTAAGGCTTTTGCTAAAGAAGAGGAGATTAGTGAAAAGAACATTAAAAACGGCAAGAGAGTATATTTACTGGTTGTAAGAGTATGGGAGCACTACTCATTCCAATGGGACTCATTGACATATTTATGGAAATTGGAGTGGTAATTGTCATGATTTTGGGAAGTATCTTTCTTTATCAGGGGAATATTACAACGCCTAATTTTATCCTTGCAATTATTTTATCCTCTGCGTTTACAGCATCCATAAGCAAGACAGCCACTCTACAACATTTTTCTATTGTGTTTAAGGAGGCATTAAAGGCGATCGGAAAAGTTTTAACCGTTCCGCTTCCAAAGAAAAAGACAGAACAAGGTTTAGAATTTGGAAACATAGAATTTAAAGATGTAATTTTTGCATATGGAAAAGAGAGGCTTTGAGCCAAAACATATCAATTTGACTTTTAAGAAAAATAGTTTGAATGCCTTTGTAGGGGCAAGCGGTTGTGGGAAAAGTACTGTATCTAATTTGCTTATGGGATTTTGGGATGCAGATGAAGGACAAATACTGATAAATGGAAAAGACATAAAAGAATATAGTCAAGAAAACATCTCAATGCTGATTGGAAATGTGCAACAAGAAGTTATCCTTTTTGATTTAAGCATTTTTGAAAAATATAGCACGGAAAACTAAATGCAACAAAGAAGGAAGTAGAGGTAGCTAGCAAGATGCCATGATTTTATTTCTGCTTTGCCAAATGGATATGAAACACTATAGGTGAAAATGGGAGTTAGTTATCTGGTGGAGAAAACAAAGAATCTCCATAGCAAGAATGATACTGAAAATGCAATTGATTTTCGATATTAGATGAAGCAATGGCAGCTGTTGATAGTGAAAATGAAAAGACCAATCGGCGACGCAATTGATGACGTAAGCAAGGATAAAACCATCACTGCAATTGCTCATCATCTAAATACGATTAGAGATTCGACCAAATTATAGTTATGGATAAGGGCGGTTCTCGATGCGGGAAAGCCATGAAGAGCTGACGAAAAAGATGTGATTTTATAAGGATATGGTTGATGCACAGAACAAAGTTGATAGATGGAATTTGAAAAGACGATAGTCCTTCACGAGCAAGAAAACGGAGGGATTGGTGAGTGAATCAACGAAAGTCTTTTCACGAGCAAGCGAACGGAGTGGATCGCGAGTGTATCAACGAAAGTCTTTCACGACGAGCAAGGAACGGAGGATTGCTGAGTGTATCAACGATAGTCCTTCACGAGCAAGGAACGGGTGGATTATGAGCGTATCAACGAAAGTCTTTTCATGAGCAAGGAACGGAGTGGATTGCGAGTGCATGGAGGTAGAAGCAGAAAATGTCGAGAGAAATGTTAAACTACTTACAAAAACCGGTAAGAGAGATTTGATTCTATCAAGTGTATTCTTTGGTTTTGCAGTACTAAGCTCCATAGCCGCGATTGTTATCGTATTTTCTATACTGTTCCAAATCTTTGATGGAAACGAGCTTAGCGCTTTCCATAGTAAATATTTTATTGCGATTGGATTACTTGTAGTCTTCAAAGGTATTTGTAATATGGTCGCAGATATGAAAAAGATAGTGCAGGTTTTGATATTGTTCAGCAAATCTAGAGAGAACGCATGATTATCAAATTAAAGAAACTAGTTTTGGGATTTTATACCAATGAAAAGACTTGGGGAGTATCACACACTTCATTACACAAAGATGTTTGATACATGTCCCTCGTTGTAGGAACACATGTGGTCAAGAATGTTTGGCGATTTTTGATAGCTGCAGTCGTATTTATTGGTCTCTGCGGGCATTGATCTAAAACTTGCAGTGCTCCTGATGGCTGTATCTCGTTCCTTTTGCACTTTATCTTTCTATATCTCGACAATTAAGCACCCGTTGAAAGAATTGAAAATCAAAACGAATCCTGCAGCTTCTTGATATGGTTAGCTTATCGCTGTTTGAATATGTTAGAGGAATACTCAGGCTATTAAAGAGTTTTTCAAACAATAAGAGCTTGGATACTGAGAGCTTGTTGGACAAGACAAAAAGTTTGGAGAAACAAGCGAAAGCAGCTTCCAAAATTCCATAAGGCAACAATTATCTGCATATTTCGCTCCTTTACCGGATATTGGATATTTAATTCTTTACTCGCAGTGAGCAATATTTGCTGTAAAGCATCTTGATGCACTTTTATTTCTCGTTTATCTTTGCAGTAATTTCAAAAGAGTTTCTATAAGCCGTCTCGCTTCTATGGAACAAACACCATATGTACCATAAGCTCGGCGGCAGATAGTTACAGAAAGACTCTCTCAAGAATTTTAGAGAGATGCAGATGTAATCCCGGACAAAGTGAATGGAAACGGTCTCCGAAAGATAATGCTATAATGCGGCATACAGACTTTTCCACATGGCATGAATTTGCCGGAAATGCAACACTGAGCTTTTCGATTGTTGAATCATGACAGTAGTTGAGAAATTGACTACGATAGCCACATTGAGCCAACGCTTCATGATGCACTAAAGAAAATCATCAATTTGGAGTGAACCGATATAAGGATGGTCTCTTATGATGAGCTTTTAGATCATCAGCATCATGCGTAGAATGTTCAACTTGTTTGATAACACGATTGAAGAAAACATCAGGTAGGGTAAAAAGGAGAGAACGAAAGAAGAAATCATTGAAGCTGCAAAGAAAGCGTAAGGATACATGATTTGCATTATGAGTTTACCAAAGGATATGGAAACGGATATTGGGCGAAAATGGTCAGGGCTCTTTCAGGTGGTCAAAAGACAGAGAATATCCATTGCAAGAGCTTTTCTAAAAGATGCACCCATTTTAATTTTGACGAAAATGACAGCAATGTTGATCCTGTAATGAATCTTTGATAATAAGATGCCATTACAGAATCGCAAAGAACAGAACTGTACTTGTGGTGCGTCGCATCATTTAAACCATTCAAAAAGCTGCTGACCAAATTCTCCGTATTTCGCAAAGGAAATTTACTTGAAAAGGAAAAGCATGGGGAACTTCTTTGAGAAAGATGGCTACTACTAACAAAATTATGGAAAGCCTCAGTATGAGGTGTAAATCTGCATGATTTTGTTAGAAGATGTTTTCTATGCATGGGAAGATGGGCGAACGTTTTAAAAAGGTCAATCTGGAAATTAAAAAGGTGAAATTGGTTTTAATTTCGAAAGCTTTTAAAGTGGTAAAAGCACTCTTGAAGTGTAATGAATGGTCTTTATTCCACATTATTGCTAAAGGTAAATGCAAGGAGAAGCCTTGTGTCCGAAAAGATATAAGCAAATTATTACTCACGAAGTAGCATTGTAGACCGTATTCCTCCTCAAGATCCAAGAAGCCAGTTTTTCACGACAACGACACAGAGGAAGAAATAGCTGGGCTTCAAACCATTCGCAACAAGAGATGAAATCAAACAGAGAGTAGAAGAAGTATATGCAGAGCTGGATGTACTCGAACTGAAAGGAAAATCTGTGGAATTATCAAGCGACAGAAACAATGCAAGACGCCAGCACTATGCGATGAATCCGAAAAGTTTTAATTTCAGATGAACCTTCAGCAAATTTGGATATGAAAGCACATTTGACCTGTTTTTAATTTTTGGAAAATGAAGAGGAACAACGGTTGTTCTAATTGAACATCGTTTGTACTATGTAAGTCTTTAGTTGACCGTGATGAAAGATGGAGAGATTGCACAGGATTTGAGTCCGGGAAGAAGTTATCCATCTTGAAGCGAAGTTTTGGGATGAGTGGCACTAAGAACTCTTGGAATTAGAAGAATACAGGATAAGTGAGAAGAAAGATTCTATCAATTAAGATGATGAAAGTATTAGTGGAAAAGGCTTGGAAATTTTTGCTATCCAAATGTAGCTAAGGATGGAAAGAAGAAAAACAGTACATCTAAATCATCTTGATTTCAATATGGAGTGCGGAAAAAGCCATTGGTCTTATCGGCTTAAAATGGTACTGGAAAACCACCTTTGCAAGGTGCTTTCAGGACTTGAGAAGATAAAAGAGGGAAAATGTGGGCGGAAGATAAAGAGTTAGAATCATAAAAGATTTAATGGCTATGTCCTATTTTGTATTTCAAGATTCAGACTATCAGTTGTTTTCGGAAAGTGTACTTGATGAAATGCTGCTTGGTATGGAGGGTAAAGATAAAAAAGAAAATACTCAAAAGGCAAAGTCTATTTTGAGTGTACTTGGCTTAGATAAATACATTGATAAGCATCCGTTTGCTTTATCAAGAGGAGAAAAACAAAGATTGACAATAGCTTGTGGAATGATGAAACAGGCAAAGATTTTCATCTATGATGAACCAACATCAGGTTGTGATAAAGACTCAATGCTTTCCGTCGCAAAACTGATTGAAGAACAATTGAAAATTGGGACAACAGTTTTGGTGATAAGTCATGATTTTGAGTTTTTAGCAAACACAGTGAGTCGGCTCTGGGTAATGGGAGATGGAAAAATAGAAAAGGTTCTGAATATGAATGAAAGTAATAAATTTCTCATATTAGACAAGATGAGAGGAGGTAGGGAGCTTGGAAGATAGAAAAACTATAGATCCTAGAATAAAACTCACTCTACTTCCAATTGCTTCCTTTACGAGCTTTTTTATAAGCGATACAATTCTACTTTTCGGACTGCTTGTCTTCGCCTTTTTTCTGTATGTATACAGCAGTATGTGGAAAATAGCCTTACGCTTTATTTTGTTTTTTGTCCTTTTATACTGCATAGAGTTAGGGCTTGGAAAATTTTGTAAAGCAAGCATCGTATTTGCAATATATATGTTTATTTACTTTGCATCAAGAATGACCTTAATTGCTATGTTTGGTGGATATATAACAAAGACTACAAGTGTAAGTGAAATGCTGGAAGCGTTAAATAGAATGAAAGTACCAAGAAGCATTGGCATACCTTTTAGTGTTTTGCTTAGGTTTGTACCAACTATAAAAATAGAACGCAAGGCATTAAAAGAGAATATGATGATTCGAGGAATTATAACAAGCAGATTTTTCCCGTTGCTATATCCAATTAAATATATGGAATATACGCTTGTTCCGCTGTTAATGAGAATGATTAAAATTTCAGACGAATTGTCAGCTTCAGCACTCATTAGAGGACTTGATAGTGACGAGAAGAGGGTAACATTAACAGAATTGCGGTTTAGAAAAACAGACTTAATGATTGGACTATTAGGAGCTTTGATGATTGCTCTTGTGATAGTAATACAGAAAATTTATTAGGAGAACTTTTATGAAAAACAAATTGAATGGCCGTGATTTTATTACAATCGGAATCTTTAATGCAATTGGAATTGTCATATACATGGCGGCAAGCTTTGCTATGGCAACAACAGTTATTGGAGGATTTATTGCTTCAGGAGTTAGCTTTATGGTAGCTGCTACCGTTTATATTCTCATGGCTGTAAAAGTTAAAAAGAAGGGTGTATTTACCATATCAGGAACGCTTCTTGCTTTCATTGCGTTGTCAGGAGGACATTTACCTCATGCAGTCTTTGCTGTAATCGGTGGAATGATATGTGATTTGATTATAGGAAATTATGAGAGCAAGGGACGAATGATTATTGGATATGGAACATTTGCATTAGCAGATTTTTAAGGAACAGTAATTCCTGTAATTTTATTCGGAACAGCTTCTTTTGTGGAAAGAGCATCAAAATGGAAAATGAGCGAAGCACAAATAAAGGAAGCATTATCTTATTTCAAAGTTTTCGTGGGCAGTAGGATTTGGTTTAATAACTTTTGTTCTTGCTTGCATAGGAGCATTTGTTGCAACAAGGATACTTAAAAAACATTTTGAAAAAGCAGGAGTGATTTAATCAATCTTTGTTTGTGAGGGAAAAATGGGTTAAAGAATGGAGGTAATTGCTATGAATTATTTAGGGTCTGTTATTCATATAGATAATAGTCCTTTTTGATACTGGTAATTATCATAAAAAATCAAATTTAAAATATAAGGAAAGAGCAAGTTTTTTTTATTTCAGAGGACTTATTATGCCTATGTGCAGAAGTCCTCCTTTTTTTTCATCATTGGATTATGACGGACACTTCTGTGTATGAAAGATGAAAAAATCGTGAAAATGCTTGATGAAAAGGGCAATACATTGTATCCTCAATCAAGCAACAAGTTTGAAAATGCTGTTTGCTTAGTAGAAACGGATGAAACGTATTTACCCCGAAGAATTGGATTTTAGATAGTACTTAGCGGATAAAAGTTTTACGGATAAAAACTTGCGGGTAAAAGCTTTACGGGTAAAAGCTTTACGGATAAAAGCTTTACGGATAAAAGCTTTACAGATAGAGAGGAGAGCAATGGAAGAGATACAGAATGAGGATAGAGATAGAAAGAATAGTTCGAACAGATCATACAAAAGGAAGAAGCAAAGTATTGTTCATTATTTGATTCCGACAGTCCTCTTTATTTCTATGCTTGTATTCGGTGGTTTATTTTTGCGCGATTTCTTGGAGTACAAAGCGGCAAACGATGAGTATGCACAACTGGAAGAGCATATTGTAATCGAGGAGCCGGAGGAAAAGAATGAGGGAAACGTAGTACAGGAGTCTGAAGCTGCGAAAGAACAGGTGGATTTTTCACATCCGAAGTTCCAGATTGATTATGATGTTTTAACAAAGATTAACAGTGATTTTTCTGCGGTTATCTATATTCCTGCGCTCGGAATCAATTATCCTGTAGCGCGCAGTAAGGATAATGAGGACTATTTCCATAGGACTTTTGAAGGAAAAAACAATTTCGCAGGAGCTATTTTCCTGGATTACAATGCAAACGGCAACTATGATCAGTCAAATACCTTTATCTTTGGCCACAATATGAAAAATGGTTCCATGTTCGGCAAGCTGAAATATTTTCTGAAAGAGGAAGGTTTGGTCAATACAAACCCTTATATTTTCTTGTGCAGACCGGACGGTATTTACCGCTATCGAATATTTAGCTATTATTTAACGACCACCTCCAGTGAAATCTACAATGATTTTGTGGGGGATGATGGCTATGACAGTTATATTAGTTTGGTTAAGAGACTCTCTTCTTATAAAGATTATCCGGAAGAAACATTGGATTTTTCGACGCGGCCTAATCTTCTGACGCTTTCGACCTGTTCGGGTCCTGCAGGCGGACAGCAACGCTTTATTGTACAGGGAGCGCTGGAGGAGATTTACTAAAGTATTACAGAAAAGATGTTTGTTGAGGGTGTTTCATAAAGTCATTCGAAAAAGCTCTTCGATAGACTTATTCGTGGAAGAGTCTGGTAAAATATACTTTGGCTCGCTATCGTTCTTGGGGAAAATGTTTAAAATTATAGAAAGATAGTCGGATATAGGCTGGAACTATAGCAAGGCATATAGAAAATAAATTAGACAGAAGAAAAAAAGATAGATATAATCCCAAAATATTCACAGTAGTCTTTGTAAGACAAGGAAATGTGTATATAGAGGGATTATTTTTTTGAAGCAGTATTAAGAGCCGGAGGGAAAAGAATGGCAATCATTGAATTAAAAAATATAGTGAAAACCTTTCCTTCGGAGAAAGTCGGAGAGGGAGTTCACGCGGTAAAAGATGTTAGCTTAAGCATTGAAGAGGGCGATATCTTCGGTATCATCGGCTATTCCGGGGCAGGAAAGTCCACCTTGGTGCGTTGCATAAACCTCTTGGAAAGCCCGACAAGCGGAGAAGTTCTTGTAGAGGGAAAGAACATTACTGCTTATTCGGAAGCACAGCTTCGGTCTGTTAGGCGGAGAATGGGCATGATATTCCAGCATTTTAATCTTCTAAACTCTGCAAATGTTTTTGAAAATGTAGCGGCACCGCTGAAAAATCAAAGAAGATTCACTAAGGACGAAATTGAGGAAAAGAGAGCAGAACTAAGGAAAGACAGTTCTTTACCTGAAAAAGAAATTAAAGAAAAGGAAAAGGCTCTGCTTAAAAGCAATAAAAAGCTTTCCGGAAAAGAAATTAAAGAGAGAGTTGAGGAAATGCTTCGATTAACGGGGCTGGAAGATAAGGCAAGAGCCTACCCCTCGCAGTTATCCGGAGGACAGAAGCAGAGAGTGGCAATCGCAAGAGCCTTGGTCGGAAAACCGAAGATACTCCTTTGCGATGAGGCAACTTCCGCACTGGATCCGAATACCACGACACAGATTATTGAACTTCTTCGTTCTTTACAGGAAAAGCTGAAGCTCACGGTAGTGATGATTACCCACCAGATGGAAGTGGTAAAAAGCATTTGCAATAAGGTCGCCGTCATGGAGGATGGAAAGGTAATAGAGGAGGGAAGTCTTGTAGAGGTATTTTCCGAGCCGAAATCCAGTATCACAAAAGAGTTTCGCGAGAAAACACTTTACCGAAAAGAAGCCCTTGCTCTTACCGAAAAGAATAGAAGAAATCTCTATGAGCTTACCTTTATCGGTGAGAAGGCCAATGATCCGGCTATCATGGAGCTGGTGCGAACTTACCCGGTGGAAGTGTCCATTCTTTTCGGAAATATCGAAATTCTTTCCGGCGTCCCCTTTGGAACTCTCACAATAGATATGAAGGGGGAAGGAAAGGATATTTTGGATGCGGTGGCCTATCTAAAGAGTAGAGAAATCAAGGTAGAAGAGCTGGGAGGGCATAGGATAGAGGGATTTTCAGGGGAAGAAAATGACTCCTGTAGAGGACAGAACCCGGAATACTATAAGAATACAGAAAGATCTGAGGAAGTTAAGATAGATGATGAGTTGAGAGAGGAGGACAAAATATGGAATGGCTAAATACTGTGTTTCCGAATGTAGCAAAGCTTTGGCCCTATATTGTGAAATCTTTAAATGAAACACTCATCATGGTCAGTATTTCCGGTGTCTTTGCAGCACTGCTCGGTGTTCCCTTAGGAATAGTCCTTGCGGTAACAAAGAAAGGCGAGCTTTTGTCTTTTCCACCGCTATATTCCATTCTTTCGAAGATTGTGAATACAGTGCGTTCCATTCCCTTCGTCATCTTGATTGCTTCCATTCCTTGGCTTGTTCGTGCCATTGTAGGCACGACGATAGGTATGAAGGGAGCCATTGTTCCCCTGATCATTGCCTGCATTCCCTTTATGGCGAAGCAGACGGAGCTTGCGCTTCAAAGCATTGATAAGGGAGTCATTGAGGCATACCGTGCAATGGGCTTTTCGGAAATCGCCATTATTTTCAAGGTCATGCTGAAGGAAGGCTTTTCGGCAATCATTCAGGCGGTGACCATTATGCTGGTCGGTCTTATCAGTTATTCGGCGGTAGCCGGATCGGTAGGCGGTGGCGGGCTCGGAGACTTTGCTATTCGATACGGTTATGGGCAAAATAAGACCGATGTCATGTTTCTAACGATAGTCATCATGCTTATCATGGTGTTCTTCGTACAATGGGTGGGAGACAGCTTAAGCAAGCTGGTGAGCCACCGATAATGTAGTTATTCGGCATCTTCGATAGGAAAAAATTTGTTGGAAGCATGCTGTTTCAAAGATAGAGACAGGTTTATGCAGAGTAGTAAAAGCCTATCATGGATGAGGATATAGAAAACAGTTTTAGAGGAGAGAGAATTATGAAAAAGAGAATTTTAGCATTAGGACTTACAGTAGCACTTGCTGCGGCATCTTTAGCAGCATGCGGAGGAGCAAGCACAAAAACTACAGAGAAAGCGACTGAAGCAGGAACAGAGCGGGCCGGCGAAAAGGCTACAGAGGCTGCAAAGGAGGAAAAGGCAGAGTCCGGAGAGCTTCGCACTTATAAGCTCGGTGTAAACGGTTCCGACCACGAGGAGTGGGAGAAGGCAAATGAGCTTCTTGCAAAGGACAATATTAAGCTTGAAATGGTAGAGTTTAGTGATTACATTAAGCCGAATGAAGCTTTAGAGGACGGCGAAATTGATTTGAATGCATTCCAGACAGAAATTTACTTCAATAACTTCGTGAAGGAAAGAGGCTACACGGATTTGGGTGTTCTCGCGTATACCCAGGTTGCACCGATGGGCATTTACTCTTCCAAGTATAAGACTTTGGATGAGGCAACAGGACATTTGATTATCGCTATTCCAAACGATGTAACAAACGGCGGAAGAGCACTCCGTTTCTTGGAGAAGAACGGTTTTCTCACTTTAAAGAAGGAAGCAGGACTTACCCCGACTGTAATGGATATCGAGAAGTATGACAAGGATGTGGAGATTGTGGAAATGGTAGCAACCCAGATTCCGACTTCTCTTCCTGACTTAGCTTTTGCCTGCATCAATAACGGTGTTGCAAAGGAAGCAGGACTTACCCTGAAGGACGATGCTATTGTCTACGAAGATTACAAAGATCCGGATATGAAGAACTACTGGAATATCATTGCTGCAAAGAAGGATCGTATTGAGAGCGAAGACTTCCAGAAGATCAAGAAGGCTTACAACTCCGATGAAGTAAAGCAGGTTGTGTTAGAGCACTACGACGGACAGTCCATCCCGGTTTGGGACTAAGCTTAAACCGAGAGACATATCTTATGGGACTGTACTTGGAATGAAAATAGTATTTGTATAGAGTATAGAGGGTTCGATGAAACCCGAGGAGGAGCATTGCTCCTCCTATTTTTCATAACGAGTATCACTCGAAAAGCGTGTGGTATCTCGTTTGCAAAGGAGGAAAACATGGGAAAGATAAAAACAGAGAAAGTGAAGCTTTCAGATAAAGAAGAAAAAATTGTGAAGAAGGTCGAAAAAGAGGAAAGCTCTTTCAGGACCTTGCACTTGCTATTCATAAAAAGCCGGAAGTCAGTAACTATGAGTTTTTTGCATCGGAAGAGCTGTCAAAGACACTCTCTTCCTTCGGTTTTTCCGTGGAAATGCCGGCAGCAGGACACAGAACGGGTTTTGCAGCAAGCTATAAGAGTAAGAAAAAAGGACCGGTTGTAGCGTTCCTTGCGGAGTACGACGCCTTGGAGGGCCTGGGACACGGTTGCGGACACAACCTTTTCGGCGCAACGGCTTCTCTTTCTGCTGTAGCCTTAAAGGAAGTGATTGATGAAGTGGGGGGTGAAATCCGTGTTTATGGTACACCGGGAGAAGAAGGAGGCGAGGAAGGTTCTGCAAAGGGCTCCTTCGTGAGAGAGGGATATTTTAAGGATGTGGATTTCGCTCTTTGCGCCCATCCGGCGGATGAGCACAAGAGAACCGGAAGAAACCTGGGCTGTGTTCCGGTAGATATTGAATTTTGGGGGAGGTCCGCCCATGCGGCAGGAGAGCCGGAAGAAGGCATCAATGCCTTGGATGCCCTCATTCAAACCTATAATTCCATCAATGCATTAAGACAGCATCTGACCGACGATACAAGAATCCATGGCGTTATACTCTCCGGCGGTTCTGCCCCAAATGTCATACCCGACTATGCCCATGCGAAGTTTTATCTCCGCACCAGTGCAAAACCGAGTCTCGAAGCCTTATATAAGAAGGTGGAAAATGTTGTAGCAGGCGCTGCTCTTTCTATGGGAGCGAAGGGAAGGATGCAGGCCTATCAGAACTGGGTGGAAAATATCGTTCCGACACCCTCTTTTGATGACCTGTATGAGAAGCACTTGAACCGATTCGGAGAGACGTTTACACCCTGTGATTGGAAAGCTTTGCAAATGGGATCTTCCGATGTGGGAAATGTTTCACAGGTGGTGCCTACCATTCAGCCGAGTATTTGCATCAGTAAAAAGAAAATCCCTGCTCACAGCCCGGAATTTGTAAAGGCTTCCTGCTCAAACCTCGGACTGGAGTCTATTCTGCTCGGTGCTAAGGTCTTGGCCTTTACGGCTCTTGAGCTTTTTGAAGAGCCCGAGAGCTTAAAGAAAATTAAGGTGGAACACAAAGAACAGGTAAAGAGACAGCTGGAGTTTTAGGAAGCTTAGGATTTGTTATGCTATTTTTCTAAAAAGAGATGCTAAAGAGATGCTAAAGAGATACTAAAGGGATACTACAAAGATACTGCTGACATACGATTCTTCTCTTAGAGAGCGAGCCCTTTATCTAAAAAAACACTGTATAATCCCAATAAACAGGGGCATACAGTGTTTTTTGATAAAAATTTTGGCGAAGTCAGAGATATTCTCTATGACGAATATGCAAGTAAAACTATCCGTTTCTCTTTGGCGCATCGAATATACTATTTTTATTTTAATGCATAACGAGATATCGTGCGCAAAGCGTACGATATCTCGTTTAAATCAACTGAAACTCTTTTAAGAGAGATTTTCGATAGGATTTATCTTTGGAAGCTTTGGCGAGATCATCGATACGCCCTTCTTCGACCAAGATACCCATCAGTTTAGCCATGATATCTTCGCTTTTTTCGAGTCCTTCCGCCATTCCCTTAGCTATTCCTTCCTCTGTTCCCTCTTTTTTCCATTGTCTCTTTAAACGATCATAGTATGTAGTCATGGCTTTTTTGTCTCCTTTCTCTAAGTTCTCTGCAATTTTTAGCTTTGAAACCCTTTTTGCAAGTATTTTCGAATGCATGTTTTTAGGGTCTGCAGTATAAAAATCTTCTATCAACTTACCTAGCTCGTTACTGCTACTTTTACTGGTATTCACATAGATAATATTTGTTTGGTCCGGAAAAACTGCTCCGGATTCTTTTATGATTCGGGAAATGTGATAGATTTGTTTATCCCCTTTCAAAATATCTCGACTACATATAAATATAACATAGCTTTCCGGTAAATAATCAAAAGATTTTCCTTTTTTTGAAATATTCATGTCTATAAGTCCGGAATGATAGCGTGCTCGTTTTGGGCTGGCACCTAGAGAGTCATTTTGCAGTTCAATATTGTAAATATTTCCCTCCTTATCCGTACAAAGGCAATCATGAACCAAAGAGCGTCCTTCCAAAATTTGTCCCGCGTATGCGGGGGTAATCCATAGACGAATATAGTTGCCTTTCTCTTGTAGTTTATGATTTTCGCAATATAATGGACTGCAAAGGAATTAGTCTTGTGTTTTACCTTAAGATTTGGAGGAAGAGGATGGCAGAGTTACAGTATAACTTAATTGATGATTGGGAAAAGAAAGAGGTGGATCTTTCTGCGCTGGAAGAAGCTTTAGAGCAGGGAAACTCTAATCGCTATAGTGGAAAGGTGTTTCATGATATTGCCGCAAAATGGAAGAAATACAAAAAGAGAGGTGTTTCGAATCTTTACCTTTTAAAGGAAGCTGAAGATGAAGGTCTGGCCTGTGCGTACTATGCTTATTCGATTACAAATGGTGTGATTGAGGAGGCACAGTTGGAAAATTTGCGTGTCCTTTGTGGGGAGAAACTTTCTAAAGAGGAAATGCGTGCCAGTGCATCCTTCTGTAATCCATCTGAATGGTGGGATACCAATCCCACCTATCTTACGAAGCTGGTGGAAAAGGGAGAGGCGGATAGGCTGTATGAATACCTGAGTGCACAGCTGTTCCCCTATGGTATAGTTCTCACCTCTCTAAGCGCGAAAATGAATGCTAAAGAAGAGCTTGCCTGCTCGGCAATTGCTTGGGGATTAAAGGAAGGCGGATTTTTCAAAAAAGGTGCCTATATGAGTAGAGCAATCGATAATCGCTATCTTTAAAGTTGCGTAGCCTGTCTAAACTTATAAGCTTTAAAACGGCAAAGCCAAAATTCCCTGTTGAAACAGCATATACAGGAGGGGGGCATAGTAGTAAAAAGTGAAATATGGGACCGCTTTCTTTTCCTAAACGAGATATCGCACGCTTTGCGCACGATACTCGTTATGAATAAGATTTGAAACCCCGATACCTGTTGAAAAATGCGGCATCGGGATTTTTTATAAAAAATGGTAGTTTGTTTCTATATAAAAAGTCCTTGAGAAAAATGCGAATCCTTGCTATATTGTGTTGGTGCCAATTAACGGACACAAGATTTTGTATTTTTAGGGAATTACTTCCGTATTGAAAAAGAACCCTTTTACAGCCCTGTTTACTGCTTATAGCTGTATTTTTTTTGCCATTCTCCCCGATTTTAGAAAATATCTTTTCAAAAAAACTGCTCGGTCTGTTGAAGCAGAATAAGTATTTTTAAAGTAATTGGGAGAGGGCGAAAAAATAAGGCAAGGAATACTGCGCAAAGGCTCATCACTGGAAAATCGTAGGCTAGCTTACGGAATGTCTTGCAAAATCGAGTGTACATCAGATAAAGGAAACGATTTAAATGAAAACAATCATTAAGAGGGGACTCGGAGAAGAGGATTACAGAGGAGAGAAGATTGAAAAAGCCATGGAAAAGGCCTTTCTCTCGGAGGGAATTACAGTAGAGGCGGAGAAACTCCATTTTCTTTTGGGAAAGGTGGAGGAAGCTCTAGAGGATAAGTTTCGTGTTTCCGTGGAGGAAATTCAGAATGCGGTAGAGGAATCCCTCATGCAAAAACGGGAGACTACCGGGTAGCAAGAGCCTATATCCTCTATAGAGAGAAGCGGACTCTGCTTCGCCATTTAAGGCAGAGAATCAAGGAAGAAATCGGAGAAGAAGGGTATTGAGGAAGTTTTTAAAGAAGATCCAGAAGGATTTTCCGGATTATGACCTCTCCCTGTCTTTCCGCAAAGTATCTTTCCTTAAGTAAGGGAGAGCAGGAGATTCCGAAGCGTCTTGCTCTTCTTACAAGAGCCGCAGCGGAGCTTACCACGCAGGAGGAGCCGAACTGGGAGAAGATTGCGGGAAGACTGCTTTCCTACCATTTCCATAAGGAGTTAAGGAGAACGGAAGAGAGTCGCGCCCTTCACGGCTTCTATGAGAAGCTTTGCTATCTGACTGAGCAGGGACTTTATGGAAGCTATATTTTGGAGGCATACACGAAGGAAGAGGTGGAAGAGCTGGCAAAAGGTGATTGATGAGGGAAGAAATGACCTCTTCACCTACTCCGGACTGGACTTACTTCTTTCACGTTATGTCATTCGAGATAGACAGCATATTGCGCTCGAGTCTCCGCAGGAGATGTACCTCGGTATTGCCATGCACCTTGCGATGAAGGAGGAAAATAATCGTGCTTTCTATGTAAAAGAATTTTACGATATCATGAGCCTGCATCAGGTAACCATGGCGACCCCGACGCAGTCCAATGCCAGAAAGCCTTACCACCAGCTTAGCTCCTGCTTTATTGATACGGTTGCGGACTCTTTGGACGGCATTTACCAGAGTATTTCTCGCTTTTGCTGATGTATCGAAGTATGGTGGCGGTATGGGGATGTATTTCGGAAAGGTGCGCCCCGCGGCGGGAAAGATTCGCGGCTTTGAGGGGGCAAGCGGCGGAGTTATTCGTTGGATCTGTGTTGTCAATGACACAGCGGTTGCGGTGGACCAGCTTGAATGAGGCAGGGTGCCGTGGCAGTGTACTTGGACGCATGGCACAAGGATTTACCGGAATTTTTACAGCTTCGTACCAATAACGGCGATGACCGTATGAAAGCACATGATGTATTCCCGGCGGTTTGCTACCCGGACCTTTTCTGGAAGAAGGTAAAGGAAGACTTAAATCAGGAATGGTATCTCATGGATCCGCACGACATTTTCCTGATTAAGGGCTACTGCTTAGAGGACTTCTACGGGGAAGAATGGGAGAGTCGCTACGAAGACTGTGTGCGCGATAACCGAATCAGTAAGAGAGTTTATGTGTTAAAGGATATTGTGCGACTGATTTTAAAGTCCGCGGTGGAGACCGGCACACCGTTTGCCTTTTTATAGAGACACGGTAAACCGCATGAATCCGAATAAGCATAAGGGTATCATTTATTGCTCCAACCTCTGTACGGAAATTGCGCAGAATATGAAAGAAGCGGAGATTTTGGAGCGAAAGGTCATTACGGAAGAGGGTGATGAGGTCATTGTCAGCACCGTAAAGCCCGGCGATTTTGTGGTTTGTAACTTGGCATCTCTTTGCCTTGGAAATATTGATGTGGAAAAATAAGGAAGAGTTGCAGAAAATCACGAAGACGGTCGTTCGCGCGCTCGACAATGTCATTGACCTAAACTTCTATCCGGTTAAGGAAGCGGAGCTGACCAATAAGAAGTATCGCGCCATCGGGCTCGGTGTTTCCGGCTATCACCATATGCTTGCGAAGCACCATATTGCGTGGGAGTCCGAGGAGCATTTGCGCTTTGTGGATACCGTTTTTGAAAATATTAACTTTGCGGCGATTAAGGCGAGTGCAGAGCTTGCCAAGGAGCGCGGAAGCTATAGAGAATTTGCCGGCTCCGAGTGGGAAACGGGAGAGTATTTCCGTAGAAGAGACTATAGCTCTTCCGAATGGAAGGCGCTGGAAAAGGAAGTGCATGAAGGAATCCGAAATGCTTGGATTTTGGCAACGGCACCGACCAGTTCCACCTCTATTCTAATCGGAACAACAGCGGGACTGGATCCGATTATGAACCGTTTCTTCTTAGAGGAGAAGAAGGGAGCAATCTTACCGAGAGTTGCTCCGGAGCTTTCCATGGAGAGCTACTGGTACTATAAGTCGGCGCACCAGATTGACCAGACCTGGTCGGTACGGGCTGCGGGACTTCGCCAGAGACATATTGATCAGGCGCAGAGCGTGAACCTTTGGATTACCAACGATTATAAGATGAGTGAACTTTTGAATCTCTATACTTTGGCTTGGGAGTCCGGTGTGAAGACGATTTACTATGTGCGCTCGAAAGCATTGGATCCGGATGAATGTGAGTCTTGCTCCGCATAAGGGAGTAATCGATTCCTCTGTATATGCCGCTTAAGGCCTACTGCGTTTCCTACTCGCCCCATGCGCCGATGCACTCGTGCTCCTTGCGAACTCGCTTCGCTCAGACACGCATCGCACTCGTTGCTAGCATGGGGCTCCTAACGGAAGCCTCGTAATAGCCTTTTCACAGCATATACGGAGGAAGTCTCATAAATTTCTCCCTTATACATGAGGATGTTTATCTATAAAAATTGAACTATGCTTTTTTAAGGATCATAAAGACAATAGATTACTCTGCTGCGTTCGTGCAGTAGGAAAGGAAATATAGAATGGAAGAGATTAAGCGTAAGCCTTTATTTAACCCGGAAGGGGATATTGATGTTCGGAATCGTAGGATGATCAATTTTAACACGACAAACATCAATGATTTTAACAATATGAAGTACGAGTGGGTTTCAGACTGGTATCGTCAGGCAATGAACAATTTCTGGGTGCCGGAGGAAATCAACCTAAATCAGGATAAGAGTGATTATCCGAATCTCACGGCTCCGGAGCGGACGGCTTATGACAAGATTTTAAGCTTCCTCGTATACCTGGATTCCCCTGCAGTCTGCGAATCTGCCGAATATTTCGCAGTATGTTACGGCAAATGAGGTCAACCTCTGCCTTTCTATCCAGACCTTCCAGGAATGCATCCACAGCCAGAGCTACAGCTATATGCTGGATACCATTTGCAATCCGACAGAGAGAAATGATATTCTTTACCAGTGGAAGACGGATGAGCACTTGCTTCGCAGAAATGAATTTATCGGAAACCTCTACAATGAGTTTGTGGAAACGCAAACGAAGGAGAGTTTCCTCCGTGTCTGCATTGCAAACTTCATCTTAGAGGGAATCTACTTCTATTCCGGATTTATGTTCTTCTACAATTTGGGCAGAAACGGAAAGATGCCGGGCTCCGTGCAGGAAATCCGCTATATTAACCGGGATGAAAATACGCACCTTTGGCTGTTTAGAAACATTCTTCTGGAGCTGAAAAAGGAAGAGCCGGAGCTCTTCGATGAAAAGCATGTCGAGGAAATTACCGCCATGGTAAAAGAAGGCGTAGAACAGGAAATTGCCTGGGGACAGTATGTTATCGGAGAAGTCATTCCGGGCTTAAACGGAAAAATGGTGGAGGATTATATCAAGTATCTGGGAAATTTACGCTACAGCTCCCTAGGCTTCGGAACCCTTTACCCGGGCTATGAGAAAGAGCCTGAATCCATGAAGTGGGTATCTCAGTATGCCGATGCCAATATGGTAAAAACAGACTTCTTCGAAGCACGCTCCACCGCTTACGCAAAGAGCACCGCAATAGAGGATGATCTATAAAATGAGTATTGCAGGGCATTTCGAATGATACTCGTTATGAATAAAATGTAGACAAAAATCTGCTAAAAATAAAAAATAGCTTAAGAAAAAAATCTGCTGTAAGTATCTTGCAAGCAGATTTTTTTGTGCACTCTTATAAATTACGGAGATTCAGACGATAGAGAGGTAGCTCTATTTCTATTGTAAGAAAGGATGGTTTTTATTGACTTCATTTTTGTAAAAAGGAAGAAAAAATGCAGGCAAGTTCAGGAAACAAAAGAGAAGAAAAGATATTTATCCATAAAGATAAAATCAAGGTAGGTATGCAACTTGGTCAAAGCATTAAAGACTCCATGGGAAGAGTAATGATTGAAAATGGAGTATTTTTGGATGATTATCAAATTCGTTATATCAAAGAAAAGATGTATCCGGGGATTTATACATACAGAGATATAGATAACAGTAGGATCCCCATTCCGGAAGCAACCAAAAAAATTATTCGAAAGAACAGGAAGCCGGATAGAGCAAAGATATGGCTTTCTACAGAGGTAAAGCGCCAACTGGAAACCAGAATGGAACATATCTTCGGCCATACGGAAGACGCAGACTTTACCTCGAGCTCTTTGGATATTTTTAAGGAGCTGGAAGCTGCTATTTTTAAAAATGATGCAGTAGCGATTGATGTGAATTTGATAAAAGTCAGTGATGAGTATACCTTTAAACATAGTGTGGATGTTGCGGCCATTGCCATGATGATTGGAAGAGAGTACGGATTATCCAGAGATGGAATCCATCAGCTGGGTATTGCGGGCTTACTTCATGATGTTGGAAAAGCCAAGATTCCGAATGAAATACTAAATAAGCCGGGAAAACTGACAGACGAAGAATTTGAAATCATTAAAAATCACAGTCTTTATGGCTTTGAAATACTAAAAGAAAAAAATTGCTTTTCTCCCCTCATTTTGGACGGTGTTTTGCATCATCATGAAAAAATGAATGGAACCGGTTATCCGGATTGTTTGAAAGATGAACAGATTTCTCTTTTTTCAAAAATCCTTTCGGTTGCGGATATCTATGATGCCTTGGTAACAAAACGTCCTTACAAAGGACCAATCAGTGGAAGACAGGCTTTGGAAATGGTACTGGCTCTTGGAGAAGAGTTGGATAATAAGGTGATTCAAAGCTTTGTGGAAAGTGTCATTTTGTATCCTGTGGACTCCATCGTGGAACTATCCAACGGAGAGATGGCTAAAGTTGTGGAAAATAACAAGCGTTATCCGATGCGTCCGAAGCTTGTAGAGATTCAGACAGGAAAAATTTATGACCTTTGCAATGACCATCGTTATAACAACATTGTTGTTTTATAAAACTTAAAAACAAGGAGGAAACAAAGAGTATGAAGAACAGAATTTTGGGCATTTGTGGGAGCTGTATGTATTTTAAGCACCTCATGATCGGAACGGCATTTGCCGGCGGTTGGAGAATGGGAAGCAAGGGCTGGTGGTATGACCTTGATAACGGTCAGTATTATTCCAACGGCTGGCAATGGATAGATGGAAATGGAGATGGTCAGGCTGAATGCTATTACTTTGATCAATCAGGCTGGATGCTGTCCAATACGATTACTCCTGATAGCTTTACCGTAGATGTGAATGGGGCGTGGACTGTAAGTGGAACTGTACAGACAAAGCAGGTACAGCTGACCAATGTGGGACAGCAGAATCAAACAAATGGGAACGGAGAATTCTTAAATCTGGAAGGAATTGATGATCCGACCGGTGCCTATGATGAAGATAATACTGCAGTTATCCGGACACGTAAGGGCGGTCTTTTTATTATGGTGCAAAAGGGGGATGGGGATGCCTACATTTATCCCAAAACCCGAATTGATAAGAATAAATACTATTCTATCTTCGATTCGAACACAATTGTGGAATTCAATGGAAAGAACTTAACGATGAGTTCCATTGATCCGCAAAATAGATGGAGCCATACCTGGACATGGCAACGTCGTGATTTAAATGGCATTATTAATGACAAGGAAATAGCCGATTATTGGGGGCTTGTTTTAGAAAATGGTCGGTATATCTATGTAGATTAAGCCTTTTGACAAGGAAGGATTACAGATGTATAGCAAGACAGTTACGGATTATTTAAACAGGAGCGTGGAAAAGTATCCGGATAAAATAGCAGTGCAGGACAGTAAACGGAGTTTAAGTTTTAGAGAAGTACAAAAAGAGGCTATGCAGACGGCAACGTTGATTTCTCAATATGGCTTATTCAAACGACCTATTGCAATTTTACTGGATAAAAGTACGGAGTGCTTTACTTCCCTTTTTGGAATTGCCTATAGTGGAAATTATTATACCATTATTGATGTGAAAATGCCGGCGGAACGGATTCAAAGAATTTTGAACATTCTGTCCCCCGAGATGATTATCACGGATGAGGCACATAAAAAACTGCCGGATTCCTTTACGGGGAGTTTTAAGACTGTTACGATAGAAGAAATTTATGCTACGGAAGCGAAATTTGAAAAAATAAAGGAAATCGAAAAGCATATTATTGATACGGATATCCTGTATGTTCTTTTTACTTTCCGGTTCCACAGGGGATCCCAAAGGAGTTATCATTTCTCATCGAAATGTCATTTGCTATATGGAATGGAGTAAGAAGGCCTTCCACTTTGACCAATATACGGTTTTTGGAAACCAAACACCATTTTATTTCAGTATGTCGGTTTTGGATATTTTTCAAACGGTTTGTGTCGGCGCCCGCTTGGTTTTAATACCGCCTCAGAAGTTTATTATGCCGGGAGAACTTTTAAATCTGATTGAAAAAGAACAGATTAATACTCTTTATTGGGTTCCTTCTGCCCTTTGTCTTCTGGCAAATCTCGGTGCCTTGGATAAGGATAAGCTGAAAAGTATAGAGAAGGTTCTTTTTGCGGGAGAAGTTATGCCGGCCAAACAGCTCAATATGTGGAGAAGGGCTCTCCCGAATGTGATGTATGCCAATCTTTACGGACCGACGGAAGCTACGGATATCTGTACCTATTATATTATTAATCGAGAGATAGAGGATGATGAAGCGATTCCCATTGGAAGATCTGCAGAAAATATGGATTCCTTCATTATTAAGGATAATGGAACTTTAGCAGAGGGAATGGAAGAAGGAGAACTTTTGGTTCGTGGCTCTTCTTTAGCTTACGGTTACTATAACAATCCAAAGAAAACGGAAGAAGCTTTTGTGCAGAATCCGCTCCAATCCGCTTATCGGGAAATCGTCTACCGTACCGGAGATTTGGTACACTATAATGAACGTGGGGAATTGATTTTTATTTCCAGAAAAGACTTCCAGATTAAATTCATGGGATATCGCATCGAGCTGGGAGAAATCGAAGCAGCAGCTTCCTCTCTGATACACGTTGACAGAGTCTGCTGTGTGTATGATACGGAGAAGTCAGAAATTGTTCTTTTTTATACAGGAAAGATGGAAGGCAGTCAAGTAGAAGGGGCTTTGCGGAATAAGCTTCCAAATTATATGTTGCCGAGACGGTATATTAAGTTGGTGAGTATGCCTCTGAATTTAAATGGGAAAATAGATCGTAAGCAACTAAAACAACAGCTGTACATGCGTTCTTCCGGATAAAAGATTTCGTAGGAAAAATGATAAGAGTTTTTGTATATTCCACACAGGATACTCATGAAAGAGAAAAGCACTCGGGCAAAATTGTTCCGAGTGCTTTTTCGAATCTGTTCTTTTTATTTTGCAAGA
>BNJS01003984.1_pt1 | contig 30177 bp, 49 predicted proteins | sample 8540461 | NCBI WGS metagenome assembly BNJS01 (sample SAMD00202454, study PRJDB9452) | human saliva metagenome | isolation source: human saliva | place: Japan | reverse complement strand
GGAAGCGTCGCATAGGAAGGACGAAACTGCGGTAAACCATGGCACCATAACGCGCCACGGTGGGCTGCCCGCGAAACGCTGGGAACCCATCCGCCCGGCAAACACACCGAGGCGGCAACTCCACCCGGGCCCGTGGTGATAGTAAGAACGCAGAATACAACACACCCAAGGACGCATCATCACGCCGACGTGAACGCGAACCCTGAGACCCCCAGGGCGCGCCTTCCAGGACGGGAAACTCTGCCAACCTCAGAACCCGGCACTCATGACCTGACGACGGGCCCTGAGGCACTGCCGCCGCACTTTCCTGACCTGCCAGCACTACAGCTTCGACCCAGCAGCGGCTCGGAACGCTGGCGCGAAACAGATGGACGATCGACACCGGCCCGGACGCGATGCTCAATCTTAACTGGGCTTGACTATGTGCGCACCGACCTCACCGTGCGCAAACCCTCCGACTCGCTGCCCAGCTGCTGGCCGTCAGTGAAAAACCCGCCTGGTCCGGCCCATTTGCTGCGAAAAAGCCTGCTGGAGGAGGGGATGCGTGCCGCCCGCACCCTGCGTGCACCAAAATCTCATGAGCTGAACCACCGACCACGGGCAGACTCCGGGTACTTTTGTGGCCGGTACCGCCTCGGCTCCTCACGCTCCACCCGCGAGCACACCGTCTCCTACGAGAAACGGTCATTGCCCTCATCCTCATGGCGCCGCTGAGCATCACCCCGCACCCCAGCAGCGACGACGACGAGCTGCGCTCGCCGGTGCGTTGCGCAAGAGTCGAACTTCGCCATGGTGCGCCGCCAAATCAAACAGGGACACGATGTTATTGACGCCCGCGACCATGGACGTGGCGCAGCTCGCCAATCTCCAGCGTCCCGCCTTTGACCCCGAGCCTGCAATCAGCGGATGCGCGCCACCACCGGGAACATCCTCGGATGGCCGCATCGAATCACGGCCCTTCATCTCCCAACATTCGCCGACCTCGGAAGAAAGCATGGGCGTGGCGAGCTGCCGCACACCGCCCAGCACGCCGCTGGAAAGTGCAGTGATATTGCCGCGCTCAAAGTCCCCGTGCAGCCGACATCCGCCCCTGCAGAACCACAGCCCTCATGACGACCGCGACCACAGCGCGGAGACGCAGCTGTTGACGCCGACCCGGCCGCACAGACCATTGGTTGATGCGGCCGCCAGCGTGGCGGCAACTCGTTCACCGTCACCGCCGCCTCGGCACGAGCCAAGCTACGCACCGCTGCGGAAGAGGATTAAGCGCGACGTCGTAGCAGGGTAAATCTGTGCTTGTGGTGGAGAAGCCCACCCCGGCCGATTTCTACCGCAGCACCCGGCGTGGAACGCGCAACGGTCTGGATTCCTCCGTTTTGACGTGTCAGCCGACCGGCGACGCCGGAAGCGCCAGCGCGCCGAATTCATCCAAGCCACTGTGCGCAACGGAAACCGCTGCTATACCTGGAGTGGCGAGGGAGACCACCGCCGAGCTGGCTTGAAACCCGCCGCCGCCTCGCATCAGGCACACCGAGTGCTTTTGCCTCGCACGAGCCGTACTGGAATATCACCACCTAGCCAGGCGTGCTGCAGACCCTCGCCGAACTCACCTACTGGAAACGAGGCGCCCGCAACCGGTGTACGCTGGTCGCTGCCGCATGCCGGATCGGCTGCTCGGAACGCGAGAACCCTGGGCTCACGACCTCACCCGCCCGCGGAGCTGCGGTTCACCCCGGCAGCCCGCACGCCCGTACCAGCCCGCCTGGGTCAACGACGATGAGACCGCTGACGCTCACGCACTGGTTCTCACCCCTCAAATCCTCCCTGCTGTCTCTGCGGAGGATGCCGGGTCAGCCTCAGGCCGCACCACCGGGTTACGGCTGGGCGCACCATCGCCGACTGGCAGACAGCTGCGCATTCTGCAGCGCATCCGGGAAACCCTGAAACAGTTCCGCTCACCGCATGCGACCGGCTCCGCCATCGACCTGATCGCGGCCACCGCGACCGGGGCGTGGCGCCGCGAAAACGGCAGTATCGAAATGAGCAGGTGCATGCAGCGCCTCCGCCGCCGCGCCGCCGCTAAGGGAGCACATCCTGCCGGGGGTGAATATTGGCGACCTGCACGAGCAGCTGCGGATCGTGCAGGCTGAACGCGCAGAGTGATCCGCACACTCAGCCGCCCCATCGCACCCTGCAGATCCCTGAGGAACCTTGATGCGCCGGTCACCGCCTGCACAGAGAAAGAGTTCGACGGGCTGCGGATCGTGCTGGATGACTTCGAAGGCACTCGATCATACCTGCACCACTCCTGGACGCACTCGGAACAGCGTTTGGACGCGTTACTGGCCGACCGCGCTGCTGATGAGCCCGCCTGGAGCGGGATACCCTCACCGCGCGCCTGCTGTGCCTGGGCCTCGGGACGAGCCTGTCACGCGGAAGATTTGCACGCCCGGCAGGTGCCGGCACGGTTGCGGCCGCTGAGCTGGAGAGCTGGCTCGGGTGGCAGTCCGCCCTGAGGAGCGTTTGCGTAAGACCGGATGAGTCGAATCCTGGCGGGCAGGCGTCATTTCCGCGGCGTTGAGTCCCGGTTCCGCCGCGCCGACTACGCCTCATATGCGTTGCGCCGCCTTCATCGCCTGCCGGAGCGCACCCGCGGCAGCTGTGGGAACGACCGGATCGACACCCGCATGAGCAGGCGGCGTACCTACAGAGCCGTAGCTGCGCGGGCATGAGTTTGTGCTTCAGCAGTTATTGAGCATCGCTCTAACGATGGCGAGCACTCTGTTGCCGATTTGGACGGCACAGCTCCTTCGCGTTGGCACGCTGCACGTTCGCCCGATCGCTGGCGCGGCTGGACGCTGCAATCTGGCTGATTCCGAATCGACGCCGCTGGCGGCAAACCCGCGCCACCACTTCCGCGCTGAGACGGTGATCGCCGCGCTTTATGACCCTGCACCCGGGTACCCGGCGTCTGCTGTATCACTGGCACCGGCGATTGCACCGGCGCCAGCAACGAAACGGCTTGAGAGCACCTTTGATCGCGCAGCGCTTTCACGTGGCGTCTCGCTGCACCTGGCAAGCAGCTGGGCGGGCCATGGACCCCGGTGCAACCTCGGACTATTTGAACCGTGAATTTATGCGCAGCTGCGGCAGCGGTCTGGTGAGTGAGGCCGCCCGGAGCCGAAGCCGACCCCTCAGCGTGGAGCAGGGCTGATACGCGCGGGAAGCGTGGCGCCGATAACGCCAAACCAGGAATCGCCCAGTTTTGAGGTGGAACCGGGTGATCACTGGCGCTGGAGCATCGCCACCGCCGCCCGGAGCGTTCCCTGGCGGTGGTGACCGCGAGTCTTAAACACGCGCGCAGCGGTGGCTGCGGTGCGCACGCAACGCCCTGAATAGTATATCCGCAGCTGGCGCCAGTTCTCTTAAAACCGAAAAGGAACCGTTTAGGGTGGTTGATTTACGCGCAAGGCTGGAAGGCATGGAGCGAGACACCCGGCGATCTTTCTCCCTTGTGGTTGCCCCCGTCCCTGACCAGCGCAACTTCCTGCAGTCTACATCGATGTGCAGCTGTCGGAGGGAGCACGGGCCGGGAGGGGCTTCGTGACCGCGCTGACCCGCGCCCGCCGCGTGCGCCACTCCACATTGTTTCGTGTGCGTGAGCCCGGATGCGTTGGAGCCGCAGAAACGTAGGAGCACGGCGCCTCGACTTTTACCGTCTGATGCGCGCCCAGCGATGCACACCAAAACGCGTGGACGAGCAGCAAGCAGGCGGCCCGCATCCCGGGATGCCCGATAACGAGTTCTTAACGGTGAGGATTACGGCCCTCTGCCCGATACCGGCGATTGGCTGCTGAACGACCTGCTGGGCTCGGCTGCGCCAGCGCGGGTGCGTATTGAGCCAGGCGGCGGCTGGTGGCGTTTATCGCCTACGCCCCGCAGGCGGTGGCGACAATGAGGAGCCTGCTGCCGCTGGTTGCCGCCGGACGCCTCACCGCGTTTTGCGTGCCCAGTGCGCGAGCGCACCCGCCTGTTGCCTGAGCGGTTGGGCCTTACCGGGTGGAACCACCTGACCCTGAACACGGTGGAGGTATTCGCCGACCCGGATGCTGTGGTGGAGCGCATTATGCGGCATGCGTTGGGATGCGGGAGGACACCCCGTGAGCGGCTACTCGCCCGTGCTGAAACCACGGCGCGGTCGCCGGGTGAGGGCGCCAGCTGCGCCAGCTGAAGCCGGCGTATCGTTGGTGCGAATGCCCCCGGAACCGGGGCGGGTGCAGCGTGAAGCGTCGGGTGGGCAGAGGGCCGCCAGCGGACAAACAGGGACCGAGGGCTACCTGTGGCGTGCCGGGTGGGCGTTCTGCAGGTGCTGAGAGCAAGTGGATGAGCTGGCTAGGCTGCAGGTGGCAGGAGATGAAGGAGCAGAAACCTCCGCGACCAGATAGCCCGCACGGTGCAGGGCGCCGCGTACCCCATTCCTGGTTGCTTACCGTAGCCCCGTGCATCCCAGGCAGAGCCCAGCACCGCATCGCCGGGCCATGCGTTGTTGTTCACGGTTTGACCCGCATCCTGACCCGTCCAGATGAGGGCTGGCGCGCGCGGCGGTTAGGCGGTGCCTGCTGAGCTGCCGCCGCTGAGCTGCTTGAACCATTTGTGCGTCAAGTTTGTCGCTCGAAACCCGGAGCTCGTGAAAGACGATTTCAGTCGTTGTAGCGTTTTACGCAGTGTTTCCTGTCCGCAGCTTGGGCAGGTACGCGCATTACTCGCTCAAGGAAGATTATAGTCTTTCGGCGGCTGCAGTTTTCGGCACTGGCTGATGAAGATCAGCATGGTATTCTCGCTGAGCCTGTGTGATTACTCATCCAGCTAAAAGTGTACCGCCTGTGTGCGCCCGCCCGCGTGCTGCGCTGTACGGGTGTTAGTGCGCGTGTGCGACAGCGAGCGGGTGCACCCGTGCCTCGGTGAGCACGCGGTAAAGCACGTCCCACGTGCCGTAGGGATGTTGTCACACTCTGCTCGGCGAATACCACGCCCCACCGTTGTTTTCGCAGGCAGGGCCTGCTCAGGCCTGCGGCGCGGCAGCAGCCGAAGCCGTACACCCGCCAGTCTGGCTGCCGTCACGCCCGTTGCGCCCAGTGCAGTGCAGTGCGCGCGGCGGGTACTAGGCGCAGTAGCCGGCTGCCGCGGGAAGTGCGTGGGGGCTTCAGCGTCGCTCTCTGCGGCAATAATCGCATACCGCTGAGGGGGTGCTGCATGCGTGGTCCCACTGCACCCAGGCGAGCTGTGCCGCCTGGGCGCGCACCACCGGCACCAGGATGCGGTGCTCGCCGCTGCAGCCGCTGCGCAGTCGCGTGGATGTGCGCCTGCAGCGGTCGGCAGGTACCGCCGCAATGGTTAGTTTTTCGGTGTGCATGCGAGGGAGCAGCATGCCCTCCCGCAGTCGTGCGCGCATAGTCTGCTCGCCCTGCCTCTCGCGCGGTTGCTGGGTGAGCGAATGAGGCGCGCGGCGGACTTCGGGCGCGTACATCGGCTTGATCGAGCGCTGCCCGATGCCCCTCGAGGCGGGCTGCCGCATGGGCCTCCTGGGCACGACGTGTATGGCTGCAGTGACTGGAAACACACAGCGTGGCGCGTGCTATTTCAATTCATAGAACTGGCAGTGAAGGCCCAATCCTGAGGGGAATGTTTCAATCCAAATACGTAGAAATACGCGGTGGCACTTGAGACGTGCTTGTTCTATGCGGACATTCTCTTCATGCGTATGCTGTTTGCATGACTCAATGTATCTGTGGGTCTATCATTGGCAATAAGGCTCTTATTCCTGCGGCGGGTCGCACCTGATTTTTGCCCGCAACAGGCTAAGGACCCCTAAAGAGATGCTCCTGGTGGTGGACCGTCCCGCAGCACCCAGTATGCGTGGAGGAAGCGATCCGCGCGGGACTGCGTGATGTGCTGATGATCACCGGCCGCAATAAGCGTGCCTTGGAGGATCATCATTTTGACCGTGTGCCGGGTGTTGAGCGGGCAGCTGGCTGAGCAGGGCAGAGCCCCTGCTGAAGGCTGTGGAGGAGTCCAACATTTGGGAGAGATCCACGTGCGCCAGGGCAGGACCTGAAGCGCCTGCATGCGGCAGCTGCGCGGTCAGGCGTATGGGCACGAGCCGTTCGCGGTGCTGCTGGGCGATGACCTGATTGATGAGGAAGGAAGATCTGCTCTCGCCGCACGGTTGAGCGGTGCAGCAGCGTACCGGCGGTTCTGTGGTGGCTCTGCGGAGGTGCCGCGTGAGCGTCATTTCTGCGTGGCGGCGCCGCCGCGATTGAGACCACAGTTGAGGGTGAGGGACTTTGTGGCAGGTGACCGGGCTGGTTGAGAAGCCGGAGCCGAGCAGGCCTCGCACCATTATGCGTTGTGATTGGCCGCAAACGTGCTGAGCCCGAAGGTGTTTGAGGCTGGCGAGAATACCGCCCCGGCCGTGGCGGGAATCAGCTCACACGACGCCTTGCGGGACCCCTTGCCGTGGGCGAGGGCGATGGAGAAGGCGTGCATGGTGTGGTGTTTCCATGGGCCGCCGTTTTGATACTGGTGATAAGCCTCTATTTGAAGGCGACATTATTATTTTGGCTGCTGAACGCGGCGATTTCCTGGTCCTCCCGGAGCTGTAAAGCCAGTGGTTGACATGGAATTTACTGCCGAAAACGCGTAAAACACGCGTTTTAGCAAGCAGGATGGCAGGTCGCTTCACGCCGGGGCCACCGCATTATTGTGCGGTTAGGTGTTTTCAATTCAGCGACAGTGGGCGCACTGAAAACTTGGTGACAGCCATGCCTGCCCATGTATTCCCGCGTCACACCGACATCCGCTAACTTCGGTAGTATTTCAGAGATACAGGTTTTTGGGATCCGTGCGTATGCGGTAGCAGAAGCATGATCTGGCTGAGCACTTCGGGCATTTCAGTAAGGTTGCCTGCCGCTCATTATGCTCTTGTGGTCGTGCCTAGGGCTTCGGCGCGCGCCCGCGACGGATCCCGGCGGTGCTGCGCATGAGTGGGCCGCACCGCTGGAGGATATCTTGTCCGCAAAAGTACCTGAAAACGAACGAGGAGACCGCACGCGGCACGGGTGCGGCCGTGCCCCTCTGCTTCCGGCAGGCTGAGGCTGTAGGCGTTTCAACCTCCACCGGTTCGCTGGAACGGGCGGGCGGCGGAGTTTGCTGAGAGCGCCGTACTCGGCTGCGGTGAAACCGCGGTCAGCGACAGGAAGAGTTTCAGTGACGATAAGACGCAGCCGTCGCACACCACGGATGCAGCCGAGAGTGCTGCCATGAAGTCGCTGACTGTGGAGGCAGGAGGCCACGATGCGCGAGGACGCGAACGCCCAGCAGCAGGGCGCACACGTCGATACCGAGCTTTGCCGACGAACCGCACGATGAGGACTACGCCCCGGAGCCTCGACTCTGACTCTCAGCGCGCCTGGTGCGGAGCTCCGCCGACGGCGAGACATAGATGCACCCGCGCATTGGGAGGTTACAGCAAATTCCAACCTTCAGGCGGACAGGGTCGTAGTATCCCTGAGGTTAATAATATAGACGCTGAGACGGTGGGCAGGATCCTCCGCGGTGGACACTGACTTTCGCGCCCAGCGGCACCCACGTCCATCAGGCACCGGGCGCGCGGAGGAGTCTCAGAGGCGCTTCGGCGGCTGCGTGGTCCGCGCCCTGCCCCGCATGAGCTGTCCTCTACCGAAGATAGTTCCGCGTTCAGGAGTCACCGCTGGGGGTCCGGTACCGTGGGATGATGGTCTCGCTACCGGCCGCGCCGTACTTTTGGGTGTGTGGCCTTTGCTGGCGTTTGTTCGCGGCCCTGGGTTTGCCTCATGGCTCCGGCATGCTGTCGGGTGTGGCTGGTGGCAGGCGCGCGCTGCAGCCGTGGCGACCGGCGGGCGCTGCGGCACTGGCGATTTCGGGTGCTGAGCCCGCAGCGAGCCGTCGCGAATCTTCCAGTGCCCCGGCATCCGAACAGGCCGAGGTGAGCAGCCTCCGCCGAACACGGCAGCCGTGAGTCTGGAACAGCCGGTGCTCACCCGGCGGCTAACACCTTCGGCACTCAAGCACGCTGCTCCCGCCTGCATGCAGCTGCAGGGTCTCGGCTGCGCGGCAGGGCGGCAGCAGGACGCAGGGCATCGCGCCGCGCCGCCGCCGAGCACCGTAGCGCGAACGCGCGGCAGGGCGCGAGCGTCCCATGCCAGTGAGGGCGTTCAGGAGGAGTCGTCTCTGCGTCCCCTGCCGTGAGCTCGTCCGCACCTCGAAAGTGCTGCCACACACCTGCGCGTCGCGGTGCGTCAGCCCAGCCCGTGCCGCCGCCGCCCGGGGTTCAGCGGGAACCTGATGCTCAGGGCGCCGCACGCCGTAGTTTAGCTGGAACGGGAGCTCGCCTGGGCCCTGTACTTCTCAGCCTCGCGATTCGGCGTGGCGGGCGCTGCACTCTGCCCCACAGCTGAGGCCCTGGCGCACCGTGATGAGCCCATGCTGATTATCCAGCTCCGAGACCCCGCAGGCACCTGGGTGGCTTCTGCTCGGACTTTCAGCCTGGCAGACTCGGCTCAAACCTCCCGCCCAGGCCACTCCAGCCTGCAGACTCGGCTGCATCTTTCTGCGCCGGTCACTGCTGCTCACCCAGGAGCGCGCCCTTCCCAAAGCGATTCTCAGCTGGAGGCGGCGCAGCCTACCGCGCCTGTTCCAACTCAGCCACCCGCCGCTCGGCCTCGACCGGAGGCTGCTGCTAAACTGGCAGGGTGCCGCAGCAGAACCTTTCCGGGGCATCCTTCGAACGGAGTGGTCTTTGATGCTGACGCTACCGCCCTGATCACGGACGACACATCCACGGCGAACCTGGCTCCGCGTGCCGCTGCGGCCCGCGCGCAGGCTACCTCTGCGCAGCTGAGGCGGCGCAGCAGGTGCAGCGTGAGGCAGCTGGAGCGTGCCCGCTGCAGGCGCGTGCGTGCTGGAACCAGCAGAACCCGTGCGCGGCAGCGTGATCCGGTGCACCAGCCCCTCCAGTGATACGCCGGCGGAGTGGCACACCACGGTGCCGCTGGGACAGGGGACCACCCTGACGCGCCGCGAAACAGCCACCCGTTCCGCATACTCCAGGTGCCGTCAACTATTGATGAGAGCGACCTGGACTCTTTGACAGATGATGTCTCACCGGTGTTCGAACCGCAGCAGCAGCTGGCACGCCTGGCAAGCGGGCTGAGGATACGGCTCACCCAGGCATCTCGGCTGGGGCGGGCGATGCCTATCCACCAAGGCCACCTCAAAGACACCTGGGAGCCGGTGGAGCGCCTGCAGCGCGCTGCACAACCCTGCACCGTAGAAGCAGAGATAAGGACGCTAAGGGCAAAGGTAAAACCGAGGCGAATAGGTACCATGGGCGATGTCGAAATATACAAATGCAGAGCGGTTCCCCAGAAATGAGTAGTTGTTGTGGGCCTGTCTCACCATGGTGAGACAGGCCCACGGCGTTAGTGATGCGATAGATAGCGCACAGCAACTCTAAGGGATTAGAGTAATACTTGAATATACTGTGAGGCACACAGAACCCATGCGATGGGTTTATCGAATAAATACAATCCGGAAAGGAGCGGTTACGATGATCTTCCGAAAATAACCGCCGCGCGGCTTTAAGTCTTGTAGGCGCAGGAACAATGGTAGCGCTTGCCTGCCGCGCGGCAACCAATGTATTTGTGGGTACTCAAGAGGATGCCTCTTTCACCGTCAGCCTCCCAAAAGACTCGTAGAAGGTGAGGCGAAACTGGAGGAATACGATACTTTGCTGCGGTACCTTTGAGCCCGCAACCCACGACACGCCGCCCAAAAACGTTCCCAAACCCATTAAGCCCAAAAACGTTGATCGAAGACTCTGTAGCCGGACTGTATTCCAGCATTGCATTTTTGGGAGCGGCTATTACCCATGCCTACTACGGGGATACCACATATACAGGACTCAGACGTTCAACTGAGGAAACGAAAGAAAGAGGATAATAAACAATAGGGTCGTACGAAAACGGCTGAGGGTAAACACTGGAAGCTGATATTAAGCCTCGTTGTATTCTCTGGAAACCAGAACCCACAAAAAGAAGGCGACGAGTACACCTGGCCGTACTGGGAATTTCCCGCCACGGGACGTACTATATGTGGAGGTTGATGGCCCAAAGACCAGCGTGTGAACTTCACTCTGAGAGCAGCCAGGAGACTATAACACCGGGGCGGATTAAAGCGAAACACACCGATGGTCACTGGCCACACTTTTGAGACCGATGAGAGCTGCCCCAGTGCTTCCTCCTCCCGCTCTACCGCCATATAAGGCGCGTTTTATAGTGTGCTTTCGTGAACGGGGGACGAGCCGCCGCCCAGCACCATAATGATGAGGGCGCTTCTCTGAGCAGCAGGGAGGGGGTAGAGAAGGCTTCTGCCCGTTCCCTGTACCTCGTGTATTTTCCGTAGCCGGAGTGCAATATCTAGGGTTATTTGGTAGAGCATGTGCGGGAGGAGTCCCTCTAGGGACTCCTCCCTTGCGTTGTCACCCGGATGTTCGGGATGGGGTGGTTCTAGTAAGACGGTGAGGGGCTGGAGCTTGACTTGTCAAACTCAAAAATCAATGACCCACTGACCACCAGTGTATTTTTGCTTTAATCTTCCTGCCTCCTCTATGCACCTGCTGGGCTTGTGAAAGGCGCTCACCTCACGGAGCGCTCGGTAGAAGTCTCTTCACATCTACCCGAACGCCCTGTGCCGTGATTCCATCTTATGCGGCTGATGTACTGTCCCTCTTTTGTGGGCTCCTGAGGTCTCTAAGAAAAGACAGCTTTTGGGTTCGGCCTCCCAGTATTTTTACCCTCACGGATCTTATCCAGAGTAAGCCCAGAGGTAAAGTTTTCCCTGGTTTTCCTCGTCTATGGACTTGTTAACCGGGCCCGACCTCCAGTGAGCAAGGCGTAGGTGATAGCGCCCCAAGAAATGCAATGTTGAATACAGTCCGGCTACGGAATCCGTCAGCATTTTTGGGTTTTAATGGGTTTGGGGAGCATTTTCGAGCGGAGTATCGCGGGCTGCGGGCCTCAAAAAGTACCGGCAGAAGTGAATCGCTCTTCCAGTTTCACCCTCGCCTTATAGTCCTTTTTAGCAGCCGATGAAGACTCGCTGGAGGATCGACATCAGCTGTGCCAGACCCGCAGGCGGCGAGAAGGTTAGGATGTTACGCCCGCAAGCCCAGGCCGCGCGGCGGGGTATATCTCGGGAAGTCATGGTAACCGGTTTCCTCCTCAAATGCGTGATATACCAGCTATCTCTATCCTAGAGAACACGCGCGCCCATAAGCACGTACATATCTAATCCACTATTAAATATAGGCTTCGTGTGGCGAATGCACTGGTGCAGCAGCCTGTCGCAGATAGTAAGGAGGAGTTCCAGCTGAACCCCTCCTCGCATCACACACAGGAAGAAAAGTCTTCGAAACTGTTTCATGGAAGAATCCTTCCCACAAGGACTCGCTATTTTGGTAATAGATACAACCTCATTCAATGGGGTGTCCAAACCTGAATATCTCAAGAAATAGTGACAAACCTGGTCTGCAAAGCAAGGTGTACTCGTTAGTTCTGTGTATTTGCGGGCAAAAACCGGGCATGGCTAGGGCACATATTTAAACTTTTTCCCCGCCCTCTTTTGCGCACCCCTCAGCTGTGGGTAAGGCCGGTAACATGCAGCGGTAAGGGTGGGTAAAACGTGAGAGAATGGCAGAGTGAAAGAATGGTTCGATTCCCTACCTGTAGAGGCGGCCGTTGCCCGCCCGTGGGCGATCGGCATTATCCGCACGTCCATTGTGTTTCTGCTCGGCTACCTGGCCGCCGCAGGAGGGGCACGCTTGAGCCGCATCCGGGAAGCAATGGACACCCCATATACCAGCGGGCCACAGCGTTCGTGAACCGCTGGGGCGTATTAGCCGTGCCGCTGCGCTTCCTCACCGTAGGCTTCCAAACCGCCGTCATTATCACCACCGGTTCACGGAAAATGCCGTTACGCCGCTGGGTCCCGGCCATGCTCGTGGGCACTTTCATCTGGGCCGTCATCTACACCACCGTGGGGTTCTGCAGTGCTGCCGCCCGGGGCTGCAGCTGATGCCGCCGGCTGCCCCAGCGGTCATCGTGCCCTCAGCCTGGGAATCTTTAAAGTGCGTGAACTCATCACCGACTGCAAAACCCCGCCCGTAACCGGGCCGCCGCCGTCCACTGTGGCTAGCGTAAAGGCATGAACGAAACCCCTGAAGCTGTCGCACCCGCAGAACCGGTACCCTAGCACCCAGCAGGAGCCCAGCATTGAGCTTGCCCCCGCCGCCGGGCTCATCATCACCGGCGGAGGCAGCCCCTGCACCGGTGCTGAGCCGTGCCAGCTACGCATCGGCTACGAGCCGGGGGTAACGCCCGGAAAATGGTTCACCCGCTGGCACGAACGCTACGGCAGAACCGCCCCGCTGGCTCGGGAAATCACGCTTCGCGAAGCCGGTCTTGAAGCGCTCACCACCGTGCTCAGCACCCCGGAACAGCACCAGCGGCGGAGCCCGCCCCGAGCCGTTAGCGCATACGGCCATACGACGCGCGCCACCGCACAGGAAACCCCGATAAAGACCGGTACCACAGCATCCGGCCTGTACGAGGAAGTACCCGTGGTGGTGCTGCCCAAAGACCATGTCTCACCAGTGCTGACGAGGTTCCCCAGGTGAGATGGCTGAGGAGTTCCCGTCTGCATGAGCCCGCGGGAGTTCTCCCGCCTGGGGTGAAGTCTCAGCAGTGGCGCCAACAGAACCCCGGCTTTTTGCCGCAGATTCCCCACCCATGCACGCTATCGAACTGGTAGCCGCTGTGGGCCTGTACATCACCTCCCCATGTCGGTGGCCCGCCTGCACCACCGCAAAGACCTCACCTACCGTCCGGTACCCGACGCCGAGCCGTACCCTCGTGCACCTGGTGGCCCCTGTATCCCGCAGCCCCACCCTCGATACGGTCCAGGCGAGAAAAGACGACGAGTTTGAGGTGCTCATCCAGGACTTTATCGGCATCGCGCGCGGGCGCACCGCATCCAGTAACCGGGCAGCGAAACCGCCCAGGCCCGCCGCACCCGCATAGCCGGTGAACGCGCCAAGGCCACAGCGAAATCCCCGTGCGGGCTAATACCCGCCGAGAAGCACGCCACCAGAAAAACAGCCGCCTCCTCCGAACCGGCGGCACCTCCCGGCGCAAAAGCCGCCGCAGGCAGCAACCGGGACGAAACGGCAAGCGAACTGCAAACGCCGGTAGCCTCGCCCGCACCTCGCCATCACGGGTGAACAGCACCACCAGTAAACAGGCCGAACGCCCAAGAAGACGCGGCAGAACTCGAATCTATGGCATTAGCAATGGAGACTCTGACCTGCCGCCTACGCGGTTGTTATTGAGCAGGCAAACTGCTCATGACCCGCTGGCGCCTGAAGACCGCCTCGCACGAGTTTCTGTGGACGCTACCCGGCGGCGGGTATGGAACCGAGCAGGCCGACGAAACAGAGCCTGCGGGAAAACCCTCGCAGAAACCGCCACAGCGTCACATTGAAGACGTCCTGGGCGTGCACGCTGGCATTTTCCCGCACGCAACGGCATGTCATGGCAACTCCTCGCCGTTCTGCGCCTTACGTCATTATCTACTGGCGCACATCGTCACCGGCCAGCTGCGGGCCGAAGAAAAAGCGGCTCCTCAGACATTGCCCGCTGGGTTCCCATTAGTGAAATTGATACGCTGCGCTACGGCACCATTATTGATGAAGTGGCTCATGATGGATACACCAACGCCGCCGCCTGGGCCCTGGAATACCGCGGAATTCTCGCCGATGAGAACGCCAGGAAACCATCGCGAACACACCCCACCCCGCCTGCTTGTGAGCCGCCGCCCGCGCTTTCTGCCGCCGCGCTCGCCCCCATCCTGGCTGCCTGCTCCGCCGGGGACATAAAACCCAAGGTGGACCCTCCGCATCAGCCTCACGCACCCTCTACGTCACCACCGGAGGGTGCAACTAAAACCATTGTTGCCCACGCGTACGCCCAGGCGCTGCGGAACGTGGGGTACACGGGTGGAGGTTATCGCGCACAATAATAAACCGCGACGAGTACTCAGCGGCCCTGGGCGCCACCGAAAACACGCGCCTTGATGTCGCCGCTGACTTCACTGGCGACTTGCTGCTGCACCCTGACGAAGAACGGCACGCCCAGCCCGCGCCCAGCTGCAGGCGGAGCTACTCGACAGCCTCCGCCAGTGCCTCCGCCGCCAGCGCCGGGTGACCTCACCCTCAGCTACCCCCAGCATCCTGCCGATATTAGCCCCAGCCCCAGCCCGACCCCCACCGGCGACCGATTAAACCGCGGGCCTTATCACAGTGACACGCTCTCAGCCATCGGGTAAAATCATCCTGCAATTTGAAACTGATGGATACTGTCAGCGCCCAAAACCGCAACGTTCTGGTGACCACCAACGCCACCGCCCGCATAAGTTCAATAGCCTGAACCAGCTGCCCGAAGTGAAAGCGCCCTCACCTTTGCTGTGCCCGAGGCGTATAACACCGAAACTACGGGATTGCCCTGCTCAAGAACGTGCACAAGTACCAGGTTCCCGCCACGAAGCGTGCTACGAGAGCACCAGAACGGGAACAGCTGCTGACAAAGACGAGGTGCAGGTGGCGCTTCCTGCACAGTATCGACCTGAGTACTGAGGATAACCGGTTCACCATGCTCGAAGACCCCAGTCCACCCAGCTGAACCAATCAGCTGCTAGCCTCTTGTGCGGCAAAGCTCGCTATCCAGTCACAGAGGCCATTAACCGCGTATCATCTACATTAGATACCGGTAATCTGACCTTTCTACTTCGCCTCACGAGGAACAAAAACCCCGTCGCCGAAGACGAAGCAGCAAAAATTCTGGCTCGACCACCAAGGAAGTGAATATGACTAAGTACCGTCAGTCGTCGAAGCTCAATAACGTCCTCTACGATATCCGCGGACCTATTCTCGAAGAAGCGAACCGCATGGAGGCGATGGGACACCGCATCCTCAAAACTCAATATTGGTAATACCGCGCCTTTGCGTCTGAAGCGCCGGATGCGATCATGATGGATATTATCCGCCACCCGCCCGTCACGCGGGTACTGATTCGCGCGGGCTGTACTCGCGCGAACTGCCATTGTGCAGCACTCACCAGAACCGGGGACACTCTTTGACCTGAACCCAACGATGTGTACTTGGGCAATGCGTGTCTGAGCTGATTCCCACGACCTTGCAGGCACTGTGCGAAACTGACGACGAGATCCTCGTGCCCGGCCCGACTATCACCGCTGTGGACCGCCTCGCGTGGCGCTATCGGGCGGTAAGCCCGTGCACATCCCGCGTGCGATGAGGAAAACAACTGCACTCCGGACCTTGAAGACATTAAATCGAAGATCACCCTCACGCACCAAGGGCGATCGTGGTTATTAACCCGAATAACCCACAGGTTCTGTCGTACCCGCGCCACATCCCAGCAGATAGTGGATGTGGGCTCGCGAACATGAGCTGGTGGTGTTCACCGACGAAATCGACGAGAAAATTATTTTACGACGGCGCCGAAGCCATTAACCTGGCCACCCTCACCGGTGACGATGCTGTGCCTGACCTTCCGGGCCTGTCGAAGCGCGTACCGGGTGCGGTTATCGTGCCGGCTGGGTTGCGATTACCGGGCCCCAAGCATGAGGCCGCTAACTATATTGAGGGCATCACCCGCTCGCCTCCACGCGCCTATGTTCTCGAATGTGCCCGCCCAGCACGCTATCCAGACCGCCTTGGGCGGGTACCAGTCCATTGATGCGCTGGTGGCGCCCGGCGGATTTCGCTGCATGAGCAGCGTGACGTGGCGTACCGCATGCTGAACGAGATTGACGGTGCGAGCTGCAACCAGTCGGACGCGGCTGTACCTGTTCCCCAAGGTCGATACTCGAGAAGTTCAACATTGTGGACGATGAGAAGTTCGGCGCTTGACCTTCTGAAGGAGCAGAAGATCCTGTTCAGCCACGGCGGCGTTGTCGAACTGGCATAGCCCGACCACTTCCGCCTGCGTTTTGCTGATGTGCAGACCTCACCGATGCGCTGAACCGGCTGGGGGAGTTCCTCCGACTACAAGCAGCGCGCCTAACCGGCAGGTGTGAGAACAAGGCGAACGTCCGGCACCCGCGAACACCGCAGGTGCCCGGACGTTTAGCGCGCCACGTGAGTTAGCCGGAGGCTAGCCGTGTGTTTCCCCGTCTCCGGCGTTTCACGCCGCTCGGCGCGCGCCCCATTGCTTTTTCGCGGGCGCCCCTGCCACGCCCTTCGCACCGTTTCGCCAGGGACTCACCGCGTTCCCACAGGGCGATGGAAGTCTCCAAATCGGATGTACCTGATTCCAGCTGCCGCACCACGTTCTCAAGTTCGGCGCGCGCCCGTCGTAGCTGAGCGTATCAACCGGCGCACCCAGCGACCCGGCATTAAAACCAATGTTTTCGGCCGCGTTCTGTCCCTCTGGGTGGGGGTTCTCACAAAATCTGGCAGGGTCTAAAACCGAGTGCTGCCCCGCAGCCGGTGCGTCACACAGGGCGCTGACGGGACCGGGGCTCAGGCGTCCATCGATGCCCGATGCGTGCACCCTCGGGATTGGACGCATCCGCGCTGCAACCCCGGCGCGCTACCGTCAGTTTCTCACCCACGGTCAGCGCGGAGGCATCCCGCACCAGCGCCCTGTCAGCCCGCTGCACAATCGCGTACCCGCGCCGCAGTGTCAGCTCAGGGGAGAGGGACCGCACCCGCGCCAGGGTGTGCGCCACCGCATCCTGCTCGCGCGCCAGCCGGTGCTGCACCGACACCAGCGCCCGCTCCCGTAACGTGCACACCATCGGCGCGCCACCCCAGGTCATGCGGGCTGGTAAACACCGGCGCCGCCGTAACTGCTGCGCACATACCGCCACTGGTTACTCATACCCGGCGATGGCCCTGTCAATACGCCCGCGCGCCTCACCATCCGCGAACTCTCCGCCACATCCGGCACGATGCGCCGCTGGCATCCGTGTGAGGCGCGCAGCATCAGCCACCGCATCAACGATGGGAGAGTCGGCCTCATGCCCGATCGCCGACACCACCGGGGTGTGGGCCGCCGCAACCGCACGCACCAGCGACTCGTCCGAGAACGGCAGCAGGTCCTCAAATGAGACGCCGCCGCGGGCCAGCACAATCACATCCACCAGCGGGTCGGCATCCAGCCCGAGAGCGCGCGCACCACGCATCATGCTCGCGCCCTGCACCGCCACCTGCCGCACCTCAAAAACAACCTCGCCACCGGAGCGAGGCGTTACGGATCACGCTCTTCGCTGGCGTCGAATCACGCCCGGTCACCAGCCCCACCTTCTGCGGCAGCGGCAGCGGCTTTTGCGGGAATCCGCGAACAGCCCTCAGCGGCCAGCGCCCACGCAGCTGCTGCAGCCGCTCGTGCAGGTTGCCGGTGCCCACCGCGTGGATGCGCTCACCCACCAGCGACAGGCGCCCGCTAGGAACCCAGAAACTGGCTTTCGCCGCAGCACCACCACACGCGCGCCCGGCACATTCACGTCTTTGCCGATGCTGTAGGCGGCGCGCCGTCGCGCGCCAGGAGAGAACGTGGCGTCAGCTTCGGTCTTTTCAGGTCACCGAACACGCTGCCGCGCCGGTTATTGAGCGAAAACCACCCGTGCCTCAACCCACAGCTGCGGCACCTTCTCAATATGCGCCTTTGAGGTTACGCGCCGCAAAGCGCCAGCGGCCAGGGGTTCTACGGCGCTCGTCTCGCTGGAGGTGGCAGGGAATCTGCCGCCCGCGCGGGCGGCACCGCTGAGCACCCTGCGGGCAGCACCGTACCTGCACTGCATACATCGCTCTACCACCGATACGCCGCCGGACGCGCTGAACTCACCAATGTGTTTAGCTGAGGGCCACTGCTAAACGAGGCGGCACAGGGTACTCTAATCAGTATGGGCGCACCCTCAACCGGCGGAACCGCCAAGAACCCTAAGACCCTCGAAACGCTAGAGAACCCCGAACACCCTGAACGCACCATCTTTTGACTCCGGTGCGGGCGAGGTGGTGCCATCCGGCACGGACACCTCGCCACCGAACCCGATGGAATACACACCAGAAACTGGCACTCTCCCAGACAACTGACGGCACCAAAACCTGATAATACGCCGAAATCCGAAAACCCACAGCCCACAGACCCGCAGCCTCGCAGACTCACCCTCAGAAGAGCCGCAGCCAGCGCAGCTGCAACCGGACACAGACCAGGCTATGGCAGAAACAACCCGGCCCCTGCCGGATACGGCAGCACCGGAACCTGACTCGTCCGACACCACCGCAGCCCTCGACACCCCAACGAGGAAGAACCCCACTGTAGCCCTTGACGAAGAGGGCCGCTTTTAGCCACACCAAAACACTCGGCCACGCCGTGGCTGGGCGGCACGTGAGCGAAGACGACTCGACGGCATGGGATCCCCGCAGAGCACCCGATGCGTGCGCCTCGGTGCTGCTGGCCCCTGCCCGCCCAGCCGTTCGCGGCCAGCTGCGCCGCGCCCTCGCTATTCTGCTGGCTGCGCTCGCGCTTATCACCGCCGTCCTCGGGCGGGCGGCAAATGGGCCGGGACCCACCTGATTAGTACCCGCGGCTTAATGACCCTCAGCTCCCGGCCGGCCGACGACCAAGACCTGCAAAAATCGCGTCGCGCAGGCCGCGTCACCGACCTGATGAACTCTGAGGGCTCAAAAATATTTAGACCAACGGCAGCAGCTCGGGTGAACTCGGCTGCTGCACAACCGCGACAGTGTAGCCAAAAACCCCACCGAAGCCGCTGAAAAATCTCCACCACCGGCGAGTACAAGAAACTGTGGCGGCAGGTCACCACCGACACGCACGCGCACCTGATCAGTGACGAAACACCCCCGCCGCGCTCGACATTAGCGCGTTTTACCGTGAACTTGACACCGCTGTGGAACCTTCGGTATTTAGTGACCCGGACATCCCCTCCTGGGGTAACCGGCATTACCTTAGAGGATGGCAGTAGCACAGCCGTTCACGGTGAAAACCATCGCAGTTGAAATCGTTCGCTGACTCGGCGGATACGTTCCTGACGGTCTCCCTCATGAGTATGCTCATTGCGCTGCTGCTGCTGTGGCCGCGCGGAGGCCGCTGTTCCGGCGTGCGTGCTCATTGCCGCGACCTCGCCGCCTGGGGGTGCATCCTCTCTACCTGAGGGGTAACCCGGTCAGTCCCTCGGCATGAACCCGCAGCGAACTCGGCAAAGCATTCCTTGACGGCCTGTGTACGGGGCACGCCCCGACGCGGTCGCAAGTGCCTGCGCCACCGCCAGCTACAGCCTGATCGCAACGCTCATTACCTGCTGCTGGGCATTTTTGGTGAAACTCACCAGGCTCACCCGGATCACCGCGGAGCACCACCACAGTGCCCACACACCAGAAGAACAAACCACGTAGGATAGTAACCATGTCCGTTGAAACCATCTCCTTGGCTCGCCCCCGTCCCCTGCGCGTACGCCGCACCCGCGAAGACGTAGAAGCCGCCGCACCCGTCACTCGGCCAAAAACGTGGCTGCTGGCCACCCGCGCGGCTACTGCGCTGGCGTGACCGGGCCGTGATCGCGGTTGAGAAGGCCCTTGAACACTCATGGCGCGCCCGTGTATGCGTAAACAGATTGTGCACAACCGCCACGTGGTTGAAACCCCTTGAGAAGCAGGGCGCTATTTTCGTGGACGAGGTGGATGAGGTGCCCGAGGGTCCGTGACCGTGCTCCGGCGCACGGGGTGTCCCTGCCGTGGTGTCCGCTGCGGGCAGCGCCAGCTGAACACGATTGATGCGACCTCGCCCGCTGGTGAACAAGGTGCACCGTGAGGCTGTGCGCTTCGCAAAACAGGACTACGATATTCTGCCCATTGGGCACACCGGGCATGAAGAGGTGGGAAGGTACCGCCGGTGAGGCGCCCGACCATATTCAGATTGTGAACTCCCCTGACGAAGTGGCGCTGTGACCGTGCGTGACCCTGAGAAGGCTGTGTGGATCTCCCAGACCACCCTGTCGGTGGATGAGACCCTAGAAACCGTGCGCGCGGCTGCGTGAGCGGTTCCTGTCTCTGCAAGACCCGCCTCAGACGATAGTCGCTACGCCACCTCAAACCGTCAGGCGCTGATTACGATCGCCCCGCAGTCTGATCTGGTGATTGTGGTGGGGTCCAGTGAACCTTTCAAACCGTGTGCGGTTTAAAGAGGTGGCGCTTGAGTACGGTGCCAAGCGCGCCGAACGGGTGGATTTCGCGCACCAGGTGGATGAATCTTGCTTGAGGTGTGGCGATCTGTGGGGCTGACCTCCGGCGCGGTCGGTACCTGAGGTGCTGGTGCAGGAGGTGCTGGCGCTGCTGGCCGACTACGGGTACGAGAGCATCGGAAGAGGTAGAAAACCGCTAAGGAAGATATTCTCTCTCCTGCCCACGAGCCGTGCCGCCCTGAAAAATGATGAGAACACTGGGCGTCAGCTCGGCGGCCGCGGGGCAAAACCGACCCGTTAGAGCATACTTGCCCACCCGCGCACCCGGTGCCCTTCCCTCATGGCGTGCAAAAACGTTTGTGGGGGGCGGGGGCCGTCGCCATCTATCCCTTCGGGCCCGGAAACCGCCGGACTATGGGGAGGGGCGGATAACTCGGGGAGTATCACACGGTGCGCACCCACCCATGACATCGAACACGGGTGGCCCCACGCATCCGGTGTAGCCTAAAACACCCCGCCTATAATGCGTGATACACCTTCAGGTGATGATGCACGGCAAGCACACGGAGCGAGTAGCGACAATCACGCGTACACCGGACCATGACAGCAAACCGGCTGCATCCAACCCGCACCGCACCACACCCACCACCCGCCGCGCCACCACCCGTGGTAAAGCCTCTTTCTTTCGAGTAAAACGGGTACTGTGCGGACCCTCGTTTGGGGAAACTGTCTCAACATTTCCTCCAGCAGTTTTATTATTATTGGTCTTAGCGGATCAGCTGAAGCTGAACTCGTCAAAAACAACATGGGCCTGTGCACACTGTTGTATCAGACATGTGCAGCGCTGTTCTTTGCCGCCAATACAATGCCGCAGCTGATACCCGTGAAAAACACGATACTACGTACTGCGCTGTGGTGCGTGCTAGTGACGGCGCCTATTGGCTTCGTCGCCACTCTTTCATACCCGCAGGGTATCGCTGGGATGCCTCTACACCATATCTCCCCTGGGTGGCGCTGTGGCTGATGAACCTGCACGTACCTTCAAACTGAGTAAAAACAGCCGTTGCAATCGCCGTAGTCTTCACCACTAACTACTTTGTTGGTGTGGTGGGGCAGGGGTATTTCGATGACTCACTCACTGCCCCGTTCCCAGTCGTTTCCGGCGATAAAACCCTCAACGGGTTCTTCATTTTCGATATTGTCACCACGTTCCACATTATCGCCTACTTCGTGGGCCGCAGCATGCACAAGAGTCGGGAACACAAGGCTATTGAGAAAGAACTCGATATCCTCACCGAACGCGAACGCATCGCCCGCGACGTGCACGATGTTCTGGGGCATTCCTCACGATCGTGAACCTCAAAGCCGAGCTGGCCGCAAAACTCGTGGAAACCAACGCCCCCGCCGCACAGGAGCAGATGCGGCAGGTTGCCCAGCTCTCCCGCCAAGCCCTCGCTGAGGTGCATTCCACCGTCACCCGTTTGCGTGTTCCTCGACCTTGAAGGTGAGGTTCTGGCATCCTCACGCGCCTTGAGACCGCTGAATACAGGCGAACCTGCCCGATGCGACAACTGCCGTGAACATCGCGGGTATGAATTCTTCCCTGTTCAGTTGGGCACTGCGCGAGACCGTCACCAATATTGTGAGGCACTCTCACGCCACCTACGCCACCGTGCGGCTGAACCCCACCGGGTTGGAGGTTATCGACAACGGCATAGGGATTGGTGATGCCCTGTAAGAGTGGGCTCACCGGTCTGCGCACCCGCATCGAAGACGCAGGCGGCACTCTCACGCTCGGGAACGCACCCGAACACTGGCTGCAGCAGGCGCCCGCAGCGGGTGTGGGGGATGGGTGCCGTATCCGCATCAGCATGGACGAGAAGACCGACGAGATTATGGGTAGCCGTGCCGCTGAGAATACTTTGCCGACGATCAGCAGATGATTCTGTGAAGCGCTCGCCATGATTCTCGATCTTGAAGTTGATCTTGAGGTGGTCGCACAGGTGGGGTCGCGGTGATGAGGTGCTGCCTGCCGTGCGTGAAACCCGCCCGGATGTGGCGCTTCTTGATATTGAAATGCCCGGCGCCACTGGATTGAGGCGGCTGCCGAACTTGCCCGTTCGGGCCTGAGGTCGCAGACGGGCGCGCCGGTTCGTTCGCTTATTCTGACGACTCTTCCGCCGTCCCGGTATTTACGCTGCGCCCTGGAGGCCGGGGCGAGCGGGTTTGTGGTGAAAGACGGCACGGCATCGCAGCTGGCGCAGGCGGTCCGCCGTACCGCGGCGGGGCTGCGCGTGGTCGATCTGGTGCTGGCTGAGGAGGCAAAATGGCAGGGCTCCCTCACCGCTGACCGGGCGTGAGACCGAGGTTCTTCGCACCGCCGAGACCGCCGGGAGTGTCAAAGAAATCGCGGGCATGCTCGGGCTGTCTTCGGGAACGGTACGCAACCACCTCTCGGCGGCTCATGGCGAAGATCGACGCCATTAACCGGCATGAGGCGGTATTGCATCGCCCGCGACAACGGTGGCTATAACCAGCCGTTGTCGGCGGCAATATTGAGTGCTTCTGCCGGTTCGAGGCGTTAAGCTTCGCCATCGCGGAAGATAAGTGGCTGCGCACCGTGCCGGGGGAGAGGAACAGCGTCGCGCCGATCTGGCGGGCTGTTGCCCCTGTCACGGGTTGCCCGCAGGATCTCGGTTTCTTCGGTCAGCGGCGACTCGCCGTGCAGCAGCGAATCCGCCGCCAGCGACGGGTCTACCACGGTCAGCCCCATATTGACGCGCCGAATGCCCTCCGCCAGCTGGGACGCGCTCGTATCCTTCACCATAAACCCGCTCGCCCCGGCATCTAGAGCACGCCGCAGGTATCCTGGTCTGCCGAAGGTCGTCAGGATAAGCGAACGTACCGGCTCGCCGGTGAGTGCTACTAGTTTCGCGTCCCGGATCGCGGCTGCCACATCAGTCACCGCTGAGAGCTCAGAACCGGGCATTTAATATCGAGAAGCACCACATCCGGGTGGTACCGGTGGATCGCCGGAAGAACCTCATCGCCACCACCAACCTGCGCGACCACCTCAATATCGTGTTCAAGCCCCAGCAGCGCGGCCAGCGCCTCGCGCACAAGCTGCTGGTCATCGGCGAGCATAACTTAATCATCTGTCTCTCCTGAAGGCTCACTCTCGGCGGTATTACCGTCCATATCTAACCCGAAGCCGTGTGCCGCGAACGTCCGCCGTCCTGAACCGGCAGGATGCGCCCGCAGCCAGCGCGCCGGAGCATCTTCAACAACAAGAGTTCCGCCCGCAGACTCCACTCGGCTCTTTCATGCCCTTTTAATGCCGCTTCCGGCGGCGTACTCGGCGGAATACCCACCCCATTATCAAGAATTTCAAGCCCGGTATTGCTCTACCCGCACCTCACAGAAACCGGCCGTGAGTGCCGCACAATATTTGTCACAGCCTCACGCAGCACCCACGAGAAAAGTGAAGAATTCACCTCAACTGCTGAGAGGGCACGCTCCGCATCGGGCAGTTTCGCGGCGATTGAGGCCGTCTGCAGGGCGCGCTCCGATGCCTGAATTTCGCCCGAAAAGTCCGGGATGCGCAGCCGCGTCACCGTCGAACGAACCTCCGCCAGTGACGACCGAGACAGCTGGGCGATCGCTTCAAGCTCCGCATCGGCACGGTCAGGGTCGGCGTGAAGTTTACGTGCCAAATCGGCTTGAAGCGTGATCACGGTCAGGAGTGGTCTGAGCACATCATGCACATCGTGGGGCGATGCGCCTGACGCTCGCATGACCATTTCAAGTTTGGCTTGGGTTTTGTCGGCGTTTTTACTCATCTGGATCAGGTAGGAGAACGCCATAATCCCGATCATGGGGGCGCCCAGTGATAAGGTGAGGCGGGATTTATCCGCGAAATTGATAGGGATTCCGTCAGAGAACATGTAAATTATCCAGAAAACTGCCGCAATGACGAAGGCACCGCGAATTCGTGTGCTGTAGGGAATGTCCTCGGAGAAAGTCCACAGTGCCACAAAGTAGATGGTGAACCCGATGAGTACATCTGCCGGTGGAATGGCGGCTATCAGCATCACGCCGCATACGGGCACGAAGAGAAGGGCCGTCCAGAGAAGCAGCCGCCTGAAATATGATGACACTGGAAGGACCCAGGGGACCGTATACGCGGCAACATCTGTGATCGAGAAAATGACCAGGCAGATAATGACGTACACGTGCTTCCACATCGGAGCGTTAGGCTCTAGAACACCGTCATAGATATACCCCAGAAATATGAGCCAGGGCGCGGAGAATCCCAGGCTAATCCAGTCGATTGTGTGTTCGTCGTGGGTGCGCGGCTGGGCTGCGGCGGGTGATGGGGTCATATGCCCTCCTGGGCTCTAGTATAAGCACGCGTTCAGATAGAGTCGGGCGCATCCGGTAGGTGGTGCGGATGCGCCCACGATGTGGTGGGCACGCGCCATATGGGGGTTTTAGCGCTGGTGCTGCGGCCCATGAGCAGCGCGGTGGCGACGACGAAAATAACCGTCCACACGCTGAAGTTTACGATCCCGTACCAGAGCGGTTCGGTCATATTCCATTCGGCGCCGCTGCCGCTAATAATGGTGAGCCCTTTGCTGAAGGGGTAGCGGGCGATTTCGGCGGCACCGTACAGCGGGGTGAACCGTGCGTAGGGCATGAGGTCTTTGGTGAGCGGTGCGAAGAGCGTACCGAAGAACGAGAACACCACCAGAATGCCGTTGGCGATTCCCACGGCGCTTTCGCTGGGTACCAGAAACCCAATGGCCAGCCCGAAGAACCCGAAGACCATAGCGCATAGTATGGATAGCGCGGCGCAGGCGATCTGCTGTTTCAGCGGCATATCGATTTTGGTCATGCGCGCAACAATGTTCACCGCAGTAATTGGTACTGCCGCCATAATGAACGCCACGCAGCATTTGGAGAGCAGATATTTGCCGGTGTTCATGGGGGTGAGCTCCCCAGCTGCCTGCCCCACCCGGCCACGTTTTCGACCACGGTCAGGCCGCTGATTGACACGGTGCAGCTAATAGCGCCATAGAGCGCGATGCCGATCATCACGTAAGCGGCGGCGTTACCGTCTGCGACTTTGATCTTCGCGTAGTCCTGCAGGGCGCCGAAGAGCAGGTAGAGCCCCACGGGCATAATGATCGTGTAGAACAGGGATGAGAAAGAGAGCACCGATCGGCGGATTTCGTAGAGTGTGTAGCGTAGCATTTTAGGCCTCCTGTGCGGCGCGATCGGTGAGCTGAACGAACGATCTGTCCAGTGAGGGTTTGACAATTTCAAGGTCGCGCACGGTGTACTTGGTGAGCAGCACTCGCGCGAATTCATCGGCGTTAGCTACGGTGGTGCGGTGCCGGTACGCCCCGTTTTTCTGCTGGTTTCGACGCTCAGCATTGGGTATTCGCTGAAGGTGATGGGCTTATCGGCGAGGAAGCTCACGTGGCGTCCGCCGGTGAGGTCACGGATCTCTTCGGAGGTGCCGTCGGCAATGATTTTTCCGTTGTTCATGAGCACGATGCGCTGCGCGAAGTTCTGCGCCCTTCCAGGTAGTGGGTGGCGAAAATAATGGTTTTGCCGGTTTCGGCGAGTTTGTCCATGCGTTCCCAGAAGGTGCGGCGGGCGGTAACGTCCATGCCGGTGGTGGGCTCATCCAGGATGAGGATATTAGGGTCGTGCATGGTGGCGATAGCGAACCGGATGCGCTGCTGCTGCCCGCCGGAGCATTTGCCGACTTTGCGGTGCGCCAGCTCGGTCAGGTCTGCATCGGCGAGCACCTGGTTCATGTCGAGGCGGGTGGGGTACAGCGAGGCGAGCATATCGAGGGTTTGCTGCACGGTGAGGTCTTTGAGCAGCCCGCCGGTTTTGTAGCACCGCCCCAATGCTGCCGGATTGTATTGCGGCTTTGGGGAGGCACCGTCACGGTGAGGACACCGCGGTTGGGGGTGCTCAGCCCCAGGAGCATGTCGATGAGGGTGGTTTTACCCGCCCCGTTGGGACCTAGCAGGGCAACGATTTCGCCTTTGTCGATGGTCAGGTCAAGATTATCGACGGCGGTGACGTTACCGCTGCGCGTACGAAAAATCTGTGTGAGGCCCTGGGCCTCAATAACATGTGACGTGTTCATGGTTTAAGTACAGCACCGCGGGCAGAAAAATGTGAATGTGCACTGTCATTATCTGCCCATGACAAGTGTCATGGAAGGCTGCTCCCGCGCCGATGTGGGGCCGTTCCCCAAGAGGCGGCGTGGCAGAGAAGAGCCTATTCAGAAGAGTTTTTTGCATTCAGAAGGTTATATCGCTTCTGAATGCAAAAAACTCTTCTGAATAGAACCGCACCGGGAGGGTAAAACACGGGGTGTCTCACTATGTGGGTGCGGCGTGTCTTGTGGTGCGCTGTATACTCTCCGTCTGCACTGTAGAATGGTGGGGAGTTGTGCCTGCACTTTAGCTGTTTCCGCGGTGCGGGTGACTATAGGTACTGATTTTTGAAGGATTTTCTGTGGCTCTGACTATCGGCATTGTCGGTCTTCCTAACGTGGGCAAGTCCACCCTGTTCAACGCGCTCACCCGCAACACGGTGTTGGCGGCTAACTATCCGTTCGCTACGATTGAGCCGAATATTGGTGTGGTGAACCTGCCGGATGCTCGCCTGAACCGGCTCGCCGAGATTTTCGGGTCTGAGCGTATTCTGCCCGCAACCGTCTCGTTCGTTGATATTGCGGGTATTGTGAAGGGCGCCTCTGAGGGTGAGGGGCTGGGGAATAAGTTCCTGGCTAATATTCGTGAGGCGCACGCGATTGCGCAGGTGGTGCGTGCGTTTGATGACCCGGACGTGATTCACGTGGACGGCAAGGTTGACCCCTGCCTCCGACATGGAGACCATTAATACTGAGCTGATTCTGGCGGATTTGCAGACTTTGGAGAACGCGATTCCGCGCCTTGAGAAGGCCGTGAAGATTAAGAAGGGCGACGCCGCCCAGCTGGCAACTTACAAGCAGGCGCAGCAGATTCTTGAGGATGGGAACACGATTTTCTCGCGTGCGGCTGCCGAGAAGCTTGAGATGGCGCATTTGAAGGAGCTGAACCTGCTGACTGCTGCTTTTCATTTACGTGTTTCAACGCGGATGAGGGCGTGCTGGCTTCTGAGGAGAAGCAGGCGGAACTGCGTGAGCTGGTGGCCCCGGCGGAGGCTGTTTTCTTGGATGCGAAACTTGAGGCTGACATGGTGGAGCTTTCCGAGGAGGAGGCCCGCGAGATGCTGGAGATGAGCGGTCAGGACGAATCGGGGCTGGATAAGCTGGCTCGTGTAGGCTTCTCAACCCTGGGTCTGCAGACTTATTTGACGGCTGGCCCGAAGGAATCGCGCGCCTGGACGATCTATAAGGGAGACACGGCACCGCAGGCGGCGGGCGTGATCCACTCCGATTTCGAGCGTGGCTTCATCAAGGCTGAGGTTGTTTCCTTCGACGACTTGGATGCGGCAGGCTCCATGAACGAGGCCAAAGCCCGCGGCAAAGTCCGCATGGAAGGCAAAGACTACATCATGGCCGATGGTGATGTGGTTGAGTTTAGGTTTAATGTGTAGGAATCAACTGAGGAATAACTACCGTACTACGAGGAATAGGAAGGTACTAAAATTTCCTGGCTACAAGAAAACTTAGCGGTTATGACTGGTGTAATAGTACCAATTCTGCTTGGTGTCATTAAACCTATTGTTGCGGCCTTGGGAAGTGAGAGTCGAGAATTACGTAGAGTCCGTCAGCACGCACAACTTAGAAGTTTGTTACCTGATGGTGGTGAAGCTGCAAAAGAGATGGATCTTCTTTTGAAGGTCGAGGTAGCTAAATTATCTTCTCGAACGCGATCAGTTTTAAATCGAAAAGTTAATAAAAGTAATCTAGCTGCAATTATACTCGTATCATTCGTAGGAGGGTGTATATCTTATGTCTTAGCATGGCTTGCTCAAACTAATTTATGGGGTTGGTCTATATTTTTTTGGATACTATTTATCATTTGGATATTAATTGTATTTATATTTGTTTTCTTTGGAGGGTTGCCCAATTTTTTACACCCATAATGATAAGAATTCAAAAGGAATAATAACAAATCAGTAGAATGACCTGAATTATGTCACCACATTCAGAAACATTTTAGTTACAGTAGATAAAATTAATTTTTGTGATTAAAGGAACTACTATCGTAAAGAGTATCTATAGTTTGTTGGCAGATTATAAAATAACTCTTTTATACTAATTAATTCTGCTGTAGAAGCCTGGAATTCTCCGGTAATTTCATCATCGTTATCTTCTTCAGTTAAAGTCCAAGTAACTTTTATAGACTTGGCGTTTGGATCTCTGCTAATTAGCACATAATCATCCAAATCGGTTTCCCAAGGTTCATTAGGGCGAAAAGAGTCAGGGGTGAGTAATATCTTTGCCCTCTTTCTTCGTTTTGCCAACGTACTGGATATACTGCAGGGGTAAGGCTGGGTATGAAAGGGAGGTCGTATTTCTTGGGTATAATAGGCTCTACAATTTTATTGTAGTCTAGAGTTCCTTTTTCTAAATAGGTAACTACTTCACAATCGTGGAATATTAAACTTAAATGCGGCTTGGTAACGAACCTATTATGACTAATTATGCGAATCCCAGTTCCCGATAGCCTAACACCGAGAATATATTCCCGACCCCTTTTGATGTTTTCTGGTTTATCTTTAATCCATTTCTTTAATGCATTTGATCTTTCCTCGGGAGATAGGAGTATCGGGAATCCTAATATCCCTGCTGATGGTATTCTTGTGAAAGACGAAGAAGGGCTATCCTGTGCGCTGGTGGAACCTTGTGGTTGTTGAAATCTCTTTCCTCTTTTTCATAGATTTGCTGTAATAAATTCTCTATTGGTTGTACTTTATGGACTGACCCAAGTATCTCTATATCAAGATCAATTGGTGGTTTACTTCCACTGCGTGCCCGTTCTACCAAGGCCAAAATTTCTCCTGCATGAGCACGCCTTGTATTACTTGTACCTCGAACATAGACAGCCCCGTTTTCAAGGGTATCTTGCTTCTTCTCCCCCTGAAAGTCTTTATGGCAAGGGAAAATTGATTGTCCATCTTGTGGAGGTTGGGAGATAATGAATAATACTTCGTTTTTAGAATCAATATTGACTCGCCCAAACTCAAATATGGGAAATTGTGGGCCAAAGTAAGGACGTAGTTTGTTTTCAAGGTCATGTGCTTCAACTCCACGAGGTATACCTAGAGAACTACCTTTCTGTGCACCAATTACTAGTACAGCATATCCATTGAAGTGCCTACTAGCTTCATGTGGAAGGCGGTTGGCTGTACCTAAAAGAAATTTGGCAACCTTAGCGATACCTGATTTACTGTTAAAATCTAGACTGCTTTTAACTTCTAAATATGGTGTCTCGGCTTCATCACCAACTGCTTCTATATATTCTGATGATTTTCCTCCAAGAACGTTCTCCAAGAGGCACTATATTAGTGTCTAGATTAGTTTGTGCAGAACCTAGACTATCGATATTTGTTTTTTCATTCATGGATCATAAATCTTTCACTTTGCTTGAGGTGTACCCTCGAAACGCTAATAATTATAATACTTTGCACACTTACAGAATTCCTAACCAAAGATTCTCAATACGATACCACTCTGTAAAATTCATCGGTGAGCGAGGTCCTGTAGAGTGACAGCAAACAGTCGCTCCATACATGACACACACCCCAGGTACCATAGGCTCATGG
>BNJS01001481.1_pt1 | contig 30185 bp, 54 predicted proteins | sample 8540461 | NCBI WGS metagenome assembly BNJS01 (sample SAMD00202454, study PRJDB9452) | human saliva metagenome | isolation source: human saliva | place: Japan | reverse complement strand
ACTTATTTTCGACAAGGCCCCTATCTGCAATGGCTGTGGTACAAAGATTCATTTTGATCCAGTTGTTGAAAATAATTTAACTATCTGTAAAAAGGTTGACGAGTTTCTATATAACGAAAGGAGCGTAAAAATGAAAACTATTGATGTTTACCAGTGTGAACTGGACAAGACAATCCCCCTTGAATATGTGGGGCGTGTCAAATATATCGGTGAGAGTTTTGGTGTAGATAGTTTAACTAATGGGAAAGAATATAATCTCGTCAAAGATAAAACTGGATGGGTAAAGGTTGTTGATGACAGCGAAGAGGATTACGTTTATGATCTTCTCAACCCTAGACCTGGCAATAATTCTAGCGAAGGCGGTATCTTTATCATCGTTGATGACCCATCAGGTATTTTAAAAATCGAGGTCTGAAACAACCGAGTGAGATAGAGAAAGTTTTAGACTAATGCAGGAATTTAAAACAATTTATCATATTTTAAAAGCCTTACTTCTGGCGATGGAGACAGGTGAACTTGATAAAGACAGGATAAGCTCAGACACTCTTAATGTAAGCGAGAATAAAAGGCGTGAATTAATTATTCTTTTTAGCCGAAGAGGGTTATATTAAAGGTTTACTTCATAAGCGGTATATCGATGGTGGTGTTGCTTATCAGGATGATGATATTAAAATCACATTAAAAAGGCATAGAGTATTTGGAAGACAACAGCATGATGAAAAAGGCGGCTAATTCGGCAAAGGGCGTTATTGATATGGTGCTATAGTGCTTGACGAGGTGGAGCAATAGTGCTACACTGTCTTAAGACAAGTAATTAGGAGTAGTCAAACGCAGAAAAAAAGCGACCAACGGCAATTGGTCGCTTTTTTTGTTGGGCTAATCGTTCTTAAAGATACTATCTAGCCACTTGACGAGGTAATGACAAATTGCCCCGCCTATGACAGTACCAGAAATTAGGAGTAGAAAAATCAAACACAGTATCACCTCCTCACTGCCGTGAGATTGTGAAGAACGACAAAAAAACAGTATAACATATTAGCCCCAGCAGGGTATTTTTTTATGCCCAAAACGTGCTTAAGGCTCAAAACTATGCAAGGAATTGGTCAACAAAGACGATAAAAAAGGAGGCTCTAAGATGGGCGAAGAAGTAAAAGAAACACAAGTAGTGGAAATTGCAGAGGAAAAACAACGAGGAAATAGAAAAAGAGGTTACAGAGACAGAGGAAAAAGAGGAGAAGACTTTTACTCAAACTGAGGTGGACGCACTAATCAAGGAGCGTTTAAAGCGTGTAAAGAAAGAGGTTAAGACGTAAGAGAAAACCCTTGACGAGACGGTACAGAAAAATGAGAGCTATGCTGAAGATATTCCTTTTTTCCGCCTGTTCTCGAATGCAATAACGTAGATGCTCTAGGGGCAATGCAAATTTTAAAAACGAATAGCGTTGAGCTTGTGATGTTTGATTTTGAAAACGCAAGTAACACTATGCCAGCTCGCTTTAGAGAAGCTGTTTTTGCTGATTTAAGAGCGCTAGGGCTAGATGGTCATGGCGACCCAATCCAAGAGGGTCAAGGCTAAACAGCTATACAAAAAGCACCTATCGAGTAAGATAGGTGCTTTTATTTTTGGTGAATTTGAAAGGAGAATGTAACAATGGAATATTAAGGTAGATGGTACAGAAAGGTAACCCTTAGAGGGAATGACTATGTGTATGCCAACTTTGGCACTAGAGGGGTTATTAGGCTATTGAATGATAGTAATCTTGAAACAGCGTTATGGCGTTATGGGGCAAGAAAAAGTGGCTAATGAGTGCAAATATGTCTATAGCACTATTCATCATCAATCCATTAACATTACCACTGCGTCTTTAAAATGGGAGATATTTGGTCATTATGCACCTAGCGTTATTGCGTCAGTAGAACAATATGCACCAAGTGCTATTGTACGTATCATTTCAAATTTAGTTTTGAGACAAACAGATGTTATAGATATGGGAGAGAAACACTTAGATAGTAATAGAAAAATGGTGGGATATCTTATCAATGAATGCAAATAGTGATGAGCTTATAAAATATATAGAAGAAAAAAATACAGAGTTATCGTCCTAGAATAAGGAAAAATTTTTTTCTGAAAAATAATTAAGACTGCCATAAACAACAAAAGACTGCCAGACACTAGAACATCAAATAGACAATCTGATTGTTGTTCTGGTGTCATGGTAGCGGTGCCTAAAAAAAGTGAAGATAGATTAGGGGTTTTTAAGATAAAAAAAGAAAAAGACAGGCATTGGCACCTATGACATCCCAACTAATATTTTGTGAAGTGAATAAAATAGTAATAAGATAGAACATCACGTAAAAAAATAAATAGTTATCCATGGTATGATAACATTATTAGTGCTTTCTGATTCTATAAGGTAGCGACCAAATAAGAGCCAAGGGAGAAGTGGAAATACCAAACCGATATATTTTTTTTACGCGCATCTTGAACAGGGGCTATAGTCTTTTTGCCATTCTTGAAAAATGTTTTTTTCAAAAAAAGTCCATGATAATCACGCTCCTAAGGTTTTTTTCCCTAGTGTCCTATAAAGTGGCGTTTATCGCAAGTAGGAAAATAAAAATAATGACCTAGACAAGTCATAAAACTGTCTATTTTTTTGTTGTTTGATAATGGAGAAGGGGGTGAAATATGGAGCATTTGATTAAGTTAGTAATGGATTGGAGTGTGATTACTCTCCTAAGTTCTCTAGCAACAGCTTGTATGGCTGGAGGTATTATTTACAAGCAGTTTACTAGAAATAGGCGACAGGATGAAACGAGTGAACACCAAGTATGTCAAGTAGTTACGTTCGCATGTGGGAACATATCCACAAATTTTTTTAACGATAGCATAATGTTATCGTCAAAAGGTATTACCTCGACAAACTGGAAATTTACGAGTTACTGTCAACCTTATTAATCCATATTACCCAAAAACTTATGAACAATTTTCCAAGTATTTTCTTCGATTCTTTCTTATATTAGCAATAATAATCACTGCAATTACAAAAGAACTCAATTATAAGTTCTGCCGTGAATAGCCTCAAATATTTGGGTGTGTCTGGCTTTAAATTCAAAAAAATATTGTTGTATTTTATCACTTTCAGCAACATTAAATGTGTCATCAAATTCTTCGTGTTTCTCTCCAACTGCGTCATATATATCCAAAGAATAGTCATCTGGAAAGCCTTGCTGATAAACAATCTTACTAACATCATATTCAATGTGAAAATATTCTTTTTACACTTTCTACTATATAGTCATCTTGTGTTGTGACTTATATTTTAACACAGGATTCGCAATGAATCATTTTTATTTAGTTGTACAAATTGATTATACAATCAACCATATTTATTTTTTTAAAATATGCTTACTTTTTTTAAATACCATTTTAACTTCAGCACCATTACCTTGATCGTCATAATTTTTAGTAACAATTGCCCCTTTGTTAGTTTCAAGTATTTTCGTAACAATTGGAAGCCCCAAAACCATGTATATTATTATCATACATTTTCATTGATACATATTTTTCTCTTAGATCATAAAGAATATCATTATTAAATCCATCGCCTTGGTCCCTGACAACAATAGTATAATCATCTATATCATCATAGAAACTGATAAATATAGTTGAACCCACTGAAGAGTTCTCAATTGCATTATTTACTAAATTTTTGTATCGCAATGGAAATCGAATTTTTTTATCTAATTTAATATTACTTGTATCATACGAAAAGAATTGATAAGCTAAAGCCTTTAAGTTTACAAATACTAGTAACAATTTTTATCCAATCGTCTAAAAACTTCTCTTGATACAACTTCCTTTGGAGCTTGCATCAAATCAGAAAAATTCATTTAGTTTTTTTAAAAAATTCCAATCTCTCCACACCATTTAAAGCATCTTCAGCTCTTTCAAGAACATTTTCTTGATCTTCTTTTTAATAATTCAATATTCCCTTTGATTAGAGTAATTGGAGTCCTCACGTCATGAGTAATCGATTCAATCATCTCTTTTTGTGTCATCTGCATATTCCATTGTTTTTCTAATGATGCCTTTAAGCTCCTTGCCATACTATCTATCGAATCCAATACTCCTGAAATTTCGGCATAATCAGAATGCTCTCTTTCAAATTCTAATTGTAATTTTTCAATATTATCATTACTCTTGGATATCTTTCTAATTTCACTCTTTAATTTCCTTGTCAAATCATTTATTAAATAAATAAACCCAATTAGCCATAGGCAAAAACATGCTTGGAAAATACACCAATTCAAAATTTCTAATTATTTTATACACATTTGGATTGGTAGGTATAGCACTAATTTTATATTTTATGATCAAATCTTTATTACCATTTTTAAAAGCCTTAAATACATCTGAACCCATTATTTTATCATTTAAAGATTTTTCCTTTTTGCAATGCCTCACTTATTTTTGATTATAGCGTTCATCAATCGTGTTCTGTACAATTTCTCCATTATCTCTTAATTGATATTCATAAAAAAATGGTATTTTATCAGTTGTCCAATTATCTTTTAGAAATTCATATTTCACTGTATCAGAATTAATTTCAGCATAATTTGCAGGATATACTACCCCAGTGTTAATTAAGACATTTAGAAGAAGATAGGAAAATAGACTCATGAAAAGTGCACAAAAATAATTCTAAAATTGCAAATTTACTAATTAAATAGTTTAAACTTTTTTTACTTCCCATTGGTATCCTATTCCCCATATAGTTTTAACTGGATTTATATGAAATCCAGCAAATTTTTCTCTTATTTTTATTCTTTCTGTAATAGAAGTTGAACTATCACCTTCAGCATCATATCCATAAATTGTTGTATAAATCTTTTCTTTAGTAAAAACCTGGTTTCTATTTTTTTAAAAAGCAATTCACATATTTCATATTCACTTTTGGTAAGAGAAATCTCAATTTTCTTGAAATATATTTTTTTAGACAATAAGTCACAAGAAATTGGGTAATCAATTATTCTAATGTGCTTATCTCTATTTTCTCTTCTAATATGTGCTGCAACCCTCGCCCTTATTTCAGATACAGAAAAATGGCTTTGTAACATAATCATCTGCGCCTAAAAGCAAAACCCTCTATCTTGTCCTTTTTCGAAACTTTTTAGCCGTCAACAAGATAATCGGTGCATCTATCAATTCTCTATATCGTGATAAAAACTCAAATCCATCCATTTTATCCATCATAACATCAAGAATAATCAAATTATATTTAACCAGCTGTTCAGGAACAATTTTTTTCAGCTGAATCATAAAGGTCAACATTATATTCTTTTTAAAAAGTCAACTCTAAAAGTCGCAATAAATCTTTATCATCATCTATGATTAATAAGTTCATTTTACGCCTCCATTTTATTAATACCATCCCATCTATTATACCAATTATTAAATACGCCTATAAGTACTACAGTAATGATTACTGATAATGCTAAAAATATCAAAAACAACATGACTTGTAACTTCATGACTTGTATAAGCAAAAAAATAAGTTTTATCGGCCAAACAAAAGGTAATAAATACCAAATATTACTGCCTAATTCTGTAGTACCTAACAAAAATACCTGATAATGTTAAAAAAACTCCGATTAGTATACTACCAGAAAAAAACCTAATTTCAAACTTAAAAATTGATAAACAGGAATCATTGGTATCAGCATAATTGTACCAATCAAGAAGCATAAAACTGTACTTATATAATTAAACTCAACTTTTCCAAACCCTATTAATATCATTACCAAGATAGATATAAATTCAATTATAAATAGTAATATAGAGATATAAATAGATTTAGAAAAAGAATATTTTTTTCCCTACTAATCCCAGTCCTTATATCATTTGCAAAAATTCCCAGCTACCTTATCAACCTCATATATCATTGGTATATAAAAAACACATTGAAAAAAATTTGCTAAAATTATATATGTGCAAAAAAACACTCCCATTTCTTTCCCTATTAATCCTTTTTGAATTCATCGAATAAATACCATAAATCAAAGAAAAATAGGATTGGGCATAAAAAGTTATTAGTCTTACTGGTGTCCTTCTACTTCTAAGCCAGTATGACAATATTATATTATACACTTCATTCACTCCTTTTCTTGTTAATTAATAGACTTAATATTAATACGACTACATAGACTGTAATACTTAAAAGTAATCCTAAATATGTTGCATCCATATTCATTAGTTTAGAGCCAGTCTCAAGAAAAGTTCCATTTGGATGTACTCCAACAACTGGACTAAGCATTCGCAAGTTATATGACCATGGAAATAAAATCCAATTTTTTGTTACTGCAATCACAGCCGATGGGAATGTCAACACAAAATTCAACAATATAAGAACAGCTTTCTTTTTTGTAAGCCCATATATCAAAAAAGATAAAGCAACGATCGGTAAACTTCCAATAAAAAGGCAAATAGTAGCTATAATTAATTGACTTAGCAATATTTTTTCACCTAAAAAAATATCGCAACAGTAAATATTAATATTGTTGATATTAGCAGAATAATAAATAATTCAGCTACAATAATAATATTTTTTGCCAATTCTATTTTTATAGAACTTAAATTTTTGCTTTTTGTAAAACAATATGCTCACTCTTTTCTTTACCATTTATATTCACAACTAGTAGGCTCAAAACTATTGGAAGAATTAAAAGTGGATACCAATTAAAAGAAGTTGCTAATATATAACTTTTTCCTTCTGGGCTTTTTCCCCATCAAACTAACCATAGCTATATTAAATAAAAACAAAAAAATTATAGGGACAATAATTCCTAACTTTTAAGTTAGCGGATCTTTTTTTCTTTCATTAACTCTGTTTTAATATAACTAATCATTATTTTTTTCACATCCTTTTTATCACTTCTAAAAACAACTTCTCCAAATCCATCTCATCAGAATTATTAGCTTCGTAAATGAGATGCCCATTATTAATAATCCCTATCTTATCTGCTATCTGCTTTATCTCACTCAAAAATATGACTTGAAATAATGACTGTAATTCCTTTTTTTAGAAAAACTCTTTTATCAATTCTCTTAATTCTTGAATTCCCAAAAGGATCTAACCCATTTGTTGGTTCATCTAGTATTAATAATTCTGGATTATTTATTAGTGCCATTGCAATTCCAAGTCTTTGTTTCATACCTAACGAAAAAAATTTCTTGCCAATTTTTTTATTCGTGTCTTCTAACCCAACTATTTTTTTAACACATAGTCAATTCTTCTTTTATCAATATTTAATAATACTGTTAAAACCTCCAAGTTTTTCATATGCTGTTAAATTGGGATAGATGGCAGGATGCTCTATGATAGCTCCAACTTTTTTTAAATCTTCTGTACACATGCTTTTTCCTTCAAAAATATCCCCTGATGTACAATTCATAACTTTAGTAATCATTTTTTTAATAGCGTTGATTTTCCAGCACCATTCGGTCCTAATAGTCCATATATCTTTCCTTTTTTTCTACTTTAATTGATACATTTTCAAGTATCATTTGTCCTTTTGATTTTCTTTTGTTAAATTTCTTGTTTCAAGCATAATTTCCATATATTATCCCTCCGTTTCTTATGTAATCAATTCTAATAAGAAAAAAATAACCAAATTATAATTACCGTAAATTGCAATATCAATTTGTACACTTTTTGCCACTCTTGCAAAAAAATATCGCTACTTGTCCTAAAAATATATGCTCAACCTAGTATAATTACCTTTTAGTTATATTATAATGTTAGTTAGATTATTTTATAATTATCAAATTTCTAGGTGGGTGTAAGTGGGTGCATTTTTTTCTTGTTATCCATTCCCTAATGTCAACTCTAGTCTATGGATATGTTCTCACTCAACCTTATTTTCTCTCAAATAATAAGACTTACTCCAGGCAATCGACACCTTTTAACGATAGCCTATGAAGAAGCCTTTATTTTCTACACTTTATTTACTTAGTGGGTGCAACTCTTGACATCAATATCACACTCTCAAGATGCTATGTTGCTGGCGATAGGTCAATATCGTCTGATACACAGGCGCAAGCCCTATCTTGCACAAGGCTATTTGCCCGCACAGAACAGAAGCTTTAGGGTGGTAAAGGTTTATAAATAAGGTGCAAAAAGAACTTGACAATTCCAAAAACAGCTGATAAATGAGTATATAGAAAAAGTTGTAGTATACGAAGTAACAGGAGGAAGAAAAAGCAAAGACAGAAAACAACAAGTCGATGTGTATTTTTAACTTTATAGGCAACTGTCAAGTACCACAGAAAGCTGATATAGAAAAAAATAGCTTAAAAAAATGGTATAATATTAAATAAAATAGGTTTGTGAGGAGGTGTTTTTTTGTGTCAACAATTAAAATTGAAAAACCTCACTTTTTTTCATATTATGGCTATGTAAAACCTATATTTGAAAAATGTATCATTTTTCCTTTGATACGAACTGGAAAAACAGGGCTAATAGGAAGAAATGGAATTGGTAAATCAACTCTATTTAAGCTACTTATAAACCAAGAAGTTTATCAAGGCAAAATCAGCAAAAAAATGTTGACTTTATTAAATTCCCACCCAATATAAGTGATACTTCAAAATTGGGAATTGAGTTATATAAGGAATTAATATCAGATGAGGAAGAATGGAAATTATTTAGAGAACTTAATTTGCTAAATGTAGATGAAAAATCTTGTTTACAGAGAGTTTGAAACCCTATCCAAAGGCGAACAAACAAAAAAATACTTTTTGGCAATTTTATTTACAAAGGAAGATGGATTTTTACTCATTGATGAACCAACAAATCATTTAGATATAGACGGAAGAAAAAAATTGTAAGCGAATATCTAAAAAGTAAAAAAAGGTTTTTTTGCTTATATCACATGACAGAGATTTTTTTAGATGGCTGTATCAATCATATTATTTCTATTAACAGGAATTCTATTGATGTTCAATCAGGAAATTTTACGTCGTGGTATGAAAACAAACTGATGAAAGACCAATTTGAGATCAGTCAAAATGAGAAATTAAGAAAAGATATTAAACGATTAAAAAGAAGCAGCAAGACAAAGTCAAATTTGGTCTGATAAAGTTGAAAAATACTAAAAACGGTGTGAAAGTATCAGGCATAAAAACCGGATAAGGGACATATAGGTCATCAGTCAGCTAAGATGATGAAAAAAATCCAAGAATTTGGAGAATAGACAAAATAAGGCAATAGAAGAAAAAAACAAAGTTTACTAAAAAGATATTGAAATAAAGGAAAGTCTATTATTGCACTCATTACATCACCACAAAAAAATCCTCTAATATCGGTTAGAAATTTATCATCATGTTATGGAGAAAGACAGATATTAAGCGATGTAAGTTTTGAGATAAAAACAAGGAGATATAGTAGCCATATATGGATGTAATGGTAGTGGAAAAATCAACCTTGATTAAAAATTTTTATTAGGTTTAAATCACGAGTATACAGGTGATGTAAAGTTAGCAAGTAATTTAAAAAAATATCTTATATTCCTCAAGATGCATCTGATTTAACAGGTAGCCTAAATGAGTATATTCATAAGCAAGGTGTTGATGAAATATTGTGTAAAAACAATTCTTAGAAAAATTAGATTTTGCAAGAGAATTGTTTGAAATGGATATGAAGAATTATAGTGATGGACAAAAAGAAAGTTTTTAATTGCTGTAAGTTTGTCAAAGCCAGCTCATATATTTGTTTGGGACGAACCATTAAATTATATAGATATAATATCAAGAATACAGATTGAGGAAATTATAAAAGAAGCAAAACCTACACTTATATTTGTGGAACATGATAAGCGATTTGTAGAAGATATAGCCAATAAAAATCATACAATTATAAACGAAATAAACAATTTAAAGTTTAGAAAAGGACTAACACAGAAACAGTAAACCAAAAAAAGGTTCACTGTTTTTTTCTTTGTCTAAAAAAAGTGGAAAGGAGGACACATGGAAGAAAAAAAGAGAAATAAAAAGCATCGCCACATAAACAGTTAATTATAGATATTGGAAAGACAAAAATACGCTGTACACCTGCATTTTTAAGCAAGGTACAGGGGAAACATACAAGGATAAAAATATTAAAGCTAATCAAGAGAGAAACAGAGAAGATATAAATTTATCAAAGAAATTTTGTTTATGTCCTTGACAAATCTTTCCAAATGCGTAAGCATTTATTGAATGACAAATAAAAACAACAAAGCCCCCTGCTATTTTTGGTAGGAGGCTTATTTTTTTATGTAAATTTTATAAAAAAACAGAAAAACAGATCGAGTTGACAAAAAAATGTCCCCATTTATCAAGGCGCATTTTTTTCTATGTACTGACAACACACTTCAGTCAAGGGCGAAAAAAAGTAATGTTTACTAGATGTTACTTGTTTTTAGTTTATGAATATTTCTTTTAGAAATATTAAAATACAGCTTTTTTTGTTGTACCTTCAGTTACTTAATAGGCATAATCTTATGAGACAAATAAATAATTATGATTTGATAGAATTGTTTAAAAAGATTGAATATTTCATCAATTTAACTTAAACTAGAAACAGAAAAAAGCGATGAGGGAGGTTATCGTATGGCAAATGGAGTTTTTGGTTGATTTGACAAAATGTGTGGGGTGTGGGAGTTGTACAGTAGCTTGTAAATTATACAATCATCTACCATTCAAATCACCAGTAGATCAAAAACACTACTTAACCCATTCAGAGGATGCAAAAACAAATGGTTTTACATGGACAGTAGTACGACATCAAAAAAACAAAGGTAGAAGGACACGCAGCATGGCGTTATGTCAAGGATCAATGCATGCATTGCCAAGAGCCGGCCTGTGTCTCAAGCTGCTTTTCTAAAGCATTGACTAAAAATCCAGATACAGGTGCTGTAAACTATAATCCAGATTTATGTGTTGGATGTCGATATTGTATGTTGGCTTGTCCATTTTCTGTGCCAAAGTACGAATGGCATAAGGTGTTGCCATCGGTTAGTAAATGTAATTTTTGTGCTGAAAAGATTGAAAAAGGTGGTTATCCTGCTTGTGCTAGTGCTTGTCCAACAGGGTGCCTAACTTATGGCAATCGGGATGAGCTTTTTAGCGGAAGCAAAAAAACGTGTTAGAGAGAGTGGAAAAATATGTAGCATATTTATGGTGAGGAAGAAGCTGGGGGAACAAGTTGGATTTATATTTCGATGTAGACTTCAATAACCTGGGCTTTTAATACAAAAGTGCCTAAACGTTCTATTCCAAAAATATGTCCATGGTTTTACAAAAATATATACCATTTTTTTCTTTTTAGGTGGAACACTTCTATGGACTGGAAGTTATCTTTACAACAAAAAGAAGAGAGGCTGTCGAGTTAAGCGAAAAGGGGAGAGCAAAGATGAGCAATAATGCTTTGAATAATAGATATAAATTTCGTATGACAACGAGTCGTTTTGTATTATTGTGTATCTTTTTGCTGGCAGCTTTTGCTGGTGCTTATCGTTATAATACAGGTTTAGGTGTTACCAATTTAAATGACGCTTATCCATGGGGGCTATGGATATTGGTTGATTTAGCAGCAACAGCTTTTTGCTTGTGTAGGCTTTAGTATGACCTTGCTTTCTCGTATCTTTTATAAAAAAAGAGTATGGGATATTTACTAGAAAGGCAGTTTTAATTGCTTTCTTGAGCTATGGACTTGTTATGATGGTTTTAATTATAGAAGTAGGTCGATGGGAAAAATTTTTTTGGCGTCCATTGGTTTCTCCAGGTATTGACTCTCCTATGTTTGGGGTGTTGACATGTATGCTTTGTTATGTCGGTCTTTTATTTGTAGAGATTGTGGAGATTGTCAGTGAAAAAATAGCACCTAATGTTCACTGTTTTCTTCAAAAATTGCTACCTATCATTGTGATTTTGGTTTGCTCCATACCACTTTCCTATCAAGCTTATCTAGGATCTTTATATTTTGCTATGGATGGTAAGTTGGATTTGTTATGGGCATCAAGGGTTTTGCCTATTCTTTTTGTCTTATCTGCATTTATGGTAGGGCCAGTGGTAAGTATTTTAGAAGATTTATGGAGTGCAAAGCGTTATAAGAGAGAGGTTAATCTTGCTTTGCTTCATCGTTTAAGTCGTGTTAGTGCTTATGGGATGATTGTATTTTTTTACCATTAGAATCATAGATTTAGCAGTTCGTGGACAAATTGCTAGACTTTTCTCAGGCGTTGGACTGATGATGCTTTTTGGAACTTCTTCTTATTAGTGTGATTCCAGTCATAGTGAGCTTTACAAGCTTTTGGTAAAAACAAAAATTAGGTTTACAGGTATTTGGCTTCAGTGCTTTGTTTGGACTAATCCTTTCACGTGGCAATGTTATTTTTTTACTGGCATGTATGAAAGTTTAGGGCGGTGGCTATTTCCTTCATGGGTTGAGCTTATAACCACGATAGGTTTAGTGACACTAATGACTTTAGTCTATATTCTTTTAACAGAAAACTTTTTATTCTTCCATGTAACAGAAGGAAAACATGCTAATCTTTCAGCTAAAGAAGATTCCGATATTTTTTTGAAGAAGCCATTTAGACAAAAACTATTATAAACCAGCTTTTCATAGTAATTTTTTTACTATGAAAAGCTGATTTTTATCCTTAATTTTTAATAGTCATTTAAAAATGAGCGTATAGTTATTCTTTAGAAAAAAATTTTTTTAAGGGTATGGTATAATTAAAATGATAGTATAGGAGTGATATGAAATATCTCAAAATATAAAAAAATGATCGTGATGGTGTATTATGGTACATGATATTTTTGCTTTATTTTCATGAAAAATTTGGGTGAGTATCGAACTTATCTTCTAGCTCACCTTAGCTTAAGTCTACAAGCTTTTATTTTTTTAGCAAGTGCGATTGGCCTGCCCTTAGGCTATTTGTGCTATAAACTAGACTGGCTAAAAAGTGCAATTATAAGTTTTGTTCAAGGGTTTAGAGTGATTCCTAGTTTAGCAGTTTTATTTTTTTACTGATACCACTTGTTGGTATCGGCAAGATGCCTGCCTTGATTGCATTGACCCTATTAGCTTTGCCGCCTATTCTAGTGAATACTGTATTAGGTTTTTTTGGAGCTTAATTCAGTGTTGTTAGAGGTATCACTAGGCTTGGGCATGAAATCTAGCCAGCTTTTTATGGCGGATACAGCTTCCATTGGCATTACCCTATATTCTCACTGGGATTAAACTTGCATTGGTAGAGCTTATTGCTAGCACAACTTTAGCAGCTTATATTGGTGCAGGTGGTTTGGGCAATCTGATTATTACTGGCTTGGGGTTAGCACGTATGGATTTATTGGTAATTGGTGGAGGTAGCGTTGCCTTGCTTTCACTTGTAATGATGCTTAGTTTAGATGGTCTAATAAAAGGAGTACAAAAAAATAAATGAAAAAAATAGTAAGTTTAGCTTTAATGATAATTTGCGTTTGTAGTCTATTAATGGGTTGTGGGAACACTGATAATCAAGAAAAAAAGATACTATAAAGGTAGGATCAAAGAGTTTTACGGAAAAATTTTATTGTAGCTGAGCTTTTATGCACTTGCGCTAGAAGATAATGGTTATCAAGTTGAGCGTGTGCCTAATATAGCAGGCTCACTTATCCATACAGCAATACTTAATCGTGAAATTGATCTTTTTCCAGAATATACAGGTACAGGCTTGATTGTTATTTTAAAAATGCCTTTAGAAACAAATGAAAAAAAGGTCTATGCTACGGTTAAAGAAGCTTATAAAAAAAGCAGTTTAATCTTATCTGGTTAGATTACGCCAGCGGGAGTGATTCTCAAGGGTTAGTGATTAGGACAGATATTGCTAAAAAAATTTAATATCAAAAACAATTTCAGATTTACAGGCACATGCTAAAGACCTCCGTTTTGCCTCCCAAGGGACTTTTTGATAAAAGAGATGATGGATTATTGGGCTTAGAAAAAGTGTATGGGAAGTTTTTATGGAAAAAGCACTGCTGTATTTGATAATAGTTTAAAAATATCAAGTTTTAAGGAATAATGAAGCTGACGTTATTCCTGCTTATACAACGGAAGGCGAATTAGTAAATACGGATGAGTTTACTTTATTAGAAGACGATAAGAAATTTTTGGCCGCCATATAATCTTGCCCCAGTCATAAGAGCAGAAGTGTTAGAAAAAGCATCCAGATATTGCTGAAATTCTTAAGCCTATTAATGAACAGTTGACCACTGAAGCATTGATTGAGCTGAATGCTAAAGTGGATGTAGAGAAGCTAGATGCTGAAACGGTGGCAAAAAGAATTTTATGAGGGATTGAAAAAAATAGGGAGAGTCATGGTGGTAAAGGAAAGTATTCGTTTTGAAAATGTTGTCAAAGTTTTTTTCCAAAAATCAAGCCAAAGGGCACTTGATGATATTTCTTTTCAGATTTTTTTGAGGGAGAATTTATTACTATTTTAGGCTCATCAGGTTGTGGGAAAAACAACAACTTTAAAAATGATTAATCGTCTGATTGAGCCGGATAGCGGAAAAAGTCTATATTGAGGGTAAGGATAGTGTGACACTAGATCTTGTCAGCTTAAGAAGAGAAATAGGCTATGTTGTGCAACAAATCGCACTTTTTTTCCCCATCTTACAATAAAGGAAAAATATTGCTTTAGTACCAAGACTATTAAGTTGGGATGAGTCAAAGATAGAAGCACGAGTAAAAAGAGTTGCTTTTTATTAATTCATCTTTTGCCTGAAGAATACCAAGATAAGTACCCTAAACACCTTTCTGGTGGACAACAACAACGTGTGGGTCTAGCTAGAGCTTTGGCAGCCTATCCTAAATTAATGCTATTGGATGAGCCTTTTGGTGCCATAGATGCAATAACTCGCACTATTTTGCAACAAGAACTTAAGGCTATCCATGAGCAATTAGAAAACAAGACTTTTATCCTAGTGACCCATGACATTAATGAGGCATTTTTACTAGGAGATAGGGTGATGATTATGGATGAGGGCAAGATTTGTCAATTTGATAAGCCAGGGGCAATATTAAAAGCACCTAAAAACAACTTTTTGTCAAAAAAATTTTACTTGATACCCTTAAAATACAAGAGCGCCTATGGGGTCAGTACCAATGCTAAAAATATTTATTGACTTCTTATGATAAAAATTTTTGGCAGCACTTATAGATCATGTCGTTTTAGCAGGTGTGGCAATGTTCTTTGCAATTATCCTTGCCAGTGGTTTGGTGTTTGTTGCAAGAAATCACCCTTCACTACGTCAGAGCTTAGTTTATGCATTTTCCTTAGCTTATGGTATTCCTAGTTTAGCGTTGTTTGCCCTTTTGATTCCCTTGACAGGCTTAGGGAAAGATACTGCTATTGTGGCTTTTGGTCATTTATGCACAATATATTTTAGTGCGTAATTTTTTCTTAGGCCTTGATGAGGTTGATGATAGTTTAGTAGAGGTGGCAAGAGCGATGGGTATGACAGAAAATCAAGTTTTATATAAAGTGCAGTTGCCTCTCGCTTCAAATAGTATTTTTTTCAGGACTAAAACTGGCCATGACTTCTGTCATTGGTATTGCTACTGTGGCAACCACGATAAATGGTGGAGGACTAGGGACTTTGCTTTTTGAAGGGCTGAGAACTTCAAGTATGATTAAGATGCTTTGGGGAACGCTTTTAACAATGATGCTATGTATTTTAGTTAATGGGTTTATTAATGGGATTCAGAGGCTTATGAGCAAATATATCAATGGTTAAAAGCGTGGTAATTGATGTCTTTATAAAAAATGATAAGGCTTAATCAACATTAAAATTCAATAATTTAAAACCGTCCATTTTTAAACTGAAAAGGGGCGGTTTTGGTGTCTTAAAAGATAAGTTTGTTAACGTTTAGATAAAGAAAATAGGTTAGCTGAAGATAAAAAAAGTTATTTTGTTTATGTACATTGTTTTCAATATTTGTTAAAATATGCAAAGAGACGTTTCCATAGTAATCTTAGAAAGTAAAAGGAGTACAAAATGATTTTTTGGCAGTTTTTTTCTTGTCATTGTGGGGGTGCTATTAACAGGTGTAGAGGGCATTATTCCAGGTTTTGGACTATTTGGGGTGAGTGGTATCGTTTGTATCATCTTGGGTTCATTTTTAATGGCAGAAGATGTACGTAGTGGTGTCATTTACAGCGCTGTTATTATTGCTTTTTACCAATTTTAATTCCTCTTACTGGCAAAGTATTGATTAAATTTCCATTTTTACAACGCTTCATTCGCACAAGTGAGCTTAGAACAGAAGATGGATTTACCGCCAAGGCTTTAGACAGTGACCGTTTTTCTTGATCAAGAAGGTGTTGCACTTAGCACACTTCGCCCATCTGGTACTGTAGTACTTGACTCAGGGGAGCATTTAGATGTTGTTACCAGAGGAGAGTTTATTGAGCAGGGAGAACGCGTCAAGGTGATTAAAGCGGAAAGTACTTGGTATGTCGTTGAAAAAGATTAATGTATAAATGATAAGGAGTTGAGTACAAATGATGGATTTTGCAGTTGTTTTACCTGTAGTTTTTGCCTTTTTAGTTATTTTAGGTTTTCTTATCTTATTTAGTTTTTATACCAATGGGGTTATGGGTTTCTGCTAAGGCGGCTAATGTACGTGTGAGTTTAGCAAACCTAGTTGGTATGCGTTTAAGAAAGGTTAAGCCAGCAGCAATTGTTTTGCCTTTAATAAAAAGCAACAAAAGCCGGAATAGAATTAGAAATTGCAAAGCTAGAAGCACACCTTTTAGCGGGTGGTAATGTAGATCGTGTTGTTGATGCTTTAATCGCTGCAGAACGTGCTGGTATTGCGCTTGATTTTTTTCTAGAGCCGCAGCCATTGATCTTGCTGGGCGTGATGTCAGACAAGCTGTCATGGTTTCTGTTACTCCAAAAGTTATCACAACCGCCCCTATTGCTGCGATGGCAAAAGATGGGATTCAAGTCGTGGTAACAGCTCGTGTCACTGTACGTGCTAATATTGATCGTTTGGTAGGTGGTGCTGGTGAAGGTACCATTATTGCTCGTGTTGGGGAAGGTATTGTCTCTACAGTAGGGTCTTCAGCAAGTCATAAAGATGTTTTAGAAAAATCCTGATAGCATTTCTAAGACAGTACTTTCTAAGGGTCTTGATGCTGGTACTTCTTTTGAAATTCTTTCTATTGATATTGCAGATGTTGATGTTGGACGAAATATTGGGGCAGAGTTACAAATTGACCAAGCTGAAGCAGATAAAAAAACATTGCTCAAGCAAAAAGCAGAAGAGAGAAGAGCAATGGCAGTAGCAAAAGAACAAGAGATGAAAGCAAAAAGTTCAAGAGATGCATGCTAAAGTTGTGGAAGCTGAAGCTGAAGTACCTCTTGCGATGGCAGAAGCCTTTAGAAATGGTAACTTTGGTGTTATGGATTATTATAAGATGATGAATATTAAGGCGGATACAGCAATGCGTGAAACCATTGGTGGTAAGCCTAGTGAGGACAAGAAAGAAAGTCTATAATTATTGATTCATTAAAAATAACTCAAACCGTAATAAAGTTGGGTGAGCTTATGGAAGGTACGTTAATATTTCTTGCGTGGATAGCGATTTCAGTTATCTTATCCGCAAAGAAAAAAATGCCAAAAGAAGGCAAGATTTATTTGAAAACAAACAAGGATCAACAGGGCAAGTTGGGTATGAAAAAAACATCAACTCAGCCAAAAAAACTCGACCAAAAAAAGAACATTGGAAGAGTTGTCAAAAAAAGCAGGAAGAGTTTATAGCGCCAGAGATGCCTGCTGCTGATTTTTCATGTTGAAAGAGTTGAACATGATACAGATGTTTATTATGAACCAACTAAAGTCAGCTATGAAGAAGATCAGGAATTAACAAACTTAAATCAGATTAATCAACAAAAAGACTAAAAAAACCAAATAAGAAAAAAAGCCGATAAATCCCTTTGCTAAGACATCTTCAGAAAAAAAGAAGTATCAATAAAGAAAAAGAAGATAAATAGGAGTAACGCTCCAAAGATTGATTTAAAAACAAGCTTTATCTTTGGAAAGAAATTTTAGATAAGCCAATCGCATTAAGAGAAGAGGAATGATGGTAAAAATTGGCGGTTTAAATAAATTGACTTTTGATTGATTATCTCTACAAAAAATTGCAACCACAGTATTTTTTTATGTGGTTGCAATTTTAATTGTGCCTATTGTCATAATAGAGGTCTAATTGAAAGTAATGAAGAAATCATAAGTGAAGAAGCCTTTTTTTAGCTTTTTAAAAAAACGTAAAAGTTTATTAGAAGGTGTATGCATTACTGGTGGAGAACCATTATTTTCTTCAAGAATTGAGGATTTTTGTTAAACACATTAAGGACATGGGTTATTTGATTAAATTAGATACCAATGGTAGTTTCCCTGAGCGTTTAAAAAAACTTTGCTTGATAAAGGCTATTTAGATTATGTAGCAATGGATATTAAAGGATTTCATGAAATTTATGGTGATGTGATAGGGATAAAAAAATTTTTCAGTTTCTTTAGTAAAAACAAAGTTTAGAGGTTATTAAAAAAATAGCGGAGCAGACTATGAGTTAAGGACGACCTTTATCAAACCTTTGCATACGAAAGAGAATGTAGAAATGATGGCCAAAGAGATTAGAGGAGAACATCGTTATTTTTTTACAGAATTATAGACAAGCAGAAGCTATGAAAAAAATGCACACTATGAGAGCTTTTCCAAGGAAGAAATGGAAGAATTTTTTTAAAAAACTATCCAAAGCTATTTACCAAATGCTAGTTTAAGAGAGATTTAAAAGATGTCTGGTTGAGGACTATCCTTCTTATCTACTGCAACAGAGTTTATAAAGGGTATGTTATAAATGATTGAAATCTCAAGTCGACAATAGTACAATGAAGTACAAATGAATGTGGTGTGGAAAGGAAATCAATTATGTTTGAAAAAGCTCCAAAATTTAGATGATAAATTTGAAGAATTAAATCAAAAGATGACAGAACCTGAGATTTTGGCAAATCCTCAAGAATTGACTAAAGTTGCCAAAGCTAGAGCAGATTTGGAACCAGTTGTTTTGGCATGGAGGGAGTACAGCAAGGTCGTAGAAGAGTTGGAAGCTTCTAAAGAGATGCTTGGCATTGAAACTGATGGTGATATGCTTGATATGATTAAGGCAGAAATCAAGGGACTGAGCGAACGTAAGGAAAGTCTAGAAGAGGAGATTAATATTCTACTTTTTACCAAAGGACCCTAATGATGAGAGAAATGTCATCATGGAAGTGCGTGCCGGGACTGGGGGAGATGAAGCGGCACTTTTTGCAGCGGATCTTTTTAGAATGTATACACGCTACGCTGAAACAAAGGGTTGGGGTGTAGATGTCATGAACTCCAATGAAACTGATGATGGTGGCTACAAAGAAGTCACTTTTATGATTGTAGGTAAGGGTGCTTATAGTAAGCTAAAATTTGAAGGTGGTGGACACCGTGTACAACGTGTGCCTAAAACCGAGTCTTCTGGACGGATTCATACTTCTGCAGCAACTGTAGCGGTCTTACCAGAAGCAGAAGATGTTGAAGTGGAAATTAACCCTAATGACTTACGTATCGATGTTTTTTTGTTCTAGTGGACCAGGAGGACAATCTGTTAATACGACAAAATCAGCAGCTCGTGTTACCCACTTGCCAACTGGCTTAGTGGTCAGTTGCCAAGATGAGAAGTCCCAACAAATGAATAAAGAAAAGGCGATTAAAGTCTTAAAGTCTCGTTTGTTAGAAAAAATGCAGGCTGAGCAACATGGGGAAGAAGCTGAAAAGCGTCGTTCGATGATTGGCTCAGGGGATCGTAGTGAGCGAATTAGAACCTATAATTTCCCTCAAGGACGTGTCACTGATCATCGTATTAATTTGACTTCCCACCGTTTAGAATCTATTTTTAATGGGTGATTTGGATGAAATCATTGATGCTCTTGTAAGTACAGAGCAAGCACGTCTTTTTAAAAAGAAGCTGCTGAAGAGGTCGAATAATGACTTATGGAGACTTGCTTCGTTGGGGTAAAGACCAATTTGATGAAGAAGAGCGAAAATATGATGTAGAGACTTTACTCGTGCATTATAGTGAATTACCACGAGCAAATTTGCTGGCGCATTTAGAAGATGAGGCAAGTGAAGTATGTGAGGTGCATTTTAAGTCAGGTATTGAGGCACTAAAAAAATGATAAGCCGTTACAATATATCTTGGGTTATGCTTATTTTGATGGTAGATGCTTTAAGGTCAATGAAGATGTCTTGATACCACGTTTTGATACAGAAGTGCTGTATCACTTTGCACTTCATTGTGTTAAAAATGGTAGAAAGAAAGTTTTGGACTTATGTACTGGCTCTGGCATACTTGCCATCAGTTTGGCGAAAGAAGGTGCTTCTGTCGGTGCTAGTGATATTTCTTCTAAAGCACTAGATGTCGCTAAGGAAAATGCTAGTATTCATCAAGTTACTATAGATTTTAGAGAGGGTGACTTATTTTGTGTTTGGGAAGATGAGGTTTTTGATCTCATTGTTTCTAATCCACCCTATATTGATGATGAAGGCATGAATTTGCTAGATAATAGAGTAAAAAAAGAACCACACTTGGCGCTTTATGGTGGAGAAGATGGTTTAGATTATTATAGGAAGATTATTGCTCAGGCGAAAAATTATCTTAAAAATACTGGCATTTTAGCTTTAGAAATTGCTTATAATCAAGGGCATCTTGTGAGCGGCTTATTTGAAGAGCATGGGTTTATGAATATTGTTGTTTTAAAAAGACCATCAAGGGCTTGATCGTGTTGTACTTAGTAGTCATCTTGCCGTCTAAGGAAACTTAGACGGCTTTTTAGGAGGAAAAATTATGATAAAGGCTGTAATTTTTTTGATTTAGATGGAACTTTATTGGATACGCTTCAGGATTTAGCAGATAGTGTCAATCTGGCTTTTAAAAACACATCAATTACCACCTCGAAGCACTGAGGAAATTAGAGCTTTTGTTGGTAATGGTGTTAATATATTGATTAGGCGAGCTTTTACCTCAAGATTTAGCAGAAGACGAGAAGATACATCAAAAAGGTATTGGATAGTTTTATGGAGATTTACCAAGCAAATAAGGATAAGACAACGAAGCTTTTATCCTGGAATTGAAGATATGCTTGAAACTTTAGCTTTATCTGGCTACGATATGGCGATTTTATCCAATAAACCTCATTATCATCTCGTGCCTATTTGCCAAAAAAATATTTTTTTCTTATCCGTTTGCTTTTTGTTTATGGACAAAGAGAGGGTATACCTAAGAAGCCTGATAAAAAGCGCACTCTTATCAATTATTGAAGAAATGGGGATAAAAAAAGAAGAGACGATTTACGTAGGTGATTCAGAAGTTGATATAGAAACAGCAAAAATGCGAATGTTAAGGTTGTAGCGGTATCTTGGGGATTTCGAGATGATGATTTTTTTGAAAAACCTTAAGGCCGGACACCTTAGTGAGTCATCCAGATGAGCTGGTGGCGTACTTACTTGAACAATAAAAAAATTTTACTGATATATAATAAAAATAGTAATATCAGTGTTTTTTTATAATGGGTGTGATGACAATGCAGGTAATTTTTTTGTTACAATGAGATTTAGTAATAATTATATATTATAATATTTTATGATTTTTTTAGGAGGAAAGCAATGAGTAATGTTTTAACAGTACAAATAAATGATCATCTGCATTATATTGGAGTGAATGATCGTGCAACACATTTATTTGAAGGCATGTGGCCACTACCTAATGGGGTAGCTTATAATTCTTATTTAATGACGGGTACCAAAAAAATATTTTATTGGACACAGTTCGTTTTAATTGTGCTGATGATTTCATGGATAAGCTTCGTGAAGTACTTGGGGAAGATGGCAAAGTAGATTATTTAGTTGTTAACCATATGGAGCCAGATCATTCTAGTGGGATGAAGATGGTACTTGATGTTTTTTTCCTGATGTTCAAATTATCGGTAATAAAAAAACTTTAAGTTTTTTTTGGAAAAACTACTATGGTATTGTAAAAAAACACGATAGAAGTTAAAGAAGGGGAAACTTTAGAATTAGGTAATAGAAAAACTCACCTTTTATATGACACCAATGGTGCATTGGCCAGAATCAATGGTTTGTTATGAAGAAGAAACCAAGGTATTATTCTCTCAAGATGCTTTTGGTGGTTTTGGAACTTTAGATGGTTCGATTTTTGATGATCAAATCAATTTTTGATGACTACTATTATGATGAGACAGTACGTTACTACACTAATATTGTTGGTAAATATTCCAATCAAGTACAAGCAGCACTAAAAAAATTGGGTGGCCTTGCAATTGATATGATTTGTCCAGTACATGGTCCTATTTGGCGTGAAAAATCCGGGAAAAAAATTATTAGCCTTTACGATAGTCTTAGCCGCCAAGAAACAATTGATGGTGTTGTTATCATCTACGCTTCAATGTATGGTAATACTGAAAGAATGGCAGAGCAAGTTGCACGTTCTTTGGCTAGTGAGGGTGTTAAGAATATCCGTATCAGAGATATTTCTAAAACTTCATTTTCATATTTATTGGCAGATACATGGAAATATAGAGGGATTGTATTAGGCTCTTGTACCTATAATGTTCATCTTTACCCTCTAATGAGCTTTTTTTAGTACATGAGTTAAAGATGCAAAAAGATGAAAAAAATCATATACTTGGTATTTTTGGCTCTTATTCATGGAGTGGTGGTGCTTTAAAAAGAACTCAAGGAATTTGCTGAAGGTTCTGGATTTGACGTCTGCTCTACTCAAATTGAAGTGAATGGTGCACCAAAACAAGAAGATTTAGAGGCATTAAATCAACTTGGTAAAGAAATGGCAGAAAAAAACTTCATGAAGCTAGGTGAGTAAGCTAAAGCTCTAGCAGACTGCTAGAGCTTTTAGCTTGAAAGGCTGAATGAATGGTTGGAGGCGCCTAATATGATAAAAATAGGCATAACATTGTTGCTATTGTTTGTTTTTACAGGAAGTTTATTAGTAGGTTATATGGGGTTTGCGTATTGGAAAGGTGAAGCCAGTAACTTAGATTTTATGAAAAACTTTCATTTTTCCACAGATGCTTTTTGATAGCGAGACAACCAAAAACATTAAAGAAACTTCAAAAAAATAATCCAGATGTTAAGTTGTGGATGGAAATTAGTGATATTTCTTTATCAGAGCCATTGGTTCAGACAACAGATAACGAGTATTATCTTACGCATGATGCCAAAAAGGCAGAAAAATCAAGATGGTGCTTTATTTATAGACTATGAAGTGATGCTAGGTAAAGATGGTGCAGACAATATTATAGTTTATGGACATAATAACGAAAACCATAAAGCTTTCTCTGATATTGTTAAGTATACAAATGAGAAGTTTTTCACTAATAGTAATCCTATTGTCCTTACTACCGAACATGGAAAGCAGTTGGTTTATGAGCCTATCTTATTAGCACATATTGATATCGATCAAGGTAATTTTTTCCCTTATCATACCTGGATTAATTGGTCCACTGAAAAGAATGCTGCGGTTTATTATGAAAAGCTTGGTGCTTATGCAGTAATGGATAAAAAGGTACGAGTAGGTGATTCTACTAGATTATTAACACTATCAACATGTGATAATGCATTAAATAATGCAAGATATATATTAGTCGCTCGAAATGTTAAAGGCTAACTATCAAGTAAAAATTACTTGACAAATACTTTTTTTAATCGTGTAAGCTAGACCCTGTTGTAAAAAGAAAGCTTGATAGAGGTAATGATGAATAACCTAGAAGAACGTGTGTATATAGCAAAAATTATTTGATTTATATGGTAAGATGTTGACACAAAAAGCAACAGGAGTTATTCTTCCTTTACTATTATGAAGATTTATCATTATCAGAAATTTCTATTCAGGAAGCTATTACAAGACAAGGCATTCACGATCATCTTAGACGAGCAGAAGAAAAAAATTAAAAATTATTAGAAGAAGAACTTGGCTTTGCAAAAAGGTTAGACAACATTGAAAAATGCATTACTAGGACTTATAGAACAGGCAACTTCATATGAAGAAATCAAAAACCGGAGTAAAAAGAATTGTTGGAGGAGGTTACCTATGGCCTTTGATGGTTTAAGTGAAAGGTTACAAGGCGTCTTTGACAAATTAAGAAAAAAAGGTAAGTTACAGGAAGAAGACCTAAATATTGCACTTCGAGAGGTTAGGTTAGCCCTTCTAGAGGCTGATGTTAACTACAAAGTAGTAAAAGAGTTTGTTGCAAATGTCAAAGACAAAGCTTTGGGTAGCGAAGTTTTAGAAAGCTTAACGCCAGGACAACAGGTTATAAGTGTTGTTAATGAAGAACTTACAACACTTATGGGAGGCGAGGCTGCAAAGCTTGAAATTTCGTCAAAAACCACCTACAGTGATTATGATGGTTGGCTTACAAGGTTCAGGTAAGACAACAACAACAGGTAAGCTTAGGGCTATATCTAAGCAAAAAGCAGAATAAAAAAAGCCGCTTTTTTTGTAGCTTGTGATGTCTATAGACCAGCAGCAATCACTCAATTAGAAGTGTTAGGGGAACAAACAGGGCTTCCTGTTTATAGTGAAAAAAAGAGGAAAAAAAGATCCTGTAAAAAAATTGCGCAAAATGCACTGACTTATGCTAAAAACTCATGGTAATGATATCGTTCTTATCGATACAGCTGGTCGTTTGCATATAGATGAAGCCTTGATGCAAGAATTGAACTTGATAAAAGAAGTGACAACACCAACAGAGATACTCTTGGTGATTGATTCCATGACTGGTCAAGATGCAGTTAATGTTGCTGAAAACTTTAATCAAGTGTTAGACCTTAGTGGGGTTATTTTAACCAAACTTGATGGTGATACACGTGGCGGGGCAGCACTTTCTGTTCGAAAGATTACCAATAAACCAATCAAGTTTGTTGGTATGGGCGAAAAAAACTTGACCAATTAGAGGTTTTCCATCCTGATAGAATGGCGTCTCGTATTCTTGGTATGGGAGATATTCTAACCTTAATTGATAAGGCAAAAAGAAACTTATAATGAAAAAAAGAAGCTAAGGCTTTACAAGACAAGATTTTTGAAGTCTCAGTTTACTTTTTGATGATTATTTAGCACAAATTGAGCAGATGAGTAATATGGGTGATTTAAACTCACTTGTTGCGATGATTCCTGGCATTAGTAAAAAAAGTTTGAAGGGTATTAAGCTGGATAATAGAGAACTTGACTATAGCAAAGCGATTATTCGCTCAATGACAAAAGAAGAGCGAAATAATCCTAAAATTATTAATGGTAGTCGTAGAAAACGTATTGCTCAAGGTTCTGGACGTAAAGTCCAAGAGGTTAATCGCTTGTTAAAAACAGTTTGAGCAGTCTCAGGTTATGATGAAACAGCTCACGCAGTTAACCGGAGGTAAAGGTAGTAAAAAAACGCAAACTGCCTTTCTTTGGGATGTAAGTAAATTTTAATGTGGAGGTGATAAGTGTGGCAACAAAGATTAGACTAAAAAGAATGGGTGCAAAGAAAAAACCTTTTTATCGTATTGTGGTAGCTGATAGTCGTGCTCCACGTGATGGTCGCTTTATTGAAGAAATTGGTAGCTATAACCCAAATGTTACTCCAGCTGAAGTGCGTGTTGATGTAGAAAAAAAGCACAAAAAGTGGCTTAACACAGGTGCACAACCATCTGATACTGTTCGTAGCTTACTAAAAAAAGCTGGCGTACATAGATAATAGAATGGATAATAAAAAAATGACTAATTTAGCCAATCATATTGTTTGTGCTTTAGTTGATGAGCCCCAAAAGGTAAAAGATTCAGCTAGAGGAGAACAATCATTCTACTACCGTACAAATCACAGTTGCACCAGCTGATATGGGGAAAAATTATCGGCAAAAAGGCGCAATAGCAAATGCTATTCGTACAGTGATGAAAAGCTGCAGGTGCACGCAATCACAAGAGAGTCTATGTTGAAATAGATGACTAAAGTAAATCCAGAAACTGTTTTATACAGTTTTCTGGGTTTTTATATTAATTACGAGGTGAAACAAATGACATTAGATAAAAATTACTGTAATGGGTAAAGTGACTTATAAGCAAGTGGTTACACCATTATATAAGGAAAAATCACTGATTGATGTTGACCAAGAAGTTGAAAAAAATTAGAAAAAGAATTAGCTGATTTTGATGAAAAGATGAATAAAAACCATTACCGAACTCACAATTAAAGGTCATCCACAACTTGATACTTTGCGTCAACAATTTAATTTAGAACGTGAAAAAAATTGTCATCTACATCAATCAACTTAAAAGAAACTAAAGAGGCAATTGCTGTGATGGATGAAGGTGTTGAAGTGCCAGCTGGTGAAGGCAACTTTGTCACTGAACTTAAGGTTGGTGAAGCATTTACTGGTAATCTTGATTGTGAAGTTATTGTTAAAGATGATATTGTGACAGAAATTAGAAATGGGTAAATTTGTAAAAATTGGTAAGATTACCAAGCCCCATGGGGTACATGGAACCTTGAAAGTATTACCTTTAACAGATGATCAAACGCGATATAATAAGTTGAAAAAAATCTACATTCAAACACGTCATGGTATGAAAGAATTTGATATTATAGCAGTGCGTTATAAAGATAAATTTGTACTCTTGGATCTAGTTGGTATAGAGACCATGACAGAAGCAGAAAATTATATCGGAAATTATATTGTAATTGATAAAAAGGATAGAATGCCTTTACATGAAAATACCTACTATATTGAAGATTTAATTGGTTTGAGTGTATATGAGGGAGACACTTATCTAGGTAAGCTGACTGATGTGATGCAACCTGGCAGTAATGATGTTTATATTATTATGTTGGAAGATGGTAAGGAACTTTTATTACCAGCGATTAAGAGTGTTATTTTGGAAGTGAATATTGAGTCAGGCTTAATGAAAGTTACTGTGCCAGAAGGGTTAAGATAGGAATGAAAATGACAGTATTCACCCTTTTTTTCCTGAGATGTTTTCTGCATTAAATGCAAGTTTATTGGGAAAAAGCTCAAGAGAAAGAAGTACTAGATATTTCTATTATAGATTTTTAGGTTATATTCAGAAGATAAACATAAAAAAAGTTGATGATACACCATGTGGTGGTGGTGTTGGTATGCTTTTAAAACCAGAGCCTCTTGTCAATGCCTTGGAAGCGAATTTAGATTATGAAGAAGATGGCTTGGAGATTATCTTAATGAGTCCTCAAGGGATACCTTTTTCACAAAAAGAAGCAAATTATCTTTCAACTAAAAAAAGCACCTTGCTTTTTATTTGTGGGCATTATGAAGGCTTTGATGAACGCATTAGGTCTTTTGTGAGCAAGGAATATTCTATAGGAGATTATGTACTAACAGGTGGAGAATTACCTGCTATGGTCATTATTGATAGCGTTTCACGATTGATAGGTGGCGTGATTAAAGAAAGTGCCTCTTATGAAGAGGATTCGTTTTATCAAGGACTGTTAGAATATCCACAGTATACAAGACCGCGTACTTTTCGTGGAATGGAAGTGCCAGAAGTATTACTTAGTGGACATCATGCTAATATTGCACGTTGGCAAAAAAAAGAGGCGTTGAGGCGAACACTTTTACGTCGCAGGGATTTATTGGAGGCATATTCTTTTACTAAAGAAGATCGTATCTTAATGAGAGAAATTCTAGAGGAAGAAAGTATAGATGATTTTAGTATTGAGCTATGTTAAAATTAACTTAATCTAAATTAAGGAGATAGACAATGGCTGTTATAAAAAAATTGATGGAAGTAGCTTAGCAAAAGAAATATAGGAATGAAATAAAAAAATAGAAACCTTGGGTTTAGATAGGGCAGTGGGGCTTGCTGTGATTTTAGTAGGAGAAAAATCCTGCTTCAAAAGCTTTATGTTGCAAGTAAGGAAAAAGCTTGTGCGGAAGTAGGCTTTTATTCAGAAAAAAATATCTTTTAGCAGAAGATGTCACAGAAGAAGAATTGCTTTCTTTGATAGAAGATTTAAATCATAAAGATACTATTGATGGTATTTTTAGTACAATTGCCTTTGCCTACTCATATTGATGAAGAAAAAAAGTGATTAACACCATTGCTGTGTCTAAGGATGTCGATGGCTTCAGTAGAGAAAATATAGCAAGACTAGTACTAAAATGAGAAAGCGTTAGAACCTTGTACTCCAAAGGGTGTGATTGCACTATTAGAATCAATGCAAGTGGATTTTTTTCAGGTAAGAATGCAGTTGTGATTGGTAGAAGTCATATTGTTGGAAAAACCTGTAGCTCAAATGCTAACCAATCGCAATGCAACGGTTACAATATGCCATTCCAAAAACAAAAAAATCTTGATGATTTTTCTTCAAAAATGCAGATATTGTTGTTGTTGCGATAGGGAAAGTAGATTTCTTAAAAACCAGATAAGCTAAAAAGAAGGTGCCTATGTTATCGATGTGGGTATCAACCGAAATCTTGAAGGTAAGGTTAGTGGAGATGTAGATTATCAAGCGTTTGAGGAGTCACTCAAGCATTTTTATGTGACACCTGTACCTGGTGGGGTTGGTCCGATGACAATAGCAATGCTGTTGAAAAAAACACCTTAGAAGCTGCAAAAAAATGCGTGTAAGATAGGAGGGATAGTATGGATAGAATGCGTCAAGATGAAAAATTTATTGGTTTTATATGAAGATTTAATGCGTGCTGTTGTGGCTGGAAAAAGCAATTAATGGCAAAAGATGAAATTCTTTTCAACTTCTTTTTATCAAACGATTAGAGCGTTTAAAAGAGAAACTGGAGTTTGAACGTCGTCTCATAGAAGATGTTTCTTTGCCTGCACGTTTGATTTTAGAGCATTTTTTTCTTATTTTTTTAGATGAGACAGATGATATTTTTGCAATTTTCTTATGGTAATATTACTTCCGGTCACGGACGTCTTCATCAAATGAAAAATCAATGATTGGGCAACAATCTGTCTTGTGATAGGTGATAGTGAAATTACTTGGCGTGATAGTGAGGTTCACTATCTTTTCTATCCAGATAAAGTCACTATTCGCTCCAAAGAGAGCTTAAAAAGATGCGGATATTAATTTACATTTTTAAGCATAGTTTTTAATCACGCAAGTCATCTTTTAAGATTATTTCAAGCAGTTGCACAAGATAAAAAAACAGCGTATTGGCATGAAAAAAATTAAAACTGGTTTAAGTCTAGACAATATGAAAAGAGCGTATTATGAGCAAGTACATTTCTAAAAAGAATTTATTTGTTATTAATTACTTTCTTGCCTATTCTATCGCTATTGATAGGCTTAATTTTTTTAGAGGATTTAGTTTAAGTGCTTGGGAGTCTTTTTGAGTTTTCTTTGCCGATTAATTATTATTTGCCAATAGTTTCACTAGGCATCTTAGCTTTCTTATATGCGATTGTTGTATTTTATAGTAAGAGCTATAATGAGAGTTATTATTTTAAAAATCATTACATCTTTATACTTGATTTTGTTTGTTTTATTACAGATATCTAGTTTTTAATCTTTTATTTTTTTGACTAAGATATTAGTCTATGAAGGGTTGAATCTATTTATTGTGTTTAATTTAGTTATCTATTTTGTTTTAACACTATCACATCGACTATAGTAAGAAAGTTTTTTTATGATTAAATAGATATCTTTTGATGCTTAAGGATTTTTTTACAAGGATTTTTAAGAAAATATCTTGTCAGGTGATGTTTTTTTCTGATATAATCTTTAATCGGTAATCCCTGCTCTTTAAATATTAGATAGAGAGCCATTAGTCCGGGGGAGGAGGTGCCAATATGCGTGATTATGAACTTCTTTACATCATCAAAACTGATCTTAGCGAAGAAGATACTCAAGCTACAGTTGAACGCTACAACACACTACTAGCAAAAGAGGGTGCTGAAGTGACTTCAGTAGATAAATGGGGAAAAAGAAAGTTAGCTTATGTGATTAACAAGACTCATTGTGATGGGTATTATGTTTTAGTTAACTTTAAAGGTG